>Ga0208316_1000557_pt1 | contig 30306 bp, 42 predicted proteins | sample MalvireepMed_231_FD_184240 | JGI IMG/M metagenome (GOLD analysis project Ga0208316, IMG submission 184240) | Marine viral communities from the Global Malaspina Expedition - Malaspina viral metaG DeepMed_231 (SPAdes) (version 2) | ecosystem: Environmental > Aquatic > Marine > Oceanic | place... | reverse complement strand
CCTTCGGCGGTTCAGGAAGGACCCACAAGCCTTATGATATAAGGGTTTCAGAGCAATCATTTTTTTCGCCCATAAAAAAGCGGGAGAGTAGGGGTAATGCTCTCAGGCTTATCATCTATCCATACGTCTATAGGGAGTCTCATTTTTAAAGTAGTTTGTTTCTTATATCTAGTCTCTACAAATATAATTGGTATCTCCCTAAGGATATTTTTTCTTATTTCTTTCCCTAATTGTTTACGTCTCTTGGTTATACAGAAAACCTTATGACCATTCTTTATCATAGATTGACATACTGACGACCACATTTTTTTGTCCCTGCTGTATGTGTCGTCATAATCAATAGCTATGTTCATGGTTTTGCTATGGCCTTATTTATCTTCTCTCTTAACTTCTTAGGGAACTTGCTCTTAATAACATTCTCCCCGATCTTATAAAAAGGAAATATGCTGTCGTAGTTAATTACCTTCTTAAATACAGCTAATAACATCGGTTGTTTTCTTTTTGTTCCTTTTGAATAAACACCATATCCAGTTTTGGTTTTTCTTATATTTCTACCCGCCGAAGTTAAATTTCTTCTAAATTTTAAATTACCCTGTGGATTCAAGGCTACGTTCTGAGTAGGTACGGCATAGTCACTTTTTTTACCAGTTTCAAAAGCTGTATAAGTTCCACCTTTTATTTGTGGAGCCAAATACTTTTCTCTCTTCTTTTCAATAAAGACAACACCTTCCATTTTTTTTAATGTTGCTTGTTTTACTTGAAAACTATTAACAGTAAAGGCAGTTGGGTTATTAAATATATGTTCTGCCTGTTTCTTGTATACCTTTCTTAACCCAAAAGCCGTTGCGTTTATGGCATCTTTCGTTGCTCTTGGTAAATATCTTTTTTGTTTTCTTTTTAAACCCTTAGATATTTCTTTGATATTTGTTTTTACACTTACGTTTAACATTTTCTTTATATATTTCTCCAGGGCGATTTGTTTTTAAAAGATAGATTATATTCACTGGCCCAACGCCATACTGTCGTCTTAGACGTACCTAATTTGAGAGCCACATCGTGTAAGGTCTTACCATCACGGATAGCTTCCTCAATGATCGTCTTTACTTCGTCATTACATTTTCTATCAGTCATATTTTATATGTGTAATTATTATACAAATTTTTTTACTAAAGATTCTTATAATGTTTAATTAATCTTTTCAAATAAAACTCGGCCTTCTCTAAATCTACTATGTTGGCTCCCTTATCTTTGTGTCGATAAAGATAACGCCAGATGTGTGCTTCATAAGCAGAAGCAGGATCTTTAACCTGTTGCTCAATAATATCTAAGCACTCAATCTTATTGGTGTAATGGGGTGGTTTATTAACCATATCTTTCATTCTTATCTCCTATACTGAAAAACTCGACACTGGCCCCATGTTATCAATCTCTTCTTGTGGGGTGGGTTCAATGACTTCACTACCAGGGAACTCTTTCTTTATGTTTAAAATGAATATCCAATTATCCCTGGGTATTAATCTGAATATCTCAACCAACGATACCACTACTGGCTCTGGCTTTTCGTTTCTGCTCATGGCTACTGCTTTAGCGAAATAAGCATCATCACAAACGATTAAGAACTTAGTATCATTTCTTTTGTAGTAGTAACTCCATATATACCCATCTAATTCTATATGCCCTCGATCTTTAGCATTCTTCTCGCATGTGTCCAGACCACGCAACATACCTTCTGCGTTCTGAATAATGACAGGGTAATTAACACTGGCTCTACACTCATTAAACTTATTCTCCATGATCTCTAACCGATTCTTTAAATCCACATCTATTAAGTTAGGGAAGCGATATTCTCCCCAATTCATATTGATCTCGGCCTTACGTTTAACCACATCAGCACATAGTTGATTGGCTCGCTCTTTATGAGGGTTCTTAGGTGGGGTGTATTTCTTAGGTCTGACCATCACTAAGCTGTTTTTTATTTCCTTATTGTGTTTCTGCTATTTTTGTTATTGTGTTTTTTTCAAAACAATTTTCATAAGATAAATTTTCTTTTTTTGCATTAAAATCATCAACACACATAGTTCGTGAAAATGGTTTATTAGTTTCATTTTTAAAAAAAATAATTCTTCTTGTAGGCAACCAAACTAAACAATACACATCTATATTTTTGTAACCTGTGTATTTCCCTGCTATTTCTCTTCTTAAAAAAAATTCAACACTTTTTGTCTTTTTGTCTTTTATAGTTATATATCTATGATCTTTCATTCCTGTCCCTACATATTTCCTGTAAGCTCTTTGAGTTGATTTAGTTTTTACTTGCAGTTTGTAGACCTTGTTTTTTGCATTTTGTACAACTAAATCTATTTCGTTGTTTGGGGTTGTGCTTGCTAATACAAAAAACCCTTTTGATCTTAAATATGCTGACACTAAATCTTCTCCAAAAACTCCAACCGTAACTTTGTCTATTACTTTTTTTTTGTCATTTTCTTTTTTTATATTTATTTTGTTTTGTGTTTTTGAAAAAAAATCTGTTTGTTCCATATCACCCTAGTAATGGAGTTATTGGCCCCACGTTCTTTACATCTTCTTCTGTTTTCATTCTTTAATTCTCACTAAGCTGTTCCTTCATGGCTTTATTCGCTAAGAAATCCCTGGTCGTAATGATTTCATCATCACTAACAGTTCTGTAGTCCACTAAAGGTTTACCCATAATAGTAGCCTGGTAATGCAATTCGGGTTTGTATGAGCCTTGTCTAGCCAATATCTCAATATCTAACCAAAGCAACGCTCTCGCCCATGACTGATCCGTCAGTTCTAAACCTTTCTCACTATTCTTGCTCATAATTCTAACTTTTGCATAAACTACAAATATGGGTTTGCTAACGCTAAAACGCTAAAACCCTTTAGGGTTTTTTAGCGTTTAAGCGGTAAACGCTAAAACCGAACCCACTTTTTTTAGCGTTTTAGCGTCCTTTTTTAGCGTTTCATACTTAAAACACCTCTCTATCCTTCGGAACGTATTGCTCTCTGCCAACCTCTTCGATCAATTCGTGATCCTCTATTAATGATTTTTTTGCACTAGCTAGACCACCACTCGACATATCATTAAGAGCTTCTTTGAGTTCTTTTTGTGTAACAAACACCTCAAACACATCTTCTTTACTGGCTCTGGCTTCTCTAACCTTACTGCCGTAGATATTCTTTAATGTGTCTAATATTATCTGTTGGTTCTTACCCAATTCTCGTTTTGTTTTAGGCTTACTCCATGTCCCCGAAACCAACGCTCCTGACGTAGTGGGTTGGCCTTCTTCGTCTAATAAATGATGAAACTCTGTCTCTTGGAAGTTAAATCGCATGGGTGGTAAAGGACGACCATCTTTAACTAAAGTCTGTTCAAAGTTTAAAGACCATTCTTGTTCTTCATTATCATCTACTTTTTCAACCTTATACTCCCAATCTAAAGCGGCAGGTAAGACACTCGATCCACGTCCCCTGGTTAAATGACCATGACCCGTATGATGCACTAAAATTACAGCACATCTAAATTCTTCTCTAATATAACGATCTATTTGGGCGACAAATCGGTTCATATCTTCGGTACTGTTCTCATTACCTGGGCCAAAGTTCCTGGCTAACGTATCAACCACCACTAACTTAGGTGGTTCTCCATAAGTATCGACCAGAGTTAAGGCTTCATTACGCATCATTTCTGCGTCTAATTCGTCTAATATCTGTACTCCTCGCTCTGAATAATGCAGTTTAGAATCTTTTAATATTGAACCAGGATCAGTAATTGGGTTAGGGTCGTTTACTTTTTCCCAGGCTAATAATCTCCGGCTTAAACCTCTATGGCCTTCTCCTGCTAAATACAAAACCAATCCTTCGTTTGTTTTATTCTTATGCCAATCTCTTCCAGTAGCCACACAACAGGCCATATCGACTGTTATAAAGGACTTACCACTCTTGGCAGGGCCAAATACACCTATTAAAGAATCTTCCTCGCAGACCCCTTTTATGACCCATTTAGGCACTGTTGCTTGCTCTATCGCTTCGCTTGCATGGAAGAACTTAAAGGCTCTGACATCAATGGGTTTTTCATAGGTAACTAAGGGTATTCCCAAATCACTTCGAGCATTATTAAAAGCTTTTTTCCAATCTCCGTTAGCATTTAATATACGTTCTACATCAAACGCATCGTGAGAATGTCCATCGCCCAATAAGTCTCCTGCATGATGGGAATAAATACTGCCATCTTCCAGGACAATAACCCCTGGTGTTTTAGTTTGACTGTGAGGAGATAAAAAACGATTCTCGCCTTTCTTTTCGTAACCATGCTTAACCAATATCTGTTCAACACTATAAGTAGAATTGAATCGTTCAATAATATCTATTGAATCCACATTAGGCTCTAGCTGTCGCTTGACTGTCTCTGGTTTAAAGTAACCCAGGCAATTCAACATTCCCTGTTCTTCAACATCAAAGTTCTGCCAAAGTTCCACCAATCTTTCGGGTAATTCGGGTATATCAGCGAATTGAGAGGGTAGGGGATTGATCCATTCGTATCTGTGGCCCTGCGTATGAACGCTAGGTGGCAGAACGTCCATTACTCCCGTTCCCGTTGTACTCCCTCGCAACTCAAAGACTGTAACAATATCGGCATCGTTCTTATAAGTAAGCTTCTTGATCCCGACATGCTCAATATTAGGCATTTTAAAAAGGAACTTAATCCCATCTCGTTTACCCCGATAACAGGGATAAACCTTCTTCATTTCTATTGGGTCTAATCCCAAATAGCTTTTAAATACCTTTACTGCATCATCCCGACTGTCAATGTCTATTGAGCAGGTACTAGATAAATTGTGAATTAAACCGATATTTTGATGTTCGGTTAATTTATCAACATCAATTCCTTTAGTGTGCCAACTTGCAGTAGTCGGGCCTTTAGTCCCTTCCTTCATAGCGACTAAGTGAAACCCTATTGCAGAGTAACTCTTAGCCGCTTCAATGATTCCATTCATAGGGGAAACTAAAATGGAATTTCTTCTTCGCTTTGTTTAGCTTCTATCTTTAATTCAGAACTTGTATCTTCTCCATTAGTTAATTGAGAAGAGGTAAATTCTTCGGGTCTATCCACCCATTTAAGTATCTTAAATTCTGGAATGCGAGAGTTCCAGGTAGTCTTACTCGACCCCGTGTATTCAAGTACGGGTAACTTGCCTGGGTTGTCGTCTTTAATAGCCCACACATCGGCAAAGATGTCATTTAAGCCGTTCATCGGTCCTTTCGCCGTAGTTTGCCAGGTAAAAGGTTCTTCGCCCTTAACAAACAATTCAATGCTTAGTCCTCTTGACCATTCATCTTTTTCTTCGGGTGTACCGCCTGGGTTGGGATCGGGTAAACCTAACTTTTTATCCCATATCCAACTCGGAGCAATACCTGGGCCTAATTTGCCCCAACCTGCTTTCATACTGTTGTGATCTAAAACAAAGTGCTTTAAATCAATTTCGCCTTCGGGATAATCCCACCTATCGGCTTGAGGTTTGTAAGTTATCCAGTTGTTACCTGAACCGCCTACGTTTATTCCTAGATCAATCATCATTTTCTCCTTTATTATCTAGTGGTTAAAAAATCTTTTTTTAAAGTTATAGTCTTGTAGTTATTAGCTTTTCTCTTTTCTTTTGCTTGAATGTATTTACGCAATACCCATTCGGGTTCTAACAAACCCAACGCACAAGCCAACACGAAAGTTTTATTATTTAAGTTAAGCCATCGCTTGGCCTTTTGTGTTTCATTAACATTATTAGCATGTATGCCTAAAGCATCCTTTAAGGCTAAAGTTATTACGGCTATCCACAATCTTTGTTCGGCGATCATTTTTTCTTTTTCTTGTCGAACCATTTATCAATGTTTTTCTTAGCAATATAAATAAGGGCAATTAAAACCAACAGGATCGAAGCATCCGCATACCAGGGCAGATCAGTATTTAATCTAACCCCGCCTATTTCTAAACTCTCTTCGGGTGGGTCTTGAATCATAGTCTGTTCTACTGTGACTACAGTTCCTTCTTCTTCGTTTTCTTCAATAGTGATGGTTTTACTTTGTGGCATCTTTAATTCTTTTTAACCTTATCCCTGGCCCCTATATTTCTTGCGGTTCGGTTTACGTTTATTTCTGCCACCACCGAAAGACCGAGGGCCACTCCCGATACTGGTCTTTTTGTTTTTTCTTTTTCGTCTTGCTCTTTCGTCATATACAAAAATCTTATGCCGTTTAACCCGAACCATTTAATTTCCTGATTTTTTGTTTTAAATCGAACCCTTTGTCCCAATTTCGCCAATTAATCATTGTTCTCTTGTGTTTGGAAATAGAATCCCAGGTATCAATCTGGGCTCTGGTTCGGCCACAACCAGAGCAATATGAATCGCCAGGGATAGCCAAATTACTACAACGACCAGTGCAAGGATTGTCGGCCAATGACTCACTGTAGTTAGCCATGACTCCTATTCCTTCTTCTAAAGCGATCTATGAGCGTTTGTTTGGGTAAATTCTTAAAGATTTTCCATTGTTTGTTTGTTTTACAGTCCAAATAATCTGTATCGCCATTCAGATACTTTCTTTCAATCACTCCATTATTTAAGTGTAGATATTTAACACTCTTGGCCCATTCTTCCGCTTCCAGTTCTAATCTGGCCCTATCTACTAAGTCGGTATATTCAGTCATATTTCTTTCCCCGTTAAAATTGGTAAAAAATTCTCTAAAGGAATTAACGCTGTGATGCGATTGTCGTTTTGAAAACAACCCTTGTATGCGTAATAAGGTATGCAAACCTTAGTGCGTTTAAAATGAGTCAATATAAGGGCAGGGGTGGTATCTTTAGCAATATCACAAACTTTAGACCAGGGCGAACTTGACCTGGCTATATAAGATGGGTCGTCACTGACCGCTATTGTCCAGGTGGGTAATTTCTCCATTCTCGCTGTCTCTTTCTAAATTATCTAAAGCGTTACGCAATAAGTTACAAACAATGACCTTTATGTCTTGTTGTCTAAAGTGTGCCAGAGCCTTTAATTCGGTGTGTAAAGCAGGATCAACGTATAACTGTCTGCTTTTGGGTATGTTTTTATTTTCTTCCATTTATCAAATAGTAGTAATAATTATTGTAAATTATAGAAAAGTGTTTAGAATTACAAGAACAAAGAGGGACATTAAGAAACAAACCCTCTCTTTAGGAGAGAATAATGGAGATATCATATCAACCACCAACGGCCATTCGGTCTTATGGTAAGCACGTCATGTATCTAGCCAACGGAATATGTATGGTGGAAGCTGACAGCATAGTAGGGCATACATTGGGTTTAACACTTAACGGCAAACCTAAAGGAACCTGGAGAGTTATCAAGCGTTATACCGAAGAAATTGTAAAAAGAACTCACGTTAGGCCAGAACTCACAGATGCTTTAAATTTATGCCAAGCCGAAAAAGCCAAATTAATTTTACCTAAAATGGGGCATTTAGCATCGACCATAAACTTTATTATTCCTTGCTTAAAATCAGGAGTTCCTATTATTGGTTGCGATATCGGTGGACACAACCACATTGAAATGGGGTTGTTGGTTCGTTTATCTGAACAAAATAGAAAAAAGATTTCAGAATCCGTTAAGAAGAAACACGCTGAATTAAAAGAGCAGGGTGTTTTACTCGGATCGCCTTCACTCGATTTGACTAGGGAATTGGCCTATCAAGAGAATCGAAAGTTGGCAAAAGATTTTGCTGAAACTATCTTGCCGATTGTGGCCGAGATAGAAGCAAAAGGGGCAACCACTTTGGTTGAAATTGCACATCGTTTGAATGAACGCAATATCCCCAGTAGGCGAGGGGGCATTTGGCACCCTTCCTCAGTTCGTAATTTATTAAAAAGGAGAAAATAAAAATAGATTGTTTTGCCAAAAAATAATCAATTGTGTTTATGTGTTTATTTGTATTTTTAAGGGAGAATAAAAATGAAGAATAATTCAGATCAAGAGTTCTTTATGCGTCAACACGCTTCGATGGGATCAAAACGTTTGACGATCCCGTTAGAAGAAAAAGAGCATATAACGAACACGATAGAAGTCCTGGAACACTGTTTGGATCAATTTAAACGAATTTCTAAGCAGAGAGTTCCACTTTATCTTCGGTTGCTTCATGCTCGTATGCTAATTGCAGAATGCAGTTATTTATTAAAATCAAAAGCTAATCGTCACACAAAAGAGGAAAATTATTATAAAGGGGCCGTTTAACTGCTAAAAGCTAGTCAGTTAACTGCTATTAATACTTAAAACTTAATTACATATATAGGAGAGACAGAGACGATGAAAAAACGTACTTACTATAAAGCGTCCCAAGTGGTTGATTTTGCTAGATACCAAGATTCCATATCTAGTAGCAAAAACCTGTTTGATACGCTATGGCTAGCCTTATTTGGTTCGTATAATATATATCAAGTTAAAAGTGCCTACATTACTAGGCGAATTAACTATTCTAGATATATTAAGCCAAGTAAATTAACTAGATTTACTAAATCATTTAAGGCTAATTTATCAACCCTTGAAATTGCAGGTTCCTTAACTGGATTTGCAGTTTTACTTTATTACTCACTGTAACAGTGAGGTATATAAAACCCTTTCTCTATGGGGAGAAAGTAAAAACAATCCCTGTTAGCAGTATATTTAGTTATGGCTACGAAAATGGCTACACCGCTATTTATACTAATTTAAGAACCAGGCCATTTCTAGCATGTGCAAGTGCAGATGAAATAGCCGAAGAAATGTATGGAGAGAAAAATGGTAGGTAAGAAAACATGGGACTATGGGGCCAGTTGTTCAATCCTTTCTGGTATTGCAGGGATAAGTCCTTATGAAAACATGAGTAGGGCAAACTTATTGAGTAAGGCCATAAGAGCAAAAGACGGAGAGAATGTAAGAGACGAATTTGATCCTAACCCTGGACAGAAGATGGCTATGGAGTTGGGAGATTTATTTGAGAACGTCATTCTGGAGCGTTGTGTGTCCACTTTGGGACTACTCATGCCCGACTTAACTGTGGATTATGCCGTACAGCATCAGGAGATACCGCTTCAAGGCTCAATGGACGGCTTTGCCTTCGCAGGAGAAAAACTGCGTATAGAACACGATCCCGCTAAAGGCATTTATGTCATGGGGTCTAATCTAGCTGAAATGTCAGACAAGGTTATCCTGGAATGCAAAGTAACCAGGGATTACCCCGAAGAAGAACCCAAGCTGTTTCGTGGGCCTATGCAACTGCAAGGCTTAATGGACATAGAAGGGGCGAAATGGGGTGTTTTGTGTGTGCTTTATCAGTCCACCACCTTAAGAATGTTCATTTATCATCGGGACGAAGTGATGGTAAAAGAAATTCATAAACTGGTTAAAGACTTTGATCGTAGGGTCAAAAATAAAGACCCCTATCCACCCGTTAATCCAAGTGAAGCCTTGACTATTTGGCAACAGGCAGAAGTTAACGCTGAACCCGTTGAGTTACCCGAAGAAGCCGAAGATCAAATTGAATTGATTGAACTGGCTACTGAATCCATGAAGAAATGGACGGATATTAAAAAAGAAGCAACGGCTAAAGTGATGGCTATGTTGGAAGAAAATCCTTACGGGGAACTGTGGAAGGACAGACAGGGCGAAAGGGTCTGTTATCAAGTGCGTTGGCCCATGAGACATTACAAGGCCCAAGAGGAAAAAGTAGTTCCTGCGAAGGACGCTTATTCCATACGTCAAAAGACCTTAAATATCAAAGAGGTGGTTTATGAAAATACTGAATAAAATACCTAAACGATCTAAATACGCTGAATACCTGGAAGCCTTAGAACCAGGTAAAGCTATTGCTGATCTGGATTATAAAACAGCGTATGGCTTGAGGGGTGCTTTGTACAAACAGAACTGTAAACCAACGATGTTAAAACAAGCCGATGGTCTTTATACAGTGGGATTGGTTTCTAAGTAGTCTTATCCGGAAGGGGAGAGGGGCAACTCGTTTTGATAGATTTTTTATTCTTGGAGAGAATGATAGTTGCCCCAAATTCCTAATAGACCTTAAGTTTCATACACCAAAAGTCAACTAATCTTCTATCGGTTTTAATACGGGAGCGTTATTCAACTCTTCCAACGTCTTTTGTAACGATTCAAATTCTTCTTCTTTAGTGGGTGGAATCACAAAAGTATAATGCTTTTGATGGCCCGTATTAGCTACAAATAAGCACACCTTCTCTGGATAAAATACCAGGGCATAAATATCATTTCTGGATTTGTAATACTGTTCTGTTCGTTGGGGTCTGTTGGCATGAAAACGATACCTTAAACCGCTTTTAGTCTTAGTTTGTGAGACTGTTTTAACTTGCACTTTATAGAGTCGGTTAGTGTGATCCAGGATTAGATCGTAAGGGGTGGTATGTGAGCAATTCGTAACAAAATCACACCATTCAATCAACACACTTTGCACATAACTCTCGCCCAACGCTCCTAACCTGGAATTGTGATTGTTTATTTTAGTTTTAGTTTTGTTTCCCATACATCCTTGTCTGCCGTTTCCAATAAATGAGCGTTATAAGTAGCACGTTCTCCCACTTGTTTTGCGTAACGGGAATCAAGAACTTGCTTTCCCGCTTCTTCCCATTTTTCTTCTTCAATGGCTTTAAGCATTTTTTTAAATTCTAAGAGGGTAGGCAGACCCAGGTTAAAACACATATCCGCTAATACTAATTGAGCGTTTACGGGCAGATCGGGGAAATCTTCAAACACATTTTCCAACTCTTCAATCGTGTTGTGAATATCGTTGGTTAAAAGATACATGGCTTCCTCAGTGGTTATGCCATTATCTTCAATGTTGCGGCCTACACCCAAAGTTAATTTACCCTGGGGGCATTTATAGGGTTTTAGCCTTAAACCTTCTCTGGCGATCAGGTGTGCTTTTAAAGCTTCAATCATTTACCGAATTTGCCCTTAATCCATTCGATACCATCATCAATGATATGAAACCATTTATGATAGACGAATAAACCTAAAGCAAATCCAAGTATTATCCAAAATAAAATTTCCATTTTATCTCCTTGCTATTACTAAAATCATTAAAATTAAAATTACAAAAACGCAGATGGCTTCGTTCATTTTTCCCTACTAACCCCTTGCATTTTTTCATACGTTCTCAAACCACCCAGGCCCAACATCCCCATCAGAATTGTTGAAAGCTGTGCAAATTCAAACTCAGGTAAATCAACCTCAATTCCGTTGGCTTTTAAAATGAACACCAAAAGAGGTTGAACAATAAAGTGATAGGCCATTGAGATTGAACATATCCAACCCACTGAGGGCCGCCATCCCGCAACGAACATATTTTGGCTTGCCGCTTCCTGTTTATTAACTTCCACTTGAGCCAAATTAGCTTCATGAAAGGCCATGTTCATTTCATGGCGAAGTTGATCTCTTAAAGTCTTATCGGGAATGAATTTTCCCAATACTTTATCAGCGATTCCGATAACGGATTCAGCGATACTCATTTACTTTTCCAGTAATAAAGAATCTACCTTTGCATCTAAACGATTTATTGAATCTATAATTGAAGTTTGTTGAGTTAATATCCTGGACACATCTTCTGCCAGGTCTCTTTTTGTTACATACAATTTAGCTACCTCTATTTGTCCGTGTGATATCGAAGTTTTGGCTTCATCAATCATCTTTTCGTTTCGGCGTATTGAAAACCAAATCGGAGCCAATACTAGGGTCACGACCACGTTCCATATTAGATACGCATTAACTTCCATCTTCCTGATTTTCTAGTAATTCCATTAATTCTTTTTGTTTCAATCTGAAATGATCTTGTTTCATGGTGTATTCATTAACCGAAGCCGCTAGATTTTGTACCTGGATTTGTATTTGTTGCATTTGAGTAGCCAACGCATACTGTTCATCGTTTAAATCAACTGAGTTAATGGTTTCAGTTTCTTCTCCATTAGGAAGTTCAATATCAAATTCAATTCTGTCGTTCATAATTCTCTCCTTATTATGAGTCCTTACTCTGGAATAACGTAATCTGGGTCGGGTACTGGATTGTCAGGGGGATTCGTGATTACGCTGTCGTACTGACTTGCAAATATGTCATCCCACGTTGACGTAGGGCATAAAGCCGTCAATTCAGCTAAAGTCCAACTGCCTACCGCTTTGGGTGTGAAGTTATTTACAGTCTCGCCATCTGCATCCGCATAACTCGCAGGGATGCTCGTATTAAAGCTACTTTCATAGTAAGTCGCGGGACTTGCACTTTTACTGCCCTGATTGTACGTCATACCCAAATCCCACTGTTGTACCTTACTGTTTAACTTATAGGGTATCGCTGTGGTTAGGGTTTTCGTTACTGCCATTTTTTACTCCTTATTATTTTCTAAATCTTCGACTTTTGCTGAAAGTTCTTGGATTGATTTTACAAGCATAGGAACTAAAGCACTTTCGCCTATTCTCTGTCTGCCATCAAAATCATCTTCATACCACATATCAAAGCCTTCTTTAATATCTGGGTTATTATCTATAACTTCTTTAACTTCTTGTGCTATGAAACCATGATTATATTTACCATTCATGGTTCTTTCTTCAGAATCAGCTTTATATGCACTCAGTTCTTCAGATATATCTTTTTCCTTCTTCCATCTAAAAGTAACTGGTCTTAGTTCGTTAATAAAATCTAAACCAACTTTTTCGTCTTGGATATCTTCTTTAAGTCTTACATCAGAAGGAGCAGTAATAGAAGTAGCACCAAAGGCTATGGAAGAATCAGTTTGGTTGTATCCAAACGTAAAAGTCGAGTCTCCTGCTCCTACTACGTTATAACCAAAAACATGTTGATTTATAGAACCAGAAGCCGAAGTATGTGAATAACTACCCATACATATATTTCTAGTACCGGTTGTAAGGATCACAGTGTAATTGCCTGTATCTGAACCAATTCCGACATTAAAATCGCCAGTAGTAAGTCCACCAAGAGCATTATGACCAACTCCGACATTTAATGCACTGTCTGTTAAAGCGTCTAAAGAACCACGACCAACTGCTACGTTATGAGTTCCCGTACTGCAGGCGTTCATAGCGGCCACCCCGATGGCCACATTACTATGCCCTGACGAATTTTGTTCTAACGCTTGATATCCCGTAGCAACATTATATGAAGCTGTGCTATTTGCCGCTAAAGACGCACCACCAACGGATGTATTAAAAGCACCTGAGGTATTTACAGTCATAGCTCCGGCCCCAATTGCGGTGTTAGATTCGCCCGTATTAACAGCATCTAAAGCTAAAGCACCAACAGCAGTACAAAGAGTGCCTGACGTGTTTCCATACATAGCTTCGTTGCCGACAGCAGTATTACTATTTCCAATATTAGCTCTTAATGCTTCTGATCCACATGCTGTATTAGCTGAAGTTGTTGTATTTAGTTTTAAAGCATCAAAACCGACGGCGACATTATCTGATCCTGATGTGCAAGCCGATAAAGCACCAGAACCCACGGCACTATTATAACCACCGCTTAAACTGCCATCGTCTAAAGCGGTATCTCCTAGTGCTATGTTGCTTGTTCCTGTTGGGTAGTTTCCATCAAGTTTAATGGTTCCACTATCGACTGAAACATTCCCACTAACAGTTAAAGTAGAACCATCGAAAGTTAAATTAGTTTCTCCATTTAATGTATTTGCTGTGCCACTACCTGTTATTACGCGATTGTCTGCATTGTTATTAATTGTAGTACCACTCGCTGTAGCAAACGAAAGAGTACCCGATCCATTGGTTGCTAGTACCTGGTCTGCATCTCCATCTTCTATGGGTAAAATCCATATTTGATCGCCTGTTAGGGCGGGGGCCTCAAAGCCAACATAGTTAGAGCCTTCGTAAAATCTTAATTCTTTGTTACTACCACCAATACTTAGGTTGTCGGTTGTCGTTAAAGTGGTAAATGCCCCTGTGGTTGCACTGGACGCTCCTATCGCCGTTCCGTCTATTGCTCCACCATTTATATCGACTGTATTAGAAGCTGTGACTGATAAGCCTAAAGTGATCCAGGCATTGTTAGCCGCATTCCTGAGTTTTAATAAATTATTAGTTGTGTCCACCCATAGCATGAATGCGTACATGGTGGAAGGTTCCGAGGTTCCAGAGTTGGTTGAACTGATTGCTAACAGGGCATTGTTTATATCTGCTCTAACTGTGGCCCCGTTGGCATTAGCTATAACGTAATCATGTTGAGCCATTAAAAGTTCCTTTTAGTGTTTGTAAATTTACGATTAATTACCTTAAGTTCCATAGTTGAATTGTCAATAACCCCGTGCAATATAATCAGCAGTTCTAGCGACTCCTGTGCCGCTTGAGTTAAAGAACTGCAACGTGAAGCCTGTTTTGCTTAAACCGGTAAGGGTGTAGTAATCTCCTGTAGCCATATTCTGAGCCGCTATTCCTAGAACGGGTGTCGCTCTAAATGAAGTGTCAAACGTAATCGTAGAACCACCCGCATCAATACCAGAACTTTCAGCTTGTATTCGATAATAAATATCGGCAACCGCTTTCAACTGACTGACATTAATTTGATAATTGTTATCAGCAGTTGACGCTTCGAGTTTAAACTTAAATCCTCTTCCGTGGTAGTTTCCTATAGTGAATAATTGCCAACCACTCCAAGTGGCCCCACCACTGGCAGGATCATCGTTGGTCGTTGCCACATACAGTTGAGCCAATACATTATCAAAATCTGTTGCATCAATGGATAACCAGGTATCTATATTGCCTTCTCTTAAATCCCATAAGTCGGAGCGATTAACAACAGTAAAAGTAATGGCTCCGTTTAGATTAACTGACCCCACCACTTCAACGTCTATCTTGTCGGCAAATTCATAAGAGCCAGAAGTATCAACCCCACCAATCGAATCGAACAATCCCCAATCATCTATGTCAGTTGTCATGGAATCAATTAAGGTATCGGCTTCAAATTTTAGATAACCTGTATCATCATCCACAATCATATTTGTTTTAGTCCCTGCGAAAGTGGTATCGGTAATGGTACCAAATGATCTGTAGTCAAAAAGTTGAGGGGAGATGGTATTAACTATCGTGGTAGCACTGTCTGATTTGTGTCCCGTTGAATCAACTGCTTTAATTAAATACGTTCCTTTTAATAACGGCATAACCACACTGTTACTGATACCGCTTACATCCTCTCCTATTTGTATTGATTGCTCCCAGGTGGCCCCACTGGTAACGTCTGAATGTCTTATTTCAAACGTACCACCTACCTTCACATCCAGATCGGTTGCAGGAGTCCAGGATAAACTGGCTTCGTTACTATCGACTCGTAAATAGAAATTGGTTACATCAGCAGGAGCCGCCGTTAAACCTGTTATTTCTGCTGTGGTTTCAGCATAAGCACTGGCTATATTGGCATCATTAACTGCTTTAACTCTGAAATTATAGTTACCAGGTGTTATATCAAAAAACTCAAAGAAAGTTCCTGTTGAAGTACCTGGCGATTCCCAGGTGGTACTTTCAGAAGTAAGTTTGAATTGCACTTCATAATGGTCAATAGTAATTCCTAACGCTTCCCAATCTGCATTCGCTACCGCCACCCAAGATAAAGTCGCTTTGGCCTTTACTCCCGACCCAACAAAAGAACTGGTCAATACTTCGGTTACACCCGTGATACCAGGTGGATTAATGGCAGGAAGGACAGAAGTTCCTTTGACTGTAAAGAGTTTAGCGGCATAGGTTGAAGTGAAACCAGGATTGTTTCTGGCCCTCACGTTGAAGGTATAAACCCCAGGCTTTAAATTATCAATATTAAATTGGGTTCCGTTGACATCTCCTACATTAATTAAATCTTCATCATTTAATTTTTTATAAGCTATGTCATAAGCAGAGACAAACGGGGATAAAGATTTATCCCAACTGATTGATATACGATTGGTTATTTTTGGATTGTTAAATAATAATTCTTCACTGACTGTAATATTAGCGGGAGCCAGGACGGAATGAAGAGAAGGAAGCTGAGTATTGGGAGAGCCTTCCCAGGAAGCCGCCGCCACTGTGTAAACTTCACTGTCGTATTCTACTGCCGTTATATTTATTTCATCGGTGGCTTCTATTCCAATCTGTAAAACTCTAAATATCTTTCCTGCTCCTGCGTTAATTGTGTCCCAACCAGGACTCGCTAATTTAATGTAAATCGTGTCTCCTACTTCTGCTAACAATCCGTCCTGGGTGGTTTTAAAATTAATCATTACGTTTTGTCGTGATATTTTTAAATTCTGATTGGCTATGTATTTAGCCATGAGCATATCTGCCGTAAAGGGCAGTTCTATTTTTTTGTGTAAGAGTAAATCGTTGTCGAATTCTTTATAACTTGAGGATTCAACTATAGAGAAATCCGCTTGCCATTCCCGATCAGGATTAAAAAATTCTGCTGTTACTTTGTTAGCTAAAGTTTCTTTACCACCCAATATAATTTCATAATCGGGCATGATGTTTGATTCATCAAAAGTAAGGGCGGCAGTTGTGGGTTTATCCAATATTAATTTGTACTTACCACCGCTAAAGATTAAAGACCCTCTACAAGAAGTTAGCATTTTATCGAGAATGTTTATGCTTGTTTCTGCTGTATTAATAACTCCGTTTAAGGTATATCTTTTTTGAGATACCTCGGAATAAGTACCACTGACAGTCTGAGTAAAAGTAACCACTTCATCACAATAATCGGCGGCAGATTCAAAAGTAGTATCATCAATTAAAGTTGAATCAATGGCCCTTCCGTAGTTGCTACTAATTAAATAATCACGAATACAGAGAGCAGGGTTGTTTGAAAACCTCTCAATGGGTAAGCCGTCAGAAGTAGCCGTTTGTCTGGGGTCTTGAACCCTTTTTCCTTTTATATCTACAGAAACAGTTGGAACACCAGAGGCCCATGTTTCGGGGTCATATTGAAGTCTTACATAAACGTAAGCAACACCCCTTAATCTATAATCGTCTGTCCAACTCCAAGTGCCACCGCCGAACCCCGCTACATATTTTAATTCTTGAGAAACAGTTTGATCCTCTGTTCCAACCTGCGGCTCTATGTAACAAAATTCTTTATTGGTTCCACCCGTATTGTGTATTTCAAACCTGGGGTCTTTATTGGGCCACGCCTCTACGTTGTTTAAATAAACTGCTGTAATTTCTGAAATTGGGCCTTCACACAATGCAAATACCATATTGAGATAAGCATTATGAGTTTGCACAATTCCATCATCGTCATAGCCGTTTGAGGTTCCCATAAATATCCTAGTTCCACCCACTCTTCTTGCCCCATAGACAACGGGTATGGGAGCCGTATTAGACGGAGCATTTGCAAGTATCGTGGCCCCTTGTTGTCCTAACCCTATGTCTGGAATCTTGCTTAAATAACCACCCAACCATTTTGCCGCCCCGATGGCGGCAGTTCCCGCAACCACATAACCAATAGCTACGGCTAGTGTTGACCCCACACCCGCTCCCATAAGCCTTACTGCTATCCAGTAAGCGGCATTAACTATTGCACTCCAAATCCAACTCATGCTGTACTCGAAGCTGAAAACGGCTTTTTATTTTTGACAGGAAGCTGTGTTTTTATATTAGGCCCACCGCCTGTTGTTGCACTGGTGGCCTTAACGGGTAATTTAATAATGACCTGTTTACCACCACCCGTTGTTGTTTCCGTAGCTGTCTCGGAAGCTGTAAAGGTAACGCTGTTGGTGTCTGGAACGCTGACCACTGTGTGATTATCATTTAAAACATTTTGAGGAATGCCACCCACATCCATTGTCCCTGCTATTGAAAAGGTATCATCCACCACTAAGCCGTGTCCTGTTTGATAAACAGTAACAGTAGCCGAAGAAGAAGTTGTTGAGATCGGTGGTGGTTTAGGATCAACCGCATCAAAAGTAACACTGGCCCCGCCGCCATAAGTAACAGTTGAGGTGGGTTCGGTTGTTACCGCTATTTCAAAAGAGTTTATATCAATAACATCTCCTACTGTATGAGTATCGTTAATTTCATCCGCAGGAACGCCACCGACATCGGTTGATCCTGCAATCACTACCGAATCGCCAGTAGATAGACCATGATCGGTTTCGTTGACTGTTACTGCATCCGTAACCGAAGTGTCAGTGCTTATAGGTGGAGCCGTAGTCTCAACATCTTCTACGATTTCTATTACATAATTTGTATCGTTAACCTCTACCACCGCATGACTATCATTTATATTATCAGCAGGAATACCACCCACACTATCAGCGTCTTCTATGGTCACTGTTACGCCTGGATGAATTTTATTTTTAATCGCCCCTTCTTTTGAGGGAATTATTATTTGATTTGTTTTATTACTGGTATCGACTGTCGTTATACCAGGGGATATTGATTCATCATTAACTTGAATTTCTGCTCCACCTTCATAGGGAACAATGACAGGGGAACTGATAAAAGGGATGTCCCAACTGTTTGACCCGATTGATACTACGACATGAGTTCCGTTTAAATCGTCCATGTAAGTACCTGTAGCGTTTGTTATAACTATTACATCGTCAACTACGACATTATGGTCTATGTCATAAACAGTAGCCGTTTCATCATCGTTAATCGTGACGTTGTTACCGACTAAATCTAAATCGTAAATTTCTTCTGAGCCTACATCCCTGGTATCAATAACCGAACCAAATTCTCCCGCTAAACTTCCTGCTCCCGTTACCCTGGTTCCTGGATCAAACTCTGCTCCCCACACTATGTCTTTGATTATTTCAGACGCATAGTTAAAGCCTAAATCCCCTGGGTAAACTGACTGTTGTGATGCCTGGTTGGTGTAACGACCTGATGTTTTTTCAAAATCAACAAACTGATTGGCTACGGATATTGAAACAGTGGACATACCTTCATTTTCCGCTTCGTGAATTGAAGGGGTATTCATGTTGCCTTGAAAAATTAAAACAGGATCAGCAATTAGTGAATCGTCTGAGGTACTTAAAAAACCTTTATAAATAACCACCTTTCGGTCAATGAAGCGTTCTGATAAAACGTGATTAATATAAACCTGATCCACCCCTGAGATACTTAAAGTTAAGCTGTTAATTATTAATTGCGTTGTTTCTTCTATATCACTGAAACTTAAAAAATATCCCAATGGAGAATAAGTATTGGAATCGTAGGTAATGGGAATAAATGAATCCGTTAAATATTGAGTTCCCGTTGGGGAATCAAAATATATTTTAACTAGATGTATTGGTTGGTTCTGGCTTTTAACGATCTCTGTTTGAAAGGCAGATGTACTCCCCCTGTTTGTCATTACGCAACCTCAACCAACTCTATTTCGTATGAATAATATGCTGTTGCATTGGTAGCGTAACTTCTAATATCTGAACTAAAAGAGACATTAAAAGGCACACTGTTTATCGTAATTGTTTCATTATCAGCTACCGCAGTTGCTAACTTCGGAGCGAAATTCAAAGTCGCATCTCCCGATCCGTCACTACCCATATCGGCAGTACACATATAAATTTTATTTTGGCCTGAGAATTTAAAGAAATCTCCTGTTTTTAAAATGCTTGATGTTGAGACTGTTAAGCCATCAACTGAACAAGAACTGGCTCCAACACTGGCGGCTCCATCTACTACTGGAGATTCAGTGGTCACTCCGCTAGTAGTTCCTATAGTGGTTGGAACCCAGGTAAACGTCTCATACTGGCCCCGTTGTTTTACAGAAAAGGCAAAAATAGGGTCAAAATTGGCTCTGGTCATTGGAGCAAATCTAACAGAAAATCCCCATCGTTGACCGCCCCTGGAACGTACTTGTCGGGTTAGATTACTGGTAACGGAAACCAAAGTCGGTTCAATAGATTGAACCTCAATCGACTCTGGGGTTGGTGTACTAGGAAATGTACCACTCATGGCCCTAGTGGCCCTCTACGTCCACGCTTTCTAAATGATTGTTCTACGATTCCCACAATAGCGGGAGCCTGTTGTGATATGGCTTGCAAAGTATCTCTTGAATCCCAGGACGTAATATTAAAACTCACATTAACGTTTGCTCCTGCTCCTGCAAGCTGATTGTTAGGAACAATAGTCCCGTTGCCGTGTGGAACGAATAATTCTGGCCCCCTCTCTCCTACAATGTATGGAGTACCACCAAGAACGGGTCCACCCGTTGCTTCTCCTGTTGGTGTTTTACCACCAAAGAAACCTGTTACTGCTCCTATTGCTTTTTGAACTATAAACACCCTAATTAACTGTGCAATTATGTCTTTAAGAATTTGATCCATTACATCTTTTAATCCTTCCACTCCCGATCTGATATTCATAAAAGCATCAACCAATCCATCTTCTAATTTTTTGGCTACACTTTCTCCTAATTTTTCAAATTTTAATAAAGTTGTTTCATTGTTTTGAAATACTTTTTTAAATCCTATACCAAAACCCTCAACAGATTTTGCTAACTCTGGGAATAAAATAATGGTTTCTTCTAATTTTTCTTTTAACTTACCTGTTTCTTCTTCGCCTGTTTTCAATTCTTCCCAAAATAAGCGAATTTTATCCGCCGCTTTTTTGGCTTCGTCTCCGAATTTTCCGACTGCGTCTAACCTTTTTTGTAGTTCTTCCTCTAATTCCCGTAATTTTTTAACTGATCCAAACGGATTTGGGGCAAAAACAACTGCAAGTTTTTTTCCTAAAATATCTAGTTTAATTGATGCCCTGTCAACAAAATCAAGAAAGACACCAAACGACTCCACTAAGTTCGCCAATCCAACAACAAATTTATTAGATATTGTCTCTCCTAATGTATCAAAAGTTCCTTCGACATCTCTTGCGTCTGCTAAAACAGTAGACAATTTTCCAGACACCTCTTCTAAGGCAGGTAAGAAGGCTCCTATAATTCCTGAAACCAGTGCGTTGATTTGTTTCTTGATCCTATTGAATGCGTCTGCGGCTTTTTCGGCTTTTTTAATGGTATCTCTACTAATTATAATGCCTAAATTCTCAGCTTCTTGGTAGAAATTGCGTAAACCCTCAGAACCTTCTTTTAGTGTTGCCACTAAAGCCACACCTTCTGAATCAAAAAATTTAAAGGCTAATCTAACTTGTTCGGCACTGTCGGTTGTGTTGGCTATTGCATCTGCAACATCAAAAAACACTTCTTCAATGTTTCTTAGTTGGTTGTTTTGGTCGAATAAAGCTATACCAAGATCACTTAAAGCTTGTTTTGCTTCTCCTGTTCCTTTAGCGGCTTCTGCCGTTCTTCTTATGAATCTTTGCAGACCCATATCTAAGGCTTCGACTTTTACCCCCGTTTGTTCGGCGGCGAATCTTAGTTTTTGTAAAAATTCGGGATCAATACCAAGTTTTTCTGCCGTCTTGCCTATCTTGTCGAGCATCGAAACATATTTAGAAACAACAAGTGATACTGCTCCCACTGTGGCCGCTATGCCAACTGCTATTTTTGCTAAACCCTTCCCAATCCCTGCGGCGACTGATCCGAGTTTTTTTACCATAGCAGTAGCTTTTTTAAGCGGCTTAGTGAACTTGTCCACCGCCGTTATGACCATCTTAAATTTTTCCACTCTTCTTATCCTCTAATATCTTCATATAAGCTATCCAACCAACAAATTCGTCAACTGTTATCGCACTCAACTCTTCAAGAGTTTTGCCTAACCTTTCTGCCAATGCGTATTGTGCGAATAAATCCGCATCAGCTCTTATTTTTTTTCAGAAGTCTCCAAATCATCGACACCCATAATCCAGGTTCCGATCTTGGTTAGAACACCGACATCAACGCCGTTCATTAACTTGTACTTATCGTCCATCGTAAACATCTTGTCTCCGTTATCATCCAATGCCTTGTGTATTAAGGCATAGGCTAACAAAGCCAAATCATCGTTCTTCGATAAACGATATAGCTTTTGCGATTCCTGCAAAGTTAATGGTTTCGCATATAAAACGAAAGGCCCTGATTCATCGGCCCACTCTTCGACTGTTAGTTTTCTTACGTCTATCGAGTCAAAGTGTGCCGCCGCCCTATCTATCGCCTTCACGTTAGACTGTTGTTGTTGTTACGTCTCCAGTATAAGTTGCCCCTATACTAGCAGTAACCATTCCATCGAAAGAACCTGTAATCGAATGCGAAGTCACTAATGCTGTTCCCGTGTAGTAAGTATCTCCACTTTCTGCCCCTTCGGGGTACAGCACTAGAGTTACAGAACTACCAGGAGACAATGCGACCTGTCCATTCGTATCGGTTTCATCCCAAAAAACTTCAACCGAAGCTGAAAATTCATCGAGTCCTGAGAGATACGTTCTTGACGTATCGCCCATAGATGTATCTTCAATTAGGGAATTGGATTGATCCAATGTCCAACTTGTTACTTCCGCTACAGTGTTTGATGCGACTTTTACTAAGCCACTAATTCCACTATGTGTTGCCATTTATTTTTCCTCTTTATCTTTTTTTGTTTTACTTACAGACTTGGATGTTTTCTCTTTAGAAATACCTTTCTCAGTCCAACCTTTGCTTTTTAAATACTCCACACGATGCTCAGACACTTCAATAGGGTCTTGACCTTGTGGAGAATATAAAATTACTCTTGCCATATCTTTACCTTTATACCGCCGTGTCTGGATCAGCTTCCGCATTTGCGTATCTGACTGAATAAGTCATAGCACAAACGCCCACTGGTTGATCTCCTTCGGCATCGTAATTAATCTCTGTTGATTCCAGAAATGAATCTTTAGCTAAACCATTCAACGTAATGTCTCCTGCCATAGCCGTTTCAACTTCGCTACAAATTAAATCTACTTTGTCGTCAAAGTCTGAAACTTGTTTAACATATCCTTCAACCACCAGAGATAAATTTCGCATTATTAATCGTGATGTTCCCATCGTCTCAGGCATTGAATCTTCGCTCTTTGTATAAATTAACAGTCCAGGCAGATTATTCGATCCCAGGGGATAGACTCTGCTTTGGTAAACACGAGAGCCAGTAGTCGTTAATGAGCCTAATGTACTTGCGGCTCTTTCTCTAATCTGTTGTCTAACATGGGCCATTACTGTTGTTCCAATACTAAAGCTGTAACTCCTGTGCCGTCAGGTTGTGTGCTTACGATGTTATACGTTATTGAATCAATAACTATAGTGTCCTCGTTATCTACCCCAGACATATCAGACGTTCTGCCTGTTACTACAGGTTGAGTTCCTTCTACATCGATTCCGAGTCCTGGATCAATCGCAAAGTATTCTTTATTAAGAATAACGTTGATCGTGGAACTGGAACCGCCAATAGTAATAGTCGCACTAACTCCGTGTGCGTCTGTATCAAAAAATCCCGCTAAGTCTGCGGCAGTTTCGAGAACCATAATTATTTCTTCTTACTTCTTTTCTTAACTGGTTTACTGTCAGAAGAATCTAATCCTACTGAACGATCTGCTGATTTAGATTCGCCGTGTTCGGCTACTTGCCCTGCGGCTAATAGTCCTGCCGCTACAGGTTGTTCTAATTCTACGGAGTCGCCAATAAGATAGTCGCTTCCTTCAATTACGCAATTTTTAAGAACTTCATATTTATTTGCCATATTCAAAAAGTGGAAGGGGTTATTGGCCCCTTCACACTATTTAGCTGATTAAGCTGTTGCCTTCGTGAACGATTGTCCATGTCTAACTGCTACATCACAAAATTGAGTCGCTCTAATGCGAGTCAAATTATTTCCGCTTCCTGTATAAGGGTCGACCAAAATATCGATTGAGCCAAAAAAGCCAATCAATAAATCAGACCACATTCCAAAGTAAGCGTAACCTGCCGCAACTGCATTACTGATAGTTACGTCATGGCCGTTTACTCTGCCGTCCCCGTCCATAATAAAGATTGCTGTATTACTTGCTTTTGCTGTAGTTTTTAAATTGCCAACTACAGTTGAGTTAGTTAAGTAACCAGGTCTATTAAATGGTACGTTGTCAGCTAGAACCAATGATTCCATTTCAACTGTTTCGGCCCACGTTGGAGTTGAAGCTGTTGTCAATGTCACTGAATTAACACCAGTCGCACTATTGATTCCTGTTGGTTCGCCAGAACTTCCAGAACCCGTCATAGCTCCTGTATCTACTACTTTACCGATACCCGCCGCAAGATCGTTTCTTACTAACGTCTCTATTGATAGAGAGGAATTAGCAAGCATCTTGTTTGTAATATCTGTATAAGCAGAGATAGTGTTAGGAGACATAGTTACCGAACCTAGAGTCAGTTCAGATTCTCCTACAGCACCGCCTTCAGTTGCGATCCATGCCGCAGTTGAAACACCAGTCTGTTTGGGAATCTTCACGTTATCTACTAAATCAGGGAATATAGTTGCCCCTGCTCTAATAACACCAGACGCATCTCTTAGTGCATCGATGAAGTCTCCTCTTCGGAAATCTTCTCCGATCCCACCTGAATCATCTGAGGTATTAATATCCCTAGTCCATGTACCCATTACCTCGCTTGGTAATGTAAGACCTTCTGAATTTCTGCCGTATTTGTCTTTCGCCGCTTGTGACGCTTCAAATTCAAATTTGGCTTCTTCTTGGGCCTTCCTGTTATAAGGATTACTCATAGCATAGACCGCTTTCAAGATACTAAAGTTTCTGGATTCTTTTTTAGTCAAACCAATGTCGACTGTTTCTAAGGGTTGTCCAGAAGGTATAGCATTAAGAAGTTGTCCTCTAAATGTTTCAAGATCAGTTCCATCTTTAATTGCTTGTCGAGCCAAGTCTTGCTGTTGGTGTCTTGATCCTAGTTCAAGAATCTCATCGTTTTGCTTTGCGATTCTTTTTCTAGTTTCAGATTCCGTTACAGTCTTAACTTCCTCAACATTTATTTCTTGTTTTTCTTCCATAGTTTTTCCTATGTTTTTATTTATTATTACACCAGAGTCTTTGGTTTCAGTTTTTACACTTACCACTTCAAAATCTGGTAATTCTTTTGCCGCATCATCGCTTCTGGCTATACCTACGTTCACACTTTGATCCGCAGGAACACTCACAATCGAACTTTCGAGAGGAGTCCAGGAAACACGATAAGTTGGTTCATCGAAAGAGTCGTCTCTTTCCATGTTGTTGATGTTGTAACCGACTGAGACATTTTGACGAATGCCATCTTTTACATCATTAAATACTTCATTGGCTAAGTCGCTTTTTCCAAAGCGTACTTCTGCGATTGTTCTTTTCGCACTACTGTCAATGTAGTAGTTTTCGACCACTCCTATTTGCTTAGTCATGTCGTGATCCAATAGGAGAGGGGATCGCCCCTGTCCCATAAATGACGTATCAATAGATTCTTCGGAATGATCTAATATTTCCAAACCAAAGGATCGACTCACGGGAGCTTCACTTGTAAGAGCAACTCTTACTCTTCTGCTAGCTTCATCTATGAATTCAGATCGGATAGCCGCAGAACGGAATTGCTTTTCAGAAGCAAAACTGCGTTCTTCGTCCTCAGTTTGCTCTACCTCAGATTCAGATTCCTCAGTCTCTTCTTGAGATTCTTCGGTTACTTCTTCTTCGGTTACTTCAATGTTTTCTTCTTCCATTGTTTTTCCTTTTAGTTTACTGGCATAGTTGCCACACCCACTTTTGGACACCTTTTAGAAACAAGGGTGGTTTCGTTTCTAACTTGTGGCTCTATCACGTTGCCGTGATTCCCGCCAATCTGCCAGGCCTTATTCATCTCCTTCTCCCGTTAATTCTGGTTCAACTGGTGTCTTAGTTGCTCCATAAGGGGAGAAGGCCGTCTCGATTCCGTATTGATCTGCCAAAGCCTTTTCTCTGGATAACTCCTCGAAAAGTTCTTCGGGATCACGGCCCATAGACGACTGAATATCAGTCATAGTTACCTGACCATTCTGTAAGCCGACAACATTGGCATTCATCTCTTTAAGGGGATCAATCCAATTCCAACTTCTCGGAATAAAGGTAACTTGGTTAGCAAATTTCTCATACTTCGTTATTGGTATGCTGACCTGTCTAGTTGTCATGGCATAGTTAAGCCACTTCAAATAAATAGGTCTGACCATGTGTTGAATAACGAATTTTTGTACTGTTCTGTAATAATCTCTTTGTTCCATAACGCCTTGCCTAATACTGGAATAATTAACGCCTTCCAGATTATTAGCCAAATCGACATAAGAAACATTCAGACCAGATGCAATACCTCGAAGAATAGCCTTCTGAAATGGATCGAATACCATATTTGGATATTCTGGCTTAAACTCTTGGAACGTACTTCCAGATGGCAACTGTTCCATGCTTCCAGGTGTTGCATCCATAATCTGCGTATAGGTATCTTCTGTCTCTTCGCCCACATAGCCATCGCCATCAGGAGAAACAATAAATCCCATCTTCGCCGCGCCTACCCTTGCTGCTACTACTGCACTCTCTTCAAGTCCATCTAACATCTTGGCCCTAGCTAAGACCGAAGATGTCCAGGGTACACCCCTGGTTTGTTCTGCTCTACTAGCCAGGTAAGCATGGATCAATTCATCGGCAGGAACTTTAATGTAATTGTTACCACCATAAAGATAACTTCCTGCTCCCCCTGGATGATTTCTTAATAAGTAATAAGCAATCGGTTTACCAAACTTATTAACTTCAACTCCCATCTTGATTGAATTGCCTGTCTCTTCATTCTTGACGGAATAGTTCTCGTCCAGATGATCGGCTTCTAAGAACTGAATAGCGAAACCAAATCGGTTTTCGTTTGATCGTACAGTTCTGATTAATGCTTCGCCATCCCTGGCTACGGATGAAACAAATAGCTTCTGGCAATCTAAAAAAGATTGCATTCCGTTTAAGGTACAGCTTCCCACCTGTCCCCACTCCGCAAACGCAGTTTCAACTTCTGCGTTGCCTTGTAAATCTAACTCCCCATTATCATTTCTGGCTTTTGAAGCGATACGGATTCCAGTAGGCCCAATAACATTAGTAATCAACATCTGTAGATAACGACTTATGTAGCTATCATTTCTGGCTAATGCTCGACTCCGATTTCTTAATGTACTCAGTGATCCTGATATTTCTTGATCCGCACTGTTGCCTGACGTTTGCCAATCAGCAAATAAACGACCACCCGTTGCTCCTGTATAGAGTCTCTTCCAGGTTTGAGTTCTAACCTTTCTTTTTAAAATATTGTTATACCATGCCATTAGAATTTAACCTTTACTTGGTTTCCTGTTGCTTCGCCTTTGTCTCTTCTTGAAACTTTGTCCTCATTTATTACCAGGTGTTTATATTGTGAATACCATTTATTGAGTTCTTCGGGAGACATTCTTGATAAAGAACGTCCTGCAATACTCATGGACATTTGATCGATACTTGCTCGGTTCTCCAAAGTAGCTTCAAGAGCGTCAAAGACGATTCGATTATGTGAACGTGGATCGCCAGTGTCAGCATCTAAGTTGGATTTAACTGTTGTAAGTCCCTTGTTTAAAACCAATCTTTCGCTTGAAGTATTAGTGATGTATTCCTGGTAGGTGTAGTCGCCTTTGGTATATCCAGTTGTCGTAGCACTAGGAACTGATATTGTGTAAAGGCTCGTATCGCTTTCTGTAATAACAGAAGAAGTCAACTCTATTTCTGTTGCCGTAGAACTTAATAATCTAAACGAATAAGTTAAAGTGTAATCAGCAATCGGATAATCCGTTAAGTCTCGCTTCCATAACCAATTGTCCCCGACATAAAGCACGTCAGGCGTTATGGTTGGATAGTTTGTTGAATCGAATCTATTAGCCAATTTATGTCCTTTTGCAACTGCAAAAAGACATTACGTTCCATCTATCTTATGTCAATACTACTTCCAACTATTTACGAAAGTCTTTCTTGGTCTTTTGGGTTGTCTCAATGATGGGATAGGGTTTGGATTGGTTCTTTCAATCGCTTGATCTTTTGGTTCCTGGTTAGTGTTCGATGCAATTAATTCCAGGTTCGGTTGCAATATGTTTAACGCAACCAACGCATATACGAAACAGTCTAGTGATTCATTTCTTTTGTACTGCTTAACCCAGACGATAGTTTTATTTCCTTTAATGTATTTGATAACTCTTTTTTCTGCTGTTAATTGTTTGAAGTATTCTTCATCACAAGTATTGGGAAAATGAATATAGCCTGGTCCTTGTGCTTCCACTTGCAACCACTGAAAGATAACTTCTTTAGCTGAATCAACTCCTGCGGGGAACAGTTGTATTCTTTGTCGGCCCGCTACTGTGGGTCTACCTGCTATTGGTTTGGAACTTTGACTTTGACCTTTAATCGCAAATATCCTTCGTCCTCTTCTGACTTTGACGTAGTTGTAAACAGAACTTGTTTGATAACCCGAATCAATCGCAACACAAGCAATCGGTAAAGAGGGTAGTGTGTCCCTGCTGTACCTTCGCTTTAAATAATCATCTAGGTCTTGCCACACTTGGTTCTGTGAAGTCTCGCCCCAGAATATCTGATAATCTAAAACATAGCTTTGAGATTCGAGTCCCCACCCGATAACTTGTAATTCTATTCGATCATCTTGTATATCGGCTCCACCTGTAATAACTAACACATCATCGGGGACACAACTTTCATCGTAGTTTTCCCGTCTTGCCATTAAACCTTCTGATTCTATTTCCTCTCCTTCGTCAGTCCAACATTGACCCAAGCTAGTATTAACATATGTCTTTAATATCTCTGGGTGTCGTTTAGCTTCTAAGAAGTTAACTGCCATTGTCGCCCAGGTAGACCAGGGCGAGTACAGTTCGTTAATATGAAAGCCTGCTGTCTTTTTTGTTTCTCCTTCGGCTCGCCATTCGCCATTTCTAATCATGGTTATCTTGTCCTTCTCTTCCAGTAACGACCCACAGCTCGTACATAAATATCGAGCCGTTTCGGGTTTATCTTCTTCCCATTTAACATTCGCCCATTCCAATACTTGCATCTCTTCGCACTCAGGACACGGAACCCAATAGTGACGTTGGTCTGAATGATTCCACGCTGTTTGTATTCTTGACAGTCCATCGATAGTCGGAGTTGAAGCCATAACTATCTTTCTATTCCAGAACGTAGTTGTTCTTTTTAGAGCCAATGAAACAGGATCGCCCTCGGCTCCTGCACTTAATGGGAAGCGATCTATCTCGTCTGCTAACAAAATTCTAACGGGCCTACTTGCTAATCCACTTGCACTGTTCGCTCCCACAACTGCGATAAAGCCGCCATCGAACTTCTTATGCAAAACTGTATTCTCGCTGTCCTTCGCTCTTGGTTCCTTTACTTTACCTTTTAAGACCTTACTGCTTTTGAGCATTGGATTTAATCTGTCCTTGCTCCAGGTTCTAGCCATCTCTAAAGTCGGTTGCATAACCAGAACAGGGCAGGGGTCTTGCGATATGTAATATCCAAGTATGTTATTGAGTATCTCAGTCTTGCCGATCTGTGAACTGGACATAAGCACAATGGATTCAATGTTGCGATCCAACACCACGTCCATTATTTCCTTTTGATAGTTGGCTCTACTGGTTCGCCAGTTACCAGGTTCAGCACTAGACTCAGAACTTAATACTCTGTGCCTATCGGCCCACTCACTTACTTTAAGTTTCTGCGGCGGCTTGAAGGCTCTCACTGTCTGGTTCCAAACTACCTCTAACGGATTCTGGTAATTCACTTCCTGCGAGTTCATTTAACACCTCATATATTTCTTCATTAATTAATCCTTCAACTTCTGCGTAAGTCTCAAGTCCGACTACCTGGTGTGCAACCTTCGATGGCAGGTTTAAAAGTTTGGCTCTAACATTACTAACGAATCCAATCCAACCATCTCTAACTTCTTCTGCTTTGATCATTCCCCTGGTTATAACTTCGACTTCCATCTCTGCTTTGTCAGCTTGAGCTTTCGTTAAACGGGTTTTCTCTTCACTAATAGACGTATCTGTACCTTTTGGAGACAATCTGGCCCTAGTTCTAAGGAAGTTAATATAAGCCAGGCGGGAATCACGCAAGTTCATCTTCTGTCGGCCCCTTCCACCAGGTAAAATTCCCTGGCTCTTTAATTTTGAAACGTACTCTTGCGTAATTCCTAAGTGTTCGGAAACCCTTCGGTTGGTTACTAATTCTTCGACCATCGAACTTAAACTTTTCGGTTTTGGTTTGAACTGAACCCAAACTGGTTCCAGTTTGCTGAACTGGTTTGGTTGTTTATATTTAATCTTATTAAATCTCGGAATTGTCTAGAAC
>Ga0208316_1000554_pt1 | contig 30322 bp, 23 predicted proteins | sample MalvireepMed_231_FD_184240 | JGI IMG/M metagenome (GOLD analysis project Ga0208316, IMG submission 184240) | Marine viral communities from the Global Malaspina Expedition - Malaspina viral metaG DeepMed_231 (SPAdes) (version 2) | ecosystem: Environmental > Aquatic > Marine > Oceanic | place... | reverse complement strand
GGGTTGGCGCCCTCAGGTCCGTTGGCGCCGCCGGCCGCGCCGCCATTGCCATTGCCGCCGGCGTTATTGGCGCCTGGGCCGTTTCCGTTGCCGCCGCCAGGGTTGGCGCCCTCAGGTCCGTTGGCGCCGCCTGCCGCGCCGCCAGCGCCATTGCCGACGCCGTTATTGGCGCCTGGGCCGTTTCCATTGCCGCCGCCAGGGTTGGCGCCCTCAGGTCCGTTGGCGCCGCCGGCCGCGCCGCCAGCGCCATTGCCGACGCCGTTATTGGCGCCGGGGCCGGTAACGGCCCCATTTCCAGGCGTCACACCTTCAGGCCCATTGGGGTTGCTGGCGCCGCCCTGAGAGGGGCCGGCAAAGGCCGGGGGGGGGGCGGCGTTGGCGGCGACCTGCGCGGGTCCCTGGCCTATGGCCGCCGCGGTGGCGCGGGCTGCGACCATGCTCGATCCGCCGCCATCGCCCCCGCCCAAGCTCGCAATATCGTTCGCCGCGGAAAGCGCCGTCTGCCCCTGGGGCACGGCCATATTGCGCGCCGCGTCGAGGCTGGCCGACGCTCCCGGGCCGGCGACGACGCCGTCGGACACCTGGCTGTAATCCAGAGGCGGAAGGGCCTGGACGGCTTCGGTCGGCGCAGGCGTCGCCGAGGGCGTGATCACGCCAACCTGGGCGGGGCCATCGCGCATCACGCGGCCGGTGACGCCGGCCGGGATGTCCTGGGGTCCGCCGCCGCCGTTGGCGCGAACCTCCACAAGGCCCTCGGCCACATGGACGGTGTCGGACGTGGCGCCCACCGCGACCGTGAAGGTGGTGCCCTTCACCACGGCGGCCAGCAGCGGGGTATCGATCCGGAAGTGGGGACGCGCCTGCTTGTCCACCTGGAAGAGGATCGAACCGAGATCCTGCATGATGCGGGTCATGCCCGCGCCCTCGCCACTGGCGACCGTCATGCGGCTGTTGGGGCCAATGACGATGCGCTGGGCGCCATTGGTCAGCACCGCGCGTCCGCCCGCGGCGGTGGTGATGTCGGCGCCCACGGGAACAGCCTGGTTCGGCGCGCCGGCGGCCGGCGTCTGGCCCGGGGTGGCGACACGAACGCGGCCCGTGACCTCCGTCAGTCGCCATTCAGCCGCAAGGGCGGCGCCGGCCCCAAACAAGACCGCGGCCGAGAGCAGGGTCGCCAAGACGACTTTTGCGGAGCGCATTCTACGCATCCCTTTCATGTCCCGCTCGGGGCGGTCTGGAGATCGAACCTTCCGCATAACCGCGCTACGGCTAACCGACCGCTAATAAGCCAACGTTTTTCTATCGTTAGCGCCGTATTCACCTTGTTGGGCGACCATGGCTGCCGAAGTTTCCGAGCTGAGGTCGGCGTTGTCCCCGCTTATCCCCTGGCGTCTTTCGACGACGGTCCTTGCCTGCGCCACAGCTCTTGCCGTCGCCGGTTTCGGCGGGGGGCCGGCTGACCGCGCCATCGCAGAGGCGCAGAACAAGGCCAATCAGGACGCGGCGGCCGAGGATCGTTTTGTTCTGACGGGCCTGACCATTGATGGGGTCAGCGCCTATCCCCAGTCCGCGCTCGCGCCACTCTATGCTGACGATCTCGCCCGCGAGATCGGCCTGTCGGATCTGGTGCGTCTGTCGGAGGCGATCACCGCCCACTATCGGCGTGACGGCTATTTTCTGAGTCGGGCGGCCACGCCGCGCCAGACCGAGGGCGATGGTCAGGCCCGACTGGTCGTCTACGAAGGCTATGTGTCCGCTGTGGCGTTCGAGGGCGACGCCGTACCCGCCGTCGGCGCGTTGCTTGCCGACGTCGTCGACCATCGCCCGCTGAAACTGGCGGAGCTGGATCGCCGCCTGGCCCTGGCCAATGATCTGCCGGGCGTCAAGGTGAGCGGCCGGCTGGAGCCGGATTTCGATGATCCCGCCGCCCATCGGCTGGTGGTGACCACCACCCTTCGAAAGGTGGACGGTCAGATCTATGCCGACAATCGCGGCGGCCAACAGGCGGGACCCTGGCAGGTCTATAGCCGCGTCGGCCTGAACTCGGTCGCCCGCTCCGGGGATCAGTTGGCGATCAGCGTCCTGACCACCCCCGCGGATGTGCGCAGGTTCACCCAGGCCGACGCTTCCTATGTCGTCCCCTTGCCGGGGGGCGGGAATCTGCGCGGCACGCTGGCGGCGTCGAAGGCTGACAATGGCGCCGATGGCTTGGCCGCCGCCTTGGGAAATGAGAGTCAGTCGGCGGCCGTTCGGCTCTCCCAGCCCCTGGTCCGGCGCCAGGACCGTTCGGTCTGGATGATCGGGGCGGTGGAGGCGCGGCGTTCCGAGCAGAACTGGGCCAATGGCGTGTTCGAGGACGAGCTCGCGGTCGCCCGGCTGGCCGTGCAGGCCGATCGGCAGAGCCGCGGCGCCTACACCACCGGCTTTGCGCAGCTATCCCACGGGTTTGGCGGCCTCGGCGGCGAAAGCCCCATGGGCCGGTCCCGATGGGACGCCGACGCCCGGTTCTGGAAGGCGAACGCCTACGCCTCCCACTATCGCGACCTGGGGTCCAAGGCGGGGATTTTCCTGTCAGCCTCGGGGCAATGGTCGCCCGACGCCCTGCTGGCCTCCGAGGAATTCGCCGCGGGCGGTCTGCCGGTGGGGCGCGCCTACGACTATGCGGAGATCATGGGCGATCGCGGCCTCGCCGGTCTCGCCGAGATCCGCGTCGGTTGGGATCCGCAGCTGCGACCCCTGACCTTCTTCCAGACCTACGCCTTCATCGATGGGGCAAAGGTGTGGAACTACAACGCCGCCCCGGGCTGGGGCTCGGCGACCCTGGCCTCCGCCGGCGGAGGCTTGCGTCTGGTCTTTAACAACCGCCACAGCCTGCGCGCCGAATTGGCCAAGCCGCTCGACGACGTGCCTTATGGCCGATCCGACATGGGACTAAGGGGCTTCATCTCCCTGTCCTCCAGCTTCTAGCCCGTCGCCTTCAGGCGGCGTCGGTGTTGTGGCCCTGAACCACGCTCTGCAGGACGGCGATCAGGCGGTCGGCCTCGATGGGCTTGGGCAGGTGCAAGTCGGCGCCGGCCTCCAGGCTGGCGGCCCGGTGCTCGGGCAGGGTGTTGGCGGTCAACATGACGATGGGGGTGCGGCCACGGGCGGCGTCGGTCTCCCGGGCGCGGATCTTGCGGATGGCGGTCAGGCCGTCCATCACCGGCATCTGCATGTCCATCAGCACGATGTCGAAGGGCGCCGCCTCAAAGGCCTCACAGGCCTCCAATCCGTTCTCGGCCAGCACCAGCTCGACGTCGAACTCGGCCAGCAGCACCTCGACCACCTGACGGTTGATCGGATGGTCATCGGCCACCAGGATTCGCAAAGGCCGTTCGGTCGGCTCGACGGCTTCCGGCTGTTCGGCGGGCGCGTCGGTCAGGGGGAGGGGCAGGTCGACCCAGAAGACGGCGCCGCGCCCCGGGCCAGCGCTGTCCGCATCGATCTCGCCGCCCATCAACTCCACCAACTGCCGACTTATGGCCAGCCCCAGGCCCATGCCGCCGAAGCGACGGCTGATGGTCGCATCGGCCTGAGCGAAGCGCTTGAAGAGATCAGCCTTGCGCGCCGGATCGAAACCCATGCCGCGGTCTTCGACCGTGAACCGCCAGCGGACCTCGTCCAGGGGGCTAAGGCGCAGACGAACCTCGCCCGCCTCGGTGAATTTCAGCGCATTGACCACGAGGTTGGCCAGCACCTGCTTCAGCCGCAGGGGATCGCCCACCACCAGGGCTTCAGCCCGGGGGTCGATCTCCACGGCCAGGACCAGGCCCTTCTCCGTCGCCCGCGGCCCCAGGAGGGTCTCAAGCATGCGGACGGCCTCGGCCAGGTGGAAGGGCTCGGCGGTGACCGCCACCGTCCCGGCCTCCATGCGCGAGACATCCAGCAGGTCCGACAACAGCCGCTCAAGGCTGAGTCCCGACGTGCGAATGATCTGCACCATCTCACGTTGAACCGGGGTCAGGGTGGTGCGCTCCAGGGCCGAGGCCACGGCGACGACCCCGTTCAGGGGCGTCCGGATCTCGTGGCTCATATTGGCCAGGAATTCGGCCTGGGTGCGCTGGGCCGCCATCTGCTGGCGCCAGGACCGGCGTGCGCGGGTGACCATCACCGCGGCCACGGCCCCAAAGGCCAGCAGGACGGCGAGCACCGGCAGGAGGGATCGCCGCAGCAGGGCCGTCCCCGGCTTCTGGGGCGTCCAGGCCAGGACAAGCGGCGCGTCGGCGTCCAGAACATCGATGCTGAGCTGGGCGTCGTCTGGACCGGCCGAGACCGCGCCCAGGCCGGTGCGGAGATCGCCCAGCAGGTAGCGGTCCTGCAGCACCTCGATCGAGACCTGCTCGATCGGCAGCAGGGTCAAAAGGATGGGCGCCTGTTCGCCCCGCGGCCGGACGCCGCCCTGGTCGGGCTGAACAAGGCTGGCGGTGGCCAGACGTATGCGACCATCGATGGCGACGAAGCCGCTGGCCTGGATCGGGCCGGGATGGCCGCCAGGCGCCGGCCGCCAGGGGCCCCTCCTGGCCTCGGCGGCGCGAACCTGTGACATCAGGGCGGAAAAGACCTGGACCGGCGCCTCTTCCGGATCGACCTGATCAAGACCCTGGCGATGATAGAAGGGTTGGTCTGTCCCATCGACGACCAGAAGGCGGCTGAAATCGAAACCCAGGGCGTAGAAGTCATTGAGGTTGGCGTCGGCCCAGGCCAGATCGCCGCGGTGGTCCAGGTTCAGCACCGCCTCGTCCCAGGTCGTCTCCGGGACGATGGAGGCCTCCACCTCGGCTATGGCCGAGGCCAGACCCTGGCGCACCAGTTCCTGCTCGCGCAGCCGGGTGCTCTCATCGACGCCGCGGCTCCAGAAGACCAGGCTGAGGACAAAGACCGCCATGGCCGCCACGGCCAGCAGGGCGGTGGGAAGCAGCAGGCCAAGGCCGCTCAGGCGACGCATCGACGACTCTCCAAGTTCCTCCGGCGGCGTACTGGAGTGGGTCATCGATATAGATCACATATCTCTGTTCGACCAAGTCATGTGAAGCTTGGAGCCGGTCTAGCGGTCCCGGCGGTCCTGGTCGGAGCGGACCTTCACCTGCTCGGGCGCCGGCCAGATGCGCACGGCCACTGCGGCGGTCACCGAGCCGAAGATGGCGATCAGGGCGCCGGCGGCCTGGATCTCGTTCATCCCGGTGGCCATGAGCCGGCCGGCCATGGCGCCTGAAATGAACACGAGGCAGGCGGTGCCCCATTCGGCCATGCCTTGCGAAAACAGCCCCTTGAGCATTGCTCACTCCACATTCTGCGGTCACGCGATCCTGCGCCCGCGGCTCTTAGTCAATCCTTACGGACGCGGGCCTGCGTCATCGGACCGCAGGTTCGCCCCTGGCGCATCTGGCGAATTTAAAGAGCGTGGTTGGACGGAATTTCGGCGCCGGCGCCAAAGGCGGCGGCGGCGGACGGCCAGCCGCCGCCTCGGGGGTCCCATGGCCGCTTCGGCTTGACCCGCCGGGGAACGCAACGCCAAGGTATGCGTAGTGGGAGGGTGTTTATGCGCTTGAAAGACCGGCTGGGACGCGAGTGGCGGTTTTTGCGCAAGCTCCGGCGAACCCTTGGGCGGGTGAAGTCCATCGCTCCGGACTCCCCGAACCTGATCTGTGACGACCTGCAGGAGGCGATGGACAAGTGGCGTGATCGCCCGGCCATGACCTTCGAAGGGCGCACCGTCACCTATGCCGAGCTGGACGGCATCGCCAACCGCTACGCCCACTGGGCCAAGGGGCTCAATCTGCGCCGCGGCCAGACCGTGGCCCTCTTCATGCCCAACCGGCTGGAATATTTCTGCGTCTGGTACGGCCTGTCCAAGGTCGGCGTGATCACCGCCCTGATCAACAACCAGCTGACCGGCGCAGCGCTGGCCCACTGCCTCAACATTTCCGGCGCCAGCCACTGCATTGTGGATCCCGAGACCTCGGGCGCGTTCGAGGAGGTCAAGGACGGTCTGGAAACCCACGTCCAGCAGTGGATTCTCGGTGAGGCCCGCGGCGAACAGCGCGACCTGATCCAGGCCCTGAAGAGCTGCAGCCAGTTGCCGCCCGATCGCAGTGTTCGCGAGGGCATGGTGGGCCGCGACACCTGTCTCTACATCTACACCAGCGGCACCACGGGCCTGCCCAAGGCCGCCCGCATCACCCATGTTCGCGCCCAGCTCTATATGCGCGGCTTCGCCGGCTCGACGGGGGCCGAGGCGAAGGATCGGGTCTATGTCGCCCTGCCGCTCTATCACGCCACGGGCGGTCTCTGCGCCCTGGGGGCGGCCCTGCTGAACGGCGGCTCGGTGGTGCTCAAGAAGCGCTTTTCGGCCACCCAGTTCTGGCCCGACATCGTGGCCGAGGGCTGCACCATGTTCGTCTATATCGGCGAGCTCTGCCGCTATCTGGTCAACCACCCGGAAACCGAGGAAGAGACCCGCCACAAGCTGCGCCTGGCCTTCGGCAATGGCCTGCGCCCCGACGTCTGGTCGGTGATGAAGAGCCGTTTCCGTATCCCCGACATCCTGGAGTTCTACGGCTCCACGGAGGGGAACGTGTCGATGTTCAACTTCGACGGCAAGGAAGGCGCCATCGGGCGCGTGCCACGCTATCTGCGCAAGCGCTTCAATTTCCGTCTCGTCCAGTTCGACGTCGAGAGCGAGACCCCGATCCGCGGGCCCGACGGCTTCTGCATCGAGTGCGGGCCAGGCCAGATCGGCGAATGCGTCGGCCGCATCGGCGGCGACGCGCGGGCCGAATACACGGGCTATGTCGACAAGGCGGCCAGTGAGAAAAAGGTGCTGAAGGACGTCTTCGCCAAAGGCGACGCCTGGTTCCGCACCGGCGACCTGATGCGCCAGGACGCCGAGGGCTATTTCTATTTCATCGACCGGATCGGAGACACCTTCCGCTGGAAGGGGGAAAACGTTTCGACCAACGAGGTTTCCGCCCGGCTGCAGGAGGCTCCGGGGGTCCTGGAAGCCAATGTCTATGGGGTCGAGGCGCCCGGCGCCGACGGCCGCGCCGGCATGGCCGCCCTGGTCACCGATTCCGAGTTCGACCTCGCCGCCTTCGGGGAGCATGTGGCCAGCGAGCTGCCGAGCTACGCCCAGCCCCTGTTCCTGCGCATGATGCCGGCCATGGAGACCACCGGCACCTTCAAGCAGCGCAAGGTGGATCTCGTCGAGCAGGGCTTCGACCCGACCAAGGTCAAGACGCCGCTGTACTTCAAGGATCCCGACAAGGGCTATGTGAAGATCACCAAGACGGTGTTCACCAAGCTCATGGCCGGCGGCTACCGCATTTAGAGGCCACGGCGTCTCAGGCGGCCGCCTCTGCGCCCGTCGCCTCGGCGGCCAGGGTCAGCCGAAGGTGGCAGCGAAGGCCGCTTTCTGCGAATTCCAGCCGCGCCTCTCCGTCGATGTCCCCCTGCAGACTGCGTTCGATGAGGCGCGAGCCGAAGCCTTGGTGGAGCGGGGCCGACACGGGCGGTCCGCCCTGTTCGGTCCACACCAGGTCGAGGCGCGGGCGACCAGCCTCCTCGCCCACCGTCCATTCCACCCGCACGCAGCCTTCGGGGGTGGATAGCGCCCCATACTTGGCCGCGTTGGTGACCAGCTCATGGAACACCAGGCCCAGGGTCAGGGTCTCGGCCGGCGACAGGGCGACCGTCGGGCCATCCAGCCGATAGCGTTCGGCCCCATGCGGACGGAGCTCCATCAGGATCACCTCGTCCAGCGCCGCGCCGCGCCAGACCGACTGGGTCAGCAGGTCGTGGGTCGCCGACAGGGCGAGCAGGCGCGCCTCGAAGGCTTCGCGGAAATCAGCGGGGCTGGCCGTGGTCCGCAGGGTCTGGGCGGCGATGGCCTGGACCGTCGCCAGGGTGTTCTTCACCCGATGGTTCAGCTCGTCCAGCAGCAGTTTCTGCTGCCGCTCGGCCCGCACGCGGGCGGTGACGTCGCTGCCTTCGATGAACACGCCCCAGGGAACCCCGCGGCCGTCGAGGATGGGCTGGTAGATGAAGTCGAGGAAACGCTCCTCCGGCGGTCCGTCGGCTTGCCTTTGCAGGAGGACGCTGGCGGCCTGGCCCACATAGGGCTGGCCGGTGCGCATCACCTCCGTGAGGATGTCCTGGAAGACCTGGCCCTCCAGCTCCGGCAGGGCCTCAAGCAGAGGGCGGCCGATCACGGCGCGACGGCCGATCAGGCTCTGATAGGCGTTGTTCACCAGCCGGAAAACGAAGTCCGGCCCGATCAACACCGCCATGAAGCCCGGCGCCTGCATGAACAGGTTACGGATCTGATTGGTCTCCTCGACCAGGATCAGATTGGTCTGCTGGAGCTCCTGCGCGCGCTGATAGAGGTGGGTGGCGCTTTCGATCGGGGCGTCCAGCGGGACCCCCGATGGACCGAAGGCGATGTCCTTCAGGCGCTCGATCTCGGTGACGTCCACCGTGTTCTGCAGCACATAGGCGGTGTTCCCCGCCAAATCGAACAGAGGCGTGTGGACCGCCGACCAGAAGCGCATGTCAAACCCGCCGCCCCGGGACACGGGGAGGGGGATGGCGTAGGGGATGAGCGCCAGGGTGTCGGGCTGGCCGGTGTCGAGCACCTTCTGGAGGGACTCGCGCAGCTGGCGGCCGCCCTCACCGGGGTTGGGGAACATATCAAAGATGTTTTGGCCGATCAGCTCGTCGCGGGTGCGCTCGGTGACCCGCTGATAGGCGAGGTTGGCCTCGACGAAACAGAGGTTGCGATCGAGCACCATGTGCGGGCTCGGCAAGGTTTCGAACAGCCCCCTGAAGTCGATCTGCGGCAAAGCTACCCCCGTATTTTCCGGTAACGCTCTCACCGGGGAAGCGATCCACAGGGGCGTATCGGCCCATAGCCGGCCGGTTGCGGGACATCAACAATCTCCGCCGCGTACAAACGCCGCGCCTCTGGGTCTGGCGTCCGGAGTCGCCTATATCGGCGGGATGGTTGAACGCGACGCCGCGCCGCTGATCGGCGCCGCCCTCATCAAGGATCAGGTCAAGCGCCTGCCCGACGCGCCCGGCGTCTACCGCATGATCGGCGACGACGGCGAGGTGCTCTATGTGGGCAAGGCCCGGTCGCTGAAGAAGCGGGTGACTCAGTACGCTCAGGGGCGTTTCCACACCCAGCGCATCGCCCTGATGGTCGACCTGACCCGATCTATGGAGTTCGTCACCACCCGCACCGAGACCGACGCCCTGCTGCTCGAGATCAATCTGATCAAGCAGCTGAAGCCGCGGTTCAACGTGCTGCTGCGGGACGACAAGAGCTTCCCCGAGATCGTCATCCGCCGGGATCACGACGCCCCGCAGCTGCGCAAGCATCGCGGCGCCCACACCATCAAGGGCGACTATTTCGGCCCGTTCGCCAGCGCCTGGGCGGTGAACCGGACGCTCAACACCCTGCAGAAGGCCTTCCTGCTGCGCTCCTGCTCCGACAGCGTCTATGACAGTCGCACCCGGCCCTGCATGCTGCATCAGATCAAGCGCTGCTCGGCCCCCTGCACGGGCCTGGTTTCCCTGGAGGACTATGGCGCCCTGGTGGATGAGGCCGAGGCCTTCCTGCGGGGACGAAGCCGGGCGGTGATGGCCAAGCTGTCGAGCGAGATGCAGGCCGCCTCCGACGAGATGGAGTTCGAGCGGGCCGCCCGCCTGCGGGACCGCATCCGCGCGCTCGCCTCCGTGGCCCAGGAGCAGCAGATCAATCCCGAGAGCCTGGAGGAGGGCGACATCATCGCCCTGCATGGCGAGGGCGGCCAGGCCTGCGTGCAGGTCTTCTTCTTCCGCGGCGGCCAGAACTGGGGCAACCGGGCCTATTTCCCGCGGGTCGACAAGAGCGACGAGGAGGCCGACGTCATGGCGGCCTTCCTCGGCCAGTTCTATGAAGACAAGCCGATCCCCAAGCTGATCCTGACCAATGTGGAGCCCGCCGACCGGGACCTGCTCTGCGAGGCCTTCGCGCTCAAGGCCGGCCGCAAGGTGGAGATCCTCAAGCCCCTGCGCGGCGAGAAGCGCCAGCTGGTGGAGCACGCCCTGACCAACGCCCGAGAGGCGCTTGGCCGTCGAATGGCGGAGAGCTCGGCCCAGTCCAAGCTGCTGCTCGGGGTCTGCGAGGCCTTTGGCCTGGAGGCGCCGCCGGAGCGGATCGAGGTCTATGACAACAGCCACATCATGGGGACCAACGCCGTCGGCGGCATGATCGTGGCCGGACCCGAGGGCTTCCTCAAGAACCAGTACCGCAAGTTCAACATCAAGGGGACCGACCTGACCCCGGGCGACGACTACGGCATGATGCGCGAGGTGCTGCGCCGCCGCTTCGCCCGGATGGTCAAGGACGAGGAGGCCGGCGAGGCCGCGCCGCGCCCCGACCTGGTGCTCATCGATGGCGGCGCCGGTCAGTTGGCGGCGGCCCAGGAGATCATGGCCGATCTCGGCGTCGACGACATCGCCGTGGTGGGCGTCGCCAAGGGGCCGGACCGGGACGCCGGCCTGGAGCGGTTCTTCATGGCCGGGCGCACCCCCTTCATGCTCGAGCCCAAGTCGCCGGTGCTCTACTATCTCCAGCGCCTGCGCGATGAGGCGCACCGCTTCGCCATCGGCAGCCACCGGGTTCGCCGCGCCATCGACATGAAGAAGAACCCGCTGGACGAGATCGACGGGGTGGGGCCGGGCCGCAAGAGGGCCCTGCTGCACGCCTTTGGCTCGGCCAAGGGGGTGTCGCGGGCCTCGGTGGACGACCTGGCCAAGGTGGACGGGGTCAGCCTGGCCCTGGCGCAGCGGATCCACGACCGGTTCCGCAAATAGGCCCCGAAAGTCCGATCCGTGCGTTATGGTCAGCGTCAATATGGAGATGTCGCATGCTGCTTCGCCTGATCCTCGCCACCGCCATGCTCGCCGCCCCGGTTGCGGCCGGCGCGAGTTCCCCCGACGCCTGGACCGAATTCCGGGCCGAGGTTCGCGCCAAATGTCTGGCCCAGGCCCAGAGTCAGGGCATGGGCCAGCCTGACGTCATCGTTCACCCCTTCGGCTCGGAGTCCTATGGGATCGCCGTCCTGCGCGAGGGCGACGACAAGCGCATCTGCATCTTCGACAAGCGCACCAAGGCCGTCGAACTCACCTGATCTTCCAAGGACCGAAGGCCCTGATGAAAGCCCTGCCCAACATCCTGACCTCCCTGCGGCTGGTCCTCGCCCTGTTCATGTTCGTGGCCCTGGCCACGGCGGCGGGCGGAACGCCGTGGCTCAGCGAACGGCTGAGCATGGAAGATCAGTTCACCCTGCAGCGGTGGGCCTTCATCGCCTTCGTCATCGCCGCCACCACCGACTGGTTCGATGGCTGGCTGGCGCGGAAGATGGATGCGGTCAGCGTCTGGGGGGCGATCCTCGACCCGATCGGCGACAAGGTGCTGGTCTGCGGGGCGGTGCTCGGCCTGATGGCCCTGGGGCCGCAGCCGCTGGTGCTGTTGCCGGCCGGCCTGATCCTGTTTCGCGAATTCACCGTCAGCGCCCTGCGTGAGGTGGGCGCCGGCAAGGGGGTGAAGCTGCCCGTCACCCTGCTGGCGAAGTGGAAGACGGCCCTGCAGCTGACGGCGCTGGGGGCCGAGCTGTTCGTCGCCTCCTGGGGGGCGTTCGGCCTGCCTCAGACGCCTGAGCTGCTCGGGCCCATCACCGTGACGGCCCACGCCCTCTTCTGGCTGGCCGCCGTGGTGACCCTGATCACCGGGGCTCAGTACTGGGAGCAGACCCGCAAGGCCTTGGCGACCGGCTAGGCCCCGGCGCCCGCGGCGGCGTCTGGGGCGCTGGGCGTTCCGCGCCCGTCCGGTCCAGTTGCATCATGCGAACCAGCATCGCTTCGCCAGCCATGCGCAGCATCATCGACCCTCTCCCTCTCTCGGTGCGAGCCGTCTCGCGGGGGCTATCAATAATGAGAATGAATCTCATATCGGGTCAAGAATGAGACGGTTGGGAGCAAACGTCACCGTGACGCGTTAGGCAGGACTTGAACAGCTGAGGAGACTCTCATGCGCCCCATCCTGCTTTCCATGGCCGCTGTCGTGGCCCTTTCCGGCGCCCCGTCCCTGGCCGCAGCCCAGACCGCCTCGGGCACGCCGCTCGGCAACTTTTTCGCCTGTGAGGCCAGTGGCCAACGCCAGGAAACCGGCGCTCTGCTCGGCGGCGTCGCCGGCGCCCTGCTGGGCAGCCAGGTCAGCAAGAACGAGCGCGCGCTCGGCGCTGTGCTCGGCGCCGGCCTCGGCGCTGCGGCCGGCTCCTGGGTCGGTTGCCGCATGCAGGTCAGCGAGCAGCAGCGCGTCGTCAACGCCGTCGAAACGGCTCTGAACACCGGCCGCAGCCAGACCTGGAATGATCCCACCACCGGGACCACCGGTCGGGTGGACATCATCAACGCCAACGTCGGCGGCGGGGGCGGCGTGTCCTACGGCCAGGCCACGTCAGCGGCCAATCTGCGATTTGGCGGCCGCGTGCAGCCCCTGCGCACCGCGTTCGAACCGACCAACGCCCAGTTCACCACCGCCAACACGGTGAACCTGCGCGGCAGCCCGACCACCAATGGCGCCATTGTCGGCCAGCTGCGCGGCGGCGAGACCTTCAATGTCGCTGGCCGTGTGGCGGGCGACCGCTGGCTGATGGTCGAGCAGAATGGCTACATCACCGGCTATGTGGCCGAATGGGTGGTGCAGCCGGCGGCTAGCGGCGGCGGCTACGCCAACGCCAACTGCAAGCTGGTCCAGCAGACCATCCAGCCCCGCATGGGCCAGAGCACGACCGAGCGCTACACCGCCTGCCCGGCGGCCGGCGGCGGCTGGCGCCTCAGCGCCGCCTGATTACGCGGCCGACGGACGAACACCAGGGCCTGGGCCGCAACGCCCAGGCCCTATGTCTTTCAGGACATGGGGTCGTTCAGGACATGGGATTGGCTTCCGGCGGCGGATCGCCGGGCAGGGGGATGAACTCCTGGTCGTCCGCGTCGGGCAGCTTCATGCGGCCAGCCCGCCAGTCGGCCTTGGCCTGCTCGATCCGGTCCTGCGAGGATGAGACGAAGTTCCACTCGATGAACCGCGGACCCACCGGCTCACCCCCCAGCAGCATGACGATGGCCTCGGTGACGCCGGTGAACAGCACCGGCTGGCCGGGCGCGAACACCAGCATCTGACCTTCGCTGTAGGTCTGACCGTCCACCTCCACCTGGCCGCGGGCCACATAGGCCGCCCGCTCGGGATACTCGGCCGGCAGTTGCGCGCGCGCGCCGGGCTGCAGGGTCCAGTGCACATAGAAGAGCGGCGAGTGGACGGGGACCTTGGACTTGGCGCCAAACGCCTCCCCGGCGATCAGGACGGCGCTCAGACCGGCCTCATCGTGCCGGACCAGCTCATCGGCCCCGAAATGGACGAAGCCGGGATCGGTCTCCTCGTCGGTCTGGGGCAGGGCGATCCAGGCCTGGATGCCGTCCATCCGGCCGCCCTCATGACGCAGGTGCTCGAATCGTTCGGAGTGGGTGATCCCCTTGCCGGCCGTCATCCAGTTGACCTCGCCGGGCCGGATCTCCTGGATCGCGCCGACGCTGTCGCGGTGGGTGATCTGACCGTCGAACAGGTAGGACAGGGTCGACAGCCCAATATGCGGATGGGGCCGAACGTCCACATTGGCCGGAAAGCCCGGATCGAACCGGGCCGGCCCCATATGGTCGAAGAAGATGAAGGGCCCGACCATCCGCCGTGGTCCATAGGGCAGCACCCGGCCCACCTCGAAGCCGCCAAGATCCTTGCGGCGCTGTTGGATCACCCGTTCGATCGTCATGGTCGTCTCCCGTTTGGCCATGGTCTCCAGCGACTATAGAACGTCTCCGCGCCAAGGGCAGTTGGAGGATGGGCTTGGAGCCTCAACGCGAAACCTACCGGCCGCCCTGGCTGCTCTGGGTGGTGGCCGCCCTGGCCATCGTCGTGGGCGGTCTGTCCCTCTATCGCGAGATCACGGCCCAGAACGATGGCTCGGATCTGAGAGCGGACGCACGTCTGGCCCCGCTTCATCAGGCGCAACTGCTGGAGGCGGCCCGCGCCGCCTACGCCATCCTTCGCACGCCGGAATTCGCCGCGGCCCTGAACGGCGCGGCGGGCGACCGGATGATCTATGTGTCCCGCGACCGGGGCGAGCGATCCGCCGAGGTCGTGCTGGAGGACCTCACCGGCCGGGGCCGCTACCTGCCTGTCCGGCTGATCATGATGGACCCCGCTGCGCCGCAGTCCCGCGGCCACTATGCGGCCGGCGGCGGCCTCGGCTATGTCAGTCAGGACGGCGAAATCCATCTCCCGCTAGACGTGCTGGCCGACTGGGCCGCCGACGATCTCGTCCAGCGCTCCTGCGCCATCAACACCCTGGCGCACGAGATCGCCCACACCATCTCGATCTCGCCCTTCGTCTTCACGCCTGCCTTCACCGACACCCGCCTGGGCGAGCGCGCCATCCCCCGCCGGGGCGAGGGCGACAGCCCGGTGGCCTCCTATCTGATCGGCTCGGCCGCCCAATGCGCCTGGCTGCAGCAGCAGGGCCGCATCGCAGCCAGCGAGGTGGGCGCCTGCGTCGAGGTGTTCGGCGCCCGAGGCTTCAACGACCGCTGCGCCGCCTTCACCGCGGGCGAGCCGGTCCAAGAGCGCCCAGGACTGCCCCCGCCCATGCGGCCGCTTTAGGCGCTTGTCCGCGGGGCATATGGGCCTAACCGCTCCAGGTCCTGATCCGCGTCAGGCCAGCGCCGACGAAGCCAGGCGCTGGCCCGCCAGGCCCACCCGGCCAGTTGCGGTAGGCGCCGATGGCGCGAGGTGGCCCCGGCCGCAGCCTCCAGGGCCGAGACCATCTGCAGCCGGCTGGCGTCGCCGCTTGGCCGGTCGTCCAGACGTGGGAACCGGGTGAGCCGCTCGCAGGCCCGGGTCAGGCAGGCTGCGGCCATGCCGAGGCCAAAGACCTCGTCGTCTGCCGCGGCCAGGCGGGTGGCCAGCGCCGTCCGATAGATCTGTTCCAGCTCCGCGCTCTGAGACGGCCCAGCCACGGTCAGCCAGGCCGGCCCGGGCACATGGATGGCCGCCGCATCGATCAGCGCGTGCCGAAAGTTCGCCGCCTCGAAGTCGATCAGTCGACCTTCGCCGCCTTCGCTCAGAAAGTTGTTGGCTTCGCAGTCGCCATTGGAGAAGGCCTGGAAGGGGCCGGGCGCCTGCAGGGTGGCGAACGCCGTCGCCAGATCCGTCTCTACGGGACCGCCAAGGGACAGGCCAAGGTCTTCCAGCCCCCGCATCATGGCCAGGGTCGCCTGCGCCTCCGCGATCCGAGTGTCGGACGGGGATGCGCCGCTGCGGATCAGGCAGGCTTCGAACGCTGCGCCTCGCCCAGAGGTCTGGGCGGCCAGCTCGCCCATGGTCCGGACGAAGGCGGCAAGCCCCGGCCAGGCGCTGGCCACGCCGACCTCGCGGATTTGCTGATCCAGCGGGCGGCGGGGCGCCAGGTCCTCTAGGACCAGCAGGCCGGCGTCGAGATCGCTCGCCAGCAGCCGTGGCCCGCTCGCCACGCCGATGTCCTGCAAGAAGGTGAGGGCCGCGTGTTCCACAATGATCTGGCGAGGGCTGCTGCGCACCGCGCCACGGCGTCGCCATTTCACGATCACCGAGGCGCGCGACCGCTCCAGTTGGCAGCGCATCACCGACCAGGGCTCCAGCCGCGTCCATCCGACGATGCGGTCGCCGATCAGCGCCTCCAGCGCCTCGCGTGTCGGGCCGTCGTCTGTGGTCATCCTGTCTCCACGTACGTCGCTAAGGGCGAGGTGTGAAAGCCTGACGACAGCTCTGCATCGCTGTTGAGACGACGTATGCTGGCGCGTCATGGAATCGTGTGGTCGCGCGGCTAAGCGGTAGGCTTTAGTACATCGCTTGGGGGCGGTCATGGAGCGGGTGGTGATCCTGGGCTGCGCGGGCACGGGCAAGTCGACCCTGGCCCGGCGCCTGGGGGCCAAGACCGGCCTGCCGGTGGTGCACCTGGACGCCCTGTTCTGGGAGCCGGGCTGGCGGGAATCCGATCCGGCGGTCTTCCGTCAGCGGGTCACCGAAGCCCTGGCCGGCGGGCGGTGGATCACCGACGGGATCTACAATTCCAAGACCTTCGATCTGCGCCTGCCCCAGGCCGACCTGATCGTCTGGATCGACCAGCCCCTGGCCCTGCGCCTCTGGCGGGTGGTCTGGCGGGCGCTGCGCCACCAGGGTCAGACCCGCCCCGACATGGCCCCTGACTGTCAGGAGCGGATCGATCTCGAATTCCTGAAGTACATCTGGAACTTCGACCGCAAGAACCGCCCGCGGCTGGAGGCCGCCATCGCCCGCCTGGCGCCGACCACGCCGCTGGTCCGGCTGTGGGGAGATCGCGAGATCGCGCGGTTCCTGGAGGGGATGGCCGCCCGCAGCTGAGTTCATGGTCTGGCGTGCGCGGGGGCTCGGATCGCCCTTGCGTCCGTCGCGCACCACCCTTGCAACCGCGCCGCTTTCACGCGTTCTAGGCGCATGGGAAATACGATCCGCCGCGGGACCATCTGCAGCGCCGACAGGCCGACCCCGCAGACCCGCGCATGTCCCCTGTCCAGGCCGAGGACCGGGTTTGCTTTCGCCGGGTCGGGTGAGCGCTGATGGCGCGGCGCCCCGCGAGCGGGAAGAAGGTGCTCTCGCAGGCCAATCTGGCGTCGCTGGGGGCTGACCGGCTGGCCGAGCTGCTGATGGAGACGGCGTGGCCGGCCCTGAAGCGCCGCCTGCGCCTGGAACTGGCCGCCGAAGTGGGGGCCGCCGACCTGGCCTTCGAACTGGATAAGCGCCTCACGGCCCTGGACGTCAGCCGCACGCGGGTCTCCTGGCGCAAGCGGCCGGAACTGCTCACCGAACTGAGGACGCTGCATGGCATGATTGTCGCGCGGCTGGCGGGCCTGGAGCCCGCCCTGGCGCTGGATCGGCTGGTGGCCTGGTTCGATCTCTATCCTGGCCTGACCCGGCGGGTGCAGGACCCCAAGGGGGAGCTCGCGCTCATCTTCGACTCCGCCTCGAGCGACCTGACCGCCCTGGCCTCGCAACTGGGACCGGAGATTGCGGGACCGATCCTCACTGAGGCCTTGTCCACCCGGCTGTCGGAATGGGCGGCCTGGGTCGGGCGCGGCGCTGAAGGCCTCAGCCCGGCCCTGGCCCGTCGGCTGCTGGTGGGTCTGACCGCGGACAAACCCCAGCCCACCGGCCGCCTGGCGCTGGTCGTGCGACGGCTCGCCGACCGAGCCGGCGATTTGGACGCCTGGATGCTCTCCCTGTCGGACGCCGATCGGAAAAAGCCGGACACCGCCGCCGAAATCGCCCGGCGCCTGGCGCAGGATGGCCGGGCGGGGCCGGCGCGGGAGGCTCTGGAGGCGGCGAGGGGCTCGCACCCGCAGGCGCGCCCCGCCAAAGGCAAGGCCGCCGGCCCCGAACCGCAGGGCGAGGCCTGGTACGCCGCCGAGATCGCCGTGCTGGAGGCCGAGGGAGAGACAGAGGCCGCCGATGCGGCGCGATGGCGGCTGTTCGAACGCACCCTGTCGCCTGAAGCGCTGCGGACCTTGCTGGCGAAGCTGGCGGACTTCGAGGACGTGGTGGCGCTGGATCGCGCCTTCGAGATCGCCGCCGGCCACGGGGACCTGATGCGGGCCCTGGCCTTCCTGATGGACTGGCCGGCTTACCGGGAGGCCGCAGCCCTGATCCTGAAGCGGCGCGCTGAGCTGCGCGGCTCCTGGAACGATCTGCCGGCCTGGGCCGAGCAGCTTTCAGCGCGGCATCCCCAGGTGGCCCTGCTGCTGGTGCGGGCCCGGGCGCTGGCTCTGCGGCGCCTGGGCGCCGGCTTCGGCGAGGAGGTGGCGGACCTGATCATCGAGGCCGAATCCCTTGCCGTCGGCCTCACCGACGACGCCATCCCCAGCCACGCGGCCTTCCTGGCCGAGCTTCGCTAGTCTGCCAGCCCCTTGGCCAAGTCAGGCCGGCGGGAAGCCCTCGGCCAATTCGGGATGCGCCGCGCTGGGATCGTACCAACTGGCGCCGTCTGAACGCCAGATATGCCACTGGCGGTCGGCCGTCACTGGGGTGTCCAGGCAACCGAGCCGGAGCATAAGGCTGGGACTTCCGTCCCGCTCAGCGACCAGTTGCGACCCGCAGGCCGAGCAGAACCGTCTCACCTTGCCGGGCGAGGATTCATAGGCGCTGAGCAGGTCTTCGCCCTGTACCCAGCGGAATCGGTCCCGCGGAACCGAGGCGATGCTGGAAAAGGCCGCACCATGGGCCTTGCGGCAGGTCTCGCAGTGACAGTGGGCGATGGTCTCGATCTCGGCCTCGGCCTCATAGGCCACGCGGCCACACAGACAGCTTTCCCTCAACATCTCGGGTCCTCCAGGCGCAGGTTGCGGCCGAAGACTAGCGGGAAACGGGCGCGGGCGGCCATCGCGGGTGCGCGCCTTAGCCGTGGGCGCTCACATAGGGGCTGATGAGGCCGAGCGGGGCGGCGGTGGTGTTCTTCACCGCGCGGATGACGATGCGGCTTTCGATGTTGGAGACGAGGCCCAGCGACAGGATCTGGTCGCGGAGGAAGTTGTCGAAGGCGTGCATGTCGCGGGTCACGATGCGCAGCTCATAGTCGGCCGAGCCGGTGACCGTGGCGCACTGGACCACCTCGTGCAGCTTGGTGATGGCCTGTTCAAAGGCGTCCAGATTGTCCCGGGTCGGCAGGGACAGCTTGACGGTGCAATAGACCTCGAAGTTCAGGCCCAGGCGCTCGCGGTCCAGGATGGTCACCCGGCGCTGGATGACGCCGGCGTCCTCCAGACGTTTGATGCGGCGCCAGCAGGGGCTGGAGGACAATCCGACCCGCTCGGCGATCTCGGCCACCGACAGGCCGGCGTCATGCTGGATCAGATCCAGAATCTTGGCATCAACCGCATCAAGGGTCTCGGACACGCTTTTCTCCCCAATTTTCCGCATATGCGCCCGGTTCGTGCCCTGGAACCGGATGTCAGGGGCACGCCTTAGGTAAGCAATTGCGGCGTTCTTATATGATCTTGCAAGCCTATAGGGAGCCCAAAAGGGAAAGATATTGCGATGCGGCACTCAGATGTGACGCTCGACGACAAGTTTCTGCTCAACGAGGGTCGGGTTTTTATCACCGGGGTCCAGGCCCTGCTGCGGGTCCTGATGGACCAGCGTCGGCTGGATGAGGCCGCGGGCCTCAATACGGCGGGCTTTTTGTCCGGCTATCGCGGCTCGCCGCTCGGCGGCCTCGACCAGCAGGCCCACCGGGCGTCCAAACACCTGGACGCCGCCCAGGTGGTGTTCAAGGAAGGGCTGAACGAGGACCTGGCCGCCACCGCCGTCTGGGGCAGCCAGCAGGCCAATCTCTTCCCCGGCGCCCTGTACGACGGCGTCTTTGGCATGTGGTACGGCAAGGCGCCCGGCGTCGACCGCACCGGCGACGTCTTCAAGCACGCCAACTTCGCCGGGACCTCGCCCAAGGGGGGTGTGGTAGCCGTGGCGGGCGATGACCACAATTGCAAATCCTCCACCCTGCCGTCGCAGTCGGAATTCGCCTTCCAGGACTTCGAGATGCCGGTGCTGTCGCCGGCCGATGTGCAGGAGGTGCTGGACTACGGCCTGATGGCCTACGCCCTGTCGCGCTTCTCAGGGCTCTGGGTCGGGCTGATTGCGCTCGCCGACACCATGGACTCCGGGATGACCATCGACGTCTCCCTGGAGCGTCACCGCTTTGTGACGCCGGCCGGCTTCAAGCCCCCCGCCGATGGCCTCGGCATCCGGCTGAAAGACCAGCCGATGGACAAGGAACGGCGGCTGCGGAGCTACAAGATCCCCGCGGCCCTGGCCTTCGCCCGCGCCAACCGGATCGACCGGGTGACGCTGGCCTCGCCCCGGCCGCGCCTGGGGATCGTGTGCCAGGGCCAGGCCTATAAGGATGTGATCGAAGCCTTCGCCGCCATGGGCATCAGCCCGGAACAGGCCGCTGACCTCGGCGTCTCGATCTACAAGGTGGGCATGCCCTGGCCCCTGGAGCCGACGGGCCTTCGCGCCTTCGCTGCGGGCCTCGAAACCCTGATGGTCATCGAGCACAAGCGGCCGTTGATCGAGGGCCAGGCCCGCGCCGCCCTGTATGATCTGCCGGCCCAGGCCCGTCCGAGGATCATCGGCAAGACCGACGAGCAGGGCCATCCCCTGCTGTCGGACCTGGGCGCGCTTTCCGTGGCCGAGGTGGCGCTGGCCATCGCCGACCGCCTGCCGCCTGGCCCGCACATGGACGGGGTCTATGACTATCTGAACCGGGTGTCGGCCGCCGGCGTCGCCGCCGTCAGCCTGTCTTCGGACCAACAGCGCAAGCCGTTCTTCTGCTCGGGCTGCCCGCACAACACCTCGACCCGCCTGCCGGAGGGATCCCGGGCCCTGGCCGGCATCGGCTGCCACTACATGGCCAGCTTCACCGACCCCAACACCGACCTAAACAGCCATATGGGCGGCGAGGGTCTGAGCTGGGTGGGGGCCGCGCCCTTCACCACGGAGAAGCACGTCTTCGTCAATCTGGGGGACGGGACCTACAACCACTCCGGTTCGCTGGCCATCCGCGCAGCCGTCGCCGCAGAGGCCAATGTCACCTACAAGCTCTTGTTCAACGACGCGGTGGCCATGACCGGCGGTCAGGCGGCCGAGAGCGGCTTCACGCCGGCCCAGATCACCCGGCAACTGGCCTCCGAGGGGGTGGCGCGCACCGTCATCGTCGCCGACGATCCCGACCGCTATGAAGGCGTGAAGGACCTGGCCCCGGGCGTCGAGGTCAGGCCGCGGGCCGAGCTGATGGCCGTGCAGCGGACCTTGCGCGACACGCCCGGCGTCACCGTCCTGCTCTATGACCAGGTCTGCGCCACCGAAAAGCGCCGGCGGCGCAAGCGCGGAACCCTGGTCGCCGCCGAACAGAAGGTGATGATCAATCCCCTGGTCTGCGAAGGCTGTGGCGACTGCTCGAAGGCGTCCAACTGCGTGTCGGTGGAGCCGCTGAACACCGAGTTCGGCCGCAAGCGCAGGATCAACCAGTCCACCTGCAACCAGGACTATTCCTGCCTCGACGGCTTCTGCCCGTCCTTCATCACCCTGGAGGGCGCCGAGAACCCGCACGCCGCCCGGCTGCCGGCGCTCACGGCCGACTCCACGCCGCTGCCGACCTTCGAGCCCTCCCCCGGCGTGCGCAACATCGTCTTCACCGGGGTGGGGGGCACAGGCGTGACGACCACCTCCTCGATTCTGGCCATGGCCGCCCATGTGGACGGCAAGGCGGCCTCCGTCGTCGACATGACGGGCCTGGCCCAGAAGGGCGGGGCGGTGTTCAGCCATGTCCGCATCGGCGAGGACGAAGACAGCATCGTCGGCGGACGAACGCCAGCGGCCAGCGCCCATGTGCTGATCGCCTGCGACGTCATGGTGGCGGCCGGCGCCGACGCGCTCGCCCTCTACGCCAAGGACCGGACGGTCGCCTTCGGCAACGCCGACCTGTCGCCCACCGCCGACTTCGTCACCGACCGAGACGTGCGCTTCGATTCCGGCGGCATGGCCCGGCGGATCGCTGCGGCCGCCAAGGCCTATGACGAGACGCCGGCGCACCACATGGCCGAGACCGAGCTGGGCGACGCCATCTACGCCAATATGATCATGCTGGGCTTCGCCTGGCAGAAGGGCGTGATCCCGATCTCCAGCCGCGCCCTCTATCGCGCCATCAGGCTGAACGGGGTGGCGGCGGAGGAAAACCTGCAGGCCTTCGAACTCGGCCGCCGGGCCGCCCATGACCCCGCCAGCCGCGGCCGGGCTGAGGCCGATGTGGCCACGCCCGAAACCCTGCCCTTGTCGGAGCTGATCGCCCATCGTGTCAGGGAACTGACCGCCTATCAGAACGCCGCCTACGCCCAGCATTATCAGGATCGCGTGGAGAGCATTCAACGACTTGAGGCGCCGCTCAACGGCGAGGTCCTGACCCGGGCCGTGGCGATCAACCTCTACAAGCTGATGGCCTACAAGGACGAGTACGAGGTGGCCCGGCTCTATGGGGACGGCCGCTTCGACGCCTATCGCAGCCAGAGCTTCAAGGGCGGCAAGGCCAAGGTGTGGCTGGCGCCGCCGATCCTGGCGGCCAAGGACGACCAGGGAAATCCGCGCAAAATCGCCTTCGGCGGCTGGATGCTGGACTACGGCTTTCCGATCCTGGCTCGGCTGAAGGGCCTGCGGGGCACGGCGCTCGATCCCTTCGGCCGCACCGAGGAACGTCGGATGGAGCGCGCCCTGATCGCCGAGTACGAGGCCGATCTGGACCGCATCGCCCGCGAGCTGACGCCGGAACGCCTGGCCCTGGCGGTGGAGATCGCTCAGGTCCCGCAGCAGATTCGCGGCTTTGGCCACATCAAGCAGGCCTCGGTCGGCCCCGCCAACGCAAAGGCCCAGGCCCTCTGGCGCCGATGGGATGAGGCTCTGAGGCCCGCGGCGGCTTAGGGAAAAAAGGGAGGGGCGGCCGCCTCTGCGACCGCCCCTCAGGTCTGCCAGCGCCTCACGCAGCCAGACGCGCAGGTCTGGAGTCGGCGAGAGGGTTGGCCGCGGCCCGCTCCGCCAGCAGGGCGCGCTCCAAGCTTTGCTCGCCACTACGGCGGGCAGCTTCGATCAAGGTCAGATCGAACACGTCGCGCTGTGCATGACTGCCGCCAAACCGAGGCAGCTTGTGGCGGACATTGCGCAGGAGGTCGGCGGCCCGGGCCGTGTCGCCCTGTCCAAAGGCCCATAGAGCCTCGCAGACCGGACGGCCGACCTCTGCGGCGAAGACCGCATTGTCGCCGGGGCCATTTGCGGCCGCCGCCTGCGTTTCCAGCACCGCCTGCGCTTCGGCCTCGCGGCCCGCGCCCACAAAGGCCATCATCGCGTGGGCGTCGTCGAAGGCGTACTGACCCCTCGGCGCGGTGGCGTAGGTGTCGGCCAGGCGTCCCCAGCGGTCGCCCACGTCAACGCCCATGAGCTTCAACCGCCAGAGCATGGCCGCAGCGTCCACCATGTCGAAGGGCATGTCGGACGCCGTCCCGTAGATTGGGCCGTCATAGAGGGCGAACACCGCATCCACGTCCCCCAGCCCGAGGTGGAAGAGCCCCAGGTGCCACCAGTTGTGGACGGCCAGCAGGCTTTCCGGCGCCCAGGCGGTGTTCTCCTGGGTCATCCAGGCGACGCCGTCGGCGCGGCGGTCCTGCATCTCCAGCACATGGGCCACGGCGTGCTGGGCCCAGTTGTTGCGGGGCTCCAACTCCACCGCCCGGCGGCCAGCGGCCTCGGCGCGGTCATAGAGGGCGGTCTCCTCCAGGCCGAAGGCGTGCATGCCGAGAATGGCGTGATGGTCGGGCATGCCTTCAGACCAGGCGGGCAAGGCTCGGCCGATCCGGTCGCGCAGGTTACGGCTGTCGCCCAGCAGGAAGTCCATGAGCTGGCCGGCCTGCAGGGCCAGGACATCGCGGGGGAACTCCACGCTGACATCCTCCAGGATGCGTCCAGCAGCACGGATCTCGCCGGCCAGCAGGCTGCCGATCGCCGCCAGATGCCCCTGTTCGCGGCGGGTCGCGGGCAGGGACTTGGCGGTCGCGAAGGCCCCGGCGCCCACAGGCATGGTCTCGGCATTGCCGCCTAGCAGCATCATGTATGCGGTCAGGACATGGGCCATGACGAAGTCGGGGCTGTCGGCGATGGCCGCCTCCAGCGGGCCGAAGGGCTCGCCAGCATTGCAGTGATAGGCGTGAACCGCCTTGAGGTAGTTTTCCGCCGCGGCGGGACTGGCGCCCGACAGTTCCAGTCCGTGGTGATCTCGAAATTGCACGATTAAGTCTCCTAAGCAGGGCGGCGAGGAGTATTTCGTTCAGCGCTCAACCTCTAGAGGTCGGCCGGTCGGTTCGAAGAACGCTGGGATTTTACTCTGAATTCAGTTACCTGGGGCCGGTCGCAGGAGAAGGATCAGGGCTGTGTCCAGCCAAAGCCTCGTCAAAACTGTACCTGAGGTGCAGTCGTCGTCGCGCCCGCGGGCGAAGGGCGAGCGCACCCGGGACCGTATCCTGGATCTCACCTATGACAGCGTGATCCGTAAAGGCTTTGCGGCCACCTCGATCGAAGAGCTCGTCGAGGCCGCGGGCATCACCAAGAGCGGCTTCTTCTATCACTTCAAGGACAAGACCGATCTCGCCCGGCAACTGATCGCCCGCTACACGACGGAGAACGCACGGTTCCTGGACGACATGGCCGACCGCGCCCGGGAGCTCTCGGACGACCCTCTGCACAGCTTCCTGATCTTCCTGAAGCTCTACGCCGAGGCGATGGAGAACATCCCCGACGCGCACCCGGGCTGTTTCGTCGCCACAGTGACCTTTCAGGACCAGTCCTTCGACCGGGAGATGCGGCGTCTGACGGTCGATAGCGTCATCGACTGGCGCGAGCGCTTCGTGGGCTGGCTGGAGGAGATCGCCCAGGCCTATCCGCCCCGGGGGAAGCTGGCCATGACCGACCTGGCCGACTCTATCCTCACCTTCACCTATGGGGGGATGACGCTGGCCAAGGTGCTGGACGACAACCGGGCCATCAGCAAGCAGGCCCTGATGTTCCGCGAGACCGTGCGCCTTTATTTCCAACCCAACTGAGGCTTCCGCCGCAGGCCTTGCCAGGCTAGGGCTGGGACATGGCTGATTTCGATTTCGACGCCCTTGTGGTTGGGGCCGGCGCCGTGGGGCTGGCCTGCGGCTATGCGCTGGCCCGGCGAGGGATGACGGCTGTGGTGCTGGAGGCCGACGCCGCCATCGGCCAGGGGGTCTCCTCGCGCAATTCCGAGGTCATTCACGGGGGGCTCTACTATCCCACCGGCTCGCTGAAGGCGCGGCTCTGCGTGCAGGGACGACGGATGCTCTATCCGTTCCTGGAAGCCAGGAATGTGGCCTTCGACCGCTGCGGCAAGCTGGTGGTGGCCAATGGCCCCGAAGAGGTCGCCCGGCTCGAGCCCATCCTCGACCAGGCGCGGACCAACGATGTTGAAGGCATGGAACTGTTGACCAAGGCCCAGGCCTTGGCGCTGGAGCCCAACCTGTCCTGTGACGCGGCCCTGATCTCCCCCCAGAGCGGGGTGTTCGACAGCCACGGCTATATGCTGGCCCTGCAGGGCGAGATCGAGGCGGCCGGCGGGGCGGTGGTGGTCTCCACGCCCTTCGAAGGGGCTGAGGCGATCGCCGGCGGCGGCTGGAAGGTGCGGGCCGGCGGCGCCGAGCCCACGACGCTCACCGTCCGGTTGCTGATCACCGCGCCGGGTCTCTCGGCCCAGGCCGTGGCCGGCGAGATCGCGGGTTTCCCCAAGGCGGAGATTCCGCCCGGCCACTATGGCAAGGGCCGCTACTTCCGCCTGCAGGGCAAGGCGCCCTTTGCGCGGCTGATCTATCCGCCGCCCATCCCCGGCGCGCTGGGCACCCACTACCGCCGCGACCTGGGCGGCCAGGCGGTGTTCGGCCCCGACCTGATCTTCGTCGACGACCTGGATTACACCGTCGAGCCGGACGCGGCGGCCGGCTTCTACGCCAAGGTGCGCAAGTTCTGGCCGGGCCTGCCGGACGAGGCGCTGAGCCCCGACTATGCGGGCATCCGGCCCAAGCTGCATGGACCGGGCGAGCCCCACTCGGACTTCCGCATCGATGGCCCGGAGGCCCACGGCCTGGAGGGTCTCGTCGCCCTGTTCGGCATTGAGAGCCCCGGGCTCACCTCTTCCCTGGCCATCGGGGAAGAGGTGGCCGGGAGGCTGGGGCTGGCTGGGGCTTAGCCCGCGCCGCTCAACCGCCCTCGTCCTTCGAGGCCCGCTGGCGCGGGCGCCTCAGGATGAGGACGGAATGAGAGCCCTCACCACAGATTTCCTCATCCTGAGGTGTGAGCGGATCGAGCCTCGAAGGACGCAGGGTCTCGCAACCGCTGCGGCCCTTAGTCCGCCCGCGGCACCAGCTTCAGGATCTTCCCCTGCTCATTGTCGGTGGCCACATAGATCGCGCCATCCGGCCCCACCTCGACCTCGCGGATCCGCTCGCCCAGATCCACCAGCAGGCGGTCCTCGCCGGTGACCCGCTCCCCGTCCAGGGTCAGGCGGACCAGATGCTTGTCGCGCAGGGCGCCGACGAACAGGCTGCCCTTCCAGGCGGGGAACAGGTCGCCGTCATAGAAGACCATGCCGGACGGGCCGATCACCGGGTCCCAGTAATAGGCCGGCTGCTCCAGGCCTTCCTTTGCGGTCAGGCCTTCGCCGATCGGCTGGCCGGAATATTCCAGGCCATAGGCGATGGTCGGCCAGCCATGGTTCTCGCCAGCCTCGATGATGTTCAGCTCATCGCCGCCGCGGGCGCCATGCTCGACTTCCCAGAGCTTGCCGGTTTCGGGATGCAAGGCGGCCGACTGGACGTTGCGGACTCCCGAAGCGAAGATTTCCGGCCGCACGCCGTCCTGGCCGACGAAGGGGTTATCGTCGGGAATGGAGCCGTCGTGGTTGATCCGCACGATCTTGCCCAGCGCGGAGTCCATCTGCTGGGCCTGGGCGCGGCCCGCCAGGATCGAGCGTTCGCCCAGGGTGACATAGAGATGGCCTTGCCCGTCGAAGACCAGCCGGCTGCCATAGTGCTTGGTGGACTCCATGGCCGGCTGCTGCTGGAAGATGACCTGGACGTTCTCGACGCGCGCCGCGCCGCCGTCCTCCACGAGCTTGCCCCGGGCCACGGCGGTGGCGTTGGTGCCGTTGCCGCGGGGCTCGGCATAGCTCCAATAGATCAGGTTGTTCTGGGCGAACTCCGGGTCCAGGGCCACGTCCAGCAGGCCGCCCTGGTCGCGGGCGTCCACTTCGGGCAGGCCGGTCACGGGCTCGGAAAGCTCGCCCTGCGCCGTCACGATCCGCAGGCGGCCGGGCTTTTCGGTCACCAGCATGCGGCCGTCCGGCAGGAAGGCGATGGCCCACGGCTTGTTCAGCCCCTCGGCGACGGTCTCGACCTCGAAGGCCACGTCGGCGGAGACTTCCGGCGCGCGGGTCTGGCCCGGGAAGGCCGGGGTCTGGGACGGCGCATTGGCCGGCCGGGTTTCCCAGGGTTGGCCGCCTTCAGCCTGCGCTGCGGCCGGCGACTGGGCTGCGCTGTCGGCGCCGCCACAGGCGGCCAGGACGGCGGCCAAGGCCGTGGTGAGAAGCAGGTTTTTCATGGGCGGTCTCCCTCTGGTCGCGCCTTGAGCGTCTGAAGCGCTCAGTTCGTTCCGGCCACGCTCTCCAGGGCGGCCTGCGGCGTGGCGCCTTCGACATGTATGCGCGACCAGACGGCGAGGAAGAGCAGGGGCCAGCGGCGAGCACCATCTTCGCCCTGGAAAACCGCCTTGGCTTCATCGGCGCCCATCACGGCGCGGACGGCGGCGACGTCGCCGATGCGCTCGGCGATCGCCTCGGCCCGTGGGGCGATCCAGGCGGCGACGGGTACGGTGAAGCCCTGCTTGCGCGCCCAGGGCGCAGCCGCCGGGCAGACGCCCTCCAGCCACTTGCGCACCAGCCACTTGCCATAGCGGCCGCGCACCTTGAAGCGGTCGGGCAGCCCAAAGGCGAAGTCGGCCACGGCGACGTCGAGGAACGGCGTGCGCCCCTCCAGCCCGTGGGCCATCAGGCAGCGGTCGAGCTTGGTCAGCAGGTCGTTGGGCAGCCAGGTGGCGATGTCGGCGTACTGGGCCTGCTGCAGGCGGGTGAGGCCCGCGGGCGCCTTGGCCTGGGCGCGCCAGCGGGCCAGCGCGGCGGGATCGGCGTCGCGGGGCTCGGCCGGGCGGCCCCCCAGCCAGGCCGGCCGCAGGGCGCGGCGATAGCGGCCATAGCCGCCGAACAGCTCGTCGCCCCCCTCGCCACTCAGCACGACGGTCAGGGTTCCCTTGGCCGCCTGGGCCAGCTTGAAGGTCGGCAGGGTGGCGTAGTCGGCCGTGGGATCGTCCACGGCCTTGGCCACCTGGGGCAGGAGCGACCAGAAGTCGTCCTTGCCGAAAGTCGTCTCCCGCCAGTCGAGGTTCAGCGCCTTGGCCACCCGCTCGGCCTGGGCCCGCTCGTCGCGGGCGTCCGGCGCGTCGAAGCCGCAGGTGAAGGCGGTGACCGGCCGGCTGTTCAGCCGCGCCATCAGGGTGGCGATGGCGGCGGAGTCGATGCCGCCAGACAGGAAGAGGCCATAGGGCACGTCGGCGCGCTGATGGACCCGCACGCTGTCCTCAAGCGCGGCGTCCAGCCGGGCGACCAGGGCCGCCTCATCGCTGGAGAAGGGCCGCATGCGGGCCGGGGGCAGGGCGGGGCGGACCTCGTAGGGAACCAGCCGGCCCTCGACCACTTCGACGATCGCGCCAGGCGCCAGGCGGCGAACGCCCGGAAAGATCGTCTCCTCCCCCAGCGTGTAGTTGAAGGCCAACAATTCGCGGGCGGCGTCGGCGCGCAGGACCCGGGCGGCTAGGCCCGCGGCCAGGAAGGCGCCGGCCTCCGAGGCGAAGGCCAGGCCGCGCTCCAGCTCCATCACATAGAGCGGCTTGATGCCGAAGGGGTCGCGCACCAGCCAGGTGCGGCCGTCAGCGCCCGCCAGGCAGAAGGCGTACATGCCCCGCAGCCGGTGGAAGGCCGCCGGCCCCTCCTGCGCATAGAGATGCAGCAGGGGCTCGAAGTCCGAGCCGGTGGAGAGCGCGTCCGCCAGGCCGAAGTCCTGCGCCAGCTCCAGATAGTTGTAGATCTCACCATTGCCGATCACCGTCCCGCCGGCGGCGTGCAGAGGCTGCCAGCCGCCGTTGAGGTCGATGATCGACAGCCGGGCGTGGGCCAGCGAGCAGCCGCGCGTCTCCTCCACCCGGACCCCGTCGGGGCCGCGGTGGGTCATGGCCTCGATCAGCGGCCGGGCCGAAGCCTCACCGTCCAGGATCCCGGCGATGCCGCACATCAGTCGGCGCCGAAGCGGGCGAAGAGGTCGCGCCACTGGGCCACGACCGCGGCTTGCGAAAACTCCGCCTCCACCCGCTCCAGGCCGTTCTGGGCCAGGCGAATGCGCAGCATGGGATCGTCCAGCAGCCGGCCGACGGCGCCGGCCAGGGCCTCGGCCTCATTGATCGGAACCAGCAGGCCGTCTTCCCCGTCGCGAATCAGGGCGCCCGGCCCCTGGCTGGCGGCGGCGGCCACGGGCAGGCCGTGGGCCCAGGCCTGGATCACCACATTGCCCAGGGGCTCGTAGCGGGAGGGAAAGACGCAGACATCGGCCGCCCGATAAAGCGCCGAGGGATCATTGCGCCAGCCCAGGAACCGCACCCGGTCGGCGACGCCCAGGGCGACCGCCAGGGCCTTCAGCCGCGCCTCCTCGGGACCTGTGCCGGCGATCCACAGCCAGGCCTGCGGCAGGCGGGTCAGGGCGTTCAGCGTGACGTCATGGGCCTTGGCCTCGTGCAGCCGGCCCATGGCCAGCAGCAGGGGGGCGTCGGCCGGGGTGGAGAGCGTCGCCCGCTCGGCCGGCGCAGCCTCGTCCGGCGCCTCGGCGAAGTTGGGGATGCAGGCCACCTTGCCCGCCGGCCAGCCCTGGTCCACCACCCAGTCGGCGATGTCCTCGGTATTGGCCACCAGGAAGTCGAAGCCGGCATAGTATTTGAGCTTGTAATAGCCCCCCAGCCGGCCAATCCGCGCCCACGGACCCTTGGGCGTATGGCGGGCGGCGCGGTTCATCCAGGCCAGCGCCACGGTGACGTCCTGGCGCACGGCGAACCCCGTCACCTTGCGCCGGGTCAGCAGGTCCAGCGGCCCGCCGAAGCCGAAGGTCTCCACCGCCACACCCGCCTGGGCCAGCACCGCCTGGCGCTGGGCGTGGGGGCGCAGGGCCGCAGCCTGGGCCACGCCGTCGCTTGCAAGGGCGCGGACCAGGTCGACGAAATAGGTCTCCGCCCCGCCTTCGCCGGCCGTTCCCAGAAGATGAAGCACGCTCATGGCGGGCGCGAACCTAGCCTCGCTTTGGCCTGCGCCCAAGCCGCTTGATGCGCCGATCCGAAATCCCTATAACCCGCGCCTCGCGCGTCAGCGGCGCGAACCCGTGGCTGGGTAGCTCAGCTGGTTAGAGCGGTGGATTCATAACC
>Ga0208316_1000553_pt1 | contig 30344 bp, 28 predicted proteins | sample MalvireepMed_231_FD_184240 | JGI IMG/M metagenome (GOLD analysis project Ga0208316, IMG submission 184240) | Marine viral communities from the Global Malaspina Expedition - Malaspina viral metaG DeepMed_231 (SPAdes) (version 2) | ecosystem: Environmental > Aquatic > Marine > Oceanic | place... | reverse complement strand
CCTCCCGATGGCCGGGTCAGCGGTCGATCCTCCCCCCCTCCCGGATCGGCCATAGAGACCGCCGGACGCTCGCGTCCGGCGGTTCTCAATTTCCCCCTGCATTTCCGCCTGTGTCTCTTTCGCCCGCCGCGCGGCTGAACTAGCTAGCGCGAAACGGTTGATCCGGCGTGCGACGCGTTTAGGGTCGTGCCAAAGATCATAACAAGCGGCCTCGGGCCGCAGCTCGGACGGAAACATCATGCGCGGCGAAAACCGGACCCCGGCGAAGACATCCAGCGCGGGGGCGGACGAACCGATCACCCTGGAGACCCTGGGCAAGCGGTTTATCAAGGTCCTGGGCGGCAAGGGTGCGCCGGACGCGTTTCAGGCGGCGTTTCTGCGTCAGGCGCTGGAGGACTATGAGGCCGACGAGACGCCGGAGGTCGGCCCCGACGATCTGGCCTGCGTGCTGGCGAGTTTCTGGCTGCTGGGCGAGGTCCGCCAGACCGGCGACGCGCCCCTGATCGACATCGCCCCGATGCTGGGCTGCGAGGGCGAGGCCCTGGGCTATGACGCCATCCAGGTGATCCAGGACGACGCGCCTTTCCTGGTGGACAGCGTCATGGGCGACCTGGCCGCCGCCGGCGTTTCCGTGCGCGCCATGTTCCACCCGCTTATCGAAGCCGGCCGCAACAAGGTCGGTCAGCGGCTCCAGGCGACGACGCGGGAATCCATGATCCTCGTCCTGGTGGACACCCTGCCGCCCGAGCGGCGCGCGGCGGTGGCTGCGAGCCTGGCCGAGACCCTTGCGGATGTACGGGCCGCGGTCGCGGATCACGGACGCATGGCGCGCCTGATGCAGCGTTGCCTGGACGATCTGAACAGCCAGGCGCCCGACATGGACGCCGAGGCGCTCGAAGAGAATCTGGCGTTCCTGAAATGGCTCAACGCCGACCATTTCGTCTTCCTGGGCGCCCGCGAGTACGAATTCCCCCGCACCCCGGACGGCGCCTATGAGGCCGAGGCGCCGCTGTCGCAGTCGGGCGAGGGGCTGGGCGTGCTCCGCGACCCCGAGCGCCGCGTTCTGCGCCGGGCCAGCGAGCCCGCCGTCCTGACCAAACAGATGAAGCGCCAGCTGAACCTGGGCGAGCCGGTGAGCGTGGCCAAGGCCAATCTCCGCAGCCGGGTCCACCGCCGGGCCTATATGGATTACGTCGGGGTCAAGCGATACGGCGCTGACGGTAAGGCGGCGGGCGAAACGCGCTTCGTGGGCCTGTTCACCGCCGAGGCCTATGATCGCTCGGCGTCCGAGGTTCCCTTGATTCGCCGCAAGGTGCGCAATGCGCTGGAGCGCGCCGGCAAGGCGCCGGGCAGCCACAACCACAAGCGCCTGAAGAACGTCCTGGAGAACTATCCCCGCGACGAGCTGTTCCAGATGAGCGAGAACGAGCTGCTGGAGATCTCGCTGGGGGTCCTGCACCTCATGGACCGGCCCCGGGTCAAGATCTTCACCCGCAAGGACCCGTTCGACCGCTTCGTCTCGGTTCTGACCTATGTGCCGCGCGAGCGGTACGACGCCAGCGTGCGTGAACGCATCGGACGCATCCTCGCAGCAGCCTGGGGCGGGCGTCTCTCGGCCTGGTACCCGCAACTGAGCGACGCGCCGCTGGTGCGCATTCACTACATCATCGGCGTCGAGCCGGGCGACCATCTGGAGCCCGATGTGGCGGACGTGGAGTCCATGGTGGTGGACACCAGCCGGAGCTGGGCCGACCGCTTCGAGAGCGCCGCGCGCCGCGCCGGCGTGGCCGAGGCGCAGATCGGGGCCCTGACCTCCAAATGGTCCGACGCCTTCAGCCCCGGCTACCGCGATCGCTATGACGCGGTCGAGGCTGTGAGGGACCTGTTCGAATTCGATGTGCTGGGCGAGGAGGGGCAGGGCGCCCCGGTGGCCGTGCGGGCGTTCCGCCTGCCCGAGGACACCCCGCTGCAGTTCCGGTTCAAGCTTTACCGGCGCGGCGACCCCGCGCCCCTGTCCGATGTCCTGCCCATCCTGGCGGACATGGGGCTCAAGACCATCGAGGAGTACGGCCACTCGCTGAAGCCCGCGGGCGATACGCCGGTCCATGTGCACGAGTTCCTTCTGGAGGACCCGCGCGGCCAGAACCTCAACTTCGCCGATGTGAAGGCCCCGTTCGAGGCCGCCTTCGCCGCCGTCTGGACGGGCCGCACCGAAAGCGACGGCTTCAACCGGCTGGTGATCGAACTGGGCGTCGACTGGCGTCAGGCGGCCCTGATCCGCACCCTCGCCCGCTACCGCCAGCAAACCGGCCTGGACCCCAGCCAGGCGGTTCAGGAAGAAGCCCTGCGTGAGCACTCGGTGGTGGCCCGCGCCCTGCTGTCGCTGTTTGACGCCAAGTTCGATCCCACCCGGGGCGGGGCGCCGGAGACGCGCGAGGCGGCGGTCAAGGCGCTGGTCGAGGAGATCGACCGGGCCCTGCAGGACGTGGCCAGTCTCGATCATGACCGGGCCCTGCGCCGCATGTCCCTGCTGATCCAGGCGATCAAGCGCACCAACTATTACCAGACTGGCGAGACCGGCGAGCCCAAGCCCTATATCTCCATCAAGATCGCGTCGCGCGAACTGGCCGACGTGCCGGCGCCCAAGCCCTATCGCGAGATCTTCGTCTGGGCGCCCCATGTGGAAGGCGCGCACCTGCGTTTCGGGCCAGTCGCGCGCGGCGGCCTGCGCTGGTCGGACCGGCGTGACGATTTCCGCACCGAGGTGCTGGGCCTGGTCAAGGCGCAGCAGGTCAAGAATGCGGTCATCGTGCCCGTGGGCTCGAAGGGCGGCTTCTATCCCAAGGCCCTGCCGCGCGGCGGTGACCGGGACGCCATCCAGGCCGAGGCCATCCGGGCCTACAAGACGTTCCTGTCCGGCCTGCTGGACCTGACCGACAACATCGTCGCCTCGGGGGCGGTGGTGCGTCCGCCGGCGGTCGTCGCGTGGGAAGAGGACGATCCCTATCTGGTGGTAGCCGCCGACAAGGGCACGGCGACCTTCTCGGACATCGCCAACGGCGTTTCGGCCGACTACGGCTTCTGGTTGGGCGACGCCTTCGCCTCGGGCGGCTCGGCCGGCTACGACCACAAGGAAATGGGCATTACCGCCCGCGGGGCGTGGGAGGCGGTCAAGCGCCACTTCCGCGAGATGGGCAAGGACATCCAGTCCGAACCCTTCACCGTGGTGGGCGTGGGCGACATGTCCGGGGATGTGTTCGGCAACGGCATGCTGTTGTCCAAACAGATCCGGCTGGTGGCCGCCTTCGATCACCGGGACATCTTCATTGATCCCGATCCGGATCCGGCCACCTCGTTCAAGGAGCGCAAGCGCCTGTTCGCGCTGCCCCGGTCGTCCTGGCAGGACTATGACACGACCAAGATCTCGAAGGGCGGCGGGGTGTTCTCGCGCTCGGCCAAGTCCATCAAGCTGACTCCCGAGATCAAGGCGGCGCTGGAGATCGAGGACGACGCGGTCGATCCCTTCACCCTGATGAAGGCCATCATCACCGCTCCGGCCGAGCTGCTCTATTTCGGCGGCATCGGCACCTATGTGAAGGCCGAGCGCGAGTCCGACCTTCAGGTGGGCGACAAGGCCAATGACGCCATTCGCGTCAACGGCGTGGATCTGAGGGCGAAAGTGGTGGGCGAGGGCGCCAATCTGGGTCTGACCCAGGCCGGGCGCATCGGCTTCGCGCGCAATGGCGGGCGCATCAACACCGACGCCATCGACAACTCGGCCGGGGTGGATTCCTCGGACCATGAGGTCAACATCAAGATCCTGACCGGCTCCGCCATCACCGGCGGCAAGCTGAAGGACAAGGACCGCAATGCCCTGCTGGCCTCCATGACCGAGGACGTGGCGCGCAAGGTGCTGGTGCACAATTACGACCAGACCCTGGCCATCAGCCTGCAGGAGCGCAACGCGGCGGCGGAGCTGGAGGCGCAGATACGCTTCATGCACCGCCTCGAGTCGCAGGGAAAACTGGACCGGATGGTCGAGGGCCTGCCGGGCGATGCGCGCCTGTCCGAGATGCGCGCGTCCGATGTGGGTCTGACGAGGCCCGAGCTGGCGGTCATCACGGCCTATTCGAAGCTGGAGCTGGCCGAGGACATCGTGGCTTCCGAAGCGCCGGAGGATCCCTTCTTCGAGCGGGTGCTCGAGGGCTATTTCCCGGAGGCTCTCGGCAAGTTCGACAAGGCCATGAACAGCCACCGGCTGCGGCGCGAGATCGTGGCCACGGTGCTGTGCAATGACATCGTCAACATGTGCGGACCCACCTTCCCCGAGCGCCTGCGCGCCAGCGCCGACTGCGACACCACCGCCCTGACCATCGGGTTCGAGGCGGCGCGGCGGATCTTCCGCCTGGACGAGGCGTGGGACGCGGTTTCGGCCCTGGACGGCAAGATCGACGCCGAGGCCCAGATGCGGCTGTATGAAGAGATCGCCGTGGTTCTGCGCCGCCATACTTTCTGGCTGGCGCGCCGCGTGGCCCGCCAGGACATGGGCGGCGTGGGCGAGCTGATAAAGGCCTATCGCCAGGCGGCGGACGATCTTCGGGCGTCGGGGGCCACGGTCCTGTCCCGGTTCGAGCAGGCCCGGCTCAAGTCTCGCAAGGAGACCTTCGCCGAGGCGGGCGCGCCGCGCGAGCTGGCGGCCAGCATCGCCCTGATGCGGCCCATGGTGGCGGCCAGCGACATCGCCGATCTGGCCCGCGAATTGAAATGGTCCGCGCCGGCCATGGCGCGGCTCTATCACCAGGTCGGCGCCGCGTTCGATCTGGACCGGTTGCGTGCGGCGGCCGGATCGCTGGCCTCTGCGGACCACTACGAGCGTCTGGCCGTGCGGCGGATGGTCGAGGACTTCATGGCCGAGCAGGTGGTCATCACCCGTGCGGTGGCCCATGGCTGCAAGGAGTCCGTGGGCGAAAGCGAGAAGACCGCGGAAGGCGCCGTGGACGGCTGGGTGGGCGATCGCCTGGGCATCGCCGAGGGTGTGCGCCGGGCGGTGGACGAGATCGAGCAGTCCGGCCACGGCTGGAGCTTCGCCAAGCTGACCATCGCCAATGTGGCCGTGCGCGACTTCGCCGCCGCAGCCGCCCAGTCCATGGCCGCGACCAAACGGTCGGGCTGAAACACCACAGGGGCCTGACCATGCCGCGGAAGTTTCTGGTGGTGGTGGATGACACCCCCGAGTTCGATTCGGCGCTGCGCTTCGCCGCACGCCGGGCCCGCTCCACCGGCGGACGGGTGGTGCTGCTGCGCGCCATTCCGCCCTCGGCCTTCGAGCACTGGTCCGGGGTGCGCGAGGAGATCGAGCGGCAACAGAGGGAAGAGGCCGAGGCGCTGCTGAACCGGATCGGGGAAAAGGCGGCGGCCCTGTCGGGCGCAGCGCCGGTGTTTCTGGTGGAGGAAGCCGAAACCCGCGAGGCCATCATCCGGGCGGTGGACGCCGACCCGGAGATCAAGATCCTCGTACTGGCGGCGGCCGTGGGCGCCCGGGGCCCCGGACCCCTGGTGGCGGCCATGGCCAAGGAAGGCGCGGGGGTGGGCGGTCGGCGTCTGCCCATCACCGTGGTGCCGGGCGATCTGGACGATCAGGAGGTCGAGGACCTGGCCTGAGACGGACAGGTTCGGGGGCCGACCTTGCGAAACGACCGCCGGGCGCGCATCTCAGGGCCATGTTTATCCAGACCGAAGCCACGCCGAACCCCAACGTCATCAAATTTCTGCCCGGCCGCGACGTCTCGCCCGAGCGGGCGCTGGAGTTCCGCAGCATCGACGAGGCGGGGGTGTCGCCCCTGGCCGAAGGCCTGTTCCAGCTGGAGGGAGTCGAGGGGGTGTTCTTCGGCTCTGACTATGTGGCGGTCACGCGCGCGACCGCCGGGCCGGACTGGAGCGCCCTGAAGGCGCCGGTGCTCACCGCCCTGATGGATCACTTCACCTCCGGCGCGCCCCTGACGCGGGGCGAGGCGGCGCAGGCGGACGGCCACGCGGGCGGCGAGGACGACAGCGAGGTGGTGCGCGAGATCAAGGCTCTGCTGGACACCCGCATCCGCCCGGCGGTGGCCCAGGACGGCGGGGACATCCTCTTCGACCGCTTCGACGAGGCTGACGGGGTCCTTTGGTTGCGCATGCGCGGGGCCTGCGCCGGGTGCCCGTCCTCATCGGCCACCCTCAAGGCCGGAGTGGAGAACATGATGCGCCACTATGTGCCCGAGGTGGCGCGGGTCGAGCAAACCCTCTGAAACCAAACGGTCGCTCGTCAGCGCTTTCGGGCTGGTCCATTCTGTTTTCATGACGCGATTCCGCGATGACCCTGACGCCCGGGCCCTTGGCGAGGCTCTGGCGGCCCTGCGCAAGGCGCGCGGGCTGAGCCAGGCCGAGGCCGGCGCCCGTATGGGCGTGACCAGCCAGGCCTGGGGCCTGTACGAGGCCGGGCGTCGCCCCGGCCTGTTCCGGCCGGACGTGCAGCGCCGTCTGACCGCCGCGCTCGACATGAGCCCTGAGGACCTGGCGCTGGAGATGGCGCGCCGCCCCGCCCTGTCCATACAGGTCGCTGACCGCCTCGAGGAGAGCGGGAGAGCCTTTTCCGCCAACGGACCGCCGGGGTCGGTCAGGCGGACCCTGCAATTGCGCGATGACGATCTGGCCCCTTGGGCGGGTTCAGGCGTGGTGCTGGTCTATGACTTGTCCGTCTGGCCCCGGCGGGATCAGGGCTGCGTGGTGGAAACCGGGGAGGGGCCGGTGATCGGCCTCTATCACCGGGGCGACCGGGACACGGTGGTGCTGCGGGGGCCGGGCGGCGACAAGCGGGTGCTGGAGCGGAGCCGGATCGGGTCGGTGGGGGCGGTGGTGGCCCGCCTCGAAGGCGTGGACTGGCCGCAATGAAACGAAATAGTTGTGTTCCTCGCTCGATTATGAAACCTTTGGGCGTCGCAACCCGTGGAGGCCCCCTTGCCGCGCCGCTCGCCCCATCCCTCGCCCGAGGCGGATTTGCTGGATCGCGATCTGGGCGCGGCCATCCGCCGGTTCCGCACCGATCTGGGCCTGTCCCAGCAGGCCCTTGCTGCGCGCCTGTCGCTGAGCGGCCAGCAACTCCAGAAGTACGAGAGCGGGGCCAACCGGGTGTCGGCCTCGGCCCTCTACCGGATCGCCCGCGAGCTGGATCAGCCGGTCACCGCCTTTTTTCCTGCGCGCGGCGGACCGGATGGCGCGGAGGCGCTGCTGGAGACGCCGGAAGGGCGCGCCCTGTCGCGGGGTTTCGCCCGTATTCACGACATGGGGCAGCGCCGGGCGCTGGGGGTGATCGTCGAGGGGCTGGCCCGGAGCGCGTGATGCTTCAAGCGGAGGCGGTTTCGTGAAGACCCTGATCATCGACACGGCGCTGGGCGCCTGCACCGCCGTGGCGGCTGACGGCGGGCGCCTGGTCGCGGCCGCAACGGAAGACATGGCGCGCGGCCATCAGGAACGGCTGGGCGGCATGGTCCGGTCGGCCATGGCGTCGGCGGGATGGTCCTTCGAGGATCTGGACCGCGTCGCCGTGACCACTGGGCCCGGCTCCTTCACCGGCCTGCGCGTCGGGCTGGCGTTTGCGCAGGGACTGGGTCTGGCGCTGGATCGTCCGGTGACGGGCCTGTCGACCCTCGCGGCGCTCGCCCGTGACGCAGAAGCGACGCCGGGCGCGCCGGTGTGGGCCCTGATCGACGCCCGACGGGGGCAGGTCTATGGGCAGCGGTTCCTGGACCACGCGCCGACGGACGGCCCCGCCGCCCTGGCCATCGAGGAGGCGACGGCCCGAATCGCGGGCGAGGCCGGCGGGGTGACCCTTGTGGGCTCGGGCGCGGGGCTGATCACCCTGGCGGTTGGCCGCCTGATCGACCGGGCCGCCCCGTCGCCCGAGGCCCTCGCGAGTCTGGCGGCCGACCACCCCGAGGGCGAGGCCCGGCCGCTGTATCTGCGAGGGCCGGACGCCAAGCTGCCCGGCGGGCGCGATCCGGAATGACGGATCCGGCGCATCTGGCCGAGATCCATGCCTCGGCGTTCGACGCCGGATGGGGCGCTGCGGCGATCCAGGCCCTGCTGGACATGCCCGGCGCCGAGGTTGAGGTGGAGCCCCATGGCTTCCTGCTGTGGCGCCGCGCGGCGGACGAGGCCGAGATCGTCACCCTGGCCGTGCGCCCCGAGGCGCGGCGGCAGGGGCTGGGCGGGCGGCTGCTGGACCGCAGCGTGAGCCGGGCGAAGGCGCAGGGCGTGGCGCGCCTGTTCCTGGAGGTGGCGCATGACAATGATTCGGCCCTTGCCCTGTACGCCTCCAGGGGGTTTGAACAGGCGGGACGACGGCCCGCCTATTACGCCCGCCCGGACGGGGCCAGGGCGGACGCACTGATACTGGCTCTCAACTTGTGCTGAGCGCTTTCCACACACGCGACGGGTGACTATCTTGCCGACCATGGACCGGATCGAGAAACTCTGCGCCGACCGCGGCATGCGCATGACCGAGCAACGGCGCGTCATCGCGCGGGTGCTGTCGGAAGCCGAAGACCACCCCGACGTGGAGGAGCTGTACCGCCGCGCCTCGGCCATCGATCCGCACATCTCCATCGCCACGGTGTACCGCACCGTGCGCCTGTTCGAAGAGGCGGGCGTGGTGGAGAAGCACGACTTCGGCGACGGCCGCAGCCGCTACGAAGAGGCGGGCGACGATCACCACGATCACCTGATCGACACCAAGTCCGGCGAGGTCATCGAGTTCTATGACGCCGAGATCGAGCGTCTGAAGACCGAGATCGCCGAGCGACTGGGCTTCAAGCTGATCGGCCACAAACTGGAACTGTACGGCACGGCCATCGAGGGCGCCTCGCCCACCAGCCGCGAGGGCCTGATCTTCACCCGGCACAACCGCCGCACCGAGGACGCCTGATTCCGCGCTTACGCTTGTGGGGACTGCGCGAAATCCCCATAACCGCGCGATGATCGACGCCGAAGACAAGTCGACGGTCGAACGGGCCGAAAAGCGCCTGTTCATCAAGACCTACGGCTGCCAGATGAACGTCTATGACTCCGAGCGCATGGCCGACGTGCTGCGCCCGCTGGGCTATGCGCCGACCGATACGCCCGAAGACGCCGACTTCGTCATCCTGAACACGTGCCACATCCGCGAGAAGGCGGCCGAGAAGGTCTATTCCGAGCTGGGCAAGCTGCGCGTGCTCAAGGAGGAGAAGGCGTCGGACGGCCGCGGCGCCATGACCATCGCCGTGGCCGGGTGCGTGGCCCAGGCCGAGGGCGAGGAGATCATGCGACGCCAGCCTGCCGTGGATCTGGTGGTCGGGCCGCAGGCCTATCACCAGCTGCCGGAACTTCTGACCCGCACGGCGCGGGCGCGGGGCGAGCGCATCGGCGCCGATTTCGCCCCCAACGCCAAGTTCGACGCCCTCGCCAACGAGAAGATCGGGGCGCGGGGCGTCAAAGGTCCGACCGCGTTCCTGACGGTGCAGGAGGGTTGCGACAAGTTCTGCACCTTCTGCGTGGTGCCCTACACCCGCGGGGCCGAATGGTCGCGCCCGGCGGCCGACATCCTCAGCGAGGCGCGCGAGCTGGCGGCGCGCGGCGTGCGCGAGGTCACCCTGCTGGGCCAGAACGTCAACGCCTATGACGGCGCGGGGCCGGACGGCGACGTCTGGACGCTGGCTCGACTGGCCTATGGGCTGGCGGAGATCGAGGGGCTCGACCGCATCCGCTACACGACCAGCCACCCCAACGACATGGGCGATGACCTGATCGCGGCGCACGCCGAGCTGGGCGCCCTGATGCCGTATCTTCATCTGCCGGTGCAGTCTGGTTCGGACCGCCTGCTGCGGCTGATGAACCGCAAGCACGGCCGGCAGAAGTACTTCGACCTGATCGACCGCATTCGCGCGGCCCGGCCGGACATGGCTCTGTCGGGCGATTTCATCGTCGGCTTCCCCGGCGAGACCGACCGGGATTTCGAAGACACCCTGGATCTGGTGCGGCGGGTGAATTACGCCTCGGCCTTTTCCTTCATCTATTCGCCGCGCCCCGGCACGCCGGCGGCGACCATGGCCGCCCAGGTGGAGCCCCATGTGGCGTCGGAACGCCTTCAGGCGCTGCAGGCCCTGCTGTTCGAACAGCAGGTCGCCTTCAACCAGTCCCAGGCGGGCAAGGTCCTGCCGGTGCTGTTCGAGCGCAAGGGCCGCCATGGCCGTCAGGCCATCGGCCGCTCGCCCTATCTGCAGTCCGTGCACGTGGAGGACGCCGACCACCTGATGGGCCGGATCGTCCCCGTCCGCATCGAGCGCGGCCAGCAGAACAGCCTGACCGGCGCGCTGGTTGATGTGTCCCCCAACGCCCCTGAGCAGCGAGCGTCAGGGCAAGAAGAAAGTAACGCCCTCAAGCAGCGAGCGCCCGCGGCGCAAGCGATAGGGCTCCAAGCATAATGTCCAGAGAGTCCGAATTCCTCGCCCTGTCCGACGTCGCCCTGCGGTCCGTGATCGGGCCGGGCAGCCGTCACGTCGCCCTCATCGAGGACGCCTTCAAGGTGCTGGTGGAGTCCCCCGGCGGCGGGGTGTCCATCAACGGGTCGACCAGGGATCGGGCGGCCGCAAAGCGCGTGGTCGAGGTTCTGGCCAAGCGCGCGGATCTGGGCGCCGAGATCACCGAGGCGGATGTGCGCACGGCGCTGGGCGCCCAGCGGTCCGGCGGCAAGACGCCCGAGGGCGTGGCCCTGCCGGTGGGCCGTCGCGGCGCCATCGCGCCCAAGACCCCGGCCCAGGCCCGCTATCTGGAAGCCCTGGCCCGGTGTGAGCTGACCTTCGGCGTCGGCCCGGCCGGCACCGGCAAGACGTTTCTGGCGGCCGCCTATGGCGCGTCGCTGCTTCGACGCGGACAGGTGGACCGGCTGGTCATCACCCGTCCGGCGGTGGAGGCGGGCGAGAAACTGGGCTTCCTGCCGGGCGATCTGAACGAGAAGGTCGACCCCTATCTGGCGCCCATCTGGGAGGCGCTGAACGAGATTCTGGGCGCCGACGATGTGCGCCGCCGACGGGACAAGGGCGAGATCGAGGCCGCCCCCATCGCCTTCATGCGGGGCCGGACCCTGTCCCACGCCTTCGTCATCGCCGACGAAGCCCAGAACCTGACCCGGCTGCAGATGAAGATGGTGCTGACCCGTCTGGGCGAAGGCGCGCGCATGGTGGTGACCGGCGACCCCAGTCAGGTGGATCTGGTCAACACGCGGGACTCCGGCCTGCCGCACGCCCTGCGCATCCTCGAGAATGTGAAGGGCGTCGGCGTGCTGCGCTTCGAGGCTGCGGACGTGGTGCGCCATGCCATGGTGGAGCGGATCGTGCGCGCCTATGACGCCGACGCGGCCGCCGCGCGCGGCGGTGACGCGACCGCGCCATGATTGACATCGAGGTCGAGGACGACGCCTGGTCCGGGGAGCTGCCGGATGTTCATGGCATCGTCTCACGGGCCGCCGAACAGGCTGCGCCGCCGGGCGACGTGGTGATCCTGCTGACCGACGACGACACGGTGCGCGACCTGAACGCCCGCTTTCGCGGCAAGGACCGCCCGACCAACGTGCTGTCTTTTCCGGCGCCGGAGAACGCCCGGCCCCATCTGGGCGACATCGTGCTGGCCCACGGAATCTGCGCGGCCGAAGCGCGTGACCAGGGCAAGACTTTCGCCGATCACCTGAGCCATCTGGTCATCCACGGCGTGCTGCACCTGATGGGGCACGACCATGAGGATGATGATGAGGCCGAGGCGATGGAGGCCCGGGAACGCACGCTTCTTGCGGCGCTGGGGATTCCTGATCCGTATCTGTCCCGAAATGACACCTGAAACCGACACCGCCGTTCCCGACCACGCAGAGCCCGACACGGCGCTGGAGACGACTGACGCCGCCCGGAGCCGGCGCGGGTCTGGCCCCTGGCTTCGCGTGGGCGCGGGCCTGACGGCGCTGATCCTCGGCGCGGCGGCTGCGGCGGCGCATCCGCCCTTCGGCTTCCTGATCGGCATCCTGGCCTACCCGGCCCTGATGCTGCTGGCCGAACGGACACGCACAACGCGCGGCGCCTTCGGCATCGGCTGGCTGGCGGGCTTCGCCTACTTCTTCATCAGTTGCTGGTGGGTGGCCGAGGCGTTTCTCGTCAACGCCGAGGCTCACGCCTGGATGGCGCCCTTCGCCGCCTCCCTGCTGCCGGCGGGGCTGGCCCTGTTCTGGGGCGCGGCGGTGGCGATCTACCGCCGGTTCCACGTGTCGGGCCATCCGCTGCGGCCGTTGCTGTTCGCCTTTGTCTTTTGCGCCTTCGAATGGCTGCGCGGCACGGTCTTGACCGGCTTCCCGTGGAACCCGGCGGGCGCCGCCTGGGGCGCCGGGTCGGCGGCGTCGCAGTTCGCGGCGGTGGCGGGCGTCTATGGGCTCAGCCTCGTCACCGTGGCGGGGACGTCCCTGATCGGGCCGCTGTTCAGCCGGGGGCGGTTGAAGACGCGCATTGGCGCGGCGGTGCTGGGCGCGCTGATGATCGGCGTGATGGTGATCGGCGGGGCCTACCGCCTTAGCGTTGCGCAGCCCGAAGCGTCGGACACCACCGTGCGCATCGTTCAGGCCGACGTGGAGCAGCAGGCCAAGTGGGACGCGGCCAATTTCGAGGCCATCGTCCAGCGCTATGTGAATTTGACGGCAAGGCCGGGGGCGCAGGTCCCGGATGTGATCGTCTGGCCGGAGGGCGCCTTGCCCGTGACCGCCAACGAAGCCTTCGCGCCGGGGTCGCCCGTCGCCGCCGCCATGGCGCGGGCGGTTCAGCCGGGGCAGACGCTTCTGGCGGGACTCAGCCGCGCGGAGCCGACCCCGAACGGGGAGTGGCGCTATTTCAACAGCCTGTTCGCCCTGTCGGACGCGGGCGAGGCAGGGCTGCGGGTCGAGGCGGTCTATGACAAGCATCGCCTGGTGCCGTTCGGCGAGTATCTGCCGCTGGGCGACATCATGAGCCGCACAGGCCTGCGCAGTCTTGTGCACGTGCCGGCCGACTTCAGCGCAGGCCCGACGCCAGCGCCGCTGCGTCTGCCCGGCCTGCCCGATGTGCAGCCGCTGATCTGTTATGAGAGCCTCTATCCCGGCTTCACGCCGGGCGGCGGGTCGCGCCCTGAGTGGATCGCGAATGTGTCCAACGACGCCTGGTTCGGGCGGACCTCGGGGCCTGTGCAGCACCTGAACCTGGCCAGCTTCCGGGCCATCGAGACGGGCCTGCCCATGGTGCGGGCGACGCCCACCGGAATCTCGGCCCTGATCGACCCGTGGGGCCGTGTCGTGCCGGGCAAGCGGCTGGAGCCCGGCGAGAGCGGTGTCATCGACGCCCGCCTGCCCCGGCCGCTGGGCCGTACCCTCTACGCCATGGGGGGCGATCTGATCTTTCTGGCGCTGATGCTGGCGACGCTGGCCGGGGGTCTATGGCCTTTGCGCTCCCGGATTTCGCGCGCCAGGAGTCTCTCGGTGAATTAACATGACTTCTGGGATTTTGAGGCTCATTCAGGCTGAAAATCCTGCTTCAGAGTGCACGGAAGGCGCGTGACATGGCGCGAGGCAAAGGTGACGAAGGCCCCCATCTGGTGGATCGCCACGTGGGGCGGCGGGTCGAGACGCGGCGCAAGTCGATGGGGTACAGCCAGAGCCAGCTGGGCGCGGCCCTTGGCCTGACCTTCCAGCAGATTCAGAAGTACGAGAAGGGCGCCAACCGCATCTCGGCCTCCAAGCTCTGGGAGATCGCCCAGTTCTTCAAGGTGGACATCGGCTACTTTTTCGAGGGCCTGACGGCGGCCGAGCCGGGCGTCGCCGAGAGCGACACAGTGTCTTTTGGCCACGACTATCCCGTGACCCGCCAGAGCCAGGAGATCGCCCGGTTGGCGCCCCGGCTCAGCCTCGGACAGCAGAAGGCGGCGCTCGCCATGGTCCGCGAGCTGGCCGGCGAGCGCAAGGACGAGGACTGAGCGTAAATCAGCCCGAAGCCGCCGCCCGCGCCTTCTGCTCGTCCCAGTAGGCGGGGCCGTCGTCCGGCTTGAACATGGTGCGCGGCGTGCCGTCCGAGGTGGCCACCAGGAAGGTGTTCGTTGCGGCGTGATAGTAGAGGGTGTCGCCGTTGCCCCGGCGCACCGTCTCGGTCCCGGCAGGCGGGGCGGAGATGAAGGCGTGGGCCTTGTTCACATAATCGTCGGCGGACGTGGCGCTGAAGGCCGCGCCGTTGCGCTCGAACAGCCGCTGGATGTTCTGGGCCGCGGTGTTGCGGCTGTTGGAGGTCCAGCGGGCCGGCTCGCCGGGGCGCGCCGCCGCCGTCCCGGATTCCCCTTCAGCAGCGGCGGGCTGAACCGCTGTCTCGGTCGCGGCCTGATCGGACCGGTCGCGCGTCTCCACCGCGCTGGGCCCGTTGTCGCACGCCGTCAGGGCCGTCACCGCCAGGGCGACGCCGCCCGCCATCCACAGATTGCGCAAGGTCATGAAACCCTCCCTCAGAAAACCCGCAGAACGAGGTTACGCATAAAGTTAATGTTCATGCAATGTTCCTGTTCGCCGATGCAGGGCCCCTCGACGGCGGAGGCGGGGCCCGGTAAGGCGAAGGCATGAGCCAGACGCCCGCGAAAATCCTGCTGATCGTCGGCGGCGGCATCGCCGCCTACAAGGCGCTGGAGCTTGTGCGTCTGATGAGGAAGGCGGGTATGACCGTGCGCGCCGTGCTGACCAAGGCGGGCGCCGAGTTCGTCACGCCCTTGTCTCTGGCCTCCCTGACCGGCCATCCGGTGCACCAGGCCCTGTTCTCGCCCGAGGACGAGACGGCCATGGGCCATATCGAGCTGTCCCGCTGGGCCGACCTGATCGTGGTGGCCCCCGCCACCGCCGGTCTGATGGCCAAGGCGGCGAACGGCCTGGCTGACGACCTGGCCTCCACCACCCTGCTGGCCACCGACAAGCGGGTGCTGCTGGCCCCGGCGATGAATGTGCGCATGTGGGAGCATCCGGCGGTGAGGGCCAATGTGGCGCGCCTGACCGGGTTCGATGGCCTGCACGGCATGGCGGTGGTGGGGCCCGACGAGGGCGAGATGGCCTGCGGCGAGTACGGCCCCGGCCGCATGGCCGAGCCGGCCGCGATCCTTGAGGCGGTGCAGGGGCTGCTGGCCGGCGCCGCCGGACGCCCCCTGAAGGGCAAGCGCGCGCTGGTGACGGCGGGCCCGACCTTCGAGCCCATCGACCCGGTGCGCGGCCTGACCAATCGCTCCAGCGGCAAGCAGGGCTACGCCATCGCCGCGGCCCTGGCGGATCTCGGCGCCGAGGTGACGCTCGTGTCGGGCCCTACGGCCCTTAGCGCGCCTCCGGGGGTGACGCGGGTGGATGTGGAAACGGCGGCCGAAATGCATGCGGCGTCCATGGCGACCCTGCCCGTGGACGTGGCGGTGATGACGGCGGCGGTGGCGGACTGGCGCGTGGACGACGTGGCCAGCGGCAAGATCAAGAAGGCTCCGGGCGGGCCGCCCATGCTGAGCCTGATCGAGAACCCGGACATTCTGGCGGCGGTGTCGTCGGCCAAGGCGAAGCGTCCCCGGCTGGTGATCGGCTTCGCCGCCGAGACCAGCGATCTGGAGGCCCAGGCGAGGGCCAAGCTGTCGCGCAAGGGCTGCGACTGGATCGTGGGCAATGACGTGTCCGACGAGGTGTTCGGCTCGGACGGCAACGCTGTGACCCTGATCACCAGGGGCGGGGCGGAAACCTGGCTGCGCCAGTCCAAGGCCGCCGTGGCCCGCGCCCTCGCGGCCCGCATCGCCGAAACCCTGACAGACTGACGGACCGAGAATGACCGAGACCGTGCCCGCCCGAATCCTGCGCCTGCCCCACGCCGAGGACCTGCTGCTGCCCGCCTATGAGACCGAGGGGTCGGCGGGCATGGACTTGCGGGCCGCCGTGCCGGAGGACCAGCCGATGACCCTGGCGCCGGGCGCGCGGGCGCTGGTGCCCACGGGGCTGAAGATCGCGCTGGAGCCCGGGTTCGAGGCCCAGGTGCGGCCCCGTTCGGGTTTGGCGCTGAAGCATGGCCTCACCTGCCTGAACAGCCCGGGCACCATCGACAGCGACTATCGCGGCGAGGTGGGGGTGATCCTGGTCAATCTGGGGTCCGAGCCCTTCGTGATCCGGCGCGGCGAGCGCATCGCCCAGATGGTCATCGCCCGCCATGAACGGGTGCAGTGGTCCGAGGTGAAGAGCCTCGACGAGACCGCGCGGGGCGAGGGCGGCTTCGGCTCCACCGGACAGTAGCAGGCTCAGCGCCCCGCCGCGTGCAGGGCCGGGCCGTGGTCGCGCAGCCATTTGCGGAACGGGCGGTGATCGCCCACCAGACCGTGAACCACGGACCAGTAGGCCGGGCTGTGGTCGGCGTGGACCAGATGCGCCACCTCGTGGGCGGCCAGATAGTCCAGCACCGCAGGGGGCGCCATGACCACGCGCCAGGAGTAGCGGATCGAGCGGTTGTGCGGGCTGCACGAGCCCCAGCGGGAGGCCGGGTCGCCGATGCTGATGCGCACGGGCTTGAGGCCGAGACGCTCGAGATGAACGAGGGTGCGGGCCGTGAGGGCCGCCTTCGCCTCGGCGCGCAGCAGGCGCTCGATGCGGCGGTGGAAGGCGTCGCCCTCGCCGCCGGAGAGGATGGCGGGGCCATTGGGATGGTCGGGGACCAGCCGCGCGGCGGCGGCGTTGCCCGACGCGATCAGGCGGACGGGACGGCCGCCGAACAGGATCTCGGCGCCCGGGGCGAAGGGCGCGCTGTCGGGGCGTCTGGCCAGATGCTCCGCGATCCACGCGCGGCGGCTGAGGGCGAAGTCGATGGCCTGGGGCATGGCCCGCTCGCTGGGGGCGGTGACCACCGCCTCGCCCGCGCGGGCGTCGATACGGACGCTGACCCGCCGCGCCCGCCGGTTGACCGACAGACGCAGCGGCAGGCCGTCAATCTCCAGCTTTTCGCCGTGCCCTGGGCGCGGTTTTGCGAACAACGCGGTCCTCGTTGGCGGCGATGAAGTCGCGGGCGCGGGTGTAGATCTCGTCCCGGAACCGGCGGCCGTTGAAGACCCCGTAGTGCCCCACCTGCGGCTGGACGTAAAGCAGGCGCTGGTCGTCGGGGATGTTGGGGCACAGGCCGTGGGCGGCCTGGGTCTGGCCGACGCCGGAGATGTCGTCGTTTTCGCCTTCCACCGTCATCAGGCCGATGTCGGTGATGGCCTCGGGCCGCACCGGCCGGTCGCCGTGCTTGAGCAGGCCGCGGGGCAGGAGGTGGCTCTGGAACACGATGTCGATGGTCTGGAGGTAGAACTCCTCGGTCAGGTCCAGCACCGACAGGTACTCGTCGTAGAATTCCTGGTGCTTCTGGATGCTGTCGCCGTCGCCGTCGACCAGATGATCGAAATAGCGGCGATGGGCGTCCATGTGCCGTTCCTCGTTCATGGACATGAAGGAGTAGAGCTGCACGAAGCCCGGATAGACCCGTCGCCCGGCGCCCGGATAGGGCAGGGGCGTGGTGTGGATCATGTTGGAGCGGAACCAGGCGAAGGGCTTGTCCTCGGCCAGCTGGTTGGTGACCGTGGGCGACAGGCGCGCGTCGATGGGCGAGCCCATGTGGATCATGGATGCCGGGCGGGCCGGGTCCTCGTCCTCGGCCATCAGGGCGGCGGCGGCGAGCACGGGCGGGCCGGGCTGGCACACGGCGACCACGTGGGCCCGCGGCCCGATCTGGCCCAGCATGGCGCGCACATGGTCCATGTAGTCGAAGAAGTCGAAGCGGCCCTCAAGCATCGGCACCTGACGGGCGTTGGTCCAGTCGGTGACGTGGACGTCGAAGTCCTGCAGGAAGGTCTCCACCGTCCCGCGCAGCAGGGTGGCGTAGTGGCCCGACAGGGGCGCCACGATCATCACCGCGGGCGCCTTGACGGGCTTGCCGGCGCGCTTGAGATCGGTCTCGTTGCGGGTGAAGCGGATCAGCCGGCACCAGGGCGACGACCAGACCACCTCCTGCACCGTGCGGACGGGATGGCCGTCCACATTGACCACGTCCAGATTCCAGTCCGGTTTGCCGTAGCGCCGCGTCACGCTCTCGAACAGCTCGGCTGAGGCGTAGGCGGTGCGGCCCACGGCCGTCTGCGACGCCGGATTGAAGGGCGAGGACCAGAACTCCCGCATCATCTGGGCCCCGAGACGCATGGGGGCCGCGGACTGATAGGCGAGTTCGTGAAGCGTATAGAGCATGGGCCCGGACGGATGGCGGCCCTCGCGGGCCAGACGGATCAGCGGAGCATTAAACGCGCTGCACTGCAAAAAGATTATCAACGATCAGTTCTCCTCCCCACCCGAGTGGGGAGGGCGACCATGCGCAGCATGGTGGAGGGGCTGGTTCCGTTGCTTTGCCCTCTCTGGCGACGATCGTCGTCCAGCGAGCCGCCCCCTCTGTCACGGGCGCTGAGTCGCGGCCGCGCTATCTCCCCATTCGCTACGTGAACAGGGAGGAGACGAGGCTCAGGCCTGACGGAAGCCGAGCACGTCCTGCATGTCGTAGAGGCCGGGGGCCCGCGCCTGGACCCAGACGGCGGCGGCCACGGCGCCCTTGGCGAACAGGGAGCGGTCGATGGCCGAATGGCTCAGGGTCAGGATCTCGTCGTCCGAGGCGAACAGGACGGTGTGGTCGCCCACGATGCCGCCGGCGCGCAGGGCCGCGAAGCCGATGGCGCCGGGGGGGCGCTCGTCGGTGATGCCTTCGCGGGCCGGGATGCGCAGGTCGGCCAGATCGGCGTGGCGGCCTTGCGCGGCGGCCTCGCCCAGCATCAGGGCTGTGCCCGAGGGGGCGTCCACCTTCTTGCGGTGATGGCTCTCCAGCACCTCGATGTCCCAGTCGGCGGCGTCCAGCCGGGCGGCGGCGCGCTCCACCAGACCCACCAGAATATTGACGCCGAGAGAGAAATTGCCGCTGCGCACGATGGCGACCTTTTCGGCGGCCTTCGTGATTTCGGCTTCCTGCTCGTCGGTCAGCCCAGTGGAGCCGATTACGAGCGCGGGGCCGCCGCGTTCGGCCACATGGCGGGCCAGCTCCACCGAGGCGTCAGGGGTGGAGAAGTCGATGACCACGTCGCACAGGGACAGGTCCGGCGTTTCGCCCCGGTCGAAGCGGGAGGCGACCACCAGATCCTCGCGCGCGTCCAGCACCTGGCCGACGGCGCGGCCCATGCGGCCCCGGGCGCCCGAGACGCCCACGTGGATCACGCCGCTCAAACCGCGCTTTCCTTGCGGGGGGATTCATCGCTGCCGGTGATTTCGCTCCAGAACCGCCTGGCCTTGGAGGCGAAGCCCGAGTTGCGGGGATTCTGGGCCTCGCCGCAGCACTCGGCCAGTTCCCTGAGCAGCTCCTTCTGGCGGGCGTTGAGGTTCTGGGGCGTCTCCACGAACAACTCCACCACCAGATCCCCGCGGCCGCGGCCGTCCAGCCGGGGCATGCCCTTGCCCTTGATGCGCACGGTCTTGCCGGTTTCGGCGCCCTCGGGCACCTTCACATTGGCGCGGCACTGGCCGTCGCAGGCCTCCGACACCAGGCAGGGGGCCTCAATCTCGCCGCCCAGCGCCGCCACGGTCATGGGCACGGGCACGGTGACCAGCAGGTCCAGATTGTCCCGTTCGAACAGTTCGTGGGGCTTCACCGACAGGAAGACATAGAGATCGCCGCGCGGGCCGCCGCCCATGCCCACGTCGCCCTCGCCGGCCAGCCGGATGCGCGAGCCGTCGTCCACGCCCGCCGGGATCTTCAGCGACAGGGTGCGGTTCTTGCGCACCTGGCCGTGGCCGTGACACGAGCCGCAGCGGTCCTTGATGACCTTGCCCTGGCCGCCGCAGTGGGGGCAGGTGCGCTCCACCGCGAAGAAGCCGTTGGCCTGACGCACCCGGCCCTGTCCGGCGCAGGTGGCGCAGGTAGCAGGCGACGAGCCGGCCTTGGCGCCCGAGCCGCTGCAGGTCTCGCAGGTCGCCGTGGTGGGGACGGTGATCTCCGACTCCACGCCCCGGTAGGCCTGCTCGAGGGTGATCTCCAGATCGTGGCGCAGGTCCGAGCCCCGGCGCGGTCCGCCGCGCTGGGACCGGGCGCCGCCGAACACGTCGCCGAACGCCTCGCCGAACACTTCGGAGAAGATGTCGTTGATGTCGTGGAAGCCCTGTCCGCCGCCGCGCGCGAAGCCGCCGCCGCCCGCGCCGCCGTTGACCCCGGCGTGGCCGAAGCGGTCATAGGCCGCGCGCTTCTGATCGTCCGACAGGACGCCGTAGGCCTCGCTGATTTCCTTGAATCTGGCCGAGGAGTCCTCGCACCCGCCGTTACGGTCAGGGTGGTGCTCCATGGCCAGCTTGCGATAGGCGGCCTTGAGGCCGGCCGCGTCGATGGTGCGTTCGACGCCCAGGATTTCGTAGTAGTCACGCGCCATAAGGCGTACCCGATTCCTTGTTTCGCCCCGTCGCGCCGAAGGGCTCCGGCGCTGTCGTCATGTCTCAGATGGTGTCCGCCCCGGCGGATGCAATGTCCGCATGGGGGTCAGGGGTATAGCCATCCGCGACCAGAAAAAAGCCCCGCTCGCCTCTGTGGGGAGACGAACGGGGCCGTTGTCAGTCAGACCGCCGCTCAGGCGCTCTTCTTGTCGTCGGAGTCCGAAACTTCCTCGAACTCGGCGTCCACCACGCCGTCGTCGGCGGGTTGCTCGGCCTGGGCGCCGTCAGCGCCTTCGCCGGAGCCCTGCTGGGCGGCGTACATGGCCTCGCCGAGCTTCATGGACGCCTGGACCAGCGTCTGGGTTTTTGCCTTGATGTCCTCGGCGTTGTCGCCCTCGCGGGCGGCCTTGAGGTCGGCCAGCGCCGTCTCGATGGCGGCCTTGTCGTCGCCCGAGACCTTGTCGCCGTGGTCGGCCATGGCCTTTTCGGTGGAGTGGATCAGGCTGTCGGCGCCGTTCTGGGCCTCGACCAGTTCCTTGCGGGCCTTGTCGGCGGCGGCGTTGGCCTCCGCTTCCTTGACCATCGTCTCGATGTCCTCATCGGACAGGCCCCCGTTGGCCTGGATGCGGATCGACTGCTCCTTGTTGGTGGCCTTGTCCTTGGCGCCGACGTTGACGATGCCGTTGGCGTCGATGTCGAAGGTCACCTCGATCTGGGGCATGCCGCGCGGTGCGGGGGGAATGCCCATCAGGTCGAATTGGCCGAGGATCTTGTTGTCCGCCGCCATGGGCCGCTCGCCCTGGAACACCCGGATGGTCACGGCCGACTGGTTGTCGTCGGCGGTGGAGAACACCTGGCTCTTCTTGGTGGGGATGGTCGTGTTGCGCTCGATCAGGGGGGTGAACACGCCGCCCAGGGTCTCGATGCCCAGGGTCAGGGGCGTCACGTCCAGCAGCAGCACGTCCTTGACGTCGCCTTGCAGCACGCCGGCCTGAACGGCGGCGCCGAGGGCGACCACTTCATCGGGGTTCACGCCCTTGTGCGGCTCCTTGCCGAAGAAGGCCTTCACGGCCTCCTGCACCTTGGGCATGCGGGTCATGCCGCCGACCAGGATCACCTCGTCGATGTCCGAGGCCTTGAGGCCCGCGTCCTTGAGGGCCTTCTGGCAGGGCTCGATGCTGCGCTGGATCAGGTCGTCCACGAGCGCCTCGAGCTTGGCGCGCGACAGCTTGATGTTCAGGTGCAGCGGGCCCGAGGCGTTCATGGTGATGAAGGGCAGGTTGACCTCGTACTGGGTGGTCGAGGACAGCTCCTTCTTGGCCTTTTCGGCCTCTTCCTTCAGGCGTTGCAGGGCCAGCTTGTCGGAGCGCAGGTCGACGCCCTGTTCCTTCTTGAACTCGTCGGCCAGGTAGTCGACCAGACGCAGGTCGAAGTCCTCGCCGCCGAGGAAGGTGTCGCCGTTGGTGGCCTTCACCTCGAACACGCCGTCGCCGATCTCCAGGATCGAGACGTCGAAGGTGCCGCCGCCGAGGTCATAGACCGCGATCTTCTGGCCGTCGTTCTTGTCCAGGCCATAGGCCAGCGCCGCGGCGGTGGGCTCGTTGATGATGCGCAGGACTTCCAGGCCGGCGATCTTGCCGGCGTCCTTGGTGGCCTGACGCTGGGCGTCGTTGAAATAGGCCGGGACGGTGATGACCGCCTTCTCGACCTTCTCGCCCAGATAGGCCTCGGCGGCCTCCTTCATCTTCTGAAGGGTGAAGGCGGAGACCTGCTGGGGGGAATAGTCCTTGCCGTGGGCGCGCACCCAGGCGTCGCCGTTGGGGCCCTTGACGATCTCGTAGGGGACCATCTTCTTGTCCTTCGCCACGACGGGGTCGTCGTAGTTGCGGCCGATCAGGCGCTTAATGGCGAAGAAGGTGTTCTCGGGGTTGGTGACCGCCTGGCGCTTGGCCGGCTGGCCGACCAGGGACTGGCCGTCCTCCTGGATCGCGACCACCGACGGGGTGGTGCGGTTGCCCTCGGCGTTCTCGATGACCTTGGGGTTCTTGCCGTCCATGACCGCGACACACGAGTTGGTGGTGCCGAGGTCGATGCCGATGATCTTGCTCATGGGCGTTGTCTTTCACTCCGTATCGGCGGGCGATGCGGCGGCCTTCGGATCAAGCGCCGCGCGTGACCGCCCCCTGTGGGTTGCTAGGCTTGCCGGGCGAACCGGCGGTGGGGCTCCTTAAGCGAACAATTCCCTCAAAGGAATAGGGTCTTGTCCACGTTCCGGTCGGATATGGGAAAGCCCGCAAGGGGTGCAAGGGCCTGGGGATCATCGGCGTCACGAAGAACAGTGATATTCGGACTGTGCGCCCGGGGCTGTTTGCGGTAACCTCGCGACAGGCGGGGGAGTCAAGCCGATGCATCGACTGGTTGTGTGCGGTCTTCTGGCTGCGTCAATGGCGGGCTGCGCCATGATTCCCGAGCCGAACGATCAGTGGCCGCGGGTCGAGGCGGTCTCGCCGGGCATGATCCAGAACCAGCCGCTGCGGGAGTACCAGGTCGATGTGGTCGACCTCCTCGCGACGGCATTGTGCTCGCCCGGCGCCTACGACGTCGGTTCACCTCCGCGGGGCTGTGACACGATCAGCACCGCAGCGTTTGTGGAGACCCGCCCCCACGCCGAATTGACCAGAACGACAAACGACGCCCTTCGCGCACTGGACCGATCCATTCAGACGGCGTCGCGTCCGGCGGAGATCGCGGCCCTGGGCAGCGCCCGGCGGGCGTTGGCCGACGCAGTGCGGAGCGGTCCGGCTGCGAGGCGTCGTGCTGTCGCAGCCATTGACGCGGCGGTGTCAGAGATCGATTCCCAACAGACGGCGACGCTGACCGCCCTCGCCGCCGCGCGCGGCGCCCTTGTCGCGCACGGGGAAAGCCGGCCTGCGGATATTCGGCGGGATCAAAGGCGGGGAGAGTACAGTCTTTATGCCCGCTACATCGCCCTGGCCGACATGTCCCGGAACGAGCGCGCGCGGAACTCGGTCGCGAGCCAACTGGTCGCTGCGTCGGTCCACAACTGCAACATCTATATGCAGAGCCTTCGGGGCGGACAGGTCGGGGCCCGCACAACCGCCGACCTCGCGACCTCGACGTTTGGTGTGGCGGGCGCCGTTATTGAGCCTCTCAGCACCGCGCGCACCCTGTCTTCGCTCGCCGCCTTGTCCACCGCCTGGGGCGCGTCATGGGACCGGAACGTCTACGCAGACCAGGCGGCCGAGATGGTGGCGGACGAAATCCGCAAGCTGCGGCTGACCGAGCGGGCGGCGCTCGAGGCGAAATACGCTCTGCCTTATGACGAATGGCCCATGGCGGCGGCCCTGGCCGACGTGGCCGAGTTCCACAACAGCTGCACCATGCTGCGCGGCATCAGCCTGATCCAGGACGCGGTGATCAACCGCGAGCGCAGCGTCCGGGCGACCCGCATCGCCGCCCAGTCGGCCCTTGATGCGGGCGGGGACGGTCGCGCGGTCATGGCGGCGGTCAACGGCGTGGCGCAGGCGTTCCTCGGGACCAGCGATTTCGACGCCGGCCTGCCTCTCCTCACATCCTCCGGCCTCGCCATCGGCGTCCGCGATCTGGAACCCGCCATGGCGCGGGGGAGAGATTGCTTGGCCCAACTGACCAATGCCGACGGCGCCCGTCGCGACGACAGGGCGATCGGAACCATTGCTGAATGCCAGACCCCGGCTGGTCATGTCTGGCATGATCAGTTCATCGCCATCGTCGTCACGGAACACGGCAATACAGAATCGCCCGGAACCTTCCATCCCCGCGCTGTGGCGGCTCTGCAGGAACGGCGAGCGGCCATCGAGGCGGGCCGGGCGCTTTACGCCGACACCCTGTCCCGGGGCGTCTCGCTGGAGTGGAACTGGGAGATGATCCAGGGAACCCTGGACGCCCTGACGTCGACCGGGCCCGTCGATCCAGACGTCGACTACGGTCCGGCCATGATGAGCCGGGATCCGATCATCCTGGCCATGCGGAGATCCTACGAAGGATCTCTTCAGGACGGTGGAGACCGGACCTTCTCGCTCCGGGGCGCCGTCGCCATCGCCCAGGCTTTGGCGAACCATCCCGCCAGCCCTCCCAGCCCCCCGGAGCCGGGGCAGGAGGGAGCGGTCCAGCCGGAGACCGAGCCGGCCGATACGACGCCTGAAGCGTCCGGAAGCGACAGCGACGACCAAACCTGACGGCGGGGTCGTCAACGCCGTCGGGCCCGCCTATCTGAAGGCGGATGATCCGTTCCGCCCCGCCCCATCCAGATCCCGCCGGATCCGGCGACGCCCCGGCCGGGTTCCGCCTCTGGCCCGAGCGTCTGTGCCCGGACGATCAGAAGCGTCTTCGCGACCAGGTGCTGGCCGCGCTCGACGTCGCGCCGCTGTACCGGCCCGTGACGCCGGGCGGGCGGCCGTTTTCCGTGCGGATGAGCAATATGGGGCCGCTGGGATGGGTGTCGGACCGGGCGGGCTATCGCTATCAGGCGGTCCATCCTGAAGGAGGCGCGCCCTGGCCGCCGATTCCGGAGATGTTGCTGACCTTGTGGGACGACCTGACCGGCTGGCCGGAGCCGCCGGACGCCTGTCTGGTCAATCTGTATGACGCCGACGCCCGCATGGGCCTGCATCAGGACAAGGATGAGCGGGACCTGACCGCGCCGGTGTTGTCGATCTCGCTGGGCGACACGGCGGTGTTCCGGATCGGGGCGGCGGGTGGCGGGCGGACGCGTTCCGTGCGGCTGGCCTCGGGGGACGTGTGCATGCTGTCGGGGCCGGCAAGACTGGCGCGACATGGGATCGACCGGATTCTGGGCGGGTCGTCCAGCCTTCTGCCGGGCGGCGGGCGCATGAACCTGACCCTGCGACGGGCGGCCTGACCGTGTCGTGACTGGACCGCGTCGGCTGGTCGGCGCACAGTCGCGCTTTCCCGACCCGGCCCCCCGGAGATCCGTCATGAGCGTGAACCTGATCCGTCCCGAAGGCCCCCGCCCCGACGACTTCAAGGTCAGCCGCCGCCTGCTGGGCGGGCTGCTGTTCGCCGGCTATGCGACGGCCGCCGTGTCGCAGTCGGCGGAGCCGGTGGTGACGGATGACGCGGGGCTGGTGACCGGGACCGTGACCCTGCCCGCGCCGGACGGGTTCGACCTGCCGGCCTATGTGGCCCGGCCCGAGGGCGAGGGCCCGTTCCCCGTCGTGGTGGTGGCCTCGGAGATTTTCGGCGTCCACGCCTATATCCAGGACGTGTGCCGACGCCTGGCGAGGGAGGGCTATGCGGCGGTCGCCCCGGCCTTCTTCGTGCGGGTGGAGGACCCCGCGCCCCTGTCGGACATGGCCCGGGTGTTCGAGATCGTGGGCGCGGCCGGATACGAGCAGGTCATGGGCGACGTCTCGGCGACCCTGCAGTGGCTGGGCGGCCAGATCTGGGCCGACAGCGAGCGGGTCGGGATCACCGGCTTCTGCTGGGGCGGCAAGGTGGTCTGGCAGGCCGTGGCCCGGTTCGCCGCCTTCGACGCGGGCGTGGCCTGGTACGGACGACTGGCGCCGGAAGACGGCGCGACCGGCGGGGCGCCCTGGCCGGTGGATCTGGCGGGCGACCTCAAGGCGCCGGTGCTGGGCCTGTACGGCGAGGACGACCGGGGCATTCCCGTCCCGTCGGTGGAAGCCATGCGCGAGGCGCTGGCCCGGGAAAGCCAGACAGCCAGCGAGATCGTATTGTACGCGGGGGCCGGACACGCCTTTCACGCCGACTACCGCCCCAGCTATCAGGCCGAGGCGGCGACGGACGGCTGGTCACGCCTTCTGGCGCACTTCCAGACCCACCTTTAGCGATCAGACCTTGATGTCTCGAGCCTGATTCACGGCCTCGGCGAAATCGTGAAACGATTCCGCCTCAACCGATCAGGCTCTGGCGTCGACGCGGGCGCCCGGCTCCTGCGAGCCGCCGCCCGACCCGCGCGCGGCCACCACCACCATGGCGGGGCGAACGACCCGACCGAACAGGGCGTAGCCGGCCTGCATGGTCTGGATCACCTGGCCGGCGGCCACGGTGTCGGAGGGCTGCTCCATCATGGCCTGATGCAGGTTGGGGTCGAAGGCCTCGCCCGCCTCCGGCGCCACGCGGGTCAGGCCGTTGCCCTCGAAGGCCGACAGCAGCGACTTCTCGGTCATCTCAAGCCCGGTGACCAGACCGCCGACAGCCGCGTCGGCGTTTTCTTTCGGGGCCGCCTGCAAGGCGCGCGACAGATTGTCGGCCACCCCCAGCAGATCGCGGGCGAAGCGGGTGATGGCGTAGGCGCGCGCGTCGTTCATCTCGCGCTCGGCCCGGCGCTTGACGTTGTCGGCCTCGGCCACGGCGCGCAGGGCGCGGTCCTTCCACTCATCCCGCTCGGCGATCAGGGCGTCGATGGGCCCCAGATCATCCTCATGGGAAAGATCGCCATCGGGATCGGCGTCCAGTCCCGCTTCGGCGTTCAATTCGGCTTCGTCGCGCGCTTCGGCGTCGTTTCGGTCGTTATAGGTGTCGCTCACGTTTCCTGTCCGTCCAGCATCCGGCCCAGCACCCGGGCGGTATAGTCCACCAACGGTATGACACGGGCGTAGTTCAGTCTCGCGGGTCCGATCACGCCGATGGCGCCCAGAACCCGCTGTCGGCCCGACATATAGGGCGCCGCGATCACGGCGGAACCCGAAAGTGAAAACAGTCTCGTTTCGGCGCCGATGAAGATGCGTACCCCCTGGGCGTTCGTCACGCCGTCGAGCAGGCCGATCAGTTGCTCTTTCTGCTCCAGATCATCGAACAGGACGCGCACCCGCTCCAGATCCTCCAGCGCTTCGCGGTCCTGCAGAAGGTTGGCGCGCCCGCGTACGATCAGGGCCCGCTCGCGGTCCGGTCCGCCGGACCAGGCGGCCATGCCGTCCTCCACCAGCCGGGCGGCGGCCTCGTTCAGGTCGCGCCGGGCGGCCTGAAGCTCGGCGCTCATCTCGCTGCGCGCCTCCTGCAGCGGCCGCCCCTTGAGCCGGGCGTTGAGGAAGTTGGAGGCCTCCTGCAGGGTCGAGGGCGTGACCCCGGCGGCCAGCGGCATCAGGCGGTTCTCCACCGTGCCGTCCTCGGCCACCAGAACCGCCAGCGCCTGATCCTCGCCCAGGGCCACGAACTCCACATGGCGCACGCCGGTGTCGCGCACCGGGCTGGCCACCACCCCGGCGCCGCCCGCCAGACCCGACAACAGGGACGAGGCCGCGTCCAGGGCCTCCTCGAAGCCGCCCCGGCCCGCCGCGCCCTTGTGGACGGCGAGGCGGGCGTCGATCTCGCGACGCTCCTCCTGGGTGATGTCGCCGATCTCCAGCAGGCCGTCGACGAACAGCCGCAGGCCCGCATGGGTGGGCGCCCGCCCGGCCGAGGTGTGGGGGGCGTGCAGCAGGCCCGCCAGGGTCAGGTCCTGCATGGTGTTGCGGATGGAAGCGGGCGACAGGGACACACCGCTCAGGGACAGGGTGCGCGAGCCCACCGGCTCGCCCGTCTCCAGATAGCTCTCGACGATGCGGCGGAAAATGTCGCGCGCCCGGTCATCCAGCATGGTCAGGGGGGCGGAGGGGGCGAACAGGCTCATGATCGGGCCTCCGCTGCGGGGGGCTGCGGATAAACGGATTTCATGGCTTCGGGGCGGGACAGGCTCACCCATTCAGGATAAGCGTCCGGGCGACCACTTCCAATACGATAAGCGAGACCCATGCGCCCGTCTGACCGCACGCCCGAACAGCTTCGCCCCGTCACCCTCGATATCGGGGTCAACCGCTACGCCGAGGGCTCGTGCCTGGTCAGCTTCGGCCATACGAAGGTTCTGGTGACCGCGTCGGTGGAGGAAAGCCTGCCGCCGTGGCTGCGCGGCAAGGGCCAGGGCTGGGTCACGGCGGAATACGGCATGCTGCCGCGCGCCACCCACACCCGCGGCCGTCGCGAGGCGGCGGCGGGCAAGCAGTCGGGCCGGACGCAGGAAATCCAGCGCCTGATCGGCCGCTCCCTGCGGGCGGTGGTGGACATGAAGGCGCTGGGCGAGCGGCAGGTGCTGATCGACTGCGACGTGATCCAGGCCGACGGCGGCACCCGCACGGCCGCCATCACCGGCGCCTGGGTGGCCATGGCCTCGGCCCTCAACTACCTGAAGGACGAGGGCGTGCTGAAGACCGACCCCATTCTGGATCAGGTGGCGGCGGTGTCGTGCGGCGTGTTCAAGGACACGCCGGTTCTGGACCTTGACTACGAAGAGGACTCCAACGCCGAGGCGGATTCCAACTTCGTCCTGACCGGATCGGGCGACATTGTGGAAATCCAGGCGACGGGCGAGAAGCGCGGCTTCAGCCGGGGCGAGTTCGACCGGCTGTTCGGGCTGGCCGAAAGCGGCTGCGCCGAGCTGTTCGCCCTGCAGCGGGCCGCGCTGGGGCGCTAGAGCCTGATCGGTTGAGGAGGGGCCGCGTCGCGATTCCTCCGACGCCGTGAATCAGGCTCTGTGATCAGGTTCAGGCGGCGAAGCGGGCGAAGGTGGCGACCACCTGTTCATAGGCCGGACGCTTGAACGGCACGATGAGGTCGCAGACCTCGTCCAGCCGGCCCCAGCGCCAGGTCTCGAACTCGACGGGCGGATGGGCCTCAAGGTCGATTTCCGCCTCGTCGCCAGTGAAGCGCAGGGCGAACCATTTCTGCTTCTGACCCGTCCAGCCGCGCGCGATCTTCGCGCCGGAGGCTTCGGGCGGGAAGTCGTAGGTGATCCAGCCCCCGGTGGCCGCCAGCAGATCGGCGGACCGGACCCCGGTCTCCTCCAGCAGCTCGCGGCGGGCTGCGGTTTCCCAGTCGCCCCGCTCGACCTCGTCGGCGTCGACGCCGCCTTGGGGAAACTGCCAACAGTACGGCTCGGGGGTCCTTGCGCGGCGTCCCAGCCAGACCCGGCCATCCGGGTGGAACAACACCACGCCGACATTGGGCCGATAGAGCGACAGGTCCGCCACTAGCGGCCGGGCCGCCGGGTCATGGCCGAGGCGGGCGCCAGCTGCAGGCCTCGATCCGACAGGCCGTCGGCCCAGCGGGCGGCTGCCTCCACCGTCACCGGATAGGAGAAGCCGGTCCCCAGGGCGTCGCCGTTCTCGCGGGCGGCGGCTTCCAGGGCGTTGAGCTGGGCCACGATGGCGGCAGGGCTCTGGACCTCGTCGATGATGCGGTCGGCGCTGGCGCGGGTGTAGGCGCCAGGGCGGCGGCGGGCCGAGCCGTCATCCACAAACGCGAGGCCCCGGCTGCGCATGACGCCCAGGAAGGCGGCCATGCCCGTGTCGGACGCGACGAAGCGTTCGCCCAGATAGTTGGTCACGCCGAAATAGCCGCTGGCCCGGCCCAGCAGCCAGTCGAGCCGTTGCCGGATGTCGTCCGGACCGGCGTTGGCCAGCAGGGTGTAGGGGCCCGGATCGTTGTCGGGATAGCCCTGGGGCTCCATGGGGATCTCGATCAGCACCTCATGGCCGTGGGCGCGGGCCAGGTCGATCCAGCCCTGAAGGCCCTCGGCGTAGGGCACGAAGGACAGGGTGACCTCGGCGGGCAGGCGCTCGATGGCGGCGCGGGTGGTGACGGCGTTCAGGCCCAGACCGCCCACGATCAGGGCCACGCGCGGGCGTCCGTTGGGTCGGAAGGGGCGGGCGTAGGTCTGGGCCGGGGTGCGGCCGTCGGCGTTGATCATCGGCAGGGGGCCGTTGGGGCCGGGCTGGGA
>Ga0208316_1000549_pt1 | contig 30614 bp, 31 predicted proteins | sample MalvireepMed_231_FD_184240 | JGI IMG/M metagenome (GOLD analysis project Ga0208316, IMG submission 184240) | Marine viral communities from the Global Malaspina Expedition - Malaspina viral metaG DeepMed_231 (SPAdes) (version 2) | ecosystem: Environmental > Aquatic > Marine > Oceanic | place... | reverse complement strand
GGACGGCCGTATGAACACGACCCGTAACCGGCTCTAATCGTTCCACTCTCTGGTCGCGCGTCTGAGTGCGTCGCGTTCCCCCTTGAGACGCTCGAAGGCTTCCATATCCGACCGCTCCCGAAGGTTTCCCTTCGAGGCGTCAAGAGCCTTGTCGAGCGACGCCAACCTGGAAAGGCTGGCGAAGGCTTGCGACCACTGCGAATTCGCGGCTTCGAGGGAGACATCCGGTTTCAAAAAGGGCGCGCCCGATTTCGCAGCGGCCCGGTCGATGTCTGTCAGCAGCGCATTAAACCCGCAGGATCGGAGATGGCGCGTCAGGCTGTCAGAGTCAAGATGGTCGGACTCCAGGCGCAGACGAATGATTTCCCTCACCAATTCGCAAAGGGCCGGTTCGCCGAAACCTTCGGTTGCGAAAACATCCTCCAGGTGGTCGTCCAGAACGGTCGGTCGCGCCAGGGCGTAAGCCGCCAGGGCCGCCGGCGCGGGCTCCAGTCCGGACGCCAGTCGACCGGCGGCGGCCTTGCCCTGGGCGGTGGGCGGCTGGGCGTCGGCCCAGGCTTCCCCTGGCCCCTTCCAGCGCCCGTTGCGGCGCGCCTGCGGACGCCAGGGCGGCCGGGCGCTCTGGCCGCTGTCGGCCTTGCGGAACAGGCCGTCGTAGCGCTCCAGGAGGTCCTGCCGATAGGCCTGCTGCAGGTCATTGTCGGCGATGGAGGCCGCCGCCTGGCGCAGGCGGCCCTTGAGGCCGGCGCGACGCTCGGGCGTATCCAGGGGCTCCAGATCACGTTCGCGTTCAAACAGGGCCTGGGCGAAGGGGGTGGTCGCCGCCAACTGCTGGCGCAGGGCGACCGGTCCCTGTTCGCGCAGCACGTCGTCGGGGTCCTTGCCCCCCTCGACCAGCGAAAACTGGAAACTCTTGCCGGGCTTGAGGATCGGCAGGGCCCGGTCCATGGCGCGGAAGGCCGCCTGGCGGCCAGCCCGGTCGCCATCGAAACACAGGGTCGGCTCGGGGTGCAGCCGCCAGAGCATCTCCATCTGCTCCTCGGTCAGCGCCGTGCCCATGGGCGCCACCGCGGCCACGCCAGCCCGGTGACAGGCGATGGCGTCCATATAGCCCTCGACCACCACCAGGGACGGGCTCTCGCCCGACGGCGCCGCCCCCAGGATCTTGCGGGCCTCGCCCATGCCGTAAAGCACGTGGCCCTTGTGGAAGACCGAGGTCTCGGGGCCGTTAAGGTACTTGGCGCGGGCCTTGGGATCCATGGCGCGGCCGCCGAATGAGACGAACCGCCCTCGCCCATCGGCGATGGGAAACATGATCCGGTCGCGGAACCGGTCATAGGGCGCGCCGCCGTCTTCCGGGGCGATCAGCAGGCCAGCCTCCACCAGCTCGGCAGGCCGGGCGCCCTTGGCCACCAGATAGTCCTTCAGCGCCGTCCGCCCGCCCGGCGCATAGCCGATGCCGAACCGCCCCCACTCCGCTTCGGGCAGGCCGCGGGCGGCCAGATAGTCCCGCGCCTCGCGGCCCACCGGGCGACGCAACTCGGCCTGGAACCAGGCCCCGGCCTGCTCAAGCCATTCGGCCAGGCCCTGGCGCACCCGATCGCGCTCGGCCGACTGGGGATCCGGCGCAGGCATGGGCACGCCGGCCTCGGCGGCCAGACGCTCGACGGCCTCCATGAAGGTCAGGCGCTCGGTCTCCTGCAGGAAGGTGATCAGGTCGCCGTTCTTGCCGGACGAGAAGTCGAAGAACTGGCCCTTGTCGTCATTGACGAAGAAGGACGGGCTCCGCTCCTTGGTGAAGGGCGACAGGCCGACGAACTCCCGGCCCTGCTTGCGCAGCTTCACCGTGCGCCCGATCACGTCGGAGGGGCGCAGGCGGGCCTTGATCTCATCGAGGAACCGTTCGTCGAACTTCACCCCCGACATATGCGCCGGAGAGCCGGAAAAATCATCTACCAGCTCAGCTGATACGGTCGAGCCAGGCCGGCAATTCCGAAATGCTGGCCAGTTCGGCGAACCGGGGATGGCCATGGGGCGCGTCGGCCATCTCGTGGGCCCAGGTCACCGCATAGGGGATGTGCGCGGCCCAGGCGCCGGCCTCCAGGGCCGGCAGGATGTCGGAGCGCAGGGAGTTGCCGACCATGGCGCCCTGGGCCGGCCCGGTCCCGTGGCGGGCGAAGACCCGCTCATAGGTCGAGGCGTCCTTTTCGCTGACGATCTCGACGGCGGCGAACAGGTCGCCCAGACCTGAGGCCGCCAGCTTCTGTTCCTGGTGCAGCAGGTCGCCCTTGGTGACCAGCACCAGGCGATAGCGCTCTGACAGCGCCGCCAGCGCCTGGTCCACCCCGGGCAGCGGCTCCACCGGCTCGGTCAGCATGGCCCGGCCGGCGGCCAGGATTTCCCGGACGATATGCGGCGGCGCCTCTCCGCCCGTCAGCTCCATGGCGGTTTCGATCATCGAGAGGGTGAAGCCCTTCACCCCGTAGCCATAGAGACGAAGGTTGCGCCCCTCCACCTCGGCCAGGCGCGCGCCCAGGGTGTCGACATCGGCCACGTCGGACAGCAGGTCGAACAGCCGGGCCTGGGTCAGGCGGAAGATCGTTTCGTTGTGCCAGAGGGTGTCGTCGGCGTCCAAGCCGAGGGTCGTGATGGTCATGGCTCCTGATAGCGCCATCGAAGATGTTTGCGAACCACGCGCCCAGAATCTGATCAATTCCCTGGCCGGCCAAGGAATTCCGGCCCTGGCAGGACTTCGGCAACACATGCTGGGCTTTGCTTCCCGCGGTCAGGGCGGGTTGGAGTATTTCATGTCACGGGTGGGGATCGGCGCAGTCGGCCGAGCCATAGTCCGCGCCTTGGATCGGTTGATCGGCGGGCAAGCGCTGCTGCGCGCCCAGGCCGAGGCCAAGGCCGCCCGGGACCGCCTGCGCGCGGCCATCGACGCCTTTCCCGAGGGGGTGGTCTTCCTGGACCGGGAGGGCCGCTACATCCTCTGGAACGACCGCTACGCGGAAATCTACCACCGCTCGGCCGACCTGTTTGCGCCAGGCCGCGCCCTGGCCGAGACCCTGCGCATCGGCGTGGAGCGGGGGGACTATCCCGAGGCGATTGGCCAGGAAGAGGCCTGGATCGAGGCGCGTCTGGCCAAGCTGACCCATCCGGATGGAGAACGGCTGGAGCAGCAGCTGTCCGACGGTCGCTGGCTGATGGTCGAGGACCGCCGCACCGCCGATGGCGGGCTGATCGGCCTGCGGGTCGACATCACAGAGATGAAGCGCCAGGCCGAAGCCCTGGAAGGAGCCCTTGACCGGGAGGCCGCCGCCAGCCGGGCCAAGAGCGAATTCCTGGCCGATATGAGCCACGAGCTGCGCACGCCGCTGAACGGGGTCATGGGCCTGGCCCAGGCCCTGGAGGCCACCGACCTGAATGAGGCTCAGCGGGCCATTGTCAGCGACCTGGTTGGGTCTGGCCTACGCCTTGAGGCCCTGGTGGGCGGACTGCTGAAGTACGAGACCGGTCACGCCCCCCATCCCCAGGCCACGGCGAAGGCGGTCGCCGAAGCGGCGGCCTCGGCGGCCGGCGAGCTGCGGGTCCTGCTGGCGGACGATAATCCCACCAATCGCCGCGTGGTGGAGCTGATGCTCGACGCCGCCGGCATCGAGGTGGTGAGCGTGGAGGACGGCGCCCAGGCCCTGGAGGCCCTGCGCGAACAGGCCTTCGACCTGGTCCTGATGGACCTGCGGATGCCGGTGATGGACGGCTTCGAAGCCATCCGCGCGATCCGCGCCCAGGAGGACGAGGCCGACGGACGCCTGCCGATCATCGTGCTGTCGGCCAATGCCGGCCCCGAGGACCGGGAAGCCAGCGCCCAGGCCGGCGCCGACCGCCACATCGCCAAGCCGATCCGGGCCGAAACCCTGTTCGGCGCCATTTCTGCGGTGCTGGAGGGCTAGGCGCCCCGGTTCCTACTCGCCGAAGCCTTCGCCGGGTTCATCAACCGGCGCCATGCGGATCAGGCGAGAATCGGCGACCGCGGCGGTCCGGTGGGCGACCAGCACCTGGTATTCCGGATCGCGGACCATGGCGATGAAGGCCTCGGCGCCGGGGTAGGCGGCGATGAAGGCCAGGTCCCAGGCCTCGTCCTGCGGCCCCGTCAGCGTCACCTGCGGCCGGCCCACCCAGACCTGCGCCCCGCCCAGGCGCTTGAAGATCGGCGCGGTCGTCCGTCCATAGGCCTGGTAGGCCTGCAGGCCCGTCAGCCCCTTGCCGTGATCGGGGTGATCCTCGGGATAGGCCGCCAGCGGCCGGAGCCGAACGAGGTTCAGCATATGGATGGGCTGATCCCTGGGCAGGGACTTGAACACCCCCCAGGCTTCGCGATCGGGATCGATATGGCCAGGTTCCGACACGGCTACCCCTTGCTTTTGGTGGTCTTCTGGGTGGAAAGCCTAGTCCGACGCGCTGGCGGGGTCACCTTGCATTGACCCGGGCGGCGGGACTCATTACCTACGCCGCCGTTTGCACGGCGGGCGGGGTTCACCCTGGCCCGCCTTTTTGCAACCCTAGCCCGCCCCTAATAGGAGTCCCCCCATGACGAGCCAACTTCTCTCCGGCGCGACCGGCGTGCTGGTCCTGGCCGACGGGACCGTCCTGCAGGGGATCGGCGTGGGCGCCGCAGGCGACGCCGTCGGCGAGGTCTGCTTCAACACCGCCATGACCGGCTATCAGGAGATCCTCACCGATCCCTCCTACATGGCCCAGATCATCGCCTTCACCTTCCCGCACGTGGGCAATGTGGGGACCAATATCGACGATGTGGAGCAGATGTCCGGGGCGGCCGAAACCTCGGCCCGCGGCGCCATCTTCCGCGGCGTACCCACGGGCCCAGCCAACTGGCGCGCCGACTCCGATCTGGCGGGCTGGATGGCCCGGCGTGGGGTCATCGGCCTGGCCGGCGTCGACACCCGGGCGCTCACCCGCCGCATCCGCGAGCGTGGCATGCCCCATGCGGTGATCGCCCACGATCCGCAGGGCCGCTTCGACCTGGAGGCCCTGGTGGCCAAGGCCAAGGCCTGGAACGGCCTGGTGGGCCTGGACCTCGCCAAGGACGCCTCCTGCCTGCAACCGTTCACCTATGGCGAAGGGCTGTGGAACTGGCCTGAGGGCTACGCCCAGCCGGCGCCCGAGGCGAAGTTCGACGTCGTGGTCATGGACTATGGGATCAAGCGCAACATCCTGCGCGCCCTGACCAGCGTCGGCGCCCGGGCCACCGTCGTGCCCGCCTCCACCTCGGCCGAGGACGTCCTGGCGCGCAAGCCGCAGGGCATCCTGCTGTCCAATGGGCCGGGGGATCCCTCGGCCACCGGCGCCTACGCCGTGCCGGAGATCCGCAAGCTGGTGGACAGCGGCGTGCCGGTCTTTGGCATCTGCCTGGGCCACCAGATGCTGTCCCTGGCGCTGGGCGCCCGTACGGTGAAGATGGACCAGGGTCACCACGGGGCCAATCACCCGGTGAAGGACCTGACCACCGGCAAGGTGGAGATCGTCTCCATGAACCACGGCTTCACCGTGGACCGCGAGAGCCTGCCGGCGCCGGTGACGGAGACCCATGTCTCGCTGTTCGACGGCACAAACGCCGGGATCGCCCTGAAGGACCGGCCGGTGTTCTCGGTCCAGCACCATCCGGAGGCTTCGCCCGGCCCCACGGATTCGCTCTACCTCTTCGACCGCTTCGCCAAGATGATGGACGCGGCCGGCTAGATTTCGCCGAGGGCGCCGACGGCCGCCACAGGGCCGCTGGGCCCCGCCTGGGGCGAACCGCCCAGGGGCTCGACCGACACCGCCAGCTGCGAACCCTCGTGGGCCATCTGCGAGAGGGAGGCGTCCAGGGGCATGGTCTTGGCCGTGCCCGGCTCCACCATGCCCAGCGAGCGCGGCACGCCGTCCTCCGGCGGGATCAGCCACAGCTGGTGCACATGCAGGGGATCGGTCCCGGGCGGCACCAGCGACGTGATGATCAGGGCCTGGCGCTGCGGGTCATAGGAGGCCACGAAGAGCGCTTGCCCGCCCTCGGTGCTCAGGCTGGCGTTCAGCATGGGCGGGGCCGCCGTGGCCGGCGCAGGGATCACCACCGGCGGGCGGCTGCCCAGATAGACCGCGACCATCAAGCTGGCGGCGGCCAGACCCATGGCGCCCACCGTCGCGCCGCGCCAGAAGGCCAGGCGCCGCGCCAGTTGCGGGTTGTTGTCATTGACCGGCAGGGCGCGCTCGATCCGCGGCCAGACCTCATCGGAAGGCGCCACGGCGGGAACTTCGCTGGCCAGGGGACCCAGGCGCACGCGCCAGGCGTCGACGGCCTGGGCGAAGCTCGCGTCGCTGGCCATGCGGCGCTCGGCCGCGGCCCGCTCGGGCGCGGTCAGGACGCCCAGGGCGTGTTCGGCCGCCAGGGCTTCCGGCTCGACCATTTCAGGACCCGTGTCACTCATGGCTCCAGGCACCCTTTCAGCTTCATCAGCCCCCGCCGAATCCAGCTCTTGACCGTACCAAGCGGCGTATCCAGCCGCTGGGCGAGGGCCTCATAGGTGACGCCTTCAAAAAAGGCGGTGCGGATCGCCTTCTCCGTGCGCTCGTCCAGTTCGGAGAGGCATTGCTGCAGGGCGCCGGCCCGCTCGGCCGACTCCAGCAGCGCCGTGGCGCTGGGCGCCCCGTCGGCGATTTCCATCTCGTCGATCTGCTCGGCCCGCGCCAGCGGGCCGCGGGCGCGCAGGCGGTCGATGGCCCGATTGCGGGCGATCGTCGAAATCCAGGTCATGACGCTGGCCCGGCTGGCGTCGAACCGGTCGGCCCGGCGCCAGATGGTGACATAGACCTCCTGCAACACGTCCTCACTCTCATCCTTGTCGGAGAGGATACGCAGGCAGACGCCGAATAGCTTCGAGGAGGTGGCCTGGTAAAGTTGTCGCAGGGCCTCACGGTCGCCTGCGGCCACCTGGGCCATGAGAGCTGAAAGATCGTCGGCGGTGACAGCGGGCACGGCGGCTCTTGGGTTCAGCGGATACCAGAATCTGCGCCGTCCAACCTGCCCACCCCGACGGGCTGGAGCAAGGCTGTTGCGCGAGCAGGCCGAAGGGGCCGCCCTGGGAGGCGCGACGCCTCAGAAGTCGGTGGACGGCGCCTGTTCGATCAGGAGCACCTCTGCGGGCTCGCCCCCCGTGGCGCGGCCCGTATGCCACTGCCCGGCCGACTCCACGGCGAATTCGCCGGCCAGAATCTCCTGCTCGTCCCCGGTGACCAGGTTGGAGACCTGCAGGCGACCCGACTTCACATAGATGTAGCGAAGGGCCGTGCGGGCATTGTCAGGCAGGCTCTCGCCGGGCGCCAGGGTCGCCTGCACCACGGTCATGCGGACCTTCTCGCCCTCGATGGGATCTTCGGTCTGCGGCAGGGCCAGCGTCATGGGCGCAGGCGCTGCGGCGTCAAACGCGGGCGGCTGGCCTGGCGCGGCCACCGCCACGGCCGGGACCGTCAGAAGCACGGCGCACACAGCAAGGGTTAATTTTCTCATAATGATCCTCCCTCATCTTGCCGTAGCACGCAGGGCGCCAAGCTCGCCAACCAATTTGGCGCAGGTCTGACGCCGGGTGAGCAACGCGCCAGGTCCGATGGCGGTCCCTCAGATACGACGAATCAACGAGGACGGTTTCGGCGAGCGGGCACGGTGGCCGGACCGGGATTCAACTTGCGATTTCACCGAAATTCGGCCACGCTGGTCAGCGTCAATCTCGCAAGGGCACGGTCGAACTCTCCAGCCTTTCCGGCCCCGGATTTGCTCTCCCGAACCCCCATCGATGCTTGATCCCCCGCGATGAAGGTTGCGGGCGGCTGACTGACCTCCAAGGACTGATACTCTCCATGTCTACCGGCACCGTAAAATGGTTCAACGGCCAAAAGGGCTTTGGTTTCATTACGCCTGACGAAGGCGGCCCGGACGTTTTCGTCCACATCTCGGCGGTTGAGCGCGCCGGGCTGCGGACCCTGAATGAAGGCGACAAGATCACCTTCGAACTCGAGCGCGACCGCCGCAGCGGCAAGATGGCCGCCTCCAACCTGCAGGTCTGAGCGCCACAAGCCGCAGGCTTCACGGCACAGGACTTTCTGGGGGCTGGCGTGAAGGCGTCGGCCCCCTTTGCGTTTTCAGCCCTGAACCTCAAGTCATGAGCGCGTTTCGTCCGATCACCGGTTCCACGTATCGGAACGCGCCCTAGCCCGCCGTGCACGGCCATTAACGGTGGCCGCGAAGGTCGCGCTTGCGCGCCCCCGACTCCCTCTCTAAACGGGCGACTTAACCTGCATTCTGACCGGTGTCGGGCGCGCTGATGTGCGCGGCCGTCCTTGCGCGCGGAAGAAACATGCCCAAACGCTCCGACATCTCCTCGATCCTCATCATCGGCGCTGGCCCCATCGTCATCGGCCAGGCCTGCGAGTTCGACTATTCCGGCGTCCAGGCCTGCAAGGCCCTGCGGGCCGAAGGCTACCGGATCATCCTGGTCAATTCGAACCCGGCCACGATCATGACCGATCCGGACGTGGCCGATGCGACCTATATCGAGCCGATCACGCCGGAGATGGTCGAGAAGATCATCGCCAAGGAACGCCCGGACGCCCTGCTGCCCACCATGGGCGGCCAGACGGCGCTGAACACCGCCCTTGCGCTGGAGGCCTCAGGCGCCCTGGCCAGGTACAATGTCGAGATGATCGGCGCCCGGGCCGACGTGATCGACAAGGCCGAGGATCGCCAGAAATTCCGCGACGCCATGGACAAGATCGGGCTGGAAAGCCCCAAGTCCAAGGCCGCCCACTCCATGGATGAGGCCCTGGAGGGCCTGGAATTCGTCGGCCTGCCGGCCATCATCCGGCCGTCCTTCACCCTGGCCGGCACCGGCGGCGGCATCGCCTACAATGTCGAGGAGTTCCGCGAGATCGTCGAGCGCGGCCTCGACCTCTCGCCGACCACCGAGGTGCTCATCGAAGAGAGCGTGCTCGGCTGGAAGGAGTACGAGATGGAGGTCGTCCGCGACAAGGCGGACAACTGCATCATCATCTGCTCCATCGAGAACATCGACCCGATGGGCGTCCACACCGGCGACTCCATCACCGTCGCGCCGGCGCTCACCCTGACCGACAAGGAATATCAGTGGATGCGCCGCGCCTCGATCGCGGTGCTGCGCGAGATCGGCGTCGAAACCGGCGGCTCCAATGTGCAGTTCGCGGTGAACCCCGCCGACGGGCGCATGGTGGTCATCGAGATGAACCCGCGGGTGTCGCGCTCCTCGGCGCTGGCGTCCAAGGCCACCGGCTTCCCGATCGCCAAGGTCGCCGCCCGCCTGGCCGTCGGCTACACCCTTGATGAGTTGATGAACGACATCACCGGGGCGACGCCGGCCTCGTTCGAGCCGTCCATCGACTATGTGGTCACCAAGATTCCCCGCTTCGCCTTCGAGAAGTATCCCGGCGCCGAGGCGACGCTGTCCACCTCGATGAAGTCGGTGGGCGAGGTCATGGCCATCGGCCGCACCTTCGCCGAGAGCCTGCAGAAGGCCCTTCGCGGCTTGGAAACCGGTCTGAACGGCCTCGACGAAGTCGCCATCGAGAACGCCGACGATCCGGAGATGGGCCATGCGGCCATCGTCCGCGCCCTGGGCCAGCCGACGCCCGACCGCCTGCGGGTCATCGCCCAGGCCTTCCGCCACGGCCTGACCGTCGAGGAGGTGAACGCCGCCTGTTCGTACGAGCCCTGGTTCCTGCGCCAGTTGCAGCATCTGGTCGCCGAAGAGGCCCGGGTGGCCCGCGACGGCCTGCCCGGCACGGCCGAAGCCTTCCGCGCCCTGAAGGCCCAGGGCTTTGCTGACGCCCGCCTGGCGGCCCTGACCCACACCACCGAGGCCGAGGTGCGCGAGCAGCGCCGGGGCCTTGGCGTGCGTCCGGTGTTCAAGCGCATCGACACCTGCGCCGGCGAGTTCCGCGCCGAAACGCCCTACATGTACTCCACCTATGAAACCGGCGCCCTGGGCCAGATCCCGGAGTGCGAAAGCGAGCCGTCAGACGCCAAGAAGGCCATCATCCTCGGCGGCGGCCCCAACCGGATCGGCCAGGGGATCGAGTTCGACTACTGCTGCTGCCACGCCGCCTTCGCGCTCGCCGACATCGGGGTGGAGTCGATCATGGTCAACTGCAACCCGGAGACCGTCTCCACCGACTACGACACCTCGGACCGGCTGTATTTCGAGCCGCTGACCGCCGAGGACGTGCTGGAGCTGATCGAGGTCGAGCGCACCCGCGGGACCCTGCTGGGCGTCATCGTTCAGTTCGGCGGCCAGACGCCGCTGAAGCTCGCCAAGCCGTTGGAAGACGCCGGCATCCCGATCCTGGGCACCACCCCAGACGCCATCGACCTGGCCGAGGACCGCGAGCGCTTCCAGCAGCTGCTGCACCGCCTGAAGATCGCCCAGCCGATCAACGCCATCGCCCGTTCCGACGAGGAGGCCTTCAAGGCCGCCCACCAGGTCGGCTATCCCGTGGTCATCCGTCCGTCCTACGTGCTGGGCGGCCGGGCCATGGAGATCATCCGCGACGACGAGCAACTGGCCCGCTACGTCCGCGACGCCGTGCAGGTCTCCGGCGACAGCCCCGTGCTGCTCGACCAGTACCTGTCGCGCGCCACCGAGGTGGACGTGGACGCCATCTGCGACGGCGAGGCCGTCTTCGTGGCCGGCGTGATGGAGCATATCGAAGAAGCCGGCGTCCATTCCGGCGACAGCGCCTGCTCCATGCCGCCCTTCTCGCTGAAGCCCGAGACCATCGCCGAGCTGAAGCGGCAGACCGAGGCCATGGCCCACGCCCTGCAGGTGCGCGGCCTGATGAACGTGCAGTTCGCCATCGAAGAGCCGCACAGCGAGAGCCCGCGCATCTATGTGTTGGAGGTCAATCCCCGGGCCAGCCGCACCGTGCCCTTCGTGGCCAAGACCATCGGCCGGCCCCTGGCCGCCATCGCCGCCAAGGTCATGGCCGGGCGCAAGCTGTCGGAGTTCGACCTGGTCGAGGCGCCATACGACCATGTGGCGGTGAAGGAAGCCGTGTTCCCCTTCGCCCGGTTCGCCGGGGTCGATACGGTGCTGGGCCCCGAGATGCGCTCCACCGGCGAGGTCATGGGCCTGGACTGGCGTCGCGAAGGCGAGCCGGACGCCTCAGCGGCCTTCGCGAGAGCCTTCGCCAAGAGCCAGCTGGGCGGCGGCACCATACTGCCCAAGTCCGGGGCGGTGTTCGTCTCGGTGAAGGACAGCGACAAGCCGTGGATCCTCGAGCCCGTGCGTCTGCTGCTCGCCCAGGGCTTCACCATCCTGGCCACCAGCGGCACCTGCGACTACCTGGCCGAGAACGGCCTGAAGGTGCAGCCCGTGAAGAAGGTGCTGGAGGGCCGTCCTCACATCGTCGACGCCATGAAGAACGGCGAGGTGAAGCTCGTCTTCAACACCACCGAGGGCAAGCAGTCCCTGTCGGACTCCTTCGAGATCCGCCGCACGGCCCTGATGATGAAGACCCCCTACTTCACCACCGCGGCCGGCGCCCTGGCCGCAGCCCAGGCGATCACCGCCACGGCCAGCGACAGCCTGGATGTGCGCCCGCTTCAGACCTATGGGCGGGCCTGGGCTGGATAGTTTTGCCAAGAACGTCAAAAATGGGGCGGCTTTTCGCCTCAGATGACAAAACCTTGTTCGGATAAAGTTGACGTAGCCCTGAGTCAGGCGCAGGCTTTCCCCAGTCGCCTGACTAAGGCAGGCACGGGCGCTTACGGGCGGCCCAGATAACAGTACGCGGTCGCCCGCAATGCAGCGTCTACCCGTGGAGATCTGCCCCAGTCCGGCGTCGGACCCAGCCAGAGAGCTGAGGCCCGTAACCAGAGACTGTATAGGGAGCTCGTCATGCACGTCGACGAAGGCCACGAAACCCATCATCCCCGCCGCAAGAACCTGCTTCGCCGCTTTGAAGGCGTGACGGATCTTATGGTGGTCGCCCTGATCGTCCTGCTCGGCGGCGCCATGCTGTTTGGCCTGCTGACCGCCGGCGGCAGCCCGGCCTACATGCAATAGGCACGACAGCGTGATCTGCGGCCGCTCCGGACCCGCTTCCGGGCGGCGCAGCCTTCCCTCCGGCCCGCCTGTAAGCTAGGCCCGTCGTACGGCGCGTCCAGACGCCGAACGGAGGGACATCATGACGGGACGGGTAGCGGGCAAGGTCGCCCTGGTGACCGGCGGGGCGAGCGGCATCGGCCGGTCCTGCGCCGAACGGTTGGCGGCCGAAGGCGCCCATGTGGTGCTGAGCGACCTCTCTGACGAGCAGGGGGCGCAGGTGGCGTCGCAGATCGCCGCCCAGGGCGGACAGGCCAGCTATCTCCACCACGACGTCACCGACGAGGCGGCGTGGATTCAGGTGATCGCGCAGGTGCGCCAGTCCCACGGCCGCCTCGACATCCTGGTGAACAACGCCGGCATCGGCCTGGGCGGCTCGGTGATCGAGATGAGCCTGGATGACTTCCGCCGGCAGATGGCGGTCAACGTCGAGGGCGTCTTCCTGGGGGTGAAGCACGGCCTGCCGCTGATGCGCGAAAGCGGCGACGGCGGCTCCATTATCAACATGTCCTCCGTCGCGGGCCTGAAGGGCGCGGCCTCCCTGGCCGGCTATTGCGCCAGCAAGGGCGCGGTGCGCCTGTTCACCAAGGCCGTGGCCCTGGAATGCGCCGGCGCCCAGGACAAGGTCCGGGTCAATTCCGTCCACCCCGGCATTATCGAGACCCCGATCTGGGACTCGATCATCGGCACGGGCGGCCCCGGCGCCAACGCCGCCCCGCAGCGCAGCGCCACCCTGGACGCCATGGCCGGCGCAGCCACGCCGCTTGGCTACAAGGGCGATCCCTCCGACATCGCCGAGGGCGTCCTGTGGCTGGCCAGCGCGGAGTCTCGCTATGTGACCGGGGCTGAACTGGTGATCGACGGCGGGCTGTCGGTCCGCTAAGTCGGCGCCCATGACCGCCACGTTGCATGTGATCTTCGGCCCCCAGGGCGCCGGCAAGTCCACCTACGCCAAGGACCTCGCCCGGCGCCTGCCCGCCGTCGGCTTCGCCATCGACGACTGGATGGGCAGGCTGTTTGGTCCCGACATGCCCGAGCCCCTGGAGTTCCAGTGGATGATGGACCGGGTCGAGCGTTGCGAGGCGCAGATCTGGTCCACCGCCGCCGGGGTGCTGGCGGCCGGCGCCTCTGTGGTGCTGGACCTGGGCCTCATGCGACGCAGCGATCGCCAGCGGGTGGCCGAGATCGCCGAGGCGGTGGAGATCCCGCTTCAGTTCCACTTCGTCACCGCCCCGCTGGAGGTGCGTCGCGAGCGCGTCCTCGGCCGCCAGGAAGTGGCCGGCGAGGGCTTCCGCCTGCTGATCACCCCGGAGATGTTCCACTTCTCCGAGAAGGTCTATGAGGCGCCCGACGCCGAGGAGCTGGCCGGCTGCATGGTCAGCGAAAGCGCCTGAGGCGTCCTTCGGGACTCTTTCGCCTAAATGGGATCGAAGCCTGCGGCCCTTGCGTTTCGCAGCGCACACTCATATCGTCTCACCCCCGGACGTTGGCGCCCGCGGCCGGAGAATTCCCTTAGGCGCACTACTCGAGTCCTCACCCGCCATGGAAAAAGTCCCGATGACCGTCGGGGGCTATCAAGCTCTCGATGAAGAACTGAAGCGTTTGAAGACTGTCGAGCGGCCGTCTGTAATCTCCGCCATTTCCGAGGCGCGAGAGCACGGCGACCTGTCCGAAAACGCGGAGTACCACGCCGCCAAGGAGCGGCAAGGCTGGATTGAAGGCCAGATCGCCGACATCGAAGACAAGCTCGCCCGCGCGCAGGTGATCGATGTCTCCAAGCTGTCCGGCAAGCAGGTCAAGTTTGGCGCGACCGTCTCCATGGTGGACGAGGACACCGAGGAAGAGGCCCGTTATCAGATTGTCGGCGAGCACGAGGCCGACGTGAAGGCCGGCCGCATCTCGATCTCTTCCCCGATCGCCCGCGCCATCATCGGCAAGGAGATCGGCGACGTGGTCGAGGTGAACACCCCAGGGGGCGTAAAGTCCTATGAGGTCCTCAAGGTCGACTGGGTCTGAGCTTAAGCCCTCGCCGGTTCAGGTCCCCGATCTGAACCGGACGGCGGCGGCCAATCGCCTGTGACAGCAGCCCCCTCTCCCTTGCGCATCTGGGTCGTCTCCGACGGCCGCACGGGCATCGAGAACCAGGGTCTGGGCCTGGCCGAAGCCATCGGCCGGCGACGCCCCATCGACCTCAGCGTCAAGCGGATCGGCTGGCGGGGCGTCTTTGGCCGGCTGCCCTGGTGGATGACCCCTGCGCCTCTGCGCCTGCTGGCCCACGGCCATGAGATCAGCCCTCCCTGGCCCGACATATGGATCGCCGTGGGGCGCGCCACCCTGCCCCTGTCGCTGCGGATGCGCCGCTGGAGCAAGGGCCAGACCATGGTCGTCCAACTCCAGGATCCCCGCGCCCCGCCGGCCGCCTTCGACCTGGTCATCCCGCCCAAGCACGACCGGATGCGCGGCGACAACGTGTTTCCGATCCTGGGCTCCCCCCACAGGGTCACGCCCGAGCGTCTGGCGACCGACTACAAGCGCTTCGAGACGCAGTTGTCGGCCCTGCCCCATCCCCGGGTCGCCGTGCTCGTCGGGGGCAAGTCCAAGGCCTTCGACCTCTCGCCGGAACGGGCCGCGGCCCTGGCCCATGAGATCGAACTGCCGGTTGCCCAGGAGGGCGGGTCGGTGATGGTCACCTTTTCGCGCCGCACGCCCGAGGCCGCCAAGGCGATCCTCGCCGCCCGCCTGCGTCACCTGCCAGGCATCGTCTGGGACGGCGCCGGCGACAATCCCTATTTCGCCTTCCTGGCCGCGGCCGACTACATTCTCGCCACCGAGGAATCGACCAATTTGACCACCGAGGCGGCGTCGACCGGCAAGCCGGTCTTCATCCTGAAGATGGAAGGCGAGAGCCTGAAGTTCCGCCTCTTCCACGAGGAGCTGGAGCGCCTGGGCGCGGCCCGGCCCTTTGGCGGCGCTTTCCATAGCTGGACCTATCCGCCCCTGGCCGAAACCGACCGCGCCGCGGGCGAAGTGCTGCGCAGGTATGACGCCCGGGCGTAGACCGGGTGGACAGGCTGCTCCAGGCGCGTTACCCGCGCCGCCGACCACAGGGACGCCTGTGGCCGAGACCCCAAGAGGTGTGACGTGAGCACGACGACCCTGGCCGCCCATCTGTCCCAGCCGACCATTCCGCCGCGCCTGGCCGAACTGATCGGCGCCGTGGCCAAGGGCTGCGTGGAGATCAGCGCCCAGGTTCGGCGCGGCGCCGCCGGCCAGATCATGGGCGCCCTGGGCAGCGAGAACGTCCAGGGCGAGGTGCAGCAAAAGCTCGACGTGCTGTCCAACGACATCCTGCTGGCCCTGTGCGCGAAGGCCGAGGGCCTGAGCGCGATGGCGTCCGAAGAGATGGAGACCATCCATCCGGTGCGCGATGTGGCCCCCCAGGGGGGCTACCTGCTGCTGTTCGATCCCCTGGACGGGTCGTCCAACATCGCCGTCAACGTCTCCATCGGCACCATCTTCTCGATCCTGCCGACGCCGCCCGACAGCGCGGGCCGGGCGGTCGCCGAGGCCGACTTCCTGCAGCCGGGCCGCAATCAGGTCGCCGCCGGCTATGTGGTCTATGGGCCCCAGACCCAGATGGTCCTGACCCTGGGCGATGGCGTCTGCGCCTTCACCCTCGATCCCGACTGCGACGACTGGGTGCTGACCAATCGGGCCATGACCATTCCGGCCGAGACCAAGGAATTCGCCATCAACACGGCCAATGCCCGCCACTGGGCCGCGCCGGTCAGCCGCTATGTGGAGGAATGCCTGGCGGGCGTCGAAGGGCCGCGGGGCAAGGACTTCAATATGCGCTGGGTCGCCTCCATGGTGGCCGATGTCCACCGGGTGATGAGCCGCGGCGGCGTCTTCATGTATCCCTGGGACAAGCGCGAGCCGAACCGTCCGGGCAAGCTGCGCCTGATGTACGAGGCCAACCCCATGGCCCTGCTGGTGGAGCAGGCCGGCGGCGCGTCCTTCGACGGGGCCGGCGACACCCTGGACGCCCCCGTCACCAGCCTGCACCAGCGGGCCTCGGTGATGATGGGCTCGAAGGCCGAGATCGATCGGCTCCGGGACTATCACGCCGCCTGAGTGACCCCTGCGCCGTCCGCGGGGGGCGACTTGTCGCAGGGGGTTTACGGTTAACAGTTGATTAGACGGCGCGCCCTAGCCTTGCCCGGTCGTTCATGCGCCGGAGCCCTGCCGTGACCACCCCGCCCCTCGTTCAGGAGCTGAAGGGCCTGCTGCCCGCGCCGCTCGTGGCCGAGACGCTGGAGACCTTCAAGGACATGCTGCGCGCCCGGGGCTCAGACGCCGAGGACGACATCGACGCCCTGGTGGACGCGCTGCGGATCTCGGACCGCGCCGCCCTGGGCGAGGTCTATGACGCCATGCGCGAGACCGACGTCTTCCGCCGCGTCGTCACCGCAGAACCCCTGCGCCAGGCGGCCCAGGCTATGACCGGCGCTGCGCGGCTGCACAGCCCGTTCCAGCACGCGGTCTTCCGCATGGACCTGGCCGGCGAGCCCTGGCGCGGCTTCGACTGGCACCAGGACTATCCCTACAACATGCTCTGCGACCGCTCGGTCACCGCCTGGACGCCCCTGACCCCGTCCGGCGCGGCCAATGGCGGGGTCGATGTGGTCGAGGCCAGGGAGGCCCGCCTCTATCCGGTCGATGTCCGCCTCAAGCGCGACGCGGCCGGCCGAGCCCTCGCCACCCGCGACGCCTTCATCGCCCGGGACTTCCACGCGCATTTCGAGGCGCAGAGCCGCAAGCCCGAGCTTCAGCCCGGGGACGTGCTGATGTTCCACAACACCGTGCCCCACCGGTCGGGCTACAATCCCGGCCCACGGCACCGCTATTCCATCCAGGTCCGGTTCGGCGACCTGCTTGCGCCCGAGGTGATCGCGCGCGGCTGGCGCAACCGCCGGGCTGACGGGTTCGAGGCGTTCGCCGCCCTGCGCCCGGACCTGATCGCTTCCGAGGAACGCCCATGACGCCCGCCCCCAAGATCCCCGCCGACGAGACCCTGCGCAGCCTGCTCAAGGCCCATCTGGACGATCACGACCTGATCGCCAACCTGGCCTCCTTCGGCCGGCGGATGCACTTCATGAAGGGCTTCGCTCACTATGAGGTGTTCAAGCTGATCGAGGACATGCCCGGCGATATCGTCGAGTGCGGGGTCTACAAGGGCGCCTCGCTGCTGACCTTCGCCCGCTTCCTGGAGACCTTCAGCCCCGGCGACCGCACCCGCAAGGTGCTGGGCTTCGACCATTTCAAGGGCCTGGCCGACCGCACGGAGAAGGACGGCCTGGATGCGCGGGTGGGCAACACCGCCGAGGGCTGGAACCCGGCTCAGTTCCGCGACACCCTGTTCGCCCTGGTCGACGCCTTCAACGCCGACTCCTTCGTGCCGCAAAGGCCGCGGGTGGAGCTGATCGACGGCGATGTGAAGGAGACGGCGCATGCCTATGTGGCCGAGCATCCGGGCCTGCGGATCGCCTTGCTGCATCTGGACATGGACCTCTATGAGCCGACCCTGGAGGCGCTGAAGGCGTTCTGGCCGCGCATCCTCACCGGCGGCGTGGTGTTGCTAGACGAATACGCCATCCGCGAGTGGCCCGGCGAGAGCGAGGCCCTGGAGGAATTCTTCGACGGCGCCCCGCCGCGGATCGAGAAATTCGGCTGGGCTTCGGCGCCCGGCGGCTTCTTCGTCAAGGAATAGCGCGTCAGGGGGCGCACGACGGCGCCTTGCCGCCGCAATGGGGTCTATCTTGCGCGCACAGGAGCGCTCGATTGATTCTCGCCATTCTCCAGGCTCGCCTGAGCTCAACCCGTCTGCCGGGCAAGGTGCTGCTGCCGCTGGCCGGCGCGCCCATGCTGCTGCGCCAGATCGAGCGGGTGGCCCGCGCGCGGCGTATCGACCAGATCGTGGTGGCGACCAGCGTCGAGCCCAGCGACGACCGCCTGGCCGAAACCGTCGAGGCGGCGGGCCTGGCCGTCCATCGCGGCCCCCTGGCCGACGTGCTGGCCCGGTTCGTCGGCACCCTGGAGGCCTGGCCGGCTGACCATGTGGTACGCCTGACCGGCGACTGCCCGCTGATCGATCCCGGCGTCATCGACAAGACCATCGACCTGCATCTGGCTGAAGCGGCCGACTACACCCACAATCGCTACGACCCGTCAGGCTATCCCAAGGGCCAGGATGTGGAGGTGATCTCCGCCGAAGCCCTGCGGCGGAGCGCGCGGGAGGACCACAGCCCGGAGGCCCGGGAGCACGTCACCTGGGCCGTCCGCAACGCACCCTCGCGCTACAGGATCGCCCGCCTCGATCCGCCTGTGGACGAGGGCGAGGTGCGCTGGACCGTCGACACCCCCGATGACTATGAGTTCGTCCGTCAGGTCTATGATGGGCTCTATCTGGCCAATGCGGCCTTTTCCTCCGACGACGTGCGCGCCCTCGTCCGCGCGCGGCCGGAGCTTGCCACCTTTGGCGGAGAACGACGCCTATGACCCCCCGGGTCCTTTTCATCGTCAACGCCGGTCCGGACGTAGGCGGCGGTCACGTGATGCGCAGCCTGACCCTGGCTGCGGCCCTGACCGAGCGCGGCGCCCAGTGCCAATTCCTGGCCGACGCCAGCGTGGAGGCCATCCTGGCCGCCTTCGCCCCCGACCTGCCCCGGCGCGCGGTGACGTCGCTGGCGCCCGAGGCGCTGGTGGAGGCCGCCGCAGGCCTGGCCTTCGAGGCCGTCGTGTTCGACCACTATGGCCTCGCCCGGCCCGAGCACCAGGCCATCGCCGACGGCCGGCCCGCCGTGGTGATCGACGACCTCGCCGACCGCCGCCTGGGAGGGAGCCTGGTCCTGGACTCCGGTCCTGGCCGCACCGACGCCGACTATCGCGGCCTGACCGAGGGGGCGCGGCTGATGCTCGGCCCCCGCTATGCGCCCGTGCGTCCGGCCTTCGCCGCCCTGCGCAACGAGGCCCTAGCCCGCCGGGCCGAGCCCCTGCGGCGGGTGTTGGTCTCCATGGGCCTGACCGATGTGGGCGGGATCACCAGCCAGGTGGTCGAGCGCGTGCGTCGGCGGTTCGGCGACACCGAACTGGACGTGGTGGTCGGCGCCGCCGCCCCCAGCCGCAAAGGCCTGACCCGCATCGCCGCCCACGATCCGCGCCTGACCCTGCATGTGGACACCCCGCACATGGCCGAGCTGGCCACCGCCGCCGACCTGGCCATCGGGGCGGCGGGCTCGGCCATGTGGGAGCGCTGCGTCCTGGGCCTGCCCAGCGTGGTCGTCACCCTGGCCGACAATCAGCTCGCCGCCGCCACGAGCCTGGCCAAGGCCGGCGCCGTGCTGGCGGTCGACGGACGGGCGGCGAGCTTCGAGACGGACTTCGACCGGGCGCTGACCCGGCTGTTCGTCGATGACACCCTGCGTCGAGGCCTGGCCGAAAAGAGCGCCGAACTGTGCGACGGTCAGGGCGCGACCCGGGTCGCGGACGCCTTCTGGCCTCTGCTGATCCAGTCCGCGACCGTCTGACGCAGCGGCCTTAACCGAGTTTTTCGACCTTGGCCGGCATCCTGCCCGTTCACATGCGGGTCGGGGAGGCCAGGGCATGACCAAGGTTCGGATTATCGGCGGGGGCCTGACCGGCATCCTCGCCGCCTTTGAAGCCCACCGCCTGGGCGCCCGCGAGATCGTCCTCGAAGACGCCCTCGACCGCCTCGGCGGCTGGAGTCTGCCGCGGGTCAGCCACGGGGTGGAGCTGCGTGACGGCGAGTTCGCCTTCGGCGCCGCCCAGGACCCGATCCGACGGGTGCTCGAATGGCACGGCGTCGCCTTTGACGATGTGGACCTGCACGTGGGCGCCGTCAGTCCCTCGCCTTCGGGTCCCCAGGCCAGCTGGAGCGCCGGGCCGGTCCTGACATCGCCCGCCAAGGCGCCCTGCCCGGACGAGGCCGAGACGCTCAACGACCTGCTGCGGGCCTATCCCCGGGCGGCCGCCGACCCACTGGCCCACTATTGCCAGTGGCGGCTGGGGGTCTGGCTCGACCAGATCCATGCCAGCGCAGCCCCGGCCCTGGGCCTCGATCAGGTGCGCCTGGTCAGCCCTGGCGAAGCTATCGCCCCAAATATCTCGGTCCCCGCGAGCGGCGCGACCCCGCGCGACGGGTTGAACGGCCTGTTCTCCGCCGCCAGCCGCGCCCTGGCACGCCTGGGCGTCCAGATCCGCCTGCACAGCCTGGTGTCGCCGCGGGAGGCCGCCGTGTCGCGAGCCGCCGACGACATCGTGGTCTGGGCCGCCGATCCCCTGCCCCTGTTCGACCTGACCATCCAGCCTCGCCCGCGCCTGATCGGCGAGCGGGTGGCGAGCTATGTGTATCGCGCCCGCATCGAGGCCCCCCTGCCCCTTACGATCCGCAACTACACCGCAGACGGCAAGATCAGCGCCCTGCGGGTCTATGAGAGCCGGGGCGAGACCCTGGTCAGCATCGAGTGCGTAGACGAGGTCGGCGACGCCGAGCTGAGGGCTGAGGCGCTTCGCCTGCTGGGCCCCTTCGCCCGGCGCCCGATGATGCTGGAGGCCTGCCTCCTGACCAACATGCGCACCCGCTTCACCTGCCCCTCCACGGAAGCCGGCCCGCCTTGAGGGTGAGCTCGACCGCCTGCACAAGGGCCGCTTCCTGATCGCTGGCTGGGAGTCGGCCGATGCGCCCGCCCGCATCTCGGCCCTGGCCGATCGCCTCGGCGCGGTGATGGGCGCTGGCGCCGCGGTCAGCGCGGTGGCCTGATGTCAGGGCCGCGGGTTGAGCTGCGCGATGTCACCGACGCCGATCGCGACCGGCTGCGGGACTGGCGAAACCAGCCCGACGTCGCCCAGTGGATGTACACCGACGCAGTGATCGGACCTGGGGATCACGCCCGCTGGTTCGCCGCAGCCCTGGCCGATCCGTCCCGCCGCTACTGGATCATCGAACTGGATGGCGAGCCCGTGGGGCTGGCCAACCTCGCCGACATCTCGCCGGCCAACCGCCAGTGCGCCTGGGCCTACTACCTCGCCTCGCCCGCGGTGCGGGGCAAGGGGGTCGGCGCCTATGTGGAATACTGGATGATCGAGCACGTGTTTGGCGCGCTGGGCTTCGCCAAGCTGTGGTGCGAAGTGCTGGTGGAGAACGAGGCGGTGTGGAAGCTGCACGAGTCCTTCGGCTTCCGTCGCGAAGCGCTGCTGCGCCAGCATGTTTGGAAGAAGGGCGAACCCCGCGACGTGGTCGGCCTGGGCCTGCTGGCGCAGGATTGGGCGGCCGTCCGCGAGGCCAGCCGCGAGCGCCTGCAGGCCAAGGGCTACGCCCTCGACTAGAGCGCCTTCAGCATGTCCCAGGACATCGGCTCGCCGCGCTTCAGGTCCCTGGCCGCCACGCGACCGATGACGGCGTCCCGGTGCTCTGGCGCGAGACCAAGACCCGGGCGGATGGACCGCACGTCCGAAGCCGTGATCGCTGCGCCGGCCTTCACATCGGCGGCCACATAGATCGAACGGCGGAACTGGGCGTTGGCCCGTTCGGAGCCCAGCAGGTCGTACTGGGCTTGGCCGAGGGACTCCCAGGCCGAGCGGGCGTCGCTGACCAGCGCCTGGAACTCGACCGGCTCCAGGGAGAAGGCCGCGTCGGGGCCGCCGTCGGCCCGCGCCAGGGTAAAGTGCTTCTCGATCACGCAGGCGCCGAGCGCCACCGCCGCCACGGCCGCGGCCGTGCCCGGGGTGTGGTCCGACAGCCCGATGGGGCAGCCGAACCGGGCGGCCATGTCAGGAATGGTCCGGAGGTTTGCGTCAGCGAAACTGGCCGGATAGCTGGACACGCAATGCAGCAGGATCACGCCGCCTGCGCCAGCCGACAAGGCCGTGTCCCGGGCGGCCTCGATCTCGGCGAGATTGGCCATGCCGGTGGAGATGATCAGGGGTTTGCCGTGCCGGGCCGCATAGGCGATCAGCGGCAGGTCGACGGCCTCGAACGAAGCGATCTTGTAGGCTGGCGCATCCAGGCCTGCGAGCAGGTCGACCGCCGTCTCGTCGAAGGGGCTGGAGAACAGGATCACCCCCCGGGCGCGGGCCCGTTCGAACAGGGCCGGATGCCATTCGTATGGGGTCTGGGCCTCCTGATAGAGCTCATGCAGGCTGCGGCCGTCCCAGAGGCCGCCATGGATGCGGAACTCCGGGCGGTCCACGTCCATGGTGATGGTGTCGGCGGTGTAGGTCTGGATCTTGATGGCGTCGCAGCCGGTGGCCGCGGCCGCATCAATCATGGCCAGGGCCCGGTCCAGGTCGCCATTGTGGTTGCCCGACAGCTCGCAGATCACGAACGGGCGGTAGCCAGGGCCGATCGGGCGGCCGGCGATCTCGATAGGGGGCTGGTCGGACACGAAGCGCTCTTCCCGTGGTGACGGCCCAGTCTAGCGCGCGCCTCGAAACAGCGCGTTAACTCTGAGAACGGTCGCCCTTGCGCGCCCGCGAGACCCCGAACGCTGCCCCCAGGCCGAGACCAAAGGCTGTGCCTAGGGCGAGGCTGCCAAAGGCGGCGCCCGTCGCGGCGCCAAGGGCCACACCGACGCCCAGCCACTTTCCGGTGGTCCTCAGGTCGCTTCGGCTCGGCGTTCCCGGCGGAGGATTGTCGGTTTGCGGGGCGGGGGTTTGCGGCGGCAGGGGCGGTGTGGTGAGGCTGTCGGTCATGGCGGCCAAACGCATGGCGGCGCCTGTTGTTGCGCGCATGCCCTCGCACTACGCGGAATCTTCTCTAAATAGAGGCCATGTCCGAGCCCCGCACCACACGCTGCCTCATCCTTGGGTCTGGCCCTGCCGGCTACACCGCCGCCATCTATGCCGCCCGCGCCCTGCTCAACCCCGTGATGATCGCCGGCATCCAGCCGGGCGGTCAGCTGACCATCACCACCGAGGTGGAGAACTATCCGGGGTTCGCCGAGGCGATCCAGGGGCCCTGGCTCATGGAGCAGATGCAGGCCCAGGCCGCCCATGTGGGGACCGAGATCATCAACGACATCGTCGTCGAGGCCGACCTCTCCCAGCGTCCGTTCCGCCTGGTGTGCGATTCCGGCGACGTCTGGCTGGCCGAGACTCTGATCATCGCCACCGGCGCCCAGGCCCGCTGGCTGGGCCTGGAGACCGAGGAGAAGTTCAAGGGCTTCGGCGTCTCGGCCTGCGCCACCTGCGACGGCTTCTTCTATCGCGGCAAGGAGGTCGTGGTGGTCGGCGGCGGCAATACGGCGGTCGAGGAGGCCCTGTTCCTCACCAACTTCGCCTCCAAGGTCACCCTGGTCCACCGGCGCGACGAGCTGCGGGCCGAGAAGATCCTTCAGGAGCGCCTGTTCGCCCATCCCAAGGTCGAGGTGATCTGGGACAGCGCCATCGACGAGGTGCTGGGAGAGGCCGATCCCCTGGGCGTCACCGGCGTGCGGCTGAAGAACGTCAAGAGCGGCGAGACCCGGATGATCGACTGCGCCGGGGTCTTCGTGGCCATCGGCCATGCGCCGGCCTCGGAGCTGTTCAAGGGCCAGCTGTCCATGGACTCCGCCGGCTATCTCGATGTGAAGGCCGGCACGGCCACCACCGAGATCGAAGGCGTCTACGCCGCCGGCGACGTGACCGACGATGTCTATCGCCAGGCGGTGACCGCGGCCGGCATGGGCTGCATGGCCGCGCTTGAGGCCGTGCGATTCCTGGCCGAGGAAGACCACCGCAAGGCGCATAATCCGATCAGCCACGCCGAAGCCGAGAAGATCGGCGCCTGGTAGGCGTTCCCCCCGACGACTAGACGAGGGCCTATGACCAATCTGATCGTGCGCGGGGGCCGTCCCCTGCGGGGCGAGATCACGCCCTCCGCCAACAAGAACGCCGTCCTCCCGGTGCTGTGCGCGACCCTGCTCAGCGACGCGCCCCTGGTGCTGAACCGGGTGCCGGACATCACCGACGTGCGCAAGATCCTGGACTTCTTCCAGGCCCTGGGCAGCCAGGTGGACATGGACTACGCCACCGGGACCCTGCGGCTGCACCACGGCGAGAACCTGCGGGCCGAAGGGGCGCACCTGCCGCTGGGCATGCGCTCCTCGGTGATGCTGATCCCGGCCCTGCTGCACCGGTTTGGTCAGGCGAGCCTGGAAGACGAGGCCAAGGGCTGCACCCTGGGCGCGCGGGAGATCGACCCGCACCTGGAGGTGTTCGAGGCCTTTGGCGCCCGGGTCGAGACCCGCGACGGCGCGATCCTGATCTCGACGCCGGAGGGTTTCCACGCCACCCGCCACTGGCTGGACTACGCCTCGGTGACCACCACCGAGAACTTCGCCATCTGCGCGGCCACCGCCAAGGGGACCTCGCAGCTGGTCAACGCCGCCTGCGAGCCGCACGTCCAGGAATTCTGCCGCTTCCTCATCCAGATGGGCGCCAGCCTCCAGGGGGTCGGCGCCTCCACCCTGACCATCGAGGGCGTCGAGAAGCTGGGGGCGACCACCTTCACCTTCCAGGACGACTTCCACGAGGTGGCCACCTTCCTGGCCATGGGCGCCATCACCGGCGGCGACGTGGCGGTGCGCAACGGGGCCTCGGAATCCTTCCCTCTGATCGACCGCACCTTCGCCAAGTTCGGCGTCGAGGTGGAGCACAAGGACGGCTGGTCCCGCGCCCGCCTGGACGGTCCGCTGCATGTGCGCCAGCCCTATACGAGCCACATCCTGCAGAAGGTCGAGGCCGCGCCCTGGCCCTATGTGCCGGCCGACCTGCTGCCGATCTTCATCGCGCTGGGCGTCCGCGCCGAAGGCTCGGTGATGTTCTGGAACAAGGTCTATGAGGGCGCGCTCGGCTGGACCTCGGAGCTCGCCAAGTTCGGCGGCCATGCGGTCCTGTGTGATCCCCACCGCGTGATCACCTATGGCGGCAAGCCGCTGTTCCCGGCCCAGGTGGAGAGCCCCTACATCATCCGGGTGGCCATCGCGCTCTTCATGCTGGCCGCCAGCATCGAGGGCAAGTCGACCATCCTCAACGCCGCCCCGATCAAGCGCGCCCACCCCAACTTCGTCGAGAACCTCAACGCCCTTGGCGCCGACGTGGAGTGGGTCCTGGGGGACTGAGGCGCCTTAAATCCCGTCGTCCTCGGGCTTGACCCGAGGACCCATGACCACTGGAGTTCGACGGTGTCCATGGATGCTCGGGTCAAGCCCGAGCATGACGGATTGGGGGAGAACGTGCGGCCGTATCCCGCCGTCTACATGATGAGCAACCGGCGGCACGGCACGCTCTATATTGGCATGACGGCGGCCCTTGCCCGGAGGGTGTGGGAGCATCGCGAAGGCATCTATCCGGGTTTCAGTCAGACCTATGGCCTCAAGCGCCTCGTCTGGTACGAGCCGCACGACCCGATTTCTGAAGCCATCCGCCGGGAGAAGGCGCTGAAGCACTATCGCCGCGACTGGAAGATCGACTTGATCGAAGCGGTGAACCCCGATTGGGACGATCTGTATCCAGGGCTAGTCTAACCGCCGCCCATTCGAACTGGAGTTTGCCGGTGTGCATGGATGCTCGGGTCAAGCCCGAGCAAGACGGGGGAAGAGGCGGTGTGGCGGCTGTGTCCAGCCAGGCGCACCCCCCAAGTCCGTCGTCCTCGGGCTTGACCCGAGGACCCATGAACACTGGAATCTGACGGTGGTCACGGATGGCTCGGTCAATTGATAGGAAGCAACTTTGATCCGACACGCCCGCGCCGCCGACCATGCCGCCATCCGCGCGGTGAACCTGGCCGCCTTTCCTCAGGCCGCCGAGGCTGATCTGGTGGAGCGGTTACGCGCTGACGGGGACGTGGTGTTCGAAATGGTCGCCGAGGATCAGGGCGCGATCGTCGGCCACATCCTGTTCAGCCGGCTGTGGGCCGACAGCGCCAACCTCTATGTCGCCCTGGCGCCCATGGCTGTGCGGCCCGAACACCAACGGCAAGGCCTCGGCTCGGCCCTGGTGCGAGGCGGGCTGGAGTTCTGCCAGGAGTGCGGCGCCCACGGCGTCGTGGTCCTGGGCCATCCCGACTATTATCCGCGCTTCGGATTTTCCGCCGAGGCCGCGGGCAATATCCGCTCGCCCTATGCCGGATCGCCGGCCTTCATGGCCAAGGCCTTCGAAGACGACGCCTTCGAGGCCCCCCTCACCCTGGCCTATCCGGACGCCTTCAACGGCCTTTAGTCGGTGGGACCGGCCGCGGGCGCGGCTTCCCGCTCGGCGTCCAGTTCAGCCTCCACCTGGGCCAGCCGTTCGTTGATCTGCTGGATTTCTTCCGGCGTCGGCTGGCGGCGACTGGGGGTCAGGACGCCGGCCACCCGGGTTTGGGCTTCGCCGGCCTCGGGGGCCGCCACCTCATAGGTCCGGACGTCGCCGGCCAGGTCCAGGGTCACCTTTCGGCCCGGCGCGATCCCCTGCCCGCTGGGATTGAGCAGGCCCTGGGTTCGGGCGTCGATCCCGCCGAGGATCGCCACGGTCAGGTTCTTTTCGCCGCCCACATAGCGGCTGGTGAAGGCCGGCGGCTCGCCCATGGGGCCAGTCCAGCGATAGAAGATGTGCGCCCCCACCTTGGTCATCTTCACCAGGGTCGGCGCCCAGTAAGGCGCCACATAGTCAGCGTGATAGTGGGTCGCAGACCCCACATTCTCCTCCACGAAACCATCCAGCGCCTCGCTGGCCACCGCCTCCACCTGACGCCACAGCCAGGGCTCCGGGGCCCAGGTCAGGGAGCCGTCGCAGGTGAAGCTGAACTGACAGCCGGTGCGCCTAGCCGAGCCCTGAAAGACCACCCCACAGACCGAGTTGGGATAGGCCGGGTGGCGCACGCGATTGAGCACCACCTGGGCCACCGCCCTCTGGCCCTCCGGCGGCTCGCGGGCGGCCTCATAATAGATGGCCTGGCTGAGGCAGCGCAGGGCCTGGGCGCGATCCTGCCGCGAGGCCCGCAGGATGAAGGGCTCCATCGGATTGATCGGCAGATCGGCGAAGGGCTTGAGCGCATTGATCTCGCGGGCCGCCATGTCGAAGGCTGTGCCGAAGCCCAGCGTCGGCAGGGTGGCGAGGTCATAGGTTTCCCACCCCTTGACCCGACCCCAATAGTCCGTGGCAGGGGCCGGGTCGTGGCGCCGCGCCAGGGCCAGCATGGCCGGGTCCATGTCGGCGCTCAGCCGGCGCAGGCCCTCGTCCGAGAGATTGCGGGCCACGGTCGCGAGACCGGCGGCCCGACCATCGTTGAGGGGGCGGTCATAGCTGGTGAGGCAGCCGCTCAACGCGAGCGTCGCAACGAACAGGGCGACGGAGCGTAGGGGCGCGATCAAGGTGGAGGGTCCTGTGGAGTCCGCGGGAAATCCTCCCGCGCCGGGCAAGCTATAGGCGACATGAAGACGGCGAAAAAGCGGGCGAACCGGGCCATTGCGAGCTTGAGCGCTTGCATCGGGGTTCCAAGGGTCTATATCTGTGACAGACGAGTTATGCTCTGAGTGAGCATATCGGAGGCGCCTCGCCGAAACCCAAGCCCGGAGGCGTCTTTTTTGGGCCAGAGAAATGCTCATCATGAGCATAAGGAGGACGCCATGGCCGCAGACGGTTTTGCTCCGCTCGCCTTCACCCCCGAAGTCGAAGCCGAAACCCAAGCGCTTTGGGAGCGGGTCAAGAAGCACGTCACCCCCATGGAGTGGCGGCTGCAGGCTCCGCTGATCGCCGAGATCAACCGCCTCAAGCGGGAGAAGAACGCCGTCATCCTGGCCCACAACTATATGACGCCCGAAATCTTCCACGGGGTCGGCGACTATGTGGGCGACAGCCTGGGCCTGGCCAAGGAGGCCGCCCGGTCCGACGCCGCCATCATCATCCAGGCCGGCGTGCACTTCATGGCCGAGACCTCCAAGATCCTGTCGCCGGACAAGCGCGTGCTGATCCCCGACCTGCGCGCCGGCTGCAGCCTGGCCTCCTCGATCACCGGCGAGGATGTGCGCCTGATCAAGGCCCGCTATCCCGGCATTCCGGTGGTCACCTATGTGAACACCACCGCCGACGTGAAGGCCGAGACCGATGTCTGCTGCACCAGCGCCAATGCGGTGCAGGTGGTGGAGCATGTGGCCAAGGAATGGGGCGTCGATCGCGTCATCCTGATCCCCGACGAATTCCTCGCCCGCAATGTGGCGCGCCAGACGGACGTCAAGATCATCGCCTGGCAGGGCCGCTGCGAGGTGCATGAGCGCTTCGAGGCCCAGGACATCCTGGACCTGAAGGCCGCCTATCCGGGCGCCCAGGTTCTGGCCCACCCCGAATGCCCGGCCGAGGTGCTGGAGGTTTCGGACTTCGCCGGCTCGACGGCGGCTATGAACGACTATGTGCTGACCAAGAAGCCCAAGCAGGTGATCCTGATCACCGAATGCTCCATGGCCGACAATGTCGCGGTGGACGCCGTGGACACCGAGTTCCTGCGCCCCTGCAACCTCTGCCCGCACATGAAGCGGATCAGCCTGGAGAACATCCACGAGGCCCTGGTCAAGGAGCAGTACGAGGTGTTCGTGGACCCGGTGATCGCCGACCGCGCCCGACTGGCGGTGCAACGGATGATCGACCTGCCGCCCCCGGCCGTTCCGGCCCGCTATGATCTGGTCAAGGCTCGCCACCATGTGGACGTGGAGCTGATCTGATGGCCCACCGCACCCAGCACGACGGCGTTCTCGTCGTCGGTGCGGGTCTGGCCGGCCTGTCGGCGGCCCTGGCCGCCGCCCCCCGCAAGGCCCTGGTCCTGACCGGCGCGCCCCTGAACCACGGCTGCTCCTCGGCCTGGGCGCAGGGGGGCATGGCCGCGGCCCTTTCGGACGAGGACGACTGGGCGCTGCACGCCGCCGACACCGTGGCCGCCGGCGCAGGTCTGGTGGACGCCGAGCGCGCGGCCCTGCTGGCGCGCGAAGGCGCCGCCGCCGTCCGCACCCTGGCGGCCCTGGGCGCGCCGTTTGATCGGGACGACAGCGGCGGCTTTTCGCTCAGCCTGGAAGCCGCCCACAGCCGCGCCCGGGTGGCCCGCGTCAGGGGCGACCAGGCGGGCCGCGCCATCATGGCCGCCGTCACCGCCGCCACCCTCGCCCAGCCCCATATCGAGGTGCGCTCCGGCGCGCGCCTGCGCGGCCTGTTGCAGGACGCCGAGGGCCAGGTGCGCGGCGTCATCATCGAGCAGGCTGGCCAGATACATGAGATCACAGCCCCCGCCGTCATCCTGGCCACCGGTGGGATCGGCGGGCTCTACGCCGTCACCACCACGCCGCCGGAACTGCGCGGCGAAGGCCTGGGCCTCGCGGCCTCGGCCGGCGCCATGATCGCCGACCCGGAATTCGTCCAGTTCCATCCCACGGCCATCGACATCGGTCGCGACCCCGCTCCCCTGGCCACCGAGGCTCTCCGGGGCGAGGGCGCCCTGTTGATCAATGGCGCTGGCGAGGCCTTCATGGCCGACTATCACCCGGCCGCCGAGCTGGCGCCGCGGGACGTGGTGGCCCGCGCCATCCACGCCGAGCGCGCAGCGGGACGCGGCGCCTTTCTCGACGCCCGCGCCGCGGTGGGCGACCATTTCCCCGACGCCTTTCCGGCCGTGTTCGCCGCCTGCCTGTCCGGCGGGATCGATCCGCGGGTCCAGCCGATCCCGGTGGCGCCGGCCTGTCATTATCACATGGGCGGGATCGTCACCGACGAGCATGGGGCGACCAGCCTTGCGGGCCTTTATGCGGCCGGCGAATGCGCCTCCGCCGGCGTGCACGGCGCCAACCGCCTGGCGTCGAACTCCCTGCTGGAGGCCGCGGTGTTCGGAACCCGCGCCGGGGCGGCCGCCCGCGAGGCCGCCGAGACCCGCAGCCGCATCGTCCGCGGCGCGGCCTCGCCCATCCTGCCCGATGCGGCCCTGGCCAGCCTGCGGATCGCCATGAGCGCCGAGGCGGGCGTCGTGCGCGACGGACCGGGCCTCGGCCGGCTGATCGGCCTGATCGACGACCTTCAGGCGGCCCATGGCGCCTCTCCGGATCTGACGGCCGCCCGGCTGACCGCCACCTGCGCCCTGACCCGGGCCGAGAGCCTGGGCGCCCACTTCCGTGTGGACGCGCCCCAGGCGCCGGCCGAACCGCGGCGCACCTTTGTCACCCTCAGCGCCCTGCCCCCTTCGCCCACCAGCATCGCCGCCGAATGACCGAGCCCCTGCCCGACCTTCTGATCGAGCCCGTCGTCCGGGCCGCCCTGGCCGAGGACCTGGGCCGGGCCGGCGATGTCACGGCCATGGCCTGCATCGACGCCGACGCGCGGCTGTCGGTGGCCTTCGTCGCCCGCAAGCCGGGCGTG
>Ga0208316_1000548_pt1 | contig 30700 bp, 23 predicted proteins | sample MalvireepMed_231_FD_184240 | JGI IMG/M metagenome (GOLD analysis project Ga0208316, IMG submission 184240) | Marine viral communities from the Global Malaspina Expedition - Malaspina viral metaG DeepMed_231 (SPAdes) (version 2) | ecosystem: Environmental > Aquatic > Marine > Oceanic | place... | reverse complement strand
TTTGGAGCCACTGGAATATTCTCCCGATTTACGACGCCGAACCTTGTTCACTGACAGGGTCTGCTGGCTGCGGTGTGGCTCTATGTGGAGCAGGTACGCCAGACACTCAGGGTTGGAAGCGTTGTCGATCGAACTGAAAACTGAGGCCGCCTGTTCCAGCCATGTTTCCGCTGTCGGGTATTTGTATCGTGTATCGGCTTCCGATTCGTATTTTTCAGCACTCAGGCCTGCTTCGTGATTGGCCTGAAGTATAACGGCCGCCGCATGCTTACACCGGAACCCCACCGGGCAACTGCAGAAGGTGTTTATTTTTCCGGGCAGGTAGCGGTCGAACCGAACCTCGGTGATATAGAGCTGGCGCTGGCTGCCTGAAACCTCCGCTCGCAGCACCTGTATGCTCATGCCTTCGGTTTCACGAACCAGGTTTTGTACCCGGCCCTGGCTGAAATAGCGCTTGCCTCGTTGCAGGCTGTTGGCGTCAAAGTTGAGGTTCAGGTTTGCTTGCGAGACTAGCATGGCTGAGAGCGGGCACCGTTAGATTCAAAAAAGGGAAAGCTACCGGAAACCAGCACCATGCTCAAACGAATTTGGGCCAGGCTCTCCGGACATTTTGCCTGGGCAAATGTCCGGAGAGCTGACCCCCATTGTTTAGCGCCGACGCTGAAAATACACGCTCAGGTTCTGCCCCATCAGGCTTTGAACTTCACTACCCAGGGCTTCCGCCTGGATCTGGCGCTGTACCGGGCCGGTGGCCAGGCTGTGGCCATCTTCATCCCGGGCTTTAATCAGCTTCCACTCCACTTCATTGCTCACCAGGGCCAGCAGTTCTTTGAGCTGGTTGGCGTCCTGCGGCCGGAACCATCGATCGCGGCAGCCGCCCAGGCTGTAGAAGTCCTCGTCCTTCAGCAGCTCTGTCCAAAGGGTATCTTGCCGGTTGGCCAAAACCATCCTGCGAAGTTGACGCAAGGCGGTACGAGTGGGCTGCAGATTATGCTCCGCGACCAGGCGGCGAATCTGTTTGTCGCCCTGGGTTTGCTCGGCCAGCGCCGTGTGCATGTGCACAATGGCACCGGTGTTCGAGGCAGTATTGATGAGTGCGGCCAGAGAAAGCTCGGTCATGGCCGGTGAGGGCACACGGCCCACTTCCACCCAATGGAGCTTGTGACCATCGGCCACAAAACGCTGTGCGATGGACCAGGGCCAGAACACGATGTTGTCCATGTTCAGGCTCTGGGCCATGCGGGTGCCTTTAGCGATATTGGCCAGGGATTCATCAACTGCAATCACTTCCACATCGTTCAGGTATTGCGCCAGCTCCATGGCTCGCTGGCCAGACTGAGCGCCGCACACCATAATCCGCAACGTGGCGGGGAGGTTGTCGGTGTTCAGGCCAAGTTCCTGCGCCATCACGGCTTTCAGGCTGGTCTCCGTGCGATAGGCCAGCTGGCTCCACGCCGGCCATGCCTGGGGCACATCGGTTTTCTCCAGGCAGAGTTCCTCGGCTTTTTCGTCAAAATTCTGCTTGATGGCCTCTTCTTCTGCCCGGTCGTAGTAGCTGGCTGCCATCATGGGTTGCATGGCCAGTGGCCAGTCCACCAGGTTCCATTGGCCGAGTTGAACTGCAAAGTTCTGGTGGAAAAGCGCACCATACATGGCACTGATCATCAGCGAGCCAATCAGGGCCTCTTGAGGTTCGCCCACGGCAAATTGCGCCATGATGCTTTCATTGATGGTGGCCGCTAGGCGTTCCTCATCGTCTTCCGCGGCCAGCGCGAAGCCGGTGCGGTCGGCGTATTCGGCGATGGCCAGGCAGAGGGGCTGCAGTTCGTCCCTCAGGCTGGCCGTTTGAGCGACCTCTGCCATGATGGCGCGGCGCAGCAGCACCACCAGTTCTTCCACGGCGGCATTGGGCATCAGGGTTTTCTGGAGCGCCAGGATTAGCAATTCATCTTCTGCTGCGGCATCCAGGAATATCTCGGCGTTCGGGTTATCCAGGTCGTATTGCTGCTGAATGATTGCGCCGACAAAATGGCCGATTTCCTGGTGTGGCAGACCTTCCTTGTGCAGCAGGGCGATGGCGTCCAGCGCCAGATCGCTGTCGGCTTTGTGAACCTGAAGGTACTGCGCGCAGGAGAGCATGCCGGAATAGACAGAGCCCCATTCCGATCCGCTTTGGAGTAACTTGCGGTAGTGCAGGTAGGCAACATCAAACTGGCCTTGCAGCCGTTTGGCGTGGGCGACGCCGCAGAAAGCGGCGGCAGATTGCCGGTCGCATTCCAGTGCCTGCAGGAAATACTCCTCCGCCAGGGCGGGGCGCTCGCTCTTCAGTGCCCAATAGCCGAGGTTGCAGTATTGCTGGGCCTGCGCCGGTTGCCGATTGAGACTGGCATTAAACAGGGCATGGGCCTTTTCAAGCTGGCCGTCGTCCATCTCCACTCGGCCGAGCAGGCCAAGGGCCGCTGCGTGATCGGCCTCCAGCGCCAGCGCCTGATTCAGGTATTCCCGGCATTCATTGCGCGCTTTCAGCCGCTGAATGTAGGAGAGCCCGTTGCTGTTGGACTCGCCGTACGCCAGGTTTGCCTGGAGCACCAGGCGCGCGACCTGAGCCTGAACGGAGCGGGAAAGATGCGCGTTATGATGTTGTACTTGCATGGAACACCTCGTTACCAGCCAATATCCGATGCGGCAAAGGTCTGCAGTTTTTTGACGGTTTGCCGGGGTTTGAGAGAGTTATAGCGAAAGGTGTGCCAGTTTCAGTTTTGTCCATAGTCGTCTCTGTTTACAGCGACGAGTTGAAGGTTTTGGTTATACTCGGGCCTCTATGCCAGGAAAAGAGACGCCGGGAACTTATGACGGGAAGCAATAGCATGACGAGAACAATTCTCGTAACAGGTGGGGCCGGGTTTATTGGCTCTGCCGTTGCACGGTTCATTATTGAGCGTACTGACGATAACGTTGTGGTGCTGGACAAGCTCACCTATTGCGGCAATCTGGACAATCTGGCCGGGCTCCAGGGCCATCCTCGTTTTGTGTTTGAAAAGGGCGATATCTGTGACCGTGAGCTGGTGGATCGTCTGTTGGAACGGTACCGGCCTTCTGCTGTGCTGCACCTGGCTGCCGAGAGCCATGTAGACAGATCTATTGAGGGGCCTGCGGTTTTCATTGAGACCAACATCATTGGAACCTATACCCTGCTCGAGGCTGCCCGCGCATACTGGGGCCGGCTCGAGGAAGGTGAGCGCCAGATGTTTCGGTTCCACCATGTCAGCACCGATGAGGTGTTTGGTGATCTGGCGGATTCACGGGCAGGACAAACCGCCTTCACCGAGCAAACGCCTTACTCCCCGAGTAGCCCCTACAGTGCAAGCAAAGCCAGCTCGGATCACCTGGTCCGGGCCTGGAGCCGAACCTATGGATTGCCGATTCTTATTACCAATTGCTCCAACAATTATGGGCCGTTTCAGTTTCCAGAAAAAATCATACCGCTGATGATTACCAACGCGCTGGCAGGTAAACCTTTGCCGGTATACGGTGACGGGCGTCAGATCCGGGACTGGCTCTACGTTGAGGATCATGCTGAGGCTCTCTATCGAGTGCTCACGAAAGCCAGTGCGAACGAGGCCTACAACATTGGCGGTAATGCCGAGATGAGGAATATTGATCTGGTTCGTGCTTTGTGTGATGTACTGGAGGATGTTGTTCCCGAGAAACCGCAAGGAGTTCGGCGTTTTGAAGACCTGATCACCTTCGTTGAGGACAGGCCCGGGCACGACTTGCACTATGCTATCGATGCTTCCAGGATCCGCCATGACCTGGCGTGGGAACCAAAAGAAACCCTCACCTCCGGGCTTCGGAAAACAGTGTATTGGTATCTGGATAACCAGAACTGGTACGAGCGAATTGCGGACGGCAGTTATCGGTCGGGGAGCGTTTGATGCGCATTCTTCTGTTTGGTGGTGAGGGCCAGGTTGGCTGGGAGTTGAGGCGTGCGTTGTCGGTTCTCGGGCAGCTGGTGGTACCCGCCAGAAAGCCGGGAGCGGGTGGTGATTTAAGTGACCTGGAGGGCCTGAGGCAAATCATTCGGCGCCATTGTCCGGATGTGGTGGTGAATGCCGCCGCCTACACCGATGTGGCGGCAGCGGAGCACGAACGGGAGAGTGCCTTTGCCATCAATGCTCTGGCGCCTGAAGCCATGGCGCAGGAGGCGGCGCGCTGTGGTGCCTTGATGGTTCACTATTCAACCGATTACGTTTACGACGGCCAGTCTGATGACGCCTATTCCGAAACGGACGTTGCGCAGCCCTTGAATGTCTATGGTGAGAGCAAGTTCGACGGTGACCGTCGGGTTATGGCGTCAGGTTGCGACTACCTTATTTTCCGGACCAGTTGGGTCTACTCCGTCCGTGGCAAGAATTTCCTGACAACGATGCTGAAGCTCTTGCGTGAGAGAGATCGGCTAACGGTGGTTCACGATCAGCGGGGGGCGCCGACCTCGGCAGAGCTGCTGGCGGACGTGACTGCTCATGCTGTTGCCCGCACCTACCCAGATCGTGCGTTAGGCGGGCTTTATCACTTGACCGCGAGTGGGGCAACGTCTTGGTACGGCTATAGCTGTCTCATTGCAGACCGGTTAAGGGAGCGATCGGCCGGGCAGATAATTGACGATGCGGCCATTGTCCCGGTAACGGCTGCGGTTTATGGCTCCGAGGTTTTGCGACCGAAGAATTCCTGCCTGAATACGTCCCGGCTTGAAAAGGCTTTTGATCTGGTGCTTCCGGATTGGACCACGGGCGTGATTCGGGTTGTCGACGAAGGGCTCTATTTCGAGAAACGGAGGCAGTTGTGAAAGGTATCGTGTTGGCTGGTGGTTCCGGAACCCGGCTGTACCCCATTACTCAGGGCGTGTCTAAACAACTGTTGCCGGTTTACGACAAGCCCATGATCTACTACCCGCTGTCGATACTGATGCTGGCGGGTATTCGGGAAATTCTGATTATCACCACACCTGAGGATAGCTCGACCTTCCGAAGGCTGCTGGGCGATGGCAGCCAGTTTGGCATCGAAATCGAGTACGCGGTTCAACCCAGGCCAGAGGGTATCGCCCAGGCATTTCTTATTGGTGCGTCGTTTATTGGTGCGGAAAGCGTGTGCCTGGTATTAGGAGACAACATCTATTACGGCCAGGGCTTGAGTCAGAAACTTCAGCGGGCGGCTTCGCTTGACTCCGGAGCTACGATTTTCGGCTATCAGGTGAAAGATCCCGAGCGGTTTGGCGTTGTTGAATTCGACGAGGAGGGGCGAGCGATTTCCATAGAGGAAAAGCCCGCGGTGCCAAAATCCGACTATGCGGTCACGGGGCTGTATTTTTACGATAACGATGTGGTTTCAATCGCCAGAAGTATTTCGCCTTCGGCGCGTGGAGAGCTTGAGATCACAGCGGTAAACCAGGCGTATCTGGCTTCCGGGAAATTGAACGTGGAGCTGCTTGGTCGTGGTTTTGCCTGGTTAGACACGGGGACGTTTGACTCTCTGTATGAAGCGTCCGGTTTTATTGAAACGCTTGAAAAGCGGCAGGGGCTGAAGATTGCCTGTCTTGAGGAGGTTGCTTTTCGAATGGGTTACATAGACCGTGATCAATTGCTGACTCAGGCGGATAAGCTTGATAAAAACAGTTATGGCCACTACCTCAGGCGACTCGCGCAATAGAAGACAACAAGGCGACCATGGATATCATTGAAACCAAGATACCCGATGTAAAAGTGCTGGTACCCCGGGTGTTCGGGGACAGCCGAGGGTTCTTCAAGGAAACCTGGAATCAGCGACAGCTCGAAAAGCTGGGACTGAACCTGTCCTTCGTACAGGACAATTTCAGTCGCTCCTGCCAGAACACGCTGCGGGGCCTGCACTATCAGTGCGAACGACCACAAGGCAAGCTTGTCTGGGTGAGCCAGGGAGAGGTGCTGGATGTGGCTGTGGATATTCGTCCGGATTCCACGACGTTCGGGCAATGGGTGTCCGAAGTGCTGTCCGATACCAATCACCGGATGATGTGGATCCCTCCTGGGTTTGCGCACGGTTTTCTGGTCAGGAGCGAGCAGGCGGACTTCCAGTACAAATGCACGGACTTCTACGCCCCGGAGTTTGAGCGCTGTATTCGGTGGGATGATGAAAACCTGGATATCGACTGGGAGTGTGTCGAAACCAGTCGGTTGATCATTTCTGACAAAGACGCTGCCGGCCGGCCTTTCCGGGAATTATTTCCCTAGTGTTGTAGCAGAAACAAAAAAGCCAGGTTGCCCTGGCTTTTTTGTTGGGACATTTGTTTTGGTGTGTTAGCCCTGCAGCAGCTGAAGTACCTGCTGGGGGCGGGCGTTGGCCTGAGCCAGAACTGAGAGGCCGGCCTGCTGGAGAACCTGGGTTCTGGCAAGGTTCGCAGACTCCGCCGCGAAGTCGGCATCCTGGATCCGGGAACGAGCTGCAGAGAGATTCTCTGACGTGGTGCTCAGGTTGGCGATGGTAGATTCCAGCCGGTTCTGCACCGCACCCAGGTCTGCGCGGATTCCGTTAATGGTTTCCAGTGCAGAGTCGAGCACTCTCATCGCACTGCTGGCGCCCTCGAAAGTACTGATGTCGATGTCGGCGAGTTTTTCCGCCTCAGAGCCATAAGCAGTAGTGGCAGTAAACAAGCCGGTTGGTCCCCCAACATCGGACGAAACGGCAAAGCTTGTTGCGGAATCAAAGGTGACCTCGCCCGCTATTCTTGCGCTGTCGCCCGCTCCGTCGGTTAGAGTTGCCGTATCTCCAGAAGAGCTCGTAAGTGCGACAGTCCCGCCGCCGTTATTAGTGAAGCCTTCAATGACAATGTCTTTACCGCTGTCTTGAATCAGCGTCAACTTTCCGCCGTCGACTTCTGCAGTAATACCTGTTTTGCCGCTGCTTGCGTTTATCTCTCTCGCCAAGGCCTCAATGTTGTTTGTGTCAGATATTTGAGCTGACACGGTGGCTTCATTGCCATCACCGGTAGACAGGGCCATGGTGACTGTACCGCTTGCCGATAGCGGGCCAAATTCCACAGACGTACGGGCTGATGCGGTAACTCCGGTAGTCTCCGCTGTTTTGTTAACTTCGGCAGCGATAGACTCCGCTGTAGCACCTGAAGCAGTAATTGCAACAGTTTGCTCGTCGAGGGAGCTCGATATTGTCAGGTTTTGAGGGTCAAGATTATTCTGTGCAGGAGCTGTCGTGCCGGAGGCAATTGAGCCGGTTCCCGTTCCACTGGCCACTGTGTCGAGAGTGTTGTTGGCCAGTGTGTCAATGCGCGTTCCAGTGATAGAGACGGAAATGGTTTGCCCCTCATTCGCGCCTGCTTGGAACTTCTGGGCCTGGAAGGTGCCATCGAGCAGTTTCAGGCCGTTGAATTCAGTAGTTGTGGCAATGCGTTCCAGCTCTTGTTTCAGCTGGTTGACTTCCGCCTGTAGTGCTTTTCGATCAGATGCTGAATTGGTTGCATTCGCCGCCTGAACCGCAAGTTCTCGCATCCGCTGCACAATATTGCCAGACTCGCCCAATGCGCCTTCGGCTACCTGGGCCAACGATACACCGTCATTGGAGTTCCGTACCGCCTGGTTAAGACCGCGTACTTGAGAGGTAAATCGCTCCGCGATCGCTAGGCCCGCTGCATCATCTTTTGCTGAGTTAATGCGCAAGCCTGAGGATAGACGCTGAAGCGTTGTGTTCGCATCTTGCTGAGAGGCGTTAAGATTGCGTTGAGCGTTCAGCGACGCGATGTTGGTATTGATGATCTGAGGCATGTCGGTTCTCCCTGCTCAGCTTGGCCGGTGTCAGGTTCACTGTGGAGCAAAAAGTAAACCTTTGCCGGCCGGAATTCGTTTATTTGCCGTTTGCAGGAGTCAAAGCGAAAACCGTGCCACACTTATTCTTTGTTTCTTTATTCATTGTTTTTAAAAAAGAAAGTCAGGATGGTGGGGGATGTGGAAGTCTATAATTGACGGAATATCGTCGGAAATAGGGGGAAATGGTTTGCCGGTTCTCGCTTCTGTACTATCCCCTATGGGATAAGGGCTGTGCTACGGCCAAGCGGGCACAAACATTCTGTTTGGCGGAATTAACATCAGTTGTTCTGGTTTTAGAGGGTAAGTGAGGGGGGTAATTTGGAGAAAATTCTGGTCGTTGGGTCTTCAGGGCATGCCCGAGTCGTTATCGATATTGTCCAGCAGGAAGGACGATATGAAATCGTAGGGTTAGTGGATCGATATCGCTGTGTCGATGAGACCGTTTTAGGTTATCCAATTGTTGGCGGAGAGGAGGACTTGCCCGACTTGATGCTGTCAAAAAGCGTCACGGGCATTGTTGTTGCCATCGGGGATAATTTTGTTCGTTCACAAATGGCTGACTTCATTGAGAGGCACTGCCCTGAACTATGCTTTATTTCCGCCATCCATCCCCGGGCATCTATCGCACCTAGTGTGTCTGTTGGCGAAGGGACGGTAGCGATGGCGGGAGCAGTAGTTAACGCCAATTCGTCAATCGGGCGGTTTTGCATTCTGAACACCAACTCCTCGTTAGACCACGACTCGGTGATGGAGGATTTCTCAAGCCTTGCCCCGGGAGTGACGACTGGCGGTAACTGTAAAATTGGTCACACCTCAGCAATCGGTATTGGAGCAACGTTGTGTCACCAAGTGGCGGTAGGTCAACATACGATTGTAGGGGCAGGTTCGTTGCTTTTGAAATCAGTTGGGTCTTATGTTGTTACGCAAGGTGTGCCAGCAAAAGTGGTTCGTCAGCGTAAAAAGGGGGATAGTTATCTTTGACTCCGATACTTGCAAACTTCGCTAGCACCAAACAGCAAGCGAAAGAAAAGCCTGCTGGGAGCTGCCCCCAGGGGGCCAACAAATACCCGGATGAAGCTCTATGATACCCGTAACCAAGCCTTACCTACCGAGTCGGAAAAAACTGGAACGCCTAATAGATGGGATTTACGAAAGACACTGGTTTGCAAACAATGGGCAGTTGGTTCAGGAGCTTACTCATCGGTTGGAGGAATACCTTGGGGTTGAGAATCTTCTGCTTGTAGCGAATGGAACCCTCGCTCTTCAGGTGGCCTACCGCGTCCTGGGACTTCGAGAACTAGATGAGATCAGCGGTGGTGAGGCAGTTACCGCACCCTTTTCTTTCGTCGCGACCGCAAGCTCTCTAAGGTGGGAAGGAGTAAAGCCTGTCTTCGCCGACATCGATCCTTCGACATGGTGTCTAAGTCCGTCAGCTGTCAATCTCGCTTTGAGTCAAGAGACTCGCGCAATAGTTCCTGTTCATGTATACGGTAATGCCTGCAATGTTGAAGAAATTGACGCTATCGCTAAGAAGCGGAACCTATCCGTTATTTATGATGCTTCCCACGCATTTGGGGTGAAACATAATGGCGAAAGCTTACTCAAGCACGGGGATGCGGCAACTCTTAGCTTCCATGCAACAAAGCTATTTCATACTGGAGAGGGTGGTGCCATCGTATTTCGTCGTAAGAAGGATTTAGAGTTGGCTCGAAAAGTCATTAATTTTGGAATAACAGGCCCCGATAAAATAGATGGCCTGGGTATCAATGCCAAGATGAGTGAGCTTCAGGCTGCTTTGGGGTTATGTGTTTTAGATGAAATAGATGATAATCTTAATAAGCGAGAAGCTATTTGGAATAAGTATAAAAAAGAACTGTCAAGCCATGTTCAGCTTCAGGAATTACGTGAATCATTAGAATATAACTATGCCTACTTTCCTGCTTTGTTTGATAGTGAGAAACAGGCTGTTAGGGTTGCCAAAAAGCTAGAGGAAAATGGGATTCAGTCGAGGCGATATTTCTACCCTTCGTTGGATTTAATAGATGTTTTTCGATCAAACAGTTTCTGTCCGACCTCTAATGATATAGCTTCTAGAATACTGTGTCTTCCAATGTTTAATGAGTTGCGATGGTTTGATCAGAGAAAAATAATAGAGTTGGTCAAAGGAGAGTTGGGGGCTTTATCTTTTTCTTGATATTTAAGTTTTGGGCGCTACGGAACTTATAAAATAATAATTGTGAGGTATTTATGTTATCAATTGATTTTTCTGAGTTAAGAAGAGAGGCGTATTCAGAATTTGAATCTGCCAATTACGGCCGTTCAGCTGAGCTTCTCGAACAGCTATCTGAAATCATTGGTGATGACGCAAAATTGCTGAATGATATGGCTGTAGCTCTATTTAAATCTGGCCGAACGAGTGAAGCGTTAAGTCGTTTTCGCCAAGCGTTTGAAGTTCAGGCTCGCACTTCTTTTCTCATATCTGATAATCTTACCGAAGTTCTGAATGAGTTGTTGAGTGGTGATAAAAAAAACATTGACGATTCGAGCCATCTCTCTAATACCTACTGCCCGGTTTGTAAAAGTGCCAACAAAGGATTTAAGCCTATTCCGGAATTTTACTTAAGAAATTTTGAAATATATGGATTTGAGCATTTTGAAAAAGGGGAGATGACGCCCAGAGAAAGCTACTTGTGTTCAGTGTGTGGCGCGTCTGATAGAGAGAGGCTGTATGCGCATTGGATCCTAATGATGCTCGTGCGAGGCGAGATTGATAAAAGAATAAACATTATGCACTTCGCGCCCGAATCTGGGCTTTCTGGTTGGATTAAGAGTTTAGGGTTTGAGAACTATGCAACCTCCGATTATACGATGTCTGGAGTCGATTATCATTCTGATCTAATGGATTTGCCGTTTGACGATAACAGTATTGATTTTTTTATATGCAGTCACGTGCTTGAGCATGTAGAAGATGATAGAGCTGCTCTGCAGGAGCTATTTAGAGTGACCCGTAGAGGTGGTCTTGGAATCTTGATGGTTCCGATAGTGTCAGGGTTGGAGGCTATTGACGAAGATCCATGCGAAAGTGACGTGGCTGAGCGTTGGCGACGTTTTGGACAAGATGATCACGTCAGGCTATACAACCGAGTGGGTTTTTTAGAGAGAATTTGCGAAGCAGGATTTAAAGTTAAGACATTAGACGTTTCTTATTTTGGATTGGCAACCTTTGAGTCGCTAGGGTTAAAGTCTGAAAGCGTCTTGTATATTGTGAATCGATAGAAGTTTATTTTTATGAACGAAGAAAATAGATCAGACATCTTAGTTAGCTTCATTATTACGGCTTTCAAAACAGATTATTTAAAAGAGGCAATTGACTCAATTTTCGACCAGATCGGTATTTCGTCATTTGAGATTGTCGTGGTAGATGATTCGCCGGCTGCCATTGTTGAAGGGTTTGTGAGGTCTTACAATTCAGACTTTATCAAGTATGTGAGGCCTGAACAGCAATTGGGGGGCATAATTGCTTTGGATTATGGTCTTCGGATCTCGAAAGGAAAATATGTAAAGTTCCTCAACGATGATGATGTTTTAAATAGAAATTGCGCGGCCGAATTGATTAATGCGCTGGAGGAGTCAGGCGCGAAACTTGCGAGCTCCAGAAGGACGCTCATAAACGAAAAAGGAGAGCCATTGCCAGACCAGTTGTTCTCTATTTTTCCATTTGATTCGGACGTTGTTATAGATGGTAATAGTTTGCTGCAGACCATCAGAAGGTATCCGATCAATTTTATTGGTGAGCCAAGCACAGTTCTCTTTAGACGGTTAGATTTGCAGGAAAAATTCCCACACATAAGCTCCCTAAATACTCGGTTGATTACATCGGTGAATGATCTTGCGTTGTTTTCGAACCTCCTTGAGGTTGGGGATCTTGTTTTTCTGGAAGAGCCCCTTTCTCAATTCCGAATGCATGGATCTCAAACTCAAAAGCAAGGTAGTGGAGCTGTTCTAGGGAACCGAGGAAGGTCCGTTCTTCTTGCTCAACTAGATGCTCGTATTGGGGGGAGTTTATATGACCATTGTAAGGTTGAATACTGGCCACTAAGAGCTGGGCGGCAGCATTCCCGTAGGGTTTCTTTGATAGACTTTTTCCAGAGGGCTGGAGGGCTATCTGAAAAAGCCATTTCCGAGTATTCTTTTATAGGTCCAAGAGATATCGCGCTTAAAGCCGGTGCATCAGAAGGTCTGAATTTGTGGCTTGGTCGGAGGTCAATGTCCAGGAGTCTTTCCTCTGGCGTAAAATCCAAAATTAAAGATCAAAGTTTGTGCCTTATTTTGGTTGATGAAAACCCGGAAACGTATAACTTAAGTATATCGATTGAAGCGTTTCGTGTGGCTCGCTATTACTGTCCTGGGCTTAAATGCGTTGCGGTGACAAGAGATGCGAGTGCCTACAGCCCGGAGATATATCAAGACATTCAGTTTGTCGAGCGTGCTGGAGATGAATTGGCAAACTCGATTAATCATGTTGTTTCTAACATTGAATCAGATTGGGTCGTAATTTCACACGCACCAACCGAGATGTTGTGTCAAGGAGCAATGGTGCTGCTCTCAGAGTTGCAGGGAGTCCCTGAGAGCGTTAAAGCAGTCTATTGCGACGAGTTGATTGATCGAAATGGCTCCATTCAGAGTGGATTGTTTCGGCCTGGTTTGAATTTAGATATGTTGATTAGCTGTCCAGCTGATCTGTCCAGGCATTGGGTCTTTGAGCGTAAGTATCTTCAGTCGGTAGGAGGGTTTAAGTCAGGTACGGGAGATGCTCTCGATTTTGATCTGATTCTCAGGACTGTGGAGTCTGAAGGAATGGGGGCTGTAGGGCGGCTTGATGAGCCATTGTTTCTGCTACGACCGGATCAACAGTATTATCGTTTGGAATCATACATCGGTGCGTTGGAACAGCACCTGAGCAGAAGAGGGTACGCTCACCCGAAGATTGTTTCAGGTGGCGAGCCAGGGACTCTTAGGGTCCAATATCAACACGAATATTCACCGCTTGTATCGATTATCATACCTACAAAGGATCAGCTTCATTTACTTCAAACTTGTGTTGAGTCACTTTTGGAGAGAACGAGTTACCCAAATTACGAGCTGTTGATTGTTGATAACGATAGTAAGGCACCAGAGGCCGTTGCTTGGCTTCAGGGGCTTGAAGAAATGGCGGTACCGAATATCAGGGTGCTTCGTTACAGAAAACCGTTTAACTTCTCAGCCATCAATAATTATGCGGTAAGTGAGGCGAAGGGCGAATATGTTCTCTTACTCAATAACGATACTGGAATAATCAGGCATGATTGGCTTGATGCGCTAATGAATCACGCACAGCGGCCAGAAGTCGGAATAGTCGGGCCGAAGCTTCTATTTCCCGATGGAAGCGTTCAACACGCAGGTGTGATTTTGGGTATGCGGGGCCCTGCAGAACATATATGCATAGGCATGCCTGCTGATAGCTCCGGTTATATGAACAGGCTTCAGGTTGATCAGAATTATACCGCCGTAACGGCTGCGTGCATGTTGGTAAGGAAGTCTGTCTATCAGCAGGTCGGGGGCTTGGATGAAGACGCTTTTGCTGTTTCTTATAACGATATCGACTTCTGTTTAAAGGTTGCGCAAGCGGGTTTTTTGACGGTCTGGACGCCGTACTCGGTTGTCATGCATGTGGCTAACGCAAGTCAAACCTCGGTAGATAAGACGGCTGATGCGAAGAAGATTGCTCGTTTTAGGCGTGAACAAGACCTAATGTACGAGCGGTGGTTGCCTTACATGGGCTGCGATCCGGCTTTTAATCGCAACCTCTCGCTTCGATCCGCTGGCTTTGAGGTGGAGCAGCGGGCTGAATTGAACTGGCAGCCGCAAAAGCTATTGAACTTGCCAACTGTTTTGGTGCACCCGGCAGATCAATGGGGGTGTGGTCACTATCGCATCATGCAACCTCTTGAAAGCATGAAAGCTCAAGCTGTTGCTGGTGGAATGATTGCAAAAGAGTGGTTGACGGTCCCTGAGATGGCCCGTCTTGATCCAGACGCTTTCGTATATCAGCGTCAGATCACACCTGAAGCCGTTGAGAATATGAAATATGCGCGTCGCTTTTTGAAGAAGCCTATTGTGTATGAACTGGATGACTATTTGCCGAACCTGCCGTTAAAAAGCGCGTATCGAAAGAACATGCCTAAAGATATATTGAAATCACTTAGAGCATCATTGAAGCATGTCGACCGATTCGTGGTTTCTACCCATCCGCTTGCAAATGCTTTCAAAGGGGCACATCCAGATATTCGTGTAGTGGAAAACCGGTTGCCGCTCGATTGGTGGGCAGATCTGAGTGCCGCTAGACGTCAATCTGAAAAGCCGAGAGTTGGGTGGGCTGGTGGAGTTGGGCACACCGGTGATTTGGAATTGGTAGAGGCTGTGGTTCGCGATCTCGCAGATGAGGTTGACTGGGTGTTTTTTGGAATGTGTCCAGAAGGGCTGCGCCCCTGCGTAAAGGAAGTGCATGAGGGGGTCAATATAGAGTTGTATCCCGAGAAGTTGGCCTCTATGAACCTGGATCTTGCGATTGCGCCTCTTGAGGACAATCTTTTTAATCGCTGCAAAAGTAACCTGCGATTGCTGGAATATGGAGCCTGTGGATTTCCCGTCGTGTGCAGTGACGTTGAGCCCTACAGAGCGCATGAACTCCCTGTTACGAGAGTCAAGAATCGCTACAAAGATTGGGTAGACGCAATTCGCATGCACCTAAGCGATTTAGATGAGACTGCCAGGAATGGTGATGAACTGCGAGAAGTCGTCCGCCGTGACTGGATGTTGGAGGGTGAGAATCTTCAGCAGTGGTTGCGTGCGTGGACGAAATTTTAAAGCTCTTACATTTTTTTACAAAAGGGTTAGAAATTTTCCTAAAGAGAGTCGGATGGGTGCCGTTAACTGGAGTAACAGGGCGGCGCTCCAAACTTGAATCGGGCGCCAGACCGTTTCAAGAGAAAACGACATCAGTCGAAGGAGAAGCATTATGGCTCTCGGAATTAACACTAACGTTGCATCACTGTCCGCTCAGAATCAGTTGAACCGCTCTCAGGAGCAGTCCAACCAAGCTCTGGAGCGTTTGTCCTCCGGTCTGCGTATCAACTCAGCCAAAGATGATGCGGCTGGTCTGGCAATTTCAAATCGTTTTGAAGCACAGATTCGTGGTCTGAATCAGGCAACTCGAAATGCTAACGACGGTATCTCTCTGGCGCAAACCGCTGAAGGCGCCTTGGGCGAGGCGGGTAACATTCTCCAGCGTGTTCGTGAGCTGGCGGTTCAGTCTGCTAACGCTTCCAACTCCTCCTCTGATCGTCAGGCTTTGCAGGACGAAGTCAATCAGCTGGTATCTGAACTAGATCGTATTGCTACGACGACCAACTTTAACGGTCAAAAGCTGTTTGATGGATCTTTTGGAACTGCGCAGTTTCAGGTTGGGGCCAATGCAAACGAGACAATTAGTGCTTCAACGTCGAATCTGAGAACGACCAGTTACGGCAATAATCAGGTTATTGCTTCTGGTGCCGGCACGCAGGCCTCAGGTGCGACTGCTGACAACGGGATTGCGTCAGGTAACATTGATATTAATGGGTATCTGGGTTCGGAAACAGTAAATATCGCTGCGTCCGGAACGGCCGTGAAAGATATCGCAGAAAGCATTAACGACGTGTCGTCTGAAACCGGAGTGACTGCGACCGCGCGTACGGAAGTCGATGTCGCGTTTACTGCTTCTGGAAGCTACTCGTTTACACTCATAGGCGAAAACACAGACGCTCAATCTGTTTCTTTTACAATTGATGCGACTTCAGGTAAGGACGCGTTGTCAAATGCGGTTGCTGCGATAAATGACCAGTCAGCGAAAACTGGTATCACTGCGGAGGTAGCCGATGATGGTCAAAGTGTTGTTCTTACGAACACCGGTGGATCGGATATCGTGTTTGGTAACACGGCAAACACCAGCGGTGGCGACTTAACCATTAATAAGCAATATAGGGACGAGAATGGTGAGGCTAAGGTAGACACGGCCAACGAGACCTTGGCCACTTCTACCGGTTCCACGGATGTGCTGTCTGTAAGTGGCTACTTGCAGCTTGACTCAGATAGGTCGTTTGCAATCGTAGCCAAAGATGGCGCTAACGCAGTTGCTTCGGCCGGATCTGAACTGCGAAAAATCTCCGAGCTCGATATTACTACATTTGAAAGCTCTACTCAGGCGTTAAAAACAGTAGATGCAGCTCTTAACTTAGTAAACTCCCAGCGTGCGAAGTTTGGTGCGATCCAGAGCCGCTTCGAAAGCACCATCTCCAACCTGGAGTCCACCAGTACCAACCTGAGCGCCGCTCAGAGCCGGATTCTGGACGCGGACTTCGCGGCTGAGACAGCCAAGCTGTCCAAGGCCCAGGTGCTGCAGCAGGCCGGTATCTCCGTCCTGGCTCAGGCGAACGCCCGTCCTCAGCAGGTTCTGTCTCTGCTGCAGTAAGGGCTTGGCGGTAACGGCCGGAACCTTCGGGTTCCGGCTTTACGCCGTTAGAGGAATAGCGAGGTAAAGCTATGAATGACGTTAACCTGAATAACCCGGATCTCAAGCTGGTGCGTTCCAACGCCCAGGCTCCGGGGAAGGCACTGTCGTCATCTCAGGCCGAGGGCGGAAAAGCCCCTGACCTTGCTGCTTCAGGTTCGAGTGGCTCAGCCATTCAGAGCCCGCAGGCCGCGACTGAGACATCCAGAGCCGAGAAGCTTCAGGCTCGTTCGGAAGCGCAGCGGGATGAATTGAATGATGCGGTGAGCCAATTGAATGATTTCGTGCAGAATGTGCAGCGGGATCTTCAGTTTGAGGTGGATAACGAGATGGGGCAGACCATTGTTAAAGTGGTTGATCAGAGCACCCAGGAAGTCATCCGTCAGATCCCGGACGAAGTGGCAATGAGGTTGGCAGAAAAATTGCAGCAGGATGAACCGCTGACGTTGTTTAACATCAAAGTGTAAAAGCTTGCCGCTTTTACGCGGATGCCAGACAACGGTATTTCAGCACCGCCGCACCCTGACAGGGTCCGGCGGTGTTCTGCTTTATACGGTGCTAGACTGTCCGTTACAGGGTGTTACAAATTGGTGTAGTGGTTAGCCGAAATATAGGCAAAGTTTTGCCGCTGGCAGCCGATAAAGGACTAAGTAAGCGAAGCGCCCCCTTGAGGAGGCATGGTTATGGCAAATATTTCAGCATTAGGTATCGGCTCGGGAGTTCTGAACTCTGATCTGGTTGACCAGCTCGTTGAAGCTGAGCGTGCGCCTACAGAGAATCGGCTCGACACCCGAACCCAGAAGGCAGAGTTGCTCATTTCTGCCTATGGCACCTTGAAGAGCGCTATCACGGAGCTTCGGCTGCCGATGCGTCAGCTGAGCGCGCCCGACAATCTGAAAGCCTTTTCGGCAACCTCTTCAAATGAGGATGTGTCGGTTACGGTAGACAGTACCAAGGCCAGCCGTGGCACCTACAACGTCAATGTGTTGAGTCTTGCGCAGTCGCAGTCCCTGGCGTCTTCCACGTTTGCTGACCGTGACTCTACGTCGGTCGGTACCGGATCGTTCACCATTTCTTCCGGTGATAAATCGGCGACGCTCACCATCGATGGTTCTAACAACACCTTGCAGGGGCTGGCGGACGAAATCAACGAAGCGGGCATTGGCGTATCGGCTGGCGTTATCGACACGGGTAGCGGCTTCAGGCTGGTATTGTCTTCCGAAGAAACCGGCGAGGCAAATGCCATTTCCGTTTCGGTCACCGATGATGATGGTAACAATGACGACGCTGCCGGTCTGTCCCAGTTTGTGTTTAACGACACCACCCAGAACATGCAGGAGACCATCGCTGCCAAAGACGCGAGGGTCGAGATCAACGGTATTGAGATTACCCGTTCGACCAACTCCTTCACGGATGTTATTGATGGCCTGAGTTTTGAGGCAAAAGCAGAAGGTGTGACCTCCACCATCAAAGTCGAGCAGGATTTCGGTGCGGTAGCAGATCGTGTCGGAGCGTTTGTTGAAAAGTTCAATGCCCTCCAGACAACCATCAAAGGGTTGTCCGGCTTTAATGCCGAGACGGGGCAAGGCGGTATTCTTTCGGGTGATACCACCATCCGCTCAATCCAGGCGCAGTTGCGCAATGTTCTGGGCCGCGTGGTGCCAGGGCTTGAGAATGCCAGTATTCGGACCCTGGCTGATGTCGGCATTACCACAGACTATGAAACCGGCGGTTTGAGCTTTGATCGTGCCAAGTTTGAAGAGCAGCTGAAAAAGAACCCGGACGACGTGACTGCGCTGTTCGCCGAGCAGGGCCGTACCTCGAGTGCAGACGTTGAGTTCCTTGGCTCTGGCAGCGGCACAACCCGTGGAAACTACGCGATCAATATCACCCAGGCTGCCACTCAGGGTGGCGTGCTGGGCGATTCGGCATTGGCCGACGGTGTGGTGATTGACGGTACCAATGACGAGATCGAGTTCACCGTTGACGGTTCCACCAACTTTACCATTCAGCTCAGCCAGCAAACCTACGCAAGTGCGGCCGATCTGGTGGCTGAAATCCAGAGCCAGATCGACAGCAACTCGGCCTTGAATGCAGCCGGGCAATCTGTGCGGGTAGGGCTCGACAGCAATGGCGTACTCCAGTTTACCTCTGGAGCATTCGGCAGTAATTCAAATGTCAGCATCCTGTCCGTGGAAAATGGTGCGGCGCTTGGGCTTTCCGCCAAAACCGGAACCTTAGGCAAAGACGTTGCCGGTACGGTCAATGGCCAGGAGGCAACCGGTGATGGCCGGGTGCTGACCGTCACTGGCGCGGGCGGTGCCAAAGGCATGCAGCTTCAGGTTGCCGGCTATAAGGACGGCGATCTCGGGCGGGTAAATTTCATCGAAGGTATTGGTGAACAGGCCGTTAATCTTGTCACCGACATTGTGGGTGCCGACGGCATTCTCGACGCGAAAACGGATAGCCTGAGCCGTGATCTTGAGCGGATTCAGGAGGAACGGATCCGGCTGGAAGACAGGATTGCCTCCTACCGTGAGCGGCTGGTCAGCCAGTTCACGGCGGCGGATTCCCTGATTTCCCAGCTCAACAGTACAGGCGATTACCTGACACAGCAGCTTGCGGCACTGGCTCCGCAGAACAACAGTAATCGATAAGCGGGGCAAGTCCCGGTAACGAAGAGGTTTATTATGAACGGTTTACAGGCATATCAGCGGGTAAACGCTCAAACCAGCATCACTGACGCTGACCCTCACAAGCTGATCCAACTGCTATACAGCGGTGCCCTGGAAAGGATCAATATGGCCAAGGCCCGGATGCAGGCCAATGACATTGAGGGTAAAGGCCGGCTCATCAGCAAGGCCATTGAAATCATCGGCGGCTTGCGCAGCTTCCTTGATTTCGAGAAGGGTGGCGATCTTGCAGAGCGTCTGGAAGGTCTATACGACTATATGGAGCGGACTCTGTTCGAGGCGAATGTGAAAAACGATCCCGCCAAACTGGATGAGGTCGCTGAGCTCTTGCGTTCAATCAAAGAAGGCTGGGATGGCATCCGCGAAGAAGTGGTAACCCAGCACTCCCAGGCCGCTGGCTAAACCAGTACTTTTGCCGTCCATGGCGCCCCTATCCTTTGGCAGGGTAGGGGCTTTATAGCCATTCCCCCCGCCATCCCGTACAATGTGGCCCTTCTTTTCAACACATCCATTCTGTTCAGTCTGGAGCAAGGGCATGTCTGATATTAAAAAGGTGGTGCTGGCCTATTCCGGTGGCCTGGATACTTCCGTCATCGTTCGGTGGTTGCAGGATACCTATAACTGTGAGGTGGTAACCTTTACCGCCGATATTGGCCAGGGCGAGGAAGTGGAGCCGGCGCGTGCGAAAGCCGAAGCGCTGGGCGTTAAGGAAATCTACATTGAGGACCTGCGCGAGGAGTTTGTGCGCGATTACGTGTTCCCGATGTTCCGCGCCAATACCATCTACGAAGGCGAGTACCTGCTGGGTACCTCTATCGCCCGCCCGCTGATTGCCAAGCGCCTGATCGACATTGCCAACGAAACGGGTGCAGACGCCATCTCTCACGGTGCTACCGGTAAAGGTAACGACCAGGTTCGGTTCGAGCTTGGCGCCTATGCCCTGAAGCCCGGCGTGAAGGTGATCGCTCCCTGGCGTGAGTGGGATCTGAACTCCCGCGAGAAGCTGCTCAAGTACTGTGAAGAGCGCAACATCCCGGTGGAAATGAAGAAGGGCAAGAGCCCGTACTCCATGGACGCCAACCTGCTGCACATCTCCTACGAAGGCATCAACCTGGAAGACCCCTGGGCGGAAGCCGAGGAAGACATGTGGCGTTGGAGCGTATCTCCGGAAGCCGCGCCGGACAAGCCCACTTACGTGGAGCTCACCTACAGGAAAGGCGACATCGTTGCCGTTGATGGTCAGGAAATGAAGCCCCACGTGGTGCTGGAAACCCTGAACAAGCTGGCCGGTGAAAATGGTATTGGCCGCCTGGACATCGTCGAGAACCGCTACGTGGGCATGAAGTCCCGCGGCTGTTACGAAACTCCGGGTGGTACCATCATGCTGCGCGCCCACCGCGCCATCGAGTCCATTACTCTGGACCGTGAAGTGGCACACCTGAAGGACAGCCTGATGCCGCGCTATGCTGAGGTGATCTACAACGGTTACTGGTGGTCCCCGGAGCGTGAGGCTCTTCAGGCGCTGATCGACCAGACCCAGAACTACGTGAACGGCACCGTTCGCCTGAAGCTGTACAAGGGCAATGTAGACGTGGTCGGCCGTAAGTCTGACGATTCTCTGTTCGATGAGAAGATCGCCACCTTTGAAGAAGACCAGGGTGCTTACGATCAGAAAGATGCGGAAGGCTTTATCAAGCTGAACGCGCTGCGCCTGCGGATTGCCGCTGGCAAAGGCCGCAAGCTTTGATGGTTTGTTGATGCCCTGAAAACGCCCGGTTCATAGCCGGGCGTTTTTGTTTATACTTTTCAAACAATTCCAACAACGAAAGTCATCACCATGAATGCGTTGGGCACAGCTTCCGTCGCCGCTTTGCGGCAGTATGTTCGCTACGCCGATGCCAAAGGTATCGCGGTTGATCCGCTGTTTGAAAAGGCGGGTTTGAAGCCGGAGATCCTGGATTCCGATGAGGGCCGAATCGGCGGCGAACAGCTCCAGGCGTTCATTCACCTGCTGGCCGAACATACCGGTAACCCGGTACTGGGATTGGAGACCGGCGACTATGTGCAACCCGGTTCCTACAGTGTACTGGGTTACATCACCATGAGCTGCGCCACGTTGGGGGAAGCGGTTACCCGTATTGCGCCCTATGAGAAGCTGGTGGGGGATATGGGTACCACCCGCCTCAAGATGAAGGGCGATTCCGCGACACTGATCTGGACCTGCAATTTTACCGATCCTGTGGTGTGGCCCCAGGTGGTGGACAATGTCTTTGCCTCCTGGATCAATTATGCGCGATGGCTGGCAGACAGCACGGATGCCACGCCGCTGGAAGTTCGCCTGAAGCGGCCTTCTCCCGGCCCGGAGCATGAGAAGGCCTATGCTTTGCGCTGGCAGTGCCCTGTACAGTTTGATGCAGAGGAGGACAGTGTCACCTTTGCTCAGACACTGCTCGCAACACGCCTGCGTCAGCCAGACCCGCTATTGCGAAAAACCCTGGAAGCCCATGCATTGTCTCAATTGGCGTTGCTCGACACCGACACGGATCTGACCAGCAAGGTAAAGCAAAGCATCCAGAAACAGCTCGCCGAGGGCATTACCCGTCAGGATATGGTCGCCGAGGATCTGGGGATGACCAGCCGTACCTTACAGCGAAAGCTGAGCCAGGAAGGGGTGTCTTATCAGAAGTTGCTGGATGAGGTGCGCCAGCAGATCGCGGAGGACTATTTGCAGAATACCGACATGAGTATTCCGGATATTGCCTTGCGCCTGGGGTACAGCGAAACCACGTCGTTTCATCGCAAGTTCAAGGCAGCGACCGGTAAAACGCCGGGGGATTTTCGCAGGCAATAAAAAAGCCAGCTTACGAGAGCTGGCTTAAGAAATTCGGAAAGAACGAAAGTGCCTGAAAAATTCGTTGATCCTGAGGAATCCACTTGCGGTACCCATATGGCGGCGGAGGTACTACTCGGCTCCTCCGCCATGGGTGGATACTGCTTGATTCCACAATCTCAGAATAAGCCTGTTCGCCTTTCCTGTCTGTTTGTGAAGTGTGTCCCAGTGTTACTGTTTGTGATCGCTACACACCTTCCCGTATCTCCGGGGCGGTTTCGGTGAATCGGCGGGTTTCATAGGCGTCCACAAGGCCCTGTACAGCCGCGCCTTCCATATCCTGTACCGTGGGGGTGCCATCCTGGGCGTTGGCTTTGCACAGGGCCATGCCGGCCTCCACAGAGATGAAGCCGGCGGTGGTTTTCAGCGCTTTGTGGTTGATGCCGTCAAAAATGCGCCGGAACGCGGTGGTGGTGCAGTGATCACTGTTGGGGAAGTAGGAGACAATCGCAAACTGGTTGTCACCCACCCGGCACAGGGCATCAATCGGGCGAATCAATGTGCTCAGGCGCCGGGCGATGCCGATCGACAGTTCGCTCATCACGCTGGGCGGATGTTTGCGTTTCAGGTCTTGCCAGTTGCGGATGCCGCACATCACGTAGGCGGTTGAGCCGCCCCGGGATTCGGCGTGGCGCAGGGTTTTCTGCAAGCGCTGGCGCGCATATTTGTTGTTGGTCAGGCCGGTTTCCAGATCAATGATGTTGCTGGATTCCAGTTCCCGGTTGTTCTCCACCAGCAGCGCGTTGGCGCGCAGCAGGGTGTTCTGCCGGTCGGCCATGCGGTCCGCCGCAAAGATGCGAGGGATGAGCTGTTTGGTCATGTCTGATTTGTAGATGAAGTCGTCCACACCCCGGTCGAACGCTTCCGACAAGGCTTCCACGCTCTCGCGGGCGGTGAGCAGAATCACATAGGTGTAGTGGTTGTTCTGCTCGTCTTGCTGGCGAACCTGGTCGGTCAGCTGCAGGCCGTCCATTTCCGGCATCAGCCAGTCTGCAATCAGTACGCTGACCGGGCGTTGTTCCATGAGTTTCAGAGCGGCCGGTGCGTTGTTGGCGATGCGTATGTCGCGGTAACCGGCATTTCGCAGCGTACGGCCCACCACCATACTGCTGAATTTGGCGTCGTCTACTACGAGAATGGGAAGATCGAGGTTTGGCATTGTTTGTCTACTTCTTACCAGTCCATTGTCAGATGCGGTTCGCCACAGCTCTTGGTATTCTTGGCGGTTTCGAACATCCGTAATCAAATTGTCGCCACAGTATACCCCTCCGTGGCCTTTGGAGAATAACGACTATGCCTTCTTTTGACATTGTTTCAGAAATCGAAATGCACGAAGTTACCAACGCGGTGGACCAGGCCAAGCGTGAACTGGGTAACCGCTGGGATTTCAAGAATGTTGAGGCGGACATCGAGCTGGAAGACAAGCGCCTGACGCTGAGCGCGGAGCAGGAGTTTCAGCTGGAGCAATTGGTGGACATGATGCGAATGGCCTTTGCCAAGCGCAACATCGATACCCGCGCCCTGTCCGAAGATGGTGAGAGTAAAGCGGGCAAGCTGGTGAAGCAGCATTTCACCCTGAAGCAGGGCATTGAAACAGACATGGCCAAGAAGATCGTGAAGATGATCAAAGAGCAGAAGATGAAAGTGCAGGCCAGCATTCAGGGCGACAAGGTACGGGTTACCGGCAAGAAACGGGACGACCTGCAGGAAGCCATTGCCATGTTGCGTGAGGCAGAGCTGGACATCCCACTGCAGTTCAACAACTTCCGCGACTGATCCGGAGAGGCTCCTATTTATCTTCCTCCCAACGTTGTAGCCCTGATTCGGGATACCGCCTACACCTACACCCGCTGGCAAGTGATTGCCATGTTGTTTCTCGGGTTCTCGGCGGGGCTGCCCTTTCTGCTGGTGTTTTCCACCCTCAATGCCCGCCTGGCAGACGTTGGGGTGGAGACCGCCACCATCGGTTTTTTCAGCTGGCTTGGCATTACCTATTCCATCAAGGTGTTCTGGGCGCCGGTGGTGGACCGGCTGAAACTGCCGTTGCTGGACCGTTTGTTTGGCAAGCGCCGTAGTTGGATTCTGCTGGCACAGGCGGGCATTGCCACCGGGTTGTACCTGATGTCCCAGACGGACGCCCTGGCGGCTCCGGAGACACTCGCGCTGTTCGGATTGTTGGTGGCTTTTTCTTCCGCCACGCAGGATGTCGCCATTGATGCCTATCGCATTGAGATTGCTCAGGAGCGTTTGCAGGCGGCGTTAGCGGCCACGTATATTTTCGGTTACCGGCTGGCATTGTTGGTAGCGGGCGCCGGGGCACTTTACCTGGCGGAGTTCTGGTCCTGGGAGGTGTCGTACCAGGTGATGGCAGCGTTGGTGGGTGTGGGTGCGCTGACGGTGCTGATCGTGAAGGAGCCGGAAGTGAATCATTTCGCGGCTGCTCAGGACATTGCCCATCGAATTGAGGAAGAGGTGGAGAAACGAAGCCACCTACCGGAACGCCTGGCCCGGTTAGCCGGCTGGTTCTATGCTGCGGTGGCTGGACCGTTTCTGGACTTCTTCCGTCGATATCGGGAACTCGCAGTGGCGATTCTGGTGCTGGTAGCGGTGTACCGTATTTCGGATATTGCCATGGGTGTGATGGCCAATCCGTTCTATCTGGATTTTATGGGTTTCAGTAAAACCCAGGTGGCCGATGTCACCAAGGTGTTCGGGTTTTTCATGACCATTGTTGGCTCCATGGTGGGTGGGATGCTGGTGGTGCGCTATGGCGTGCGCCGGATACTACTGGCGGGTGCCGTCATGACGGCGGCAACCAATCTTCTATTCGTGCTGCTAGCCCAGCAACCACCGGATATCGCGGCGCTGGCCTTGGTGGTGAGTGCCGATAACCTCAGTGGCGGTATTGCCAATGTGGCGCTGATTGCCTGGCTATCCAGCATGACCAGCGCCTCGTTCACCGCCACCCAGTATGCCTTGTTCAGCTCGCTGATGACGCTACCGGGCAAGTTCCTGGGAGGCTTTTCCGGGATTGTGGTGGCGAACTTTGGCTACGCCGAGTTCTTCCTGATTGCGGGGTTGATGGGCGTGCCTGCGATTCTTCTGGTGCTGTTTATGATGCGACACGGCGCCAGGCTGGATGCGCTGGCGCCCGCCAAACATGAGGAAGATGCCCTGGTGAAATAGCGGCCGTTCAGGAAGAGCAGCTGATGTTCAGGTGTTTCCCCCAATCCGGTGGCAGGGCAGCGTATTTCTCATACTCGGGTTGCTCATCAAAGGGCTTTTCCAACACCTTGAGCAGTTCCTTCATTGGCTCATAGTCGCCGTTCTGCGCCTCAAGGATGACTTGCTGGGCCAGGTAGTTGCGCAGAATGTACTTCGGGTTTACCCGGCGCATGGTGTATTCCCGTTCATCGTGGCCACGGCTTTCCTTCTGTAGTCTGGCTTCGTAACGTTCCAGCCACTCGTCAGCCACGCTGCGGTCTGCGAACAGATCACGAACCGGCGCGGTGCCATGGTCGTGCAGGTTGGACAGGCCGCGGAAAAATCGGGTGTAGTCCACGTGGTGTTCGTGGAGCATGCTGAAGGTGTCCATGATCAGGCCCATATCTGACCCATCCGCTTCCTCCAGCCCCAGCTTGGCGAGCATCTGGTGTTTGAAATGCTCGTTGTAGGCGGTTTCATAGCGTCGCAGTCCCCGGCGAACGGTATCTTCGTCCATGATCGGCAACAACGCATTGGCCAGGTACTGACAGTTGATAAAGCCTACCTGGGGCTGGCGGTTGTAGGCATAGCGGCCTTCGTGATCGGAGTGATTGCAAACGAAGCCGGCGTCGAAATCGTCCAGGAAGGCGAAGGGGCCATAGTCGAAAGTGTCTCCGATAATGGACATATTGTCGCTGTTCATCACCCCATGGCAGAAACCAACGGCCTGCCATTTCGCGATTAACCTAGCGGTGCGTTCCACCACTTCCTCAAACCAGCGGGCGTAGCGTTGGTCCTCCGGCAAGCTGATCAGGTGAGGGAAGTGCAGGGCAATTACATGTTCTAGCAATGTTTTCAGGGCGTCCGGCCCTTCATGGTGGGCTGCAAACTCGAAGTGGCCAAACCGGATGTGGCTTTTCGCTACCCGCATCAAAGCGGCCGCGGTTTCGATGGACTCCCGGCGCACCGGGTCTTTGGCGCTGATCATGAACAGCGCGCGGGTGGTGGGTATTCCCAGGCCATGCATGGCTTCACTGCACAGATATTCACGAATGGTTGACCGGAGTACTGCCCGGCCATCGCCGAAGCGGGAGTAGGGCGTGGTGCCTGCCCCTTTCAGGTGCCAGTCCCAGCGTGTACCGTCCGGTCCCACGGTTTCCCAAAGTAAGAGGCCGCGGCCATCGCCCAGTTCCGGGTTGTACATGCCGAACTGATGCCCGGTGTACTTCATGGCGACCGGGTCCATCCCCTCCAGGAGTTCGGCGCCGGCACCAATGGCCGCCCAGTCATTTTCATTCCGCACCAGAAATCCCATATCGCTGGCCAGGGCCTGGTTAAAGCAGACCATTCGCGGTTCAGACAGGGGGGATGGCTGCACCCGACTGTAGAAGCTGTCCGGTAATTCCAGGTAGCGATGTTCCACCTGAAAGCTGTTGTTGCTCATAAAACGACCTGGCTTTGGTATGAATACTGCGTATGTATAGGGTTGAAGCCTAACAACAGATTGCAGAGCAGGTGAACCAAATGCAACCACACCTGATAGTTTTCACCGACCTGGACGGCACCTTGCTGGACCATCACAGCTACAGCTGGCGGGCCGCATCGCCGGCCATGGCAAAGTTGGCCGCTAACGGTATCCCCTTGATTTTTAACTCCAGTAAAACCGCCGCCGAGATGCGCCATCTGCAAAACGCGATGGGCATACGGGCCCCCTTTATCGTCGAGAACGGTGCGGCGGCGGTTATCCCGGCGGGCTGTCTGGGCCGCACCGAAGAACAGGTGATGAATTTTGGAGCAGATCACCAGCAGGTCCTTCGCACGCTTATGGTGCAGAGAAAGGCAGGTGCACAGTTTCGGGGCTTTTCGGATATGGCGGATGCGGAACTGGCGGAGGTTACGGGCCTGGATGAGGTGGAGGCCTCTCGGGCCCGGCAGCGCCTGGGTACGGAGCCGCTGATCTGGCAAGGCAGTGACCCGGAGCTGGACCAATTCAGTGCGGCACTGGGGCGTGAGGGGCTCCGTCTGGTGCAGGGGGGGCGTTTCTGGCACGCCATGGGGCGCTTCGACAAAGCCGAGGGGGCCCGCTTTTTGCTGGAGCAATACCGGGAGCACTATCGGGGCGAGCCGCTAGTCACCATCGCATTGGGCGACAGCCCGAACGACCAGCGCATGCTGGAGGCCGCGGATATCCCGGTGGTGATTCGCGGGGTGAACAGCGATCAGGTCCAGTTACCATCGCAGAAGCACCCCATGCGCTCCCTGAAGCCCGGCCCGGAGGGTTGGAACGAATGCGTACTCAATCTTCTTTTTGAGTACGGCTACTAGGCCGCCTGGTGTGGCCAAAAGTAAAGGAGAGGCGCCATGGGCGACTTTTACCAGAATGGCATAGTAACGACCCTGCACAATCTTGTGCGACGACCGGTAGAAGACATCGAGGCCGATCTGCTTCAGTTCCGTAAAGCGCGGCCCATGTCACTGGTGTTGCCGTCGCTGTATTCAGAGCTGGAAGGCCCCGCCCTGAAACACATTGTCCAGGAGCTGGCAAAGGTGCCTTACCTGGAAGAAATCGTGATCGGGCTCGATCGTGCCGATGAAGCACAATACCGGCACGCATTGGAGTACTTCTCCGAACTGCCTCAGCCGTTCAAGGTACTGTGGAACGATGGGCCGCGTTTGCGGGCCATCGACCTCAAGCTTCGCGAGCAGGGCCTGGCCCCAACTGAAATGGGTAAGGGGCGGAATGTCTGGTATTGCTTCGGTTATGTCCTGGCCTCCGGGGTGAGCAAATCGGTGGCGTTGCATGATTGCGATATCCTGACCTACTCGCGGGACCTGCTGGCACGGTTGATTTACCCGGTGGCCAACCCTGGATTCAACTACATGTTCTGTAAGGGCTATTACGCCCGGGTCGCCGACAGCAAGATGAATGGCCGTGTCAGTCGTCTGCTGGTAACCCCGTTGATCCGTGCCCTGAAAAAAGTCTGCGGCCCGAACGATTTTCTCGACTACCTCGACAGCTACCGCTATCCCCTGGCCGGAGAATTCTCGTTCCGCACAGATGTTATCAATGACCTGCGCATTCCCAGTGACTGGGGGCTCGAGATTGGTGTGCTCTCGGAGATGAAACGAAACTACGCCACCAATCGCCTGTGCCAGGTGGATATTGCTGATGTCTACGATCACAAGCATCAGGATCTCTCGCCGGAGGATGCCAGCCGAGGGCTGTCCAAAATGAGCGTGGATATCGCCAAGGCCCTGTTCCGAAAGCTGGCCACCAATGGCGAAGTGTTCTCCAATGAAAAGTTCCGCACCATCAAGGCGACCTATTTCCGTATTGCTCTGGATTTTGTGGAAACCTATCAGAACGACGCCGTGATCAACGGGCTCGGCTTTGATCGGCACAAGGAAGAAAAGGCGGTGGAATTGTTTGCCCAGAATGTGATGCGCGCCGGTGCCTACTTCCTGGATAACCCCATGGACACCCCCTTCATCCCCAGCTGGAACCGGGTGACCAGTGCCATTCCGGACATTCGTGAGCAACTGCTGGAGGCTGTTGAACTGGACAATCAGGAATATCGGCCATGATTCAGCCACTGAAGAGCAAGCTGCAAGGTATGCTCGAGGTCGTCTATCCCTCGGTAGATTGCGACTTTCTGGCGGAGCAGTTACTGGCCACCATGGGGCTGGCGCCCAATGCCGACGCCCCACCGGCCCACCAGAACCATTGGGACGAAACCGATGTGTTGCTGATCACCTACGCGGACACGCTTCAGCAACCGGACGAGAAGCCGCTGGTGACGCTCAAGCGCTTCCTGGATGACTGCCTTAAGGACTCCGTTTCCGCGGTGCACATACTGCCGTTTTTTCCCTTCAGCTCTGATGATGGCTTTTCGGTGATGGATTACCTGGCGGTGAATGAGAGTCACGGTGGCTGGCCGGAAATTGAGGCCATTGCCCGGGACTACAAGTTGATGTCCGATCTTGTGATCAACCACATGTCGGCCCGCAGCCGGTGGTTCGAAAACTATAAGAAGCGCATCGACCCGGGTAAGGACTATTTCTTTGAAGGCAACCCGAAAGACGACCTCAGCCAGGTAGTGAGGCCACGTACGTCGCCCCTGCTCAATCCGGTGCAGACCGACGACGGCGAGCGCTATGTGTGGTGCACCTTCAGTGAAGATCAGGTAGACCTGAACTTTGCCAACCCGCAGGTACTGTTGGAGTTTGCGGGGATCATCCGCCAATACCTGGAACGGGGTGTGATGATTTTCCGTATGGATGCCGTGGCCTTTCTCTGGAAAGAGCCGGGCACGCCGTGTATTCACCTGCAGCAAACCCACGAGCTGATCAAAATTCTGCGCTTGCTGATTGAACATCACACGCCGGACGCGGTGGTGATTACCGAAACCAACGTGCCTAACCGGGAGAACCTGACTTATTTTGGCAATGCCAACGAAGCCCACGCCATCTATAACTTTTCGTTGCCGCCTCTGCTGATCAACACGCTGGTGACCGGCAATTGCCGACATCTGAAAACCTGGCTGATGAGTATGCCCCCGGCGCAGCTGGGCACCACCTATCTGAACTTTATCGCTTCCCACGACGGCGTTGGACTGCGGCCCACAGATGGCCTGCTGACCGAAGATGAAAAGCAACGCCTGATCAACACCATGGAGTCGTTTGGGGGTAAGGTGTCCTACCGCCGGACGGCCGACGGGCGGGATCAGCCCTATGAGATGAACATTGCGCTCTGGGATGCCCTCAAAGGAACCGCAGAAGGCGGTGCTGACCACTGGCAGCTCGCGAGATTCCTGTGTGCGCATACCATCATGCTGGCTCTCGAGGGCATTCCCGCCTTTTATATTCACAGCTTGCTGGCCACGGAGAACGATCAGGCGCGGGTGGAGCATACCGGGCGCCTGCGCTCCATTAACCGCAGTCAATGGCAGTTGTCGCAACTGGAGGAAACTCTCGCAGATCCACTGACCCACCACAGCAAGGCATTTCTGGAGCTGAAGCGTTTGATTGCCATACGCCGCGCTCAACCTGCGTTCCATCCGAACGCCACGCAGTTCACCTTGCACCTGGGGTTGCAGTTGTTCGGGTTCTGGCGCCAGAGCATGCGCCGGGAGCAGTCGGTGTTCTGTATCCATAACATCAGTCCCGAGGTGCAGCAGGTGGCGCTCAGTGATATCAATCTGATCGGAACGGATCGCTGGGTAGACTTGATCTCCGGAATGGAGGTGGATGATCTGGCTGGGTCAATCACCCTGAAGCCGTATCAGAGTGTGTGGTTGTCCAACCAGCAGAGACGCTGAGCGTTAAGGCGAATGCCTCAGGAATGAGGCATGGTTGGTTTGTATTCTGCAAGTCGGTGGTTATAATCGGGGCTGCTCAGGATGAGTCAGTTCAACATAATCTTCAGGGACCGAAGTCATGCCCCAGGCAAGCGGATTGCAGTTCACCGCCCGTG
>Ga0208316_1000545_pt1 | contig 30855 bp, 39 predicted proteins | sample MalvireepMed_231_FD_184240 | JGI IMG/M metagenome (GOLD analysis project Ga0208316, IMG submission 184240) | Marine viral communities from the Global Malaspina Expedition - Malaspina viral metaG DeepMed_231 (SPAdes) (version 2) | ecosystem: Environmental > Aquatic > Marine > Oceanic | place... | reverse complement strand
GGTTGAAGATGTAGTAGCTCCAGATGAGATGGAAGGGGCAACAGAAACGTTCGTAGCCGGAAAGCTTACTGTACCCGCAGCGCATGAACAGGGGGTAGAATGGTCCAAAGGGGAGATGTTGAAGCAAGAAGCGTTAAGAAGAGAAGAAGAGGAGATCAGACAGGATGAGATAGAGGAAGCAAAGAAGGGGCGGATAGGACCGGGACGTGCCGGAGATACAGGAATTGAAGAGTCACAATTAGCAAGACTAGAACAAGCAAAGATAGAAGCTGCAAGAAGTCAACCTTCTAAAAAGATAGTAGAGAGGAGATCAGAAGTGAGAGAAGAACAAAGAAGGCTTACAGAAGAGGAACGGCTAAGGGAAGCAGGGGTAGGGAAGGCGAGAGGAAGAGCAGGTGAGGTTAGTCTTGACCAGCAGGGCAGAAAAGAACGACCTACACGACAACCGGGTGCAGGTGCATCTTCATACCCTCCTCAAAGGAAACCCGAAACAAAGAAGGAAGCAGCAATCCGAGAGGCGAAAGAACAGATAGCAAAAAAGGCAGCGAGGAGGAAGAGCATCAGAGATGTCCGTCAGAAAGAGCAGCAGGAGAGACGCACTGCTCAATATGGGGCTACACCTTCTGAGACGATTTCTGGGACAGAGACGAAGCCCGGTGCTCGCCAAGAATTTGATAAACCTGCTGGTGAGGACGAATTCGCGGCAGAAAAGAAAAGGCAGGATAAAGTTAAAGAAGCCAAGGAAAAAGCAAAAAGGCATGAAGCCTTGGAAGCACGAAAAAGGGAAGCAGCAAAACCAGTTATGGATAAGCTGAACAAAATGGATAAAGAGATTAGAAAATTAGAGCAAAAAAAGAATAGGAGTGCAAGTGAGAGTAATTATTTACTCACTCTGAAGGACAACAGGGAGGCAGTTTGGCAGAAGTATAGAAAGACGAAACAGAAAACAATAGAAGCAATGAAGTAACACATGCCACACAAAAATCAAAGATGGTCATAAGCAGGGATTACTCTCGTCAGAACAATCAGCAAAGTAGACTTGGATTATCCTTGGATGAACGGCTTTTCAAGTTTGTCTACAACAATCCTCAAATGGCAGATGAACTTGATCCTGATGAGGAGGAAAGATACTACGAATGGGCTGATAAAAAAGAGCAGGAAGAAGAGCAGAAAACCCCTAAATATAATGGTGAGATCACAAGTGGGACTACAGACGAGATTATAGATGAAGCATCTGCTGAAACTGCTCCAATTAAAGTAGACGGAAGGGTTGATCCTAGCTCCCTTAAATTACTTGGGACTCATACAGATGGGAAGCCTAAACCATATGGATGGGCCTTAGTTGAAGACCAATTGAAATCAACTGAAGATACTGTAAAACCCGCTATCACAGAAAACCTCCAAGGTGAAACTCCGAAACTTGGGATTCATACGAAGGGGGAGCCTGAACCAGTTGGATGGGATTTAGCGGAGAAAGCACATATCAAAGCCCCGAAGACGGAAGTAAAAGCCGCTTCTACAGGAGTTGATCCGCGTTCTACTCTCGAAGAATTAAACAAAATTGCAAACGCAGATGAACTTGGTGAGGGCGAAACTCTCAAGATCGTAACAAAAACAGGGAAAAATGTGTTCCTTGCCGCAAAAGGTATTGAGGGCTACAAAAAAGCTGCTGAGAAAGCAAATGCAGAACTTAGTGAAGAAGACAAGAATAAGGGGGTAAAGGTAACATGGGAAGACCTTTTTGCAAAAGATCAAGGCTACACCAATCCAGAAGTGCGACATAGGGTGAAAGGTAAGACTAAATATAAATCCGTATTCTCTAGTTCGTGGAGAGAATTCCTTGTAAGAAATGGGCACATAGACAAAAGCAAATGGACCGCAACTGAGACAGATACTTTGTCAAGGGAAGAACTCTTATCAGACATAGGGGGATTCTTAACTCATATCAATAAAGGTGAAGCGTGGGAAAAAGAGTTTAAGCCTACTGAGACAGGTGATAATGTAGGTATTACAAAATTCATAACAAGTGCAAAAAGGGGGGGCGGTAAAGTACCTCATGAAGAAGTAGGTGGAGTTGATGTAAATGCTGCGAAGCTCAGTCCTACGGAGCAGGACTTGCTTATACTTTGGATGCTCAATAAAGGGTACAGAGTCATAGATGAAAGGACAGCTTGGTCTAACAACGAGGATAAACGAGCGGCGGGTGCAACGAATGGCAAAGCAAAAAAAGGGAGAGGTATCCTCCATTTCGATAAAATGGAAATGGGGAAAAAATATAGAAAAGAGAAATACAGCAACTATCCCGATAAAGAATCTCAATTTAGGGTAGAACTAGCAGCAGTTGACGAGGATGGGAACCCAATTTCACACACAAAATACCCACCAAGGCCAGATTTGATAACTATACTAAAGAAGAAATATAAAACATGGTTATCTAGGATGATAGCATCAACTGCTGAACTAAAGACTAAAGACGTTACATGATATCAGATTATGACCCACATAATTGAACGAGGACTCGCAAGGCTTCCACAAGGAAGTTCTCCGTATAATGGGTGGAAACTCAGGGAGAATTGGCTGAATGGAAAGCTGGATCGCGCACAGATTTCTGATCCTACTGAAAGAAGGCAGTTAATCGAGTCTTACATTGGGAAAGTCCCGGCTAATGTTGACACCTCCAATTCAGTTGCGGGGTGGATGGACAGAACTTGGGAACGCGGGAAGCTGCAATCGGGGTTGCTCTTCAACCAGATGAGGGAATACTGGAATGCACAAGAAACAATAGGAGAGTTTGATGAAGAGGATTACACAAAGGCAAAAGAGAATGTAGATGAACTTGTAAGGCAACTGCAAACAATCCCTCAAGGAGAGGGACTTGCACAGTGGAGTCAGGATTTCCTCACAAACCTTCCAACTCTTGTTGGGAACCTTGGGGTTACAATAGGTGCAGGTTGGGCAGGAGCAAAAATAGGAACAGCAACCGGAGTGGCAGTTGCTCCTCTCTTTGGTCCGGGTGCCCCGGTAGCACCTGTTTTAGGGGCAGGGATTGGGTTTGCATCAGGGATACTTGCAGGGTTGGGTGTAGACTCCTACATGGAGGGTGCAGTCGCATTCAGTGACACAGGAAGAGATGAAGAAGTTGCAAAGAGAATCAGGGAGAAGCATGGAGATAACCCAGAAATAATAGAACAAGCAGTCAGAGGGGTTGCTCTTGAAGTCGCGGGTAACGTGATGAAGAAGAACGTCCTGAACCCCGCGAATGCTTTAGTTGCAGTCCCCTTCCTAAAAGTCCCCGGAAAAGTAGGCAAGTCCTTCCTCTTCAAAACAGGAGGTCTAAAATACCCGAACAAGTTACTCCGCACAAAGAAAGCTGTGATGGGGGGTGCAGGAGAGTTTGTTCAGGAAGCAACTCAGGAGGGAATACAAGAATGGGAGCGGAACAAGGCACTAGACAAACTTGACAGGGAACTTGGAAAGGATGTTCTTGATGAACCACTGTGGAAGGATGTCCAAGCCCTAGATTGGGACCGGATGCTCTACGCCGGGAGTCTTGGAGCAATGGGTGGAGGTCTTTTTGGGGGACTGAGAGGACAGTGGGAGAAAGGCAAGGACCGTCCACAAGAACAGATACGTCAGGATATTAGAAATGCAATAGAGTCTGGTGATCCAATTCAGTTGAATGAGATTCGGGAGAATTATTCCGGGTTGATGAAGGGGGCAAAGAACGCAGTAGAACTTTCCACTACAAGGGAGGAAGAACAAGAGGCAATCCAGCAACTGAGATTCATTGAGAGTGCAGAGAAGACTGCAACTCAAGAGATTCAGGATATTGAAGACGGGATAATTACAGATCACAGGATAGACAAGAACAAAACCCGATACAAGATGCGGGTAGAACTTCTTGAGGCAGTTCAAGGTGGAAAGAGAACTCTTGAAAAATGGATAGATCAACACAAAGAGACAAAGAATCCACTTGCCGCACAAGTTGTTGATGATTACTTGAGGAGAGAGGGTGCAAAGAACATCGAGAAAGTCGGTAAGGAATTGCTGGCAAGAGATGTTGCTGCAAGAACACGGGGTATAGAGGAATTCGAGAAGAGAACTCGTGCCCCGGAAGCAGATGATGTTCTGTCTCCACTTTACGGGAAGCTTGAGGAAGAGGGTGTAAAGGGAGTTACCCCGGAGCTTCAGGATGTGATGCTCTCTGCAATCAGCGAGAAGATCGGGAAAGGAACCGTACTGACCCCGGAGGAGATCGCATTTGTCCGAAAGACTAAGAAGACTCGTGAGAAACGAGAAGAGAAAGCAGAGTTCAAACCTCTTACATTCAAGAAGGAACCAGCAGTAAAAGAGGAAGCAGCAGTCGCAGTAAGCGAAGTCCCATTAGTAACAGCCCCCCTTGTAGAGGAAGTCCCCACTAAAAAACCCACGAAACGCAGGGAATATGCGGATAACCCCCAGAATGTACCTGTCCTCGCAAGGAAGCTTTTCAAGGCAGAGATAGCAGGAAAGACATACACCAAGACTAAAGCTGAGGAACTTCTCTACAAGAACTTCTCGCAAGATGTGGATAACGGAGTCCTCGATCTTCATGATCTTAGAAGGCAGAGAAGGACCAAGGAAGGAAAAGCAAAACTCCTTCCCACAAAAGTATCAGAGCGCAAGACACCTGCTGTAGTTACAGAAGCTGTACCCACAAAAAAGAAAGATGTCGAAGTTGCCAAAAAAGAGGAACCGCGAATCAAAGGGGTTAAACCCAAGGCTGTTGAAGAACCTCCGGCACCCCCTCCTAAGAAGGAAGCCGGGGTTAAGAAGGGGGAGGAACCCAAGGAGACAGTCAAAGAATCTGCTGTAGAGGAAAAGGAACCAGCCGTTAAGGAAGGGAAGAAGCTTGTTGCCTTCTCTAAACGCTCTATGGAGGAGAAAGTCAAGACTGGGACAAACAAGCAGATAGTGGAAGTGATCTCCTCCTTGAAGAAGGAACTGGGTGAACCCCCACCCACAAGTAAGGAGGGGAATAGTAAAAAGAGCGTACTACAGAAGATGGCAAGGGATTTGATTGCAAAGTCTAAAGCACCTCCTAAGAAAGCACCATCCAAGGAAACTACAACTGAGGAAGCAGCCATAATCACAGAGGGAGAGGTTGTTGATCCCACAGATGCAGACCTTAGAGCAATAGAAGAGGATACAAGCGAGATCAGGGAGTTCACAAGGTTTGCACTTTATTCAGATCAGCTTGACAGGCATCTTGCTGAGATGAAAGCAGAGGATCGTACTGAATTTGATGAACGCTTTGTGAACTCACTCCCTGAAGTAGGTGAGGTTCTTCCTGCTTATGAAGTCTTTCTTCCAGAAGAGGGTAGGAGACTTGCAAACATTGACAGTGCATTGAAGAGAGCCGGGAAGCGACCAGTCAGAAAGTTCAAAGCAGATGCACCCGCAAACATTCGTGCAGAAGCTGAGACATGGAATAGTATTGCAGGAGTAAATCTTAGAGGAGGTACTGCATGGCTTTCTGATTTGGATGGGTTCAACTTCTACCCTGTAAGAGAAAAAACAAAGGAAGTCGGTGTCGTGGGAGTGCAAGTCACACGCAAGCGTTACATGATACGGGATCGTTTTGGAAATCCAGTCATTGACATTCTTGAATATCAGAAGAAACTAGACTCCAAAGAATTAGCAGAGGGAGATGCAATTCCGGAATCATTGTGGTTGAAAGTTCAGGACTCGTTTGTTGATCGGTTCGGGATTTATGCAAATGATCCCAAAGTCATCTTGGAGTTAAAGAAAGGCGGGTACATACAAGTCCCAAAAGCAGAGATTGACTTTGCACAGGGAGTTGTAACGGACAAAGAGGGCAACCCTGTGATCTTTGATGAGATCACGCTGAAATTCAAGAAGCACGAAAACATACCATCAACTGTCACAGAGTTTTCTGGAGGGAAAGCGGAGAGGGGCAAAGCTCTTGATGAGTTGATTGCAATACACCTAACCGGGGGACTTGCAAGAAGGAACAAGTTATCGAAGCTTATCGTGAATGTTGACAAGGGGGTTTGGGATTCCACAAAGATTAAGTTTCCGAAAATAGAGGAAGCCACAACTGTAGGAAGGGAGGAAGCATTAAGAGGGGAAAGATTAGAACGAATTGAGGAGGAAGCCCCATCCATTAGCAATGTTCTTGGACTTCAGAGGGATAACTTCAAACCTGATCTGAAGGGAACCTTGAGGTTAAAAACCGCAATCAACAATATGGTGAGAAGGCTTCCAGATGAGTTCTCAGATTATGGGGATTTTGTAGGAAAGAATGAGGAGCAATTGCAGAGGGCATACTTGGGGTTGTTCATAAACTCTCAGAGAGAAGGCGAGAACCTGCTGACAAGCAAGGAGATATCAAGCATTGACATCACAGAGTTGAGGGAGAGTGCTAGAGTCTTGAAGGAAGGCGGAGAAAAAGTCGCAAAATCTGCGGAGATTATGAGGGATGATGTTGACTCTGCTGTTGCTGAATTTCTTGCAAAGGGGGGTAAGATAAGGAAAATTGCAACAGAGGAGATAGGGGTTAAACCAACCATCAAGGAAACCTTTCAAAACAAGGATGAAGGAATCAATGATTTCATTGAGATGCTTACCAAGGGAAGACTAGATGCCATTTGGGTTGCCCCAGAAAATGCAGATGGTCCTCCAATTCTGAATGCAGTGTTCCTTGGAGATAAGAAGACCAAGCCGTATTTCCGAATCAAGTTTGAGGGAGTTCCAATTGAGAATGTCCTGAACTTTATAGAGCCACTTTCTCCAACACAGAAAGGAAAGAAACTTCTGAAAGAACCACGGTTCAAACTTGCAAAGAAGGGTGTCCGAGGATTGGGGTATGCCGATGCAAGACTTGCGTTGGATCAGTTCCGAAAGGAGTTCGCGGGAGCAAGGACAGTAGACTACAAGCTCTTTGCAAATCCACAAGAAGCAAGGGACGCAGGATATGACATTGCAAAACGAGCAATGGGTGCAACTCTCAGGGTAGAGAATGGGTTCGGACAAAACGAAATCCTCATCTTTCATGAGAACATTCCTGATATGCAGTCTGCACGTTCCCTGCTTTTCCATGAATCCATAGTTCACTACGGGATGCGCGAATCATTGGGGAACCGTCAGTTCAACAAGCTGCTTTGGGAGATAGTAAATCGTAGACCAGAAGATGTCAGAGCAAAGGCAGAGGAGATAAACAAGGGACTTGGAATTACAGGAAGGGAGATCACAAGCTTTGACCTTCGGGTTGCAGCAGAAGAGATGCTTGCAGAAGTCTCAGAAGGAAGGGCGAATGCGTCACTCACTCAGAAGATTCTCCTGACAATAAAGGATTTCTTCCACAAGTTGTTTGGGGGAAGGATGAACGATGCAGAATTGAGAAGCATCGTGATAGACGCAGAACAACAGTTCCGCAAGGGAACAGTAAAACTATCGGGAGAACAAAGAGCGGCTGACATCATGTCATTCAGAGGAACTCCTCCTAGAGTGATGAATGAGAAAATTCCGTCAGAGGTTTCCACAATCAGGTATTCCCTTTCTGCGGATGACATAACCTCCAGAAGAAGCAAGGATAAGAATGATCTGGCATCGGCTCCCAAGTGGATGACAGATGATCAGAAGAGGTTCTTCATTAAGATGGGACCACCACATAAGGGGGATTCTCTCAGAAACAAGTTTGAGATTATCCGAGAGGATATGTGGACAAAGATTCGTCAGGGGATGTTTGATAGATATGCGTCCATCAAGCAGAAAGCAGGAGATAGGGCATATGTTCTCTCAAGAATGTCATCCTCCTCAGACGGACCATTCGGGGCTTTGTTCTCAAATGGAAGAATCTTCATGGACAAGGAGGGTGCAATTGATGTGGACACCTCCAAGAAATCCTTTGTCGAGGTCATGAAACCTTTGGGGAATGAACTAGACACATTCCTCAGATGGGTTGGAGCGAAGAGAGCGGCTCAACTCAAGGCCGAGGGCCGGGATGCCCTGAGATTCCTCACGGATGACGAGATTGCGGTTGGGCTGACTCTCAACGAGGGCAGGGCAAGGGATGCTATCACAGGGAAGAGCATCACCCGGAAGCAATTGTTTGATGATGTGTATGCAGAGTTCAATGATGTGCAGAACTCAGTGCTTGATATTGCAGAACAAGCGGGAGTGATCTCTGCAAAAACAAGGTTGGATTGGGAGAACAAGTTCTATGTCCCGTTCTACCGCGTGATAGAGGAAGACCAAAGCGGGAGGAATGGTCCTAAGACTTTGGATAAACTTGTCAACATAGACGCATTCTACAGGTTGAAGGGAAGCGACAGGGGACTTGGGGACTTGTTGCAGAATACCCTGATGAACATGCACCACCTGATTGATGTATCCCTCAAGAATCAGGCAGCGTCAGAGACTGTCGCACAGCTTGAACAGAATGATATCGCAGTCAAGCTAGGAGACTTCCCAGTTAATCCTGAAGAGGTTGCAGATTTCAAGAGGAGGATAAGGAAAGGAGATGAGGAAGCTTCAAGGAAGTTGTTTGAATCAGACGCAAAGACAATCTATGTGAGAGAGGGCGGAAAGCGAGTCTACTACAGAATCTATGATCCATTGGTTCTTGAATCCCTCATGTCAATGAATTCTGTGAGGCAGGACAATCCCCTCTTCAAGTTCTTCCGTGGAAGCAAGCGTTGGTACACACACGCAGTCACACTTTCTCCTGAGTTCAGGTTAGCTAACCTAATGCGGGACACGATTTCCACAATGGCCTTGGCTCCAGTAGGGGTGAAGGACATGGTGCAGTTCAACCCAATCTTCAATGTCGCAAAGGGATGGAAGGCAGCAGGAAAGAAGAGCAAGGAATACGGGCACATACTCGCAGGGGGCGGGATGTTCAGGTTTGGACATTCAATTGGAACAGACCCTGACAGAGCAAGACTCCTACTCAAATCAGGAATCAAGGAAGAGTTCGTACTTGACAATGAAAAGGGGTTTCAGAACTTCCACTCGATGATTGGGAATGCCCTGAAGAAGGGATACAAATGGTACGAGGGAACCGGAGATCGTTTTGAAAGTGCAAACAGAGCCGCACTCTACACGCATCTCAAGGGAAAGGGGAAATCCCACTTGGAGTCAAGCTACGAGGCAAGGGATTTGATGGATTTCTCGCTGCATGGAAGTTGGGGTGCAGTCCAGCATCTTGCACAGTGGAGTCCATTCCTGAATGCACGGCTTCAGGGGTTATACAAGATGGGCAGGGCAGCATCAACACCCGGAAGAAGGTTGCAATTTGCAGCAGTAACCATGATGTATAATGCGGCGAGTGTCATGGCATACCTCGCGTACAAGGATGATGATGACTTCAAGGATAGAGAAGAGTGGGATCGAGACACCTACCATTGGTTCAAGTTCGGGGATACCGCGTTTAGAATCCCGAAGGCATTTGAGTTAGGGGCAATCGCCACACTAGCAGAAAGGGTTGTTGAACAGATGGTTGACGATGAGGTGCATGGAAAGCTGTTTGGAGAGAGACTTTTCCACACGCTTCATGAGACATTTGCAATAGACCCGATCCCGATGCCGTTCCGTCCAATGCTAGATATCTACAGCAACAGGAACCCATTCACTGATCGCCCAATAGAATCAATCTCGATGCAGAGGTTGTCCCCTGCTGAAAGAAGGAACGCATTCACTTCAGAGTTTGCCACTGTGATGAGTCGTGTGAATGCAGATTTGATTCCTTGGGAGAGAGTGCAGTATTCTCCTGTCCAGATAGAATATGCAGTGAGGGGATACGGGGCATGGCTAGGTGCAACAACACTTGCCGGGGTTGACTCTGTATTCAGGATGGCACAAGGAAAGGAAGCCCCAGAAGACGGAATGAGTAGCATCCCTATAATTGGGGAGCCACTACAGAAGGGGGTAAGGCGGTTTGTTGTTGACCTGAAGGAGAAGCGGCACACCAAGTATATGACGATGTTCTACAATCAGATGAAAGAGATGAATCAGGTATTCTCCGACATCAGGGAAATGCGTCAGCTTGGGGAAATTGAGAGGGCTAAGGACAAGAGGGCGGAAAACAGGATTCTACTCCGCTACAGAACATCATACAATCGGATGTCGAGAAGACTCAGCAAAATCAATAACAGGATTCAGAGAATCGCCAACGATCCGCTCATGAATGGGGAGTTGAAGCGGCAGAGGATCAACCGCTTACAACAGATGAAGAACAACTATACTAGGACATTAGTAACTAGGACTTTTCCAACTCTAAAGAAGGCGGGGTAAGCAAAAGAAGCTGCTTACCCTTTTCGCTTACAGTCGGGAAATAGATTCCCTTCTCAAGATGCCCACTTTGAATTCTTCTGAGGATTTCATCGTGGGCTTCTTTATTTGTGCAGCCATGCTTCGCAGCAAGCAAAGAGTATGGTTGGTTGTACGTTTTCAGTACGGCAACATCCCACCACTCCTTGACAGCAGAGCATACATCCTCATCGCTGATTGTCATTCCGCCTCAAACGGATCACGGTCATCCCTGAAATCTTGCTGAGTATTGGGAGCGTCATTCCTTCTTGCGGATTCTTCCGGATAGATATTAAATACCCTGAAGTTGACATAGGAACGCTTCCCGTTATCAGTGTCCTTGACCACCTTGCGATAGGATGCGTGGACATGAATGATATCCCCCTTCTTGATCTTGCGGACAACAATCCCCTTCCCAGCAGGACTGCCTTCGTTTTCCCACAACTCCAAGTCAACCCATGATGTATTGGACTCCCATCCTTCATCAGTCTTCTTTGGGGCATCTACAGCCAACCCCATCTTCCATACGGTTGCACTACCGACATTTGTTGGTTCCGGATCGCCACCAAGCCTACCCGAAAATATGCACAAGTTCTGACAGAACATAATTCTTTCTTTGTTTGAGTTAATAAGAAGAGCAGTGAAAGGAGAGCTTGGATGACCAATGAGGGAAAGCTCTTAACCTCATTAGTACCTGATAGCCTATATCAGGTCTGCTCAAGCAGTATCGTATCGCTTTACGAAGCATGAATCAGGAATTAGGAACCTGCCTATCGTCTTTCCGAGGAGAAATCCTCCCAAGGGATGTCCACATGCCTGAGCGCAAACATCCTAGGGCGCAATAGGGACTCCGCTTACCCCTCTCACTGCTTAGTGGGGGTAGGAAAACATGGAAACCACCCCCGGAGATTCATTGTAATGAAGCTGACTCCTGCTTGGCCCCTCCAAGCAAATCTTCCATGTTCAGTGAGAAGTATTCAGCCAGCTTTCTGAGGTTGTAGGATTTGGGAATGCGGTCCCCTGCCTTCCAATGGTAGATCGTTACTTGGCTGACCCCGATATCTTCGGAAAGCTTTGCAACCGATATTTCGTGATCATCCATCCACTTGATAAGGTTCACATGAAAAGGTGAAGTTCGGACCATCTCCTGATTGATGTATCTAATCATTAGTTTAGTACCCCATCTTCTTCCTTGACAGTGAACCCTATCTTCCCGTCAACTTCCCCTTCGTCAACTTCGACAATATGGAAGTAACTTCCGTATAGTTTTGCCTCGCCAAAGTTAACCATTGCAGTCTCGTGGTTGTACCCTTTCACGAACACTGTCATTGCATATATCTTCTCTACCCCTTTTCCGGGCATCTTTACCTCAAAGGCAGGATCAACCTTTTTGATGGGGCGAAATACTTTAATCGGCATTATACTTCCTTTCAGAATTTAGACACGAATCGCGCTATAGGGTTAATGAACGGTAAAAGCCCCAATGCTAAGACCGTGTTTACACCTGTGTGAACCAATGCTATATGGCGCGTGGTCCCATGTGGAAAACCGTCAGATACCAGCAATCCAGCAATCCAAATTGTCCCAGTTGTTCCGATGTTTGCACCCAAAACTGCACCAACAGCAGATGGTAAGGGGAGTGCCCCACTTGCAACAAGCCCGATTATAGCAGTTGTTGTTATTGAGCTGCTCTGCCACAGCATAGTGAAGATTATCCCTCCAACAAACATCCAGTATGGGTTGGAGATGAACCACTGCAAGTGTTCCATCTTCCCCATGCCCTTCATCCCCCCAGCAAACATCTTCAGTCCAACATAGAAGATGACTAGCCCAACCACAGCTTGCATGATTGGGGAGTCGAACTTAATCATACTATTCTAAATCAGTAAGATATCCGGGTCAAGACAATATTAAACATTAGTTAAGGAGTTGCACTTGTCAGTTCTGCGAACAAGGTATAGTCCTTCAGGAAGGCAAGTCTGCTGATCCCGGTTTGTCCAAACCTGTTCTTTGCAAGAATAACTTCTGCAACATTCTTGTCCTTGGAGTCCGGGTCATAGTATTCATCACGGTAGATCAAGAACACCCTGCTTGCTGCTTCCTCTATCTTTCCACTTTCAGAGAGATCAGATATGGATGGACGCTTTGAGGTGCGGTTCTCAACTCCACGATTGATCTGTGAAAGCAGCATTATATGTATGTGCAAGGACTTTGCAAGTGCTTTAAGCGTGTTCACTACATCACCAACCTCCAAGTCCCGCCTCTCTCTTGATCCACTCTGTATGATCTGAATGTAATCCACAATCACAAACTTCACTCCATACTTCCTGACCTTCTGACGTATTGATGTTATCACTTGAAAGAGAGTGTTTGATGTGTCCTCTATGTAAATTGGTGTTGAGTCCAAGTCATTGTGATACATGTTCTTGACAGAAGCCCACTCGTCTTGTGTGAGTGTGTTGTTCATGATGGAGCCTTCACGGATTCTGCACCTTGACGATGTGATCTTCCTCATTATCATCATGTCTGTCATCTCAATCGAGATCAGAAGGGAGGGAACCCCAGATATAGCTACGTTGCAGAGCATGTTAGTTCCAAATGAGGTCTTCCCCATTCCTGTCCTACCCGCGATGATATCTACATTCCCATATTCAAGACCACCATCCAGAAACTTGTCTATAGAACCCCACCCAGTCAGGAACCTGTTTTTCTTGATTGCACCCTCCTTCATGGATTCCATCATTCTTACGAAGATGTTCTTTCCGGCTGGGTCTGTAACACCCTTGTTGGTATTCTTCTGGTCTATGATCTTGTCAAGAGATTCTTGTGCAATGCGGAGCGTTTCATCGGTGCTGCTTCCATTTTCGATGTTGTTGTGGATGGAGCGGCTTAGTTCAAAGAGTCTTCTCTCAGAGGAGGCGTTGCGTATGTTATCTGCATATGATTCCACTAAATTCGGAACACCTGTTGAGTCTGTGATAAGAGACTGAACAAAGGTATCCTTGATTCCATGTTTGCGAATCTTTGTAAAAAGTGAATTAGCATTTAGTGTTCCCCCCTCCGCAATGACAGAAAGAATTCCTTCATAGCATCGTCTGCATGAATCACTCGTAAAATCGTCAGGCATGACAACGGTGGCCGCTACGTCTGCCAACCCTCCTGTGTGATCAGACATTACGGCTGAGATCAGCCTGAATTCTTCTTTCTCTGTGTGATCAACCCTATTCATTGATCCTCCAAATGACAGAGTTTACCTGATTTGAGTAGATAGTGTTTCTCAACTCGAATTCCTTTAACCTCATTGCAATCTCATAACAACTACAGAATCTCTTGTTAAAGTCATCCCGCCTTAATCGGTCTCTTGTCTGTCCTAGGTCGCGGTCTGTCCCCTTTGTTAACAACAGGGCTTCAACCATGTACTTGTCTCCAACACATTCTACACGGCTATCCCCGTTCAGTAGTGTATCCAGATAGCGACTGTTCAGGAAATTCCACAGAGCAACCTCCGGGGTTTCGTCAGAGCGGTGATACTTCTCATCAAGATAATACTCATAGGTTGGATTCCACCATTTTGCACCAGACTTTTTCCAAGAACCCTTTGCCTCACATTCCTTGACGTATCGGACGGTCCCTTCCATTACTATGTCGCGCCCATGCTTGTTTATTGAAATCCTCCAATTGTAGTAAGCGTCAGTCTTGCTTCCGACATGAGTTCTTTCCTTTCCACAGTAAGTTACCCAATCCTGTAAAAAGTCATCGGGGTATTTCTGTTCAGTGGGTTTGTCATTCTCTTCGGGCTTATCTCCATTGAAGTAGGGGTGGTTGAGATTGAGGCATGTATTTGATGTTGTCACCCAGTTTCCGTTGATTCTCTCCTTCTTCTGAATTACCTCCAGAATTCCATCACTCTTCATCTTCTCAACATAAGTCCTGAATGCTTGGCGTGTCATCTGACATGACTTTGCCATGTTTGTATGAGACTGTTTGATCTGCCCATACTCATCAGCAATTGCAAGCATATGCAGAAAGGGATTTCCCTGTACATAGAATCCATATAACAGGTTCTTCTCCTCCTCAAATCCCCTAAGCCTGTCAAAAATCATCAGTTCATTCCATTGTTGTATGGTAGTTTCATAAGTGCTTGGCATATGCTGTTGGCATCGGCCCCTAAAACCCACTGCTTTATGATCCAGATGTAGTAAACATGATCTTCCACGAGTTGCAGTCGTTGCTTAGGGTTTATCTGACCAACCTTGACCAACTCTTCACGGTATGATGAAAAGTATTTCCTGACATCAACGTAAGTCTGTTCACCTTCACGACTTTGGAAAGTCCACTCGTCATCATATGGAGTTGGGATATGCTTGAGATTTCGTTTTACATCTGTGTGCCTCTTTATGAAAGCAAAAGCCTTCCTGTATGAACAACAAAACATTTCTGGAGTTCTCTGCTCATCATCATCCTGCTCGTAGTTATGCTCTCTGTAAACCTGATATATTTTCATGGTAAACCAAATGTGAATCCCCCCAGATTATTTACACATCCGGGGGGAAAGCTACGCCGTTATCCGCCAAGACACGGCGTAATCCGGGGCGGGAATCCCATAGCAGAGTCATCCATGACATAGCTTGCCGCACAACGCGGCACCCACCCGGATTTTTCTACCCGTTGTCCGCGAGTTTATCACTCTGCGAAGAGATCATATCATTGACCTTGGACGCAGTAGATAGTTCTGAATTTTCTTTGGAGGTTTTACTGATTATGTCTTTGATTGCGTTGACGCATTTCATCATCTCTTTGTAGCGTTTCATGTTTTCCTTGCTGATGGAGTCCTTGTGAAGCTTGACGAATTCCTTGAATTCCAATCGTGTTTTCTCAAAGTTCTCGTGGTCTGCATCAGGAGGGATCAAACTGTCAGATGCAGAGGATACCTCCTGAAAGTCCTTTAGTTTAATATAGAGAGACTCTAAGTCAAGGGGCAAGTATTTGATACGTCCTGCTGAATCGGGATTGTCAGGAACTTTGTCAATAGGTAACTTCCCAAAGGAATCCTTGATCCTACCGATTTGAGCTTTCATATCTCCATGACGGTTCGGAGCAAGTTCGTGATCCTCCCCCTCGTTATCAGCACGAGGATCATAATCATCTATTGTCTGTCCTTCAACAGGGATTTCGTAGCGGTAGAACATCATGTTCTTGTATGCGTAGCTCTGCATCTTTCCACTGCTCTTGTCCCCTGTGTCCATACCCTCTCCGACACACACACAGAAATCAACCTCTTCAGGTCTATCTGCATTCTGAAACTCCCAGACATAGAGGGCAGTCATATGTAAGGCTTTCTTACCCTTGTCATTTACAAGCTCCCTCATCTCGAAGTCCCGTATTTCTCTTACCTTGACATGAACCCTGTACTTAACGTGTAATGCCGATATCACTCCAAGCACATCTTCCACACCACGGTAATCGTAGTTCTGGAACTTCTGTTTCTTGTCCTTTGAAATCCCACCCTCAGTCAGTTCTCGCTTGACGCATAGCATCTTCTCCCAAAGAGAGAAGCTCTTGACATCATCGACTCCCATATTCAATCTCCTTATTTCAGGATTTGTGTTTAACGTATAATTAGGAGGCAAGCTCTTTTAAGTACCTGCCAGTTGTCTTGGATTTTGGCACCAAGTAATATTCATCTGTCGCGTTCTCTTGCATCTTTTCTGCCCACTTCTGTGCAACTTCCTCAGAGTGTCTTCCGGATTCCTCTATTGCTGTATAGATTTCTATAAACAAAGTAGAAGATGTGTATGGAAACAGAAACGGGAAAACTGCGTGTATGTATCCTGACAACGAAGCAATCAGCCCCTTGGTGCTGTACTTGATTGCAAACAATCCATGTTCCCAGTATGTTTGGGATGGTTCTTCGCTTGGATGATCTGTGAATATATTTAACATATCGCCTTTCTAGTTAGACGGTTCATATTCCCTCTCAAAATCATGACGATTACAAACTGAGAGTTCTCCTGATGTATCCCTGATTACCCACTGTCCCCACTCGACACGCTTCAAACCCTCTGAAGTACGCAGAGACAAGTTATCACGGCCATCAGACTTTGGATGATTGACTCCCTTCAAAGACCCAATCTCACTACGGTCCTTGTCGAATGCTTCTCTCATCCACATAGGCCACTTTGTATGACTGTCTACCTTACGTTTACCCGGAGTCATCTTGAATGCTTCTCTTCTTACACTCATCTGAACAACCATTTCGCGGCAAACTCATGCCGTATCTCTTTGTATTCCTCAAATGTGGAGAAGTTAAACACCCTGACCCCTGCGTAAACAAGCATTGTCCCCAACAATGCAATGTGAATGCGGGGGAATAGAATGTATATCCCCCCTGAAACGAACATCAAGGATGCTACCCACCCGATAACCCTGATGGAGTTATCCCTGAGCTTTGTGTTTACGGTAGTATCGCTTTGCATACTCACTTCTTTCATCGCGGTTCATGGCGTAATACTGCTTTTTGTACTCCTTGTACTCATCAGTGTCCTTGTGCTTCAGATACCAGTTCTTACTTGTTTCCAGTATTTTCTCCTTGTTCTCAATGTAATACTGCTTCATGTACTCCTTTACAGATGTTTTTCGCCTCTTTGCGCTTTCCCTCCGTTCCTTACGCTTCGCTTTCATATACGCTTTTGCTTTTGCGTGTTCCTTTGCTGCCAGACGGTTCTTTGCTGCTGTTGCTCGTCTTAATTTCAAACCTATCATCACCACATCAACTGCGTCCCACATCTTACTATTCCCAATCAGTCTTGTTGGAGTGATTTCGTGTTCTTTCACCAAGAGAAGAAACTTCCAGACTTGCACATCAAGTTCTGATGCGGCTTCATTAGTTGTTACATCCCGGCGAAACATAATGCTTCTACGTTTAGTGTTTCCCATTTAGCCCCTATTTCGTTAGGTATTATTAAGTATTGTTATTGTCACTGATCTTGTGGTTTTCTATATCTCCCTCCCTTTGTTATTTTTTGTAGAAATCAATTGTCATCTTATGCAAATCACTCAGAAATATGGAATAGCCTTCTGAATATGGTCCTCCAGTACCTCTTGCATTGTTGACAATTCCGCTGTCTAAAACCTCTTTCAAAGTTAGGTATCCACAAAAAGAATAAGTGTCTTCATCCCAGAATTTTATAGCTACATAGTAATCATCGTTATGAAACTCTCCCGCCTTTATCATCATCCTGATCCTTCTTTTCCCATGACTGTCGGGAGGAATAGTTTTTATCTCTATCGTTTTATCCCCAATTCTAGCATCGTATTTTATTCTTTCTCCTTGTGGCACTTTCCATAGAGGCGGGAAAAAGATAGGTTCGTCAAGAATACGGTGAGTAATGTGTTTCCTAAAAACCATTTCTCCTATCATCCCCCAATACTCGTCCGCGTATTCACCTTTTTCTTCATCATCCCAATGTCTTGTAGTACCGTAGCTTCTGTGATAATCCCGTCTTTCTTTTGCTACCTTAAAAGCATTCTCTTTCTCCCAAGTAGTTAAGCGGTGTATGGTAGGTTTGCTCATTCTTCAAAATATTGATTAACTGTCCACTGTTTCACATGTAGAATTCTATGAATAAAGAAGAACATGAGTTTAGAAAACATCAACATGGATGGGACAAAGGGATCGCTTCCTTCTCTTTGAAACATACCATCTTCGTTCCAAAAGAGGTCTTTGTCCTCGCCCCAGAAGTTCTTTATAATCAGGTGTCTCATTCATCCTTCCCAAAAATCTTATCAAGAAAATCGGGGACTTCATCCAAGTCATTCCCATTGAAAATCTTCTTGTCCAGTAATCCTGTATAAGTAGGAAGCCCCGTGGGATCAACTGTAACCTCAAGGAGATTCCCCTGATCCAAGTACCACTCTGCTGTAACCTCAAATTCCTTTCCATCTCCCCCAGTTATGAAGAAATCTTTGATATAGATATCTGGGAAGCGTATGTCTTTAGGAAGTTTTTTTAATATTCTTATGAACTCAGCCCATACTGCGTCCATATCATTGATGCCTTCACCTAGTGTCAGTGATCTGTATTTCATTTTTTTGACCATATACATCTGGTTTTCTGTCATCCCTATACCAAGGAAGCCCCTCGCCCCTTACTAGCTGCTTATGAAGACCCTCTACAAAATTGGTAAGAGTATCGTATTCGCAATCACCCCTGCTTCCTACATAAGTGTTACCCTTCCAAGGGATTGTGAGTTTGACGGTTCCCTTCCCCCAGAAATAACGTAAAACAATTGCTGCTGTCCTATCCTGTCCTACGAATGTATGCAGGTATTCGAGGACATCTCTGCACTTCAGAAGAAATTCCTCCTCTGATGGTTTAGTTGTGTCCGTTTCCAATATCCTGCCAGTCAATAAGAAACTCTTGTTCCTGTAACAAGTTTCGTGTACTGTTCTGCAAGTTCTGGGTGATCATTGCGAAAGTTGATCACATCAATACGGTTTGACTCTGTGTTCTTTATGTTGAAGATTTCCATCCCCTTCCACCTGAACCCGGAACCACTTCCAAGTTTGTGGAGCAACTCGTTTTCTATTCGTTTCGACTCATCGAGATATTGCTTGCCCTTGTACTTCAACTCTAGGGCTTCATTGACAAGTTCATATGTCTCTTCGTCAGCCTCCAGAAGTCCTTCACTCCTCTCGATTGAGCGGAGAACCTTCCCTGTTGCTGTACTCCCATCCATTGAAGGATACTCGCCTCGTAGAAAAACCTCTCTCATGCGAGAAAGCATCTCCATTATACCAGAACAAGTTTCATTATTACGGGGTATCACGAAGCATCTGATCTCGTGAGGAATATCCTCCATGATCTCCTCCATTTCACGAGAGTAGTGAACATTTCCAGACTTTTCTAGGTTTTGGATTGCGTCTACTGCCCTTCCCAACCCGGAATCGTCTCGAATTATCATGACTGCGTTCAGCACACCGTCAAGTTCATCCACCAGCATCTGATGCTGACACTGTGTATAGTAGGAACTTGCAGTTTGTTGCGAGAGGTGTTCTCCAAGCTGTTTGCGAATGTTCCATGATGCGGTTGTCTTGACCTCCATAGCCCAACGCCCACTGAAAATCGGGTTGTCAACCACATGGAAGTCCTTTGTTGCAGTCACCCAAGGATGATTATTCTCCCCAAGTATGTAAGGTTCCTTGAAAATATCCACTTCTAGGATATTAGATGCCCGTTCACCAACCCAACTCTCAGCAAGCTGTCCAAACAAAACCTTCACATTCCCACTGAAGTCTAGTGGAGTATCACTCCTCATATTCTTGAATGTCTCAACTGCTGATCCGTAAATCCCCAAGAGGGATGGAGTCATTGATGCAGAGAAGTACCCCATTTTGGAGTGCCTCTGCTTCATCTCCCCAAACTCTTCACTTGTGAGATTGTCTATCCTCTCGATGATCTTTCCTTTCGGGGAATATCCAGATGGAGTATCAATTAGCATCTTCACCCTCCTGTAGAATATGGCGTGTTGAGTTCTTCTCCTTGCATGATACCCATGCGTTTCCAACCCCGTTTACCTTGTAGAATCTTACTTTTGATCGAGAATCATAGAAGTTTGTATGGCTCCCCGTTGTCAAATCCTCGAATGTGGGCAATCCCCTGAAGTATTCCCAACACGACTGCTCCGATTCAAAATGCTCATCCTCAACCCCAAAGGCAGTAGCATTTCCATCCCATCCCAAGACCACCGTAAATACTATTCCAATCCATAGCATAGTCACCCCTTCTTCATGTGTTGTTGAAACCAATCTGATGGATTCTTCCATCGAACAGTGAATGGTTGTTTCGGCTCGTCAAGCTTAGGGTGGTCTGCATAGCAGTTTTCTACCTCACCACTATGATTCTCAAGAGGGATTTCCTCATCAAACCATCCATCCCTTACCATCCTGCTTCGGCAGAAATCAGACATTGAGTCTTTCCGCGTGAGCTTGCTGTCGAGAGCATTAAATTCGCGCTCTGTAAGCATGATCTGAATTCGATGCCTTCGCTGTTTACTTGTCATTTTCATCTCCGAAAGTCAATTTGGTTGCATCAATAACAGCCGCTGCATCAAGGCGATAATCAAAAAACTCAAAGTTCGATGTTTGTGGATGATACCTTGCCACCCCAGCATTCACAGCGTCCTTTTCGTACATGATCCTTCCGCCTGTATAGCCAAGAAACAACCCCCCTGCAAATGCAAACGCGCAACACAGGAACCCTCCTGCGAAGAACAGAGTGTTCTTTACTTCTACCATCATACCCTCCTGATTTAGTTATCTGCGCCATCCCCCTAGTGCAAATCATTTCAGTGTGTCATTCAGGGATCACTGTTTTAAGCTTTCTAATCCAAACCTTCATCTCATTACCGAAGACAGTCTGAAACTCACCTCGTAAGTAGTGGGCCATTTCTTTGTCATCAGCAATATCAAGATTCTTTGTTTCAAGCCTCTTGCCCTTCTCAATTTTAGAGACAAGTATCTCATACTTGTTGTTCTTGACACCAACTTCCTTTCCCATCTCGTTATGTCTGTGTAACTTCACCAATGCTATTGTTGCTAATGCAAGTAGAACAGCAATGATCTTCAGCCTAATTGCATCCTTCCAAAATACCATGCAGCAAACAATCCGATTAAAAGCGGCATAAATCCCCAAAGGGGGCCATAACTCATGAAGAAAACCTTCCAATCATCGGAATCAAATTCCCTGTCCTCACCTCGGTCCTTTTTAAGGTTTCTTAGTTTTCTGTCTGTTTTCATTAATCCTCTTTGCGCCCCTTGGGAGCAACCCTGTCCACAAATTCCCGATCCTCAAACTTTTCGCTGACGAATTTTCTTATATCTCTATCAACAACTCCACTAGATTTCAAGTATGTAACCTGACCACCCTTCTCAAAGAATGCAGCCTTTGCAATATCAATCTCCTTCTGAGATATTGGGACAGCAATCTGATTAAGTTCCAACCCCATACGTTTCTTTGTCCTTTGTTCCGGGGTCAACCTATTCTCATTATTATGACTGTACTTGAAGACTTCATCATAGAATGGGTATTTAGATTCGCTCATTTCTCCCCTTTGTGTCTTAGAATCATTAGTATTAGGATGGCACCTAACCCCACACCACCTGCGTAGATAATCAGCAACTCCACTTGAAACTTACTCAACTCAGACAATGGTTGAATGATCCTGTCTAGTCCCGGCATATCTTGCACCAATCTTCGTGTCCTGAGACATCCATAACATAAACGTAAGCCCCGTCTTCAATGACAACAGCACCATTAGGATGCTGCCTTGATGCAGAGTAAATCTCCTTTACTCGTCCAACAATTATGTCTCCATCAACATCAAAGCTAACCCGATCCCCGATGCCGGGGGATGTTGATATGATCTTCGATTCTCTGATCTGTTCAGTCATGGTCTTGTTTCATTGAGATTAGTTTGTAGCCTTGCTCTGCTTCCTCTAGTGTTTTGTAAACTCCCAAGGTATCCATCACCATTCCTTCATCATCATTCCTTACAATCTCATACCTGATGCACCCGTCATCACAGAATCCAACCTGTATGACAATATCGTTCATGATATTCCCTGCCAAACCCCACCTGACCTCACCGCACCGCACCTTGCCGTGCCTTTATAAAACTATGGGAGGATTCCCTACCGCGCCATACCAGACCGCGCCTTACCCCACCAGACCCCGCCATAAATCAAATCTTTAGGGGGATTCCCTACCCGACCCTGCCAAATCCTGCCGCACCGAGCCAAACCTAGCCTTCATCAAAATATGGGAGGATTCCCTGCCAAACCCCACCTTGCCTAACCACACCTAACCAAACCATCATAAAACTAAGCTGGTCTGACTCCCTCCGGAACAATACCATAAGAGAGAGCTTCCATCTTTGCTCCAAGTAGTTCCTCGTTTTCAGATTTTGAGAGTCTATCAATTATCTGTAGTCTAACAAAAGCCTTCTGGACGGGTTCAAACAAGACGTTGTTTCTTTTTGCCTCTACAGCAATCAGATGATCCTTGAGGAGTTTCTTGTGTTTCTCAATAAGTAAACCGTCTTCATCGTACTTCACTTCATTATTATCAAGGATAGATGAAATGATGTGGTCAGGAAGTCTTGCAGAAGTAATCATTGACCAATATGATATGTAGGCTTTCTTTCCTGCCTTCATCTCCCTGATACTTCTTGGACACTTCTCAAGATAATCGGGGTGGTCATCGTCAGTCACCAAAGGGTAACGTCCAGACTTCTTTATGTGTTGTTTCCATCCCATGTTGGTTTCTTTTTGAATCTGCCCTTGCTATCACGAAGACAGTGAAGAAATTCTTTTGATAATTTTTTAACCAATTTGATCTTCTCTTTACGTAGGCATCCACAGCTTTTAGTATGTCTTTTAGCAAGTTTTCCATCTGCTTTTATGATACAACCGTAGCGGATTTCCTTCCTCGTTCCGCACTCACACCTGAACATATAAAGGGATTTGCAGAGTGGTTTAGATGTGTCAACCACAACGGGTTTACCTCCTCGCCGCTTTGATTTGTTGTAAGTAACTCCCCTGTGCTGTCTCCTTTCTTTTTCAGTTGTTACTTTCCACCCGCGAGAAGGACGCTTCCTTCTTTTGCCGCTCACCCACCATAACGGTGTCAGTCTCGTCCCCTCTATCTGCTTTCCGAATTTGAACTTGACCACTGCTTGAACTTTATGAGCCTCTTTTGCACGAGACAAAACCTCCTGATATCTATTCATACTAATCACCTTGTTTTTTCATCTTATCCAAGAAACCATACCACTCCTGTTTCTTCATCCATGCTTCTGTTGATTCTGAAGATACAACTGAAATCCCATCTGTCCTCACCCTGCCCTGCCTATCGTTGGGGGATTGCCATAAATCCTCAACATCCTCAGACTTGTTCTCAGTAGTCTTGGGTAGTGGGAACTTTACTGGTAGCCCTCTCAGTAGCATCTTTGTCTCTTCTGAAAGCCTCTCCACGCGGACAGACTTCCCGTTTTTGAGTTCTACCACCGCATCGTAAAGACGCTTACCATCCCTTCTATGTCTTGGAAAATTAAGCGGAGGAACCAAGCGAACCTTGCCGAACTCCGACATTCTCAGCCCAAGCTGTTCAGCCAAGTTCACCATCCCCTTCAGTCTGTTCACAAGTTTGACGCACTCGTTCTGACGATTTGCTATCTTGTCCAAAACCATGATGATGTCATTGTTCATTGCTTTTCTTTCATCCATTCGAGACTCCTTCCATACCTTCCTACTATCTTAACAGATGTTAAATAGCACTGTCAAGTAAATAAATAAATAAAAGTTAAATTCCCTACCTTACCCCACTCCACCCAACCGCACCGCACCCCACCATACCCAGCCACATCATCAAATCATTGGGAGGAATTCCCTACCACACCTCGCCATACCTGACCTGACCTAACCAAACCACATCATCAAATCGTTGGGAGGTATTTCCTCACCGCACCCCACCTGACCAAACCAGACCAAACCATACCCCACCCTCATAAATCTTTGGGAGGAATTCCCTACCTCGCCTTACCAGACCATACCTCGCCGGACCAAACCATACCAGACCTTGCCATCATCAAATCATCAAGTCGTTGGGAGGATTCCCTGCCCGACCATACCTCGCTTCACCGCACCCCACCCTACCTTGCCAAACCGGACCCTCTTAAAACGTGGTTGCTCCCGGTTACACAGCAACCAAGAATTCAACCATGCCTTGCCCTTCTCCCACAAGGGATCAAGGCACATCACCAACCAAGAACGCTTCCTCTATATATTATTATTTTACTAAAGATAAAATAATAATATAGTATATTTAGGATAGATGAGGCTACTTGACTGCATAGCCAACCTCTTCTCTGACGCTTTCCTGAAATAGCTTATCTGCCATTTCAGCAGCCATTGCTCGTTTTGCAATTTCTCGTTGCAACCGATTTTGGTTGAACACAACGGTTACACTCTTCTCCCTCCAGTTTAGAACAGGTAAATTATAATTTGTTGGGTTGGAGAGTGTCCCGCCTCCTCCAGCTTCAAGATATTCCTCTCCATCCGGCTTCACCCACATTATTGCCCTGAATCCACTTTCCTCGTCTGTGAGTCTGAACTTCCTGTAGTCATGCTCCTTCATGTATCTGAAACACGCCCTCCTTGCATACCCCATGAACTCCCTGTATTCTTCGCGACCCCAATCGCCCGGAATCCAGTAGTTGTTTTGTGTCCCGAACTTCTTGTCTAGTCTGCTTTGTAGTTTCTTCCTGAACTCGTAGTCCTCAATGATCTGGGTTCCCAGCATGAGAACGTATGACTTCTCCGATTCTGCTCGTGCCCTTCCGGTCATCCCCATACTGAATGATCTCCAAACTCCCCTTAGAGAACTTCCCGCTCCATAGTGATTGGTTGCAGATCGTGCATTGTCCCAATGGTATTGGTGTCCTCCTTGCTTGTATGGAGAATGTTCAAAGTCTGTGAACCCCAACCTGAATACATACTTGGGATCACTGTCACGCTGAACTGAAGATTCTCCATGATGATTAGAGTATCGAATGCTGGTTGTAGAATGCTTGTACTCCATGACATCAAAGACTTCGACATGGGGTGGAATCATCCAAGGATACTTCTTTGCCTTCTCCAAAAACTTTTGAAGGAGGGAGTTCTTCAGCGTCAAACTACGAATAGTGACTGCATTCAGATCATTCCTCTTGTGGAATCTGACTGTATCCTGATACCTGTTCAGGTTTTTTATGTTGTGATCCATGTATATTGCCCTTGAGAGAATGTTTTGATATGAAAGATTGTTATTGTTGAGAAAGGTCATAGTAACCCTCCCCTGTGAGTTGCTTTGTCTGCCCTATTTGACACCACCTTAGAAATGTGTGCTTGTCGAAGGTCCAACTGTCATGGTTGAAAAACTCTATCAAGAACTTTGCAATGATGATCCTTTCTTCTATTGGGTGGCTCTTCAATCTGAGTGCTGCATCCCTGAAGTTTCTTCTTGTCATGTAATTCATATTCCCAACCTTACATATACCCTGCCTACTTCTTCCCACTCCTTGATGAAGTCATGTTCTTCCTTCACCATGTAGTGTACTGCTATGAGAGCAAGCTGACGTTTGGTCATACTTGTGGTAACAAACTCTCTGTCCCACCGTTCAGCACGTTGAAAGTGGATGTCCTCCTTGGATTCCTTATTCCAGAAATCAACTGACATGAAGTATGGGTTTCTAATGTGGTATCCGTTATGCTGCCCTCTTGCTTGAGTGTATGCGGGTTCGCAGTAACATCTATTCACGACAGGAAGGGAGTGCGAAGCCTTCGTTATTGTAATACCCTTTCCCAATGGATTCGGCTTGTACTCACGCCAAAGCCCCCTTGGGAATCCAAGCAGGATATACAGTTGATGCCTTACCTTCTTTTTCCCCCACTTGTCTTCAAGCACAGAGAGAAGTATCTCTGCCATCTTCTCGTCAAAATCAGTCAACATACAGTACCTCTCCGAAAGGTGGGTTGAATTGGATATGGTCCCATAGTACCCAGAAGACCGGATAGCTTGGCTTCTCACTTGGGAACCTCCAGCAGTGACCGTCAGTGGCGTACACCATGACGTTTACCCTCTTCTTCATGTTATCCCTTACCCAATTGAATGCCGGACGGTAGTTCGTTCCTCCTCCCCCCTTCCACTCAATCCTCTTGGGGAAGTTCTGGGAGTTGAACTGCTCTACCTTTTGAACAGCAGAATCAACCGATAGACAGGTGAACTCCCCATCATAGGTTCTTGCCAACCCTGCGAACTCTGCATTCATCTCATCAAGTGTCGGTTGGTCAACACTACCTGAAGTATCGGTAGCCCAAACCACATTTCCGATTGTCTCTCCCTTCATGGAGTGCAGGTAAAGACCCTGATGTATGAACCTCCTGTTGAATGGGGGCCAAACGTGTTTTGACTTTGAGTGTGCGGCGATTTCTTGCACGATCCTTCTGATCCACTTGATTTTCGGATGCAAGATTTCGCGTACAGTCCTATCCAAAGAAGCGGGTAAGTCTCCATGCCGCTTTGTGTTCTGATATGCTTGGGCGATCATCGTCTTAACCCTCTGTTCCTCCCTCTTGAGGATTTCAGAGGTTGTGCGGGGTTGTCCTTTCTTGTCCTCACCCTCACCCTCCTGACCGTCCCCCTTACCCTCCTTGGGGAAGTCCTTGCACTCCCCGGTGCCTGTCTTAGTCGGGTCCGGAAGTTCCTCTTCTTGTGGGTACTTATCCATTAGGATACGCACTACCTCTTCTACAGGTTTGTGGGAGAGCTTGAAGTATTCATCAATGCCCCCTTCCCAGTTTTCGGGGAGTATCCCGTCCTTTGGGAGCGTGAACCTGTTCTCAAGGCACATTCCGTTGACAACAATATCAATGGCAACCTGATAAGTCCTTGCTGGCATCCACTCCCGCTTGCGGATATGATGCAGCAGCATCACATGGAAAACCTCGTGAGCGATAATCCCTGTTCGCTCCTTGTGCTGTAACCCCGCGAAGAACTTCTCATTCACTCCAATTGAAACCCCATCGGTGTATGCAGTTTCCATCGAGTCATCGAACTTGAGGTCAAGACTTACCGCAAGCTGCCCAAGGAAGGGTTGGTCAATCATCATGTTTGTACGGACCCTCGTTAATAGCTTTGTGTCCTCCATAGAGCATCCCTCCTTTGAATTTGTGTACTTGGGAGCTACCCTGACACCCCCAAGGTCAATTCAAGCCAGTCACGAGGCTTGTATGAATTAGATATAGTTAATCTAAGATGACATCCTGAAACTTCATGCCCCATTCTGCCATCTCCGGGCATTCTGTGAAGCCCTCGACATCCGCCATGCAGTCCTGTACTAGAACTACAGAGAACTCCGGGGGCATCCTCATCGCATACTTGATGATCTGTCCCGCATTCTTCTTGTCTGCTTTACTGTACAACCCGCATACCACTGCCCAATTGAGGTGGGCATCCGAAGACGAGTACACCTGAGCGTTTTCCGGGTCGCGGATCAACTCATCGAGATTCGGTAGCTTCCTGTAATAATCAAGGAACCCATAGAACTCAACTCCTGCACCCTCACCAAGACAGTTCTGGGCGCAAATGAGAAAGAGCGGGTCTTTCAAGTCCCTGCCATCAGATTCCCAAGCGTTACAGATATGGGAAAGATAATCCCAAGTCCGCAAGGTGCAGAATGTCAGACAAGGATTCTGAGGATCATAGGTGAACAGAAGTTCCGGCCTCCACCGAAGGAATGCCATAACGTCCAACCTGATTCCAGTCTTCTGCGCGTTTGAGATGTAATCCTCAATCGTGGGTTCAACTAGGATATGTTGGGCGAACCTGTTTGCATTCGGAGAAGGCACCTGAAAGGTCACTCCACCATCCTCATCACGGTTCCCGCAAGCCCAAACCCTCCATCCATCCGGAAGGTTGTACTTCCCTATGCGGCGGTCAAACAAGAACTCGTAGAAACTTGTCTGTACAGTCGGTGCGGCTGAGTTGAATTCCTCAAGCAGCACGATCCCATGCTTGCCATCACGTTCCTCAATAGGGAATACGTCAAAGGGAATCCACTCTGCAATATGCTTTTCCTTGTCAACTGAGGGAAGTCCCCTTGTGTCAACTGGATCAAGCTGTGATGCTCGTAAATCAACAAACCCAAAATCCGGGTAGTCTGATCTTCGCATACGCTCCACAAAGTTATGAACACTTGTGGACTTTGCAGCACCTGACTTGCCCCACAAGAAAATCGGCTTGTTCACCCTGTACATGACAGAGAGAATCACCGGGAGTTCCTTGAGAGATACTGATTGAATTGCCATAGAGCTTTTCATAGTTAGAGGTTGAAAAAGAGGGGGGTGAATTTCCTTACCTTGCCCAACCACGCCCAACCTGACCATGCCGTGTAAGCAGTGGCTATCCCCAAACCATTCCGTTGAGGATAACCACTGCATCGTCAGGTTACTTTATAATTTCAACGGTGAACCGACCGTACTTTGGCCTCCAATCACCTAAGCCGATTTGATCTCCCGCGATATTAAAAAGCTCAATAACTTCCGACTCTGAGAGAATCGTTTCGCTAAAGGTCACAGTAACAGTGCATTCCCACTCCTTAAACATGGGGCGGGTACGCCTCACCTGAACCTGATTAACTTTCACCATTACCGATAGGTGATACTCGCCTGACTCCCACAATTCAGCGGGGGTTTTGTCAGAATCCTTGAACTCAAGAATTGGGTCTTCAAGACAGTACAATCCAGCCTGAACTTTTTTACCCGACTTACAGGTTCGCCCAGCATACTTCAGGCAAGCCTCAATCATTTCAGAAGGTATAATGTACTGTCCCTTCGCGTTGACATAAAGCCCACCGTCAAACTCAATCCTCGCCATTTCCATATGGTCAGCCTCAGTCTTCTTTCGCTTCCCTGAAATTTTCTTTAGCTCTTTGGCATGATAACCAAGTGGATTTGCGAGTCTTCCGTTGTGTTCAAGCAACGGAGCGTTCCCAGTCAACTTTGCTGTAACTTTTGCCATAAATCTCCTTTCGGTTAGGCATTTTATTGCGGATCATGGGCCGATCCCATAACCCCGGACTCTTTCACGTTGGTGAAATCCCTGTTCACCTTTGGTGCTTCATGGGGAACCTCCTCTCTTTCTTTAGATTTATACTTGCGTATCAACATTGAATTATGATGAGCCGCATGACATTCCCTGCATAGAGTAGTTATGTTCCCTAAGCAGTCTTCATCCCACTTTCCATAAGGGGGATACTTCCTGTGATGGCCTTCAAGGTTATCTTGGCTATTAGAAAGCACACAACGAAACCCGTCCCTCTCAAAGGCGAGTTGTCTGAGAACTGCCCATAAGGGGGAATTGATGTATTCTTCGTATGTCATTTGTCCTCCGTTGTTTTGAGGACAGGATTTACGAAAGGGGTCATAAGTTTTCCCTCTCTACCTGCCCCCAGTTTATTCCGTTGTGGTTACTGAAGCCGTTACTTCTTCAGTCCCAGCATAGGGGTAAAAACCCACTGCGATGGCGATGGTAACGGCAACAAACACAATCCCGACACTCCAAAATTGCTTAGTCATGAGATTATCCTGCTGATTGTCAACAAAAGAGACATGAACCTCGTGATCGCCTCAAAGCCCACCCTGTTTAGAAGATGGGCTAAACTACGGTCAGCATTTTATAGCAGCACCGCTAAGGCTGCGACTTCTCTTTTTCCCTCGAAGTTTTGCTGAGGGTATCAAAGATAATTGAAGCGGTAGCGAGCTTCGCAGGAGAAAAGGCAAACGACAACGCTTCTTCTTGCACCGTCTTCGACTTCTCATGAAGCCCCCTTCTTGCTACGCTTCCCTGAATACCCGCCAATGGTATCCAGAATATCGGAAGCCTCGTTCCTTACTGTTTCCCGCTTCTCCGGGCTTCGCCGGAGTACGTCAGGGTTCTCCATCCCATTGAGAAGTTCCTTGCACTTGGATGCGACATCCTCAAGCCTTGTGTCTCCCTGAAAGTTGAGAGCCGGAAGAGTCTGCACGATGTCACGCAAGTTGGTTACTAGAGAATCACGAAACGTCTTACCTCCCTTGCTGTTTGCCTTATCCCCATCCTCCGGGGCAGACAAACGCTCAACGATACTCTCCAAGGGATCAATGACGCGCTCCCAAACTGCTTGGGATGCGTACTCTGAAACCACTTTGTCGGTATCTGCTTGTTGCTTGTCCAGCAAAGCAAGTGTTTCATGGTCAACCCACATCCCCGCTGTTTTGGTGATGTCCCCAAAGGCGGTCATGTTGAACGTGACCTTGAAGTCGGTGGCGAGCTTTTCGGGTTCAGGATAATCACTCTCATCATACTTCCCCCCAAGCCGTTGCTTCTGAATATGCAACCATTGCGTCCGCTTCTCCGGGTCGTTGTGACCGTATTCACGCAAGAACTCGGTGAAGGCATCCTCCGTTGCTCTCACAAGTTCCCTCATGCGGGTAGTGAACGGCTGCATATACTTGTTTGAGACAAGTACATAACTGTTCTTCCCTGCATCAGGAGGTAAGGAGTTCTTGTAGTAGTAATCCATGAGTGCCTTCTTCGCACTATCGAAACTACTCATGGCCCCCTTGCCGATGAGTGCCTTTGATGCCGTAAACGATCCCTCAGTCATCCCTTCACGAACCTCGATGATTCGAGCTTCCTGACGGTCACTCTTGTTCTTCGGGGGCAGACCCCTAAAGTTGAGAGTTGCCTTGTGGACAACCTTATCCAATGGGATTGGGTTGTGAGCTTTCTTCGATTCAGTTGTCATAGAACTAACTCGTTTCGGCGGGTTAGAATTCCCAATGCCAAGCCCCGCCAAAGCAAGGCATTAGGTTTAATCCTTGTGTGTACTTGCCCACTCAAGAGTGGATGGTTCGATCTGTCCTGTTTCGTTGTCTGCTTCCCATCTATCCAGTATGATCCCGATG
>Ga0208316_1000536_pt1 | contig 31270 bp, 40 predicted proteins | sample MalvireepMed_231_FD_184240 | JGI IMG/M metagenome (GOLD analysis project Ga0208316, IMG submission 184240) | Marine viral communities from the Global Malaspina Expedition - Malaspina viral metaG DeepMed_231 (SPAdes) (version 2) | ecosystem: Environmental > Aquatic > Marine > Oceanic | place... | reverse complement strand
AGTTAAACAGTTAACCCAGTCACGCGCACACGCGAGGGAAAAGCCCGTTACATTTAGCGTTACATGGGCGTTACATGCGTTACATCCATCTCAAAAAGATGTAACGCAGATGTAACGCAACCCATTTTTAGCGTTACACGCGTTACATGCCCGTTACATCATGTAACACACACTAAACTACACACCAAAAAACGTAAGCACGGGACTCCAAACAACGCAACCCAGGAAACAGGGGTATACCCACTTTTCAGGGTTTGAACTGTCGAGATGGTACCTTCACCCCACACACTCACCTCATCCACAGCACACCCCTATCACCACACCAACACACACCCCACACCCAACACACACAGGCACAGGCAGCACAGCGAAAACGGACAGCGCAGCGAAAACGGACAGCGCGAACATTCGCGCGCAACCATTCGCGTGGGCCACGTTCGCGTCCAGTGTTCCGCGGTTAACGTACTGCTCAGCCGCGCGCAAGAGGCTACGCTGTAAAAGCCTTTAATACGTATTTCCCCCATGTCGCGCTGTGATCTCTGTACGTTGATATCTCGCGTTTCTGGCCGTATCCGTGAACGTACGCCGGATTTAACCCGATGTAGCACAGGCGTTAGAGACAGGTTCGGAGTACTACGACACCTTAAAGGCTGTTGTATCGCCTGTACGAAATCGCGTATATCTGTCACTGGTTTAACTCAGCGCAAATTGACTCTTATTCGGTACTTAAGTACTTATATTCTAGGTGTAGTCGTGTTAGGATTAACGGAGTTACGAAAACAGGATAGAGAGAGAGAGAGTCATGTTTGAGACAGTTACACGGCACAACTTCATTGATCGGTTCCGACAGTCTGACACTTACAAAAATAACTTCAGCTACGAAGGCTTAAGCGCGCTGTTCGACCACCTGGAAGAAATCGAAGACCAGACTGGCGAACCGATACAGTTTGACCACGTAGCGATAGCGTGCGAATTTTCAGAATACGACAGCTTTCAGAGCGTTTACGCGGACTACCCAGGCTTAACAGCAAGCACATTCGACGATGTTGTCGTTATTTACATTACCTGCGGTTTGACAGATTCAAAATTCCACAATTGCAAGGATCACGGCGAAGTGATCATTCGCAGCTTCTAACCAGCTAACTTAACCATCCACTGCGCGCTAGTTAGGCCTAGCGCGTAGCAATGGTAATTTTAGTCAATAGAGAGAGAGAGAATCACAGTGATCAAACTTGCACCGGCCGACCACAGAAAACTAATCCGCGCGGCACGCCGCGACCTGGGCCAGACATTCGAGCATTCTACTGTCGTAGTTTGGGAAGGTAATTCCCCAATCAACGGCGCGCCGATTGTCGCAGTCATCACTAACCTTAAGCTTGCATCAGAAAATCGCAAGACGGGCGACATGGCACAGATGTACATCATGCCACGGGATACTCGCCCGGTTGAAGCTGTAAACAATGGCGACGATGCCGCGGTTTGTGGCAGTTGCCCACTGCGACCAGTGGCCGCGAAAATTGCAAAACTACAGGGCAACATTATCGACGCGTGCTATGTGAATAAAGGTTGGATCGGTAAATTGTGGGACTCAATCCCAAACCTGCCGAGGCTGCATCCTGAAATCATAGGTGATTACCTGGAATCTACAGGTTTGGAATTCCGTGAAGGAACCTGGGGCGACCCGGCCGCGGTTCCAATGTGGGTACGCCGCGAACTAAACCGCGGCCGCGGAACTTCATACACTCATCAGTGGGAATCTGATTGGATCGATCCCAATGCCAAAGATTTCAGCATGGCCAGCGTGCAAACCGTTGACGAGAAAAACGCGGCGAACGACCTGGGATACCGAACGTACCGGGTAACATCCGGGAACTTGGAACCTGATGAAATCCTATGTCCAGAAATCACCAGCAACGCAACATGCAAAGATTGCGGATTGTGCGCTGGTAACCGGGTACAGGCTAAGAACATCGTCATACGGCCGATCTAAACCTAGCTAACTTAACCAAACCAAATACCACGGAGGCGCGACATGTAACTCATACCGGGTCTGACATATGCCAACAAATATGTCCTAGTCGCTGGGCTTAGTAGCCCAGTTTTATGAAGAGGTACTACGAAACTAGACAACAAGAGAAAGAGAGTTAATCAATATGACAGTAGAGAGAACCACAATAAAATCGAATAATTGTGACTGCTCAATAGATGGCGATGGGTCAGCAGATATGCCGCTGTTTATTCGGTACTGTGTCGCACATTCAGCAGGGTACGGCCTGTTTGCACTGTGGGAAGACAAGCAAGCAACGCGGAAAGAGAGTTAATCGAATGACATCACAAACCAACATCCAAAACGTGGTACGGATCGCCGACGGTGTCGAGACTAACGACCCGGAGGCAGCGCGCAAGTTGCGACAGATACTAATTCGCTACGCGCCACAGCGCGAGGTAGCCGCGGAGATCTTCCGACAGCGACGCGCAACCAGGCGCGCTAACAACCAGACGAGAGGATAGGACCATTGCCGACACTATTAGATAGCGCAGCAACTGAATACAGGCTCTGGATCGCATGGTCACCGGGTGACGTTGAAACCCGAACGGTTGCCGATCCGTACGAGGCCAGCGCATACGTGCGCTCCAAGCCTCTGTTGGAGTCAGGCATCGCCGTAGGGCTTGAGCGATGCATCGACGGCGAATGGAGCGAGTGGTACGCATACGACGGCGACGATCTCGTAAAGTTTTCCAGCCTCTAACAAACCCAGACACCTACCCGCCCGCGGCTGTCACACTCTCGATGGCCGCGGGTTTTCGCGTGCCGGGATCCGGCATAACAACGGCACCATGCCCCACTGGCATCGACGCACAGCGTTTCCAGCACGTACCCGGCAGGGTACCCGCCACCATGCACGCGCAACGGCCTGCTACGCTGGCGAGTTACGCGATCCGGTGCCGGGTTAATAAACTGGTGGCAGATTGGTACGATAAGTAGTTGACATTAGGGTGTAGTAGTGTATCTTTGTTTGCAGGTCAGACCGACTGACCAGAGGATCACAAGAGGGGAGGATCACATAACCAAAAACGGGGGCGATTGGTTTAGCCAGTAGATAAAACCGCTTGCGGAATCTGCTGTACGTGGGTTCGATTCCCACCGCCTCCACCAAATACCGCCAGTTCTCTGGCACTAACCAACACGGGGGGCGCGCATCCATCACGCGCTGAGAGGATCACACGAATGACATACGTTTCAATCAATAGCCCGAACACCAGCATCAACCGACTTCGCAAGGTCGGCACGATCAGAGTGTCGGGTGCCGAACTGGTTCGTAAGCTGGGCTGGCCCGACAGGGGCGACGGTTCTACGACGATGAGCGAATGGACTATCGAGTCGGAGCATGGCACAGCAACTATCTACGACTGGGGCGAGGCCAACATGCTCAACGAGTCAGTCTCCACCTGGAACATCGGCGGACGCAACACCGACGCATACCTTGTCCTGGACGATGCCGGGATCGAGGAAAACTACAAAGAGGTACAGGTATGAACATCGTAATCGGGGATCGCATAAAGTTCACACTGCCGAAATTCACAGGCGGGTCGTTCAGTTTCTCAGGTGGTCGACGCAGGTCCAGAGGCGGGACGTACACAGGCGACGAGTCCTTCAGTGGAAGGATCGAGCGCGATTGGTACGACTCAAATACCCGACACTGGTTTTCGATCAGGCTCGATTCGGGCAAGGTCAAGCGCGTGCAGGGCAGGAACCTGTACCCGGCGGTTACATCGCACGAGCCGGGCGACCGGCACGCGGAAGCTGCCACCGAAAAGCACGCACGCAAAGAGATAGGATATTAGGTCGCGGAAAGAGGGACAGCCCTGCTCGTGAACCCCGCGCTGGTAACGTGATATCGTTACCCAACCAACACCCGGATAACAACACCCAAAGAGAGGAGAATCCATGGCTGACATTCTGTCCGCAGGAATCGAGTACGCCCGACAGGGATTCGCGATACTGGCACTCAGCCCGAACTCAAAAATCCCCATCAAGGACACGCTGCTCCAGCCCAACGGATCGCTGTCAGCTACCACCGACCCAGAAATAATCACCAAGCTGTTCACCACGTACCCGCGAGCCAACATCGGGATCGCATGTGGCGACAGCTTCACAGTAGTGGATCTGGATGGCCCAGAAGCTAAAGCTGCACTGACCCAGGCGGGTCTGGAGATTCCAGAGTGCCGTACACATAAAACGCCCCGCGGTTTTCACTTGCTGCTGGAACATCAAGGCACTGACCTGCCCCAGACAGCCGGACTGCTCGACAAGGTTGACGTGAGGAATGGGGCCTCAAACGGATACATCGTGGCCCCGCCGTCGGTGATCGACGGCAAACCATACGAACTGATTCGCGACTTACCCCTCGGACAGTGGCCGGAACTGGTGGCATACGCTGCCAGTAAGCCGTCCTCTCGTCCACGCACAGGCGTTACAGCAGGGTGGGATGACGTTACCCAGCCCTCATGGGTCGCGACCTACCTCTCCGAAGGCGCGCCCGAAGGTCAGCGCAACGATGTCACCGCGCGACTAGCTGGATATCTAAACAGCAAGCACATACCTATCGACGTTGCGCGCCAGTTGCTGGAGACATTCCGGTTAGCTTGTGACCCGCCGATGGACGAGCGCGAACTCGATCAGACGATCCAGTCTATCTACAGGTACGTGCCAGCAGAGAATGTATTCGCGAATGAAGATGTCTCTGCCCCCGTCGTGATGTCGGAGATCGCTAACCGTCGCGTTTTCAGATGGTCGAGCGAGGATTTGATTGTGTCCTTGACCCGGATAACAGTGAGCAAATCCGGTATCGAATGTTGGATTAAGTTTAGTTCTCATACCTGCTGGATTAAGTTTAGTTCTCATACCGATCCTCTGTTTGGGCCAGTGCGACTGAACCTGCTGTCATCATCAGGTCGTGAGTCTCTGACGCGGGTGCTGAAGAACCGCAGACCTCTCAACTGGCAGATGGTACTGGATCAGGTATCCAACATGGTTAGCAGCAGCCTCGAAGAGGGTGGCGCAGCAAAGGACATGCGTTTCCATACACCAACCGCTGTCGATGAGGGCTGGTGCGTCCGACCCTACGTCCAGACCAGCCAGCCCACACTCATGTTCGGGTTTGCAGGTAACGGCAAGTCAACAATTGCTACTGCCCTCCTCTTGTCGAAGGCATCGGGGACGCAGTTGATCCCCGGCATAGACCCAGGCTTCCCCGGTGGAGTCATGTATTGCGACTGGGAAGACAGCGAGGAAGCCTTCAACACCACCGCCACGGCCCTGCTCAGAGGGCAGGGTATGACATGGGAACATGATGTCCTCAAGCCGGTACTGTACCGACGCTACCACGGTGCATTGGCTGATTATTTCGACGCTATCGCAAAGGACATCGCCGACCATGACATCAAGCTGATCTGCGTGGACTCGCTGGTCGCCGCGTCAGGCGATCAGCACAGTCCCAATGACGCAGAAGCAGCACGCACCTGGCATCAGGTCATGTCGGCCCTTGGGATATCGAGCATCGGTATCACGCACGCCGCGAAAAATTCCCGGGAACCTTCTGCATACGGCAGCGTGTATTACACGAACCTCGCCCGTCAAATCTACGAGGTATCCGCAGATGCAGAACCCGGCAACGACAGCACCGTGATCGCCATTACCCATAGGAAGGGAAGCAACACCGGAATCATGCGACCTGTCGGGCTGCGTGTGGACTTCCAGTCAGACGAGTATAAGAACGCAAGAAAGATCACGTATACAGAGGCCGACCTTACACAGTCGGAAGTGCTTGCACCGAAGCTTTCAGCGCACGACCGAATCTTGTCGTTGGTCGCCACCCAAAGCATGTCGCCCGCCGAAATAGCAGAAGAGTTGACAGACCTCAAAGCAGTCACCATCAGGCAGTCGCTGCTACGGGCAAAAGACCGCGGGGTTGTGACAGTGAACGCGGCTGGGCAATATCGGAAAATACAGGAGTGAAACAGGCCGAGTTGGATTTGACAAGGTGTAGCAGGTGTAGTACCATTGGTATAGCCGGGTCAGCTTTGACCCGAGAAAAGAGGATCACATAATGATGAATGTAACCCAAGGACAATTCGCAGCTTTTTTAGCTGTCGTAAAAGAACGCATGTTGTCAATTGCAGCATCGAGAGATGCCTACGAAAAACAGTATGCCGAAATCGAAAATGTCCTCATGGATCGTTGCGGCATTGATGGTCAAGAAGTGATGGATTTGGCGCATCAACTCTGTGAACCTGTACTAACAGAGTTAATAGACACGACATTCTTCTTGCTAGCCAATGAGATGCTATGCCTGGTGGAAGGCCATCCCACGAAAGAACTTATAGAGAAAGCAGTCGAGTACACAGAAAAGAGAATCACACATGACCAGTAACTTGATAAGTGACTTAGCAGATCACATTGACGATGCGATCAGCGACCACGCACTCACCGCTCACTCGCGAGGTGCTAACGGCACTTTGGCATATGAAGAATGGGTGTCGTGCGATGAGTGCGGACATGCTGGTGAGAACCAGTCCGAGATACAACATGCCGGGAACTGTCCGGTCGGGTGGTTCCAGGATTTAGTTGACGATGTTAGAAACCCAAAGCTAAAGGAGACAGGATGATAACTGCAACGACAGAACGTGTACGTGAACTGCGGAAGAAGATGTCCAGCCGCGAGATCGCTGACGCACTGGGATGCCAGTCGAGCGAACAGGTCAGGCGATACATCCGAGGTGACGCGCAACCGTCGCCCGAACGAGTCGAACAAATCAACAGGCTGTGCCAACAGCACGGCATAGCCTAGAAGGGAAGAGACATATGGCAAATCGGAACGATGATCTATGGCCTCACGACATAGCCAAGCTGGACGGTGACAGGACTACGTTCAACTGGAAGATAGTCACTGTGGACGGAGCCAACGACGGGCAGTACGGCTACGGCCTTCGCTTTGTCGAGGACACCAGCAACTCATGGTGGAACTGCAAGGGCGAATGGAACGATCAGGCACACAGGTTCGATGACTACGCTGGTGAAAAGTACCAGTCCGGCGACGTAGTCGAGGTCCAGATGGTTCACCGCACCTACACCAGGCGCGACGGTTCGGACGGCGAGGGCCGTGACATAAACAGGATTCGCCGAGCCAGCGGGAACGCACAGCCGTCCCCGGTACAGGCAGCCCCGCAGCAGGCACAGGCTGTACCTGACGCAGAGCCTCGACTGACCACCGATCAGAAGATAGCGCGCGCCCAGGCACTCAACATCATAAAAGACCTGCTTATCGCCGGGATCGTCGAGCCTACACTCAACATCACTGAGGCAGTAGCCTCGCAGATCGTCCGGGATGAGACTCTCAGGCTCGCACTGGGAAAGCACGTAAGCCTGGACTACCTGTCACCGATGGTGCAGGTCGGGATAGAACTTGACGGCACAGTCACAGAGATTAAAAACAAGCCCGGCGAGGACGAGGCTGGTGATACCGTCGAAACCCTTGACTGGAACACCGGCGAAAGCACGACGACCGTATAACCCGAAACAACCCGAAACAGAGAAGGACAACTGATGAAAATAACCAACGAAAAGGGATTCCCCGAAGCCCTCGTAAAGGCCGTCGAGAGCGACAGCTACTCAAAGGGCAGTGCCGACCGGAGCGTCACGGGGCTGCTTGCACCACCAAGGCAGACAGCACTCTTGGATACACACGATGGCGAGATCGTCGAGGACGTATCAGAGCGGACGTTTGCGCTGTATGGGCAGCTTATACACCTGCTCCTTGAACGGGCTGGTGAGCAAAGTCGTAATGCAATAAACGAAAAACGACTGTTTGCGAAAGTGAACGGCTGGACTATATCCGGGCAGACCGACTCTTTGATACTGGCCGAAGATCAAAGAAGCTGGACCATATCGGACTACAAGTTTGTCACCGCATGGAAGTTCAGGCGCGATAAGTTCTACCCTGACAAGCCCGTCGTGCCGGACGAGTACGAGCAGCAGTTGAATATGTACGCCTGCCTTCTGCACGCCAACGGGTTCAAGGTTGACGCACTGAAGATCGTTGCAATCTACCGGGACTGGTCGAAGCTGGAAGCCAGGCGAGACAGCAGTTACCCGCAGCTTGGCGCAGAGACACACGACGTACCGCTGTGGTCTGAGGATAAGGCAAAGGCGTTCATCGAGGAACGTGTGCGCCTGCATCAGGAAGCTGAACAGGTGCTTCCAGAGTGCAGTGACGAGGAACGCTGGGCAAGACCTGACAAGTTCGCGCTGAAGGCCAACGCCACAAGCACAAGGGCGCGGAAGCTGTTCGACTCAAAGGCCGATGCCGTGGCATGGGCCGGGAACCCGGCCAACAAGATGAAGCCGGGGTGGATGATCGAACATCGCCCGGGTGTCAATGTCCGGTGCGAGAACTACTGCGTAGTCAGCGATTTCTGCGAGCAGTTCCAAAGCCTAAGAAACGGGGCATCGGGATGACGGAGCCAGATTTAATCGCAGAGGTCGTTGAAGATGACAGGGCAATCGAGTGTCCAAGATGCAATGAAACCGTGGAGCCTGAGTTCAGCCGGTCTGGAAAGCACATCAAGGCAACCTGCCCTAACTGCAACCGCTACCTCAAGTTCGTTAGACAGATAGCGTTTGTCGGTAAACCGTGGTGGCAGACAGTAGAAGAGGAGACAGAATGATTAACAAATGGATACTGACAAACGGCATTGTCGAGATGACTGTCTGCACCGTATGCGGGCAGCCGTACCAGGAAGGCCATATCGACTGCACCTGTGACAAGAACCATCCCGAAGACTGCAAACGTCCAACCTACTACGAATTACAGGACCGGCTGAAGACTTCTTCCAAGTCGCAGTTGGCATAACTGTCCACCCACAGCTTGGAATGATTCCAAAGTTCAGGACAGAAAGGTTTGGAATGTGGCTCTACATACCGGACAGCAAACCTACATCTCGCTCTACACCGGTGGCGGCGGACTCGATCTCGGATTCCGACTCGCGAATCCAGAAGCTAAGTGCGTCTTATACGTGGAACGAGAGTTACCGGCAGCCGCGCTCGTGGTTGACCATATTGAAGCGGGACTCATGGATGCAGCACCTGTTTGGTCTGATACCGGAACCCTCGACTGCCGACCGTTTGCTGACAAAGTGGATTGGATCATTGGGGGCTTTCCCTGCCAGCCGTTCAGTGTCGCCGGAAACCGAAAAGGAACCGATGACGAGCGATGGCTCTGGGAGCATATCCGGCGACTGGCTGTTGAGATACGACCCCGATTTCTCTGGTTGGAGAACACCCCAGGTGTCCTTGTTCGAGATGGAATTGGAACCGTTCTCGGAGAACTTTCCGAAATCGGGTACGATGCGGAATGGATGTGTGTACGAGCGAGTGATGTCGGCGCACCGCATCGCCGAGAGCGCGTCTTCATTATGGCCCACAGCAAGAGCGAACGACCCGGAGAAACGGGGGAATATATCGAACGACCCTCGACACGGGCTACCAGCGATCGCACAGCATTGGCCAACTCCAGCAGCCCGGGACTACAAAGGGGATTACTCGGACGAGGCACTAACGAGGAAAGACGGGCAGAGTCGGATGGACGCACTTCCACAAGTAACGAGCCGATGGGCAACGCCAGAAGCGAGGGACGGGAAGGGTCATACAACGACGGAGAAACATCCGACAGGATTCAACAAAAACCTTCCGAACGACGTTCAGAACTGGCTAGCCCCGTCAGCAAACGAGGACGCGGCTGGCACACTGGCGGGGAATATGCAGAACATGCTTTCCCACCAGGTCCAGGCGCAGGCGCAGAGTGGCGAGATGTCATCAGCCGAAGACCAGACCTCGCACCGGCAGTGGAGAACACCGGTCAAGTCCGAAGCGGAGGGGGGGACGATGAAGATGGGGGGGATAGCACACTACAAGCTGGGCGATCAGGTCGGCAGCAGGAAACGCCTGAACCCGCGGTTCGTGGAGTGGCTGATGGGCTGGCCCGAGGGCTGGCTCGATCTACACAGCTTCGTATCCTCGGCAACGGAGTAGTCCCGCAGCAGGCAGCACTGGCGTTTCAAATATTGAAAGAGAGGAACTAATGGTTCAAATAAGTTTGTCTGGGATGAGGCCGTTTATTCCTAACCCATCAGATTGGGAACGGTGGAAAGGCCACAAACGTCGGATGTTTGTATTCATGCGAGATGGCCGATGGCATCGCAGAGATGACATTGCTGAGTACGTTGGTACTAAGGGGTTTACGGGGCGAATCTCTGACTTACGGTCGATGGGTTACATTGTTGAATGTAGCCGTACATCAGAGGCAGGTGATACTGCTTACAGGATAAAAGAATTTGTTGGATCTTCTACCACCAACCCTAATCACTGCCCCACCTGTACGTGCGGAAGAATGGCTATGCCATTACAACTGGTGGACTCAGAGTGATAGCCGCGGCATGTATGCACCACTGGCATAACAAGTGTTCAGGCTTATTCCCGAACAGAGACAGCAGTGAGCCGTGCGAGTGCGCCTGCCACACATGCTGCCAGATTCCGCAAATGGAACTTCACAACACAAACTGCCCAATAGGGAAGGAAACAGGATGACTAAATTTGAACGATACATGATGGTGACGAACACCCTTATTGCCAGTGGTGTCTGGCTCACCCTCCTTTATTTAGTAAGTCAGTAGATTGGAATGAGGAAGAAGGAAACCTGCACCGCTGGCCATCAGATGACGACAGCCAATACTTATTACCATTCCAAGCATGGGAATACTTATCCCGTTTGTCGGGAGTGCCGAAATGTGAGGTATCAACAAGTCCGGCGCGCCTCTGGTTTAAGCAGATCGGAGCAGATTGAACTCAGCAAACGGCCTGTCGTAGCGCACTACAACATCAACACATTGAAAGCCTGTCCGAAATGTAAGGGGCAGTTAGCCCAGCGGGGTGAAACAAACGACCCCGTCTTTTGCATCCACTGCGGATGGCGACCAACCAGCTACGTACAAGAGGAGACAGGATGATATTTGATTGCATACACCACTGGATGATTCCAGAAAAGAAAAGCCGCAAGTCACGCGGATACTGTAAAAAATGCGGAATCGGACGCGACTTTTTCAACGTACTAATTAACGACGAGCAGTTACTTAGTGAAACGAAATCTGGGTACAAGTTACAGGAAGCGATTGACCATCTGTTATTCGTAATATCGCTATCAAGATATGAGCCGATTCAAGGCGGTTATGTGGATGAGCGGTACTTTAGAAAAGCAGAGCCATATATTTTACTTGACGAGTTCAAGAAGATACGTGGTGATTCTGACTTCGGGATATTCACTGACGGTTCATTAGCTGCTCTTACATACGAACTCGACACGACACTTATTGGTCATGACACTGACAACATGGACGTAAATCATTTCGTGGTTTCAAGATACAGGTCGGTAAAACCTGCTGAAGTTCGCGGGAGAGTCAAATTAGTTATGCCTGAAATGGTTGAACTCACTCACGGTTTTTTTGACACTCAGATTGCTCACGCTGAAACCTTCCAGTCGATCATGGGTTCCACAGGAAACGGAAGTTGGAAAACTTTGACATTAGGAGCGTTCCCTGACGCAGATACGGACGCCCTGAAGTCTCAACAGATACAGGTGGCTATCGGCGTTCAATTTTCCCGGAGGTATCAATGGACGGTTGAATTAGGTCTTGGTCATTTGAGCAGCCTTCTTGTCCCAACAGACCCTATCGGGGCTAGAGAAGTATTCAAGTTCAGAGATATTCCAGCGGGGAGAGAGAGGCGACTTGCGTTGAGGCACTGGGTTCAAGAACACTACCGCCAGAACAGAACGAAACCTGACGCTGAAATAAAGGTCAGGGAACACATGCGCGGAGCAACGGTTTTTTCATGGCAGGATTTGGATTGCAGAATTAGACCATCGCAGTTTGACATAGAGCGTGATGATAAGGCGAAGGCAATCAAGGAAGCAGAGAAGATAGCGGCTTTGTCAAGGACAAGATAAACCAGCGAAGACTGATTCCAAAATGTATTGCACCAACAAAGTTGAAATATCCATCGACAACTATCCAGAAGGAAAGGAGTTTCAGTCAGTAATGGTTGATTGTGGTTCCCCTGTTATTGAAGGACTTATTTTCCTTATGACACCTATATTCAGGGGATGGCTTGGTTTTCCAGAAGGATATTATTGCAAAGATCACGCAGCAAAAGAGAAGGAGACAGGATGACTGAAGAAAAAAGTAATTATGCATATCTCGACCATGAGAACGCTGTCTTTGAAAAAAGTTCAATTTATGGTTTGAATTTCAGTTCAGCACCGTGGAAATATCTTACAAAAGATGAAGCAGCAGAATGCCTTCGACCTATCCCGCTTGATGAGAGCGACATAATCAACATGCGGATTTCTATTAAGAATTTAGGACAAACGCTTGTGTCAGGGGTATCTAAATTCAAACAGAAAAACATAGTTGACAATGAACTTTTACTATACAACGAAGTGATTTCAATACGTCAGGAAGTTGCTGAACTCAAGGAGATGATAAGAGAGTTGAAGGAGACAGGATGACTTTCTTCAGTTACTCCAAGAAATTACGCACAACTTTTGAGGGGTCGATTTCTAACCCGGAACGAATGATATTACTAGCTTGCCGATGGCGTACCACAGGTAAATCAGGTATGCACCCAAGAAGCAAGATGGCGCGGGATTGTGGATTTTCTGAAGACCAGTTTGAAGAACTGAAAGGATTAGGATTGTTGCATCGGTCTAAGGCTGGATACCACCGACTGCTGCCACTGGGCTATAAAGTTTTAGAAGCAACAGGGACACCTTTTCCAAGAGATACAAGTTTTCCTAAAAAGTGGCAATCAAAGGAGACACGATGACAATGCGACAGCCATGTGATGTTTGTAGATACCCTGTCACAATGTATTACGAAATTCGGGTCAGTAACGATAAGAGACTCCACCCGATTTGTTTAAGTTGTAAAGGCAGTATTGAAACAACTCCATCACCAATAATTAAACTCAATCCAGACCTTCCAATCGAAAAAACACGAGCGTCACATTCTGAACTTGAAGCGATACTTGAAAATTCACGACGTATTGCGGGTGAGAATGCCGACCTTGCCATGCGTTACCGCAACGTCTTACAAACATTGTTAAATCGCAGCAGAGAAGATTCAGGGAATACGATTTTGTCTCAGCGGGACGTTACTGAAATTGAAACAGCAGTGGAGACACGATGACTCATCTGCTTGCCATCGACCCCGGCACTACCAAGTCTGGCTGGGTGTACCTCGACGATGGGATGCCTCTCGACTACGGCTGGTTCGATAACGAGAAGATATACGAACTGATAAAGTCCTTCGGATGCCCGATCGTAATAGAGGATGTCGGACACTACGGGATGCCTGTGGGCAGGGACGTATTTGAGACAGTACGCTGGACCGGCAGGTTTGATTACCTGGCAGCTAACGTCTGTAAGCTGAAGGTTATCTACATAAAGCGACCTGATATAAAACTGCACCTGTGTGGCAGTCCCCGCGCCAACGACTCAACAGTCAGGCAGGCGATCATCGACAAGTTCGGTGGCGACCAGGTAGCCGTAGGCGGGAAGAAGTGCATCGTCTGCAAGGGCAAAGGATGGGCAGGCAGAGGACGGCCTCCGTGCAGCGAATGCAACCAGACTGGCTGGGAGACTGCTCCGGGGCCTCTCCGTGGCATCTCCGGCCACGTATGGTCGGCACTGGCAGCAGGGCTGACGCATCACGACAGCCTGACTGACCCCGATGAGATGCCTATGTGATAGTCTGTGATAGACTCGTTCATGAGCATCCGGTTTTAATCAGTTATGTAGCCTGTTTTCTCCCGGATTGTCTCCTCTCTTTTTGACCCTGCCTTGTTGGTGATTCTCCGGGCAGGGTCATTTTTTTTCCTTCGCTACCCTCTAGCCAAACGCCCCCCGCCAGACTAAGCCGACGAGGGGCGCAAAGAGGGCGGTCGCCCTGTAACCAGACAGAAACAGAACGACCAACAAATAGTTTAGCCCCAGCGTTTCCACCATTCCACAATCTTCTCACCACCACGCTGGACTGCCCTCACTGCTAACCCTATCGCCTCACGTATCTTTCGGGCAACCCGCACAGCCCCTGATCTGATCGCCCTGTATATCCTGACCACCAGCCGATGCCCCCTCTGAACCATAGGCAGGTCAGCAAAGTAGTTGTCGCCGTCTGGATGCGTAAGCCAGCCAGCCAGCAATCCGACTTCGTACAAAATCAGCATAGGTAGGGCAACGAGAAAAGTTAGCGTCCCATCTAACGATGGAGTTATGAGGGCTGCGAAGATAAAAGCTGTTGGTACAACCCACTTACGCAGGTTCCTCGCCTTCGCGTAAGGAACAAGCCTGAACTTAGCCAGAAGCTGCATCACGACAGGTAACTGGAAAACCACAGCACCGATCCAAAAGAGCAGCGACAGCAAGAGTGCCAGGTATTCGGATAACAGGATTACAGGCTCCGCGATCCCCTTGCCAAACGTGAGTAAGAACTGGAGAGAAACCGGGATCATCGTAAAAAATACGAATGACGCGCCCAGCGCGAACATCGCAATCGAGATTGCTGAGTATATTGTTACGAATAGCCAGAACCGTCGTGGAACAAGGGGCCTGAGCATTGCAAGCGCGCCCACTACCAGAACAGGGAACGCTACAAGCTGCCCGCCCTTCATAGACAGACTCAGGGTAGCCGAAAACATATCCTGGGGTGCTGAGAAGGTGGGTCGCCCATCAAAGGGCGATAGCATCTCTTCTGCGGGGGCAAGCAGGAACGCAAACACCTCTGGATGCCACCAGAAGGTAGCCCCTGCCCCGATACTCCATGCCAGAACCGACAGGAGTACGGTGTTCCTAAAACGCTGACCAAACCTGTACCCCCGCTCGTAAGCGGAGAGGCTCAAAGACTACACGCCTTTATCGGTCTTTTTTTTACTGCCCTTGCTGCTGTTCAACATTCCGTTGATGGCTGTGTAGCCCAGAACAGCTATCGCAATAACCGCTATACCTATGATGATTGGATCGTTTGGCATTTAACCCTCTATTTTTTCCTGATGTTCCTCAAATTGAGAACACCTAACTTGTTTATTCTACCGAAAATATTCCGGCGAAATCCGATGATTGAATTGTCAAAGCTACCCATCATCCCTCTCGTGTTTATCAGGGTGAACACCAAGACGAAATATCAGTCCCTCAACAGTGTTCCCCAATTCAAACTTAGCAATCCTTACAGCTTGAACAACTGTGGCTGCTCCGACAATCGCGCCGATAAAGTATTTGAACATCCAGCTTAGTGGATGCATTAGTCGTTCCTGCGCTTACGACTGAGAAGGCCAGCGAAGGCTCCACCAATCGTGTCTCTTATCGTCTGTGACAGAGAGCCAACAGCTTCGACTGCCGGTTCAACAACTGCGCTTACGATTTCCTGTTTGGCCTGAACACCCTGCTCCCTGAGTTCCTCCATAGTTAGCGGTGGAGGAGGCGGTGCTAGTGGTCTAGCAGGCGACTTGCGCCGTTTGCTTTTTGCAACCGCAGACTTGCTTCTGCTTTTAGCCTTGCGCTTCGTTGCTGCTTTCTTCTTAGCTGCTGGAGCCTTCTTAGGACTGCTGGCATCTTCTTCAACACCCGGGTTCTCTGTTGCCTGTTCTGGTTTATTTACCATACTTGCCCTCCTAAATAGTTATGGCCAGATAGTTAACCACATCTCCATTATGCCCAAAGTGTACATAAAAGTCCGAAAGATCTCCCGGAGACTCTTTGACATCGTGCCTGAAAGTAAACTCTCTTGTTGTTCCCTTAGCGATAGCAGGGGCATTGTTGCTGGCTACCGTGGAACCGCCAATATAAACCTCGCCTTTGTTTTCAGACGGCACTTCTAACAACAGATACTTAATAGGAGTTGGAAGTGGAGTGAACCGGATTGGCTCGCGCCCTTTGGAGGATGCTGTTGCCCTCCCGTGAATAATGCCTGCCATTAGACTTTGCGTTTACGGCGAGTGTTAGTCATCTTCCTGCCAGTGCGTTTTGCTGCTCGCTTCGCGGCGGCTCGACCTTTAGACGTGTATGCGAAATGACGCTTACCTACTCTTGGCATTAGAAGACTCCTGTTTTACTTCTGCCTTTGTTTCGACAGGCTCTGCTAGTTGTAACGGTTCGATCTCATCGCCCCCTTCTATCGCAGCAGCCCTGCTTCGGAGGGTGTCCAGGATAGAAACGGCAGGCGCAATCTGTGCTGATACCGTAACATTCGGCGACCAGCGTTCCCTTGCAGGACCCCGCTCAAGCAACCATGCCTTCGCACGCCAGTCCTCCTGCCCACGCAGGTCCTGTACAAGATTCGCCTCTGCCTTTGCGATAGCAGCCTCGATATCCTTTGCGAAGCTGATGTACGGTTCCTTCGGCTTCGCTCTCGGGTGGTCGCCCCTGCCTCGCTGTAGCCACTTTTGCATACGGCGCGGTTCTATTCCGACAGACCTGGCAGCAGTCGTTGTCCAGTTCCCCTGCTCGACCGCCTTGACAATGGCCTTGTAAATAAAAGGGGTAAGCAGGGTACTTCTTCCGCGTTTCGCTGTCACTTCTTTGCCTTGTCCGCTATTGCTTCCTGCTCAATGCCCTGAGTTACCTCAGCGCGATCCCTTGCAACAGCCGCAATAAGCAACTGCTGTTTGAAGTCAGGGTTTATAGACGCTACTACGTCTACGTCCTGCATCGTGATCGTGATGTTGTTCTCTGTTGTCATGCTTATTCCTTAGAACACTACTGTATGAGGTATAAATGTAACAAGGTCGTAGGTCACAGTTAAATAAGGGCGCAGTCCCTCAGTTTCCATATCTGCCTGACGATGGCCGTCACCTGAGTATTCGGTACTGCCACCTCCGCTATGCACAAATGCCGTATCTCCTATATCGTGACCTTCCCTAGCCATAAACCGGGTTTTCCCGCTTACGGCTATCGCCGCTAGCCCGGTTGGGTCACTAAAGGTGTATGTCCCGCCACCGGAGCCTCCATTATCTTTCTGGTCACTCAGTTCGACACTATTGAGGATTGCGTTATAGTCTCCTACTGCAATAGCAGTATCAGTCCCTGACTCCAAGGTGTTGCACTCTGCCATTGCTGTATATCCAAAGCTATTTTCAGTGTGAGTCCCGGCAGAACATTGGTCATATATCCCCGAACTCGTCACAACCCATATTGCTGCGGTAACTGACGCTGATGACCCCAATGATGAAGTGTCAAGGACATTTATTCCTCGCCAAATTTGATAATTCCCGGCAGCGTATCTTCCGGTCATAGCACTAGCAGCCCCCGCGGTGTCACTGGAACCAGAGCCAGTGGCAGAATCATGGGTCGTATCCCAATTTGAACTGTCGAGTTTCATGGTATATCCATCAACACTCGATGATTCAGGATCAGCATCAGGGGCAAAGGTGGTTGAGGCATGAGCCGCTACCAGTTCGCCCCCTATCCGCAGTACGGGACGATAGATTTTCCTGCCCTCGTACTCTCTTTCGTAAAACGTCTTGGCTAACTTACGGAACTCAATCCAGTTCATCCGAATGACATTGCCCCAGTAAGCCCCGACCTTAAAGATAGCTTTCCATTCATCCCGTATAAAACCGTCGTCATCTATCCAAAAAGCACCTGTTCGCCAGTGAATGGCGTTCTTATAAATTTTCTCAATCTTTCCACATTCAGCAGGAATACGCAGGAGTTCCCGGCCCTCATCGGTATTTGCCATCTCCAGCAATAACGGTTGAAACATCCTGAACCAAGCAAGTTCATTCAGGGGCGTTGCTCCCTGAAGTTCTGCCAGCGGTGTAGCCCAGTGTCTTCCGTGATGCTTCTCAGTAGGCGGTATCCACCCACCTGTCAGCTTGGCTCTTGCTGTGGCTTCCCGGTCATGCTCTGCCCTGTCAATAGCCTCACTACTCATTGGCCTGGTCCTTAACCGGGGGCAGCCCCAATGCGTCTGCCCTTATAGCCAGTTCAGCGTTTAAGAAAGGAATCATCTCAGCTTTGGATAAAGTCCCGCTCTTTTCTATCGTAAACCCTAACGGTTTCGTTAAACATGCACCGTTACGGTAACGAGTGACAGGGGCAATATTTCCTTCGGGGATAATCACCTCGTCCTCAGTCGTAACCCCGCCTACAAAAATATGAATTACAGCTACGGTAGTAGAACCGTTCTGTGAAATCCGACTTATGTGGTAATTCACATTATCGTTTGCCATTACGGAATCCTGAAGCCCATTGTCACAAGCAAGCCTGAACCTGCTGTGCTGGAGCCTACCTGAGTGCAGTTGATTTGTATTAGGTCGTTAGTATCAAGATCATCATTGCTCGTATCAATAACTGCTGATGTTGCGGTATCGCTACCAGTTGCGCCAGCGTCTATAGTGAGATTTGTCGAGAGCATCTGAGTAGCAGCACCATTATTAGATATTTCAATTACTAGCCCTGCGCCGACAGGAGCAGTAAAACATTCTGCATGAACTTCAACTAAGTCCATCCCGTCCATCCCTGCGGGAACATGGAAGTAAGCAAGTCCGTCCGTTACCGTCAATGCAGTCGCTTTTGCAACAGCCATAATCTGGACATACCTGATGCCATAGTTGGAAGCAGCGTACAGGTCAGGAGTCATCGCCCTGTCCGCATCAGTCGATGTATTTATCTCTGCCGTTGTTGCAAGTTCAAGTGCGCCCTTTGCGCTGGTTGTACCTTGCGCCATGTAGCCAGCAGCTACGGCAGTACCCTGCCATACACCTGTTCCGATTGTGCCTACTGTTGTTATCTGTGACTGAGCAGCATCTACGCTTAGAACGCTGCTGGAAGCACTAAGACCCGTACCGGCAAACAAAGTTGCTAAAGCGGTCGTTGTAGTTTTCTGTTCGTTCGCTCCATCGGAGTCCAGCGTGGAGAAGAAATCTCCGTCAGCCGGAGTCACGGTACTCAGTTCTGAAAGGTCGAGAGTAAGGGTTACGCCCCCGCTGGAACCGCCACCTGAAAGACCTACGCCCGCAGTAACTCCTGTGATATCTCCTGTAGTTGGAGTCTCCCATGTAGGAGCAGCACCTGCGCCGCCAGAGGTCAGGACATCTCCGCTGGAGCCGTATGTAGCCCCGCCAATACCCAGTTCACCCTGACTGGTAAACCTGAATTTCTCAGTGGCAGCCTCAGAATGTCCTGTATAGAAAATCAGGTCAGTCGCGTTTAGGTCAGCAGCAAAAGTGCCTTGTGCTATGGCCTGAATAGATGCAGCAATTTCTATCGCATCTGTTCCACCTGCCTCATGCGGTGCCTGGAAGTCGATCTTCCCTATAACGTCGTTTGCATTAACAACTGTGTTAGAAGTAGCGAGAAGAAGCTTGCCTGTACTGGTAGTTGCATCAGCAGATGCACCCATTATCCTCAACTGATCTGCTGACTCGTCCCATTCCAGGTACGCACCGGCAGATGCTCCAAAGAACTTCACATCATGGCTGGTGTCATCCACGCCGACAGTTAGCGTCCCAAGCACAACCGTGTCTTCTATGTTCGATGTACCTGCTACGTCCAGATCAGTACCGACATATAGTTTTTTGGCGATACCAACACCGCCGTCGGTATGGAAGGAACCGGAAGTCGTATTCGTCGCGTCAGTAGCCGTGTCAATACTTAGCTGTGCGGTACCGGAAAGAACCAGATCGTCTTCAGATTGATCCCAGAGCATGAAAGCACTGCTTGTATCTCCGAAGAACTTTACGTCATGCCCTGTGCCATCAGAACCAACCGTTACCGTTCCAGAAAATGTACTTGCGCCAGAGAGGGTTACGTCAAGAGATAAGGCGTTTATCTCGCCTTCCATGTAGGTAGCAAGAGTCTCAACGGTGGTCATCCTCATCGTGCCGCCGTCGTTTATAAGGACACCATCGCCGTCTGCTATTGCAGTTGTACCTCTGGCAGTACCACCGTCAATCAGGTTTAACTCTGCCGGAGTTGCAGTAATAGCTGTGTCGCTGTCTGCTGCCAGAACTGCAAGCGTACCTCCCACATTAGGGATAACGACTGTACGATCCGCTGTCGGATCCTCGATTGTCAGCGTTGTCTCGTATCCGTCTGCCGTTGCGCCTTCAAACACAATAGCGTTCGCTGCGTTCATGGTCACAGTGTCAACGATTGTCTGCGTTCCGCTAACAGTTAGATTCCCGGTGACAGTCAGGTTGTCTGCAACGGTTACTTCTGAGGTAGTGTGACCGATGGTTACAGCAATGCCACTTGTTTCAGTAGCTATCTTTAGCGCGCCAGTTGCGTTCTTAATATAAGAGTTTGTGCCGTCATGGTAGAGAACCATGTCACCAGCAGCGAGTGACCCGATTTTTAACTCTGTACTGTCGTTAAGGTGCAGGGCATCTTCGGACTCGTCCCACAGCAGGTACCTGCCAGAGGTCGCGCCGTACATCGTAACGTCCACACCTGTGTCGTTCTCTCCAAAGACAGCAGCCCCGCTCACGGTCAGCCGTGTGAGGTTTATCCCGTTAGCTGCCTTTATCCAGCGGACAGCAGCACCAAAGGTAATCTTGATATCCATTGGGTACTGGGATTCGTCAGTAGTGGTTATATCCCATCTGCCGTTTGCGTCGGTCGTGTCTGTAAGCCCGGAGATGGCTGAAGTAGCGTTATCCGCGCTGGTGTAGGCGACAACCGCTGCGTCCTGAACGGCGTTACCCGCGTTGTCGAATACAAATCCTGATAGCGTTACGGATGTTGTTGCCATATTTTTTCCTACCTAAACCTCGAACGGTCTACTCCTGCAAGTGCATCAGCCACGATGGCCCTGGCGTCGTCTATTAAATCATCCTCGTCCACGAATATAAGCCTTATCCCAAGTGTTGCCAGATATTCTCTTGTAAGTATGTCCGACTGTCTAACCGCCGCACCCTTCTCGTAGTGATAAAACACTCCCTGTACGTTTATCGCAATATCGGGCGGGTTGTAAATCTCGAAATCTATAACCCTCCCCCCCTTATCCTGCCTTCCCCCTGCCAGTTGTGACTGATACCTGAAGTCTATATCAGGCTTGAGTCCCAGTTTTAACAATGCCTGCCAGCAAAGGTATTCAGGACCACTTCCTGCCCACCATTCTGGCGTGGGGATAGCCTCGATTGCCTCAGCCATTATGTCTCAACCAGTTGTAACTGTATCTGCGCCCTTTCATCTAATCCGGTGAACTCGAAACCGGAGGCACTTACAAGATCCACGTAGTAAGACCTGTCCGAGTCATCGTCCCTGTAAGTAAACGGAACAAGCGTATTGGTGTTGATAACGGTCGTTATATTGTCCATCATCTGCTTCGGCGTTTTTCCCTTGAACGGCTTCGCCGTGTCGATATTGACGCTGAAGCCGAACTTCGGCGGGATCTTCTCTCGCCACCTTAATTCAATCAGGTTCAGGTCAGGGCTGTTAGCAGCATTATTGGTAGCAAGGGCGGCCTTGAACTTAATAGAAGAGAACTCGACACCCGCGCCGGAAGCAAAATCATAGGTCGTAGTGCCGTTAGACGTAATCGTCCCTAATGACGTATATGTTTCGGTAAAGTCCGTAGCAAACGAGATCGCTATATTCACGTTGGAAGAACATCCCGACGTAACGGCGCGGAAGCTGATCGCAGTCTTGTTACCCGCTGCGTCCCCACCGTCAAACCACGGTGTCTCAAGCGTCCCGCCCCCGGTGTCGTACTGGAAGTCGGTGATCTCGTCAGGATTTATAACATCAGGAGACAACTCGATCCAGTACATCACCGCACCAGTCGCAAACCAGAGCCGGTACTCGTTATATGGGCTGCCCACAGTACCTGCCCTAAGCCCGGTATTGTTCCCTCCTGTCCACTTAACCTCCCAGGACTGCTCGTTATAGCCCAGTATCGTAGAGGTTCCCTTACCGCCAACCACGCTTGAACCGTCAGGCAGGATACCGTCGCCGGTCACTATGTCGAAAGTAACTTCAGCGATATCGGCGTTCACGAGGGCGATCAGGTCGTTGTGTGTCCCGATCAGCTTCAGTATCTGGCCCTGATAGGCACTTGGGACACCGTGGTCACGGTCGAATCCGACAAGGCTTACGACAGCCGTATTTGCACCTGTCTGGTACTTGTAGATAGCGTTGCCTGCCGGAAAGTAGATAGCATCGCGCCACACTATTGCGCCTGTTCCTGACTGCGTGTGGAAAGGAATCCTTAACTCTGTCTCCTCCCACCTGTTATTAGTCTCATCGTAAGCCCACAGCCCAACCTTGGTAGCAGCATAGATAATCGGACTGCCACCGGCGTCCCGATAAACAATCAGGGATGTCACATAGCCGTTAGGTAAGGGCAACTGTGCCTTGAGTGTTGGTGTGTTGGTAGGCCCTGATGCCCAGTTTTTCAACACGCCTGCTTTGCTTATGCCCCAGAGTGTCCCGTGCCAGATCGTAAAGTAATCGACCTTGTCCCCGGACGCTGTTTTATTCGTTGCGGATGTACCGTTAGTTGTATATGAGTACCCGGTATCACCCTGGGCAAAGATGAGGTAACTCGTAGGAGTAGTATCGGTAAATACAATCGTCTGAGATGTAGGGTTCGTCAGGGTAAAAGCTAAGGTATCCCACCCGTCGTCAGTATTTGTATACCTGTATAAATCCCCATCTCTAAATAAGACATAAATGTTTGATGAGGCCTCGCCGGTTACCTGAAACTCGGTAATGTTATTAATCTCACCTGTATTCTCATTGGTTACTGCCGTCGGCTTTCTTGGAAGAAGAACGTGTCCCTTGAATCTGGTCTGACAGTTAGTCCACCATGCCCTGTCAACAGATCCCGGGTCTAACCCACGGTTCCAGCCGATACCGCCACGAAAGTCGTTTTGCGTGAGGATAGAAGCCCTTGGGTCAGCACCGCGCTGGGTGTCACCGATGGTAAATCTCGGGGCAGCGATGCTCACGAGCGTCTTGCGTACCGGCCCTGCAATCCTGTATCGCTGGCTGTTCAGCAGGATTTCACTCTTATCTATAACGGAAGCCATCAGTCCACCATCTTGGTGCCGGGCCTGAGTGCAGGCAGTGAGCGTTCTGCCTGGGCTGCCACGCCCTCGTAGAAGGCGGCTCTCCTGTCGCTGTCGTCAGGATCGGTCGTCCTGCCCCTTGCGAGGCTGAACAGTGCCTTGCTCGTGGTGCGTGCAGCGACAAGATCCGGGTCTATGTTTGCCGTGTCTGAGTCAGCACTGAGGAGGGACGGCAGCTTGTACCCGATCAGTCGTATGAGGTTGTATCCCACTTCTTTCCGGGCTGCTTCCGTAAGAAACACTTTTCGCGCCTCACGGTCTATCCTGTAAGAACCCGACCACAGCCTGTTATGTACGGCTGACTCCGTCTGCACGGCCTTGATGTCGTTTATCCAGATATACCTTGAATTATCCCCCGAAACGTACTTAACTCCTACAGATGTAATAGCTGAGAGTTCTTCTGGGTTCGTAAGAGTCACCCTCATATACGTCCATGTTCTGGCATCAGCAGCAGGGATGTTAATAGTTTCCTTTGCACTGCTTAGTGCAGATGCTGCTGCTAAAACAATCGTTAAGGTTCCTGCAACATGAGCGTCGGAAGACTTGAACCAGAACTCAAGAGTATCGTACTTACGCAGATCTATGGATGTGATGTCTTTATATCCCATAGTTCCTGCGGATACGCTGCTTAGGGACATCCGTGTTGCGCTGCTGTGGGCTTTGAAATCCTCTGAGTCAGCAGTAATAGTTACACTTGTTCCCTGCGTCCAAGCGGTATTGGCTTCATCAACTCTTTTTCCAGAAAAATCAGACCTGTAGTCAATCTGGGATACCGCAACCATCGCAGACGGGATGTCGTAACGGCTGTCCCTGATATGCCCGTGGTTGGAGATGTCCTCGTCAATCACAAGGCCGCGTGCCGTCCGCTGGATAATCGAATCATTAATAAATTCGTGGATACGTGCAGGTGGATACTCAGACCTCCAGAACTCGTAGGAATCGTCGGAAGATGTAGAACCTGCTGCTGGCTTGAAGGTGAACGTACCGGTCGAACTGGTGTAATCCGTTACACGACGGATAACCCCGTCATTGGCACCGGAGGTAAATAAAATCCAGCCACCGTTATATTCGTCGTCCCCGCCAAGAGTGCTGGCATCAACGATTGTTGTGGAACTACCCGTGCCTGTTGCGGCACTTGCAGGCAACTGGTCGAGGTTAGCTGCAACGGAGCGACGTATCTGTTCTCTGGTCCTGCTTTGTATTGCAGCCACGATAACCTCTACTTGTTACTGCGCTTCTCTTTGCGCCAGTCTGCTATAGACCTCAACGCCCCTTTAAGGTCATCTTTTTTTCCTTTGCTTACAGCCGGTACAGGCTGTGCCGCCTTTGCTTCTTCCTCTGCCTGTTCAGCAGCCTTATGCAGAATCTCCTGCAACTGACTGCCAGTAAGCTTGCTTGCACCGGGAATATACACAGGCTGCCCGTTTGGACCGACGTTGAAGGTTTCCTCCTCCACCGACCCTATAACGCGCTCTAAATCAGCAGGAGGGCTGACCTGACGAAGGTTACGCCTTTGATTCCCTGCGGATACAGGAAGCCACAGCTTTGCCTTTGCCATGCCAGCCCTCCTAGATGACTAGAACTTGATTGCAAGGTCAATTAAAGCGTATTCAGTGTCCGCAGCAGCAGCAAGAACTGTTCCCACCCTGCACTCTGCTGAGTTGTCAGAAGCCGATGGGTCTACTGCACCGTCAGTAGAAGTATAAGCTTCGTTACCAAGAACAAGAGTCCCGCCAGATAGTACGGCTGCGGGTCCTGCGGTTTGGTTCCAGAAGTATTCTCCCGATGCAATATCGTGAGTTGGTACTCCCAAAGCTGGACCGTCAATGTCCGATGCATCCCAAACTTCTACCGAATGTCCAACAGGCTTGTGAATACCTGCTTGTGAATCAGTGGTTAGCGCAGTCTGAACCGAGTCATTGTCGTAAAGATCAATGGTCAAGGTTCCACTTGCAGTTGCTGAACTGTGGTCTGCGATTGTAAAAGTCTGACCTTCACCAGTACCAGATGAACCGTGGTCATTAATAAAAACGTAGCCATCTACATAGTCACCGCGAGTACCAAAGTCACCTGTGTACTTACCGCTGCCAGTGATAGCAGTAGTAGAGTTGGTGAGTTTGATCTGGTTTGCGCCAGCAGCAGCAGCAGCAGCAACAGCTAGGTCTGTTAGATGCCCTGATGATGTTTGTGAACCCATCGTTACTTTACCAGCCGTAATAGCTTCGGCTGCGTAAGAGTAATAAAAGACCCGTCCGTCGTTATAAACCATCTTTGTGCCAAGACGATGCTTTTGCGTCGTAGTGGCGGTCTTGTCGTATCCGGGTGAACCAGATACTACAGTTGGAAATGCCATTTTCTATTCCTCAATACCTGTTTACAGGCTGTCTAATTATCCTGCGATAAACCGATAAGTTTTAAAAGGCTCGGTCTATCGTTACGCCTTTTTCGAGACTTCCGCTGTCACCCTTGACTCGTCAGGGGCGGATGCCCCCGATTCGGCAAACAGTTCCGGCGCGACCTCTTTTTTTTCAGGAGGACTCTTGCGGAAGCCTCGCTCTAAGTATACGTCTTCATATGAAACAGGAAGATTGGGACATTCAACCCATTCATCCGAATCAGCTTCATATTTCCAGTAAGAGCGTTTTGTAACGCCCCTTACAGTCATACTTTGTAAGCCAGATTTAACCACAAGAGCCTCCTGAAAAACTAACTATGCGCTAGTTGATGGGTTTCCGATTTCGTACTGGATTGCAGCACCACGGGTGTCATCAACTTCAAAGACTGCATAGTCTTCGGTAACGACTACTTCAAACGCTCGCAGGGAAATGTCCCGCTCACGCTCTTCTCGCCTTGCCCTTGCAGCAAGATGACCCATAGCTGTTTTGTCAGCGATAACTCCATAACCAGAGTTATCGGTTACAGTTTGAATGTTTCCATCCTCGAAGAACGGAACGCCTGAAAGCTTAATGCCTGTCCAGTAATCTTTTACTGCTGGCTTATTGAAAGCGTCAGGGAGCGGGTAGGTAGCAAGAGTGTTACCTACATCAGTTGCCAACTTCCAAAGAGCATTAGGGTGGTGTACGACAAAAATGTCGGAACCAAACTGATCTGCCTTTGCGGTAGCAATAACTGCCGATGCGTTAGCAAGGGTAAAGTTTGCGTTGTCAGCACCAAGTTTTGTTCCACCGTTTAGGGTTGGAAACAAAGCAATGATGTCTGTGTCCTTCTTGCGAGCCATTGCGTCACCCATCTGGCGACCAATGATCTTGAAGACATCTTCGTTGTTCTGCTGGAGAAGGGTGTCGGTAATAATTACCTTCAGTCCCACTTCAGCGGTAGTAGCGGTGACAGTTGAAACATCAATGTCCTCGCTATCGACCATATCGCGACCCTCTACAAGGTCTTCTGCATCCATCTGTGCAACCTTGGGGATTGTGAGTTGGTAGTCACCCTTCTTGAGATTGAACTTCTCAACAAGCCCCACCATAGGAGCGTTATGCTCTTCGGTGTATCGGGCAGCCGCGAGCATAATTCGCGACATGTTTTGTAGATTCCCAGTGGTACTGGTTTGTACAGTAGCCATTTCTTATACCTCAGTTGAAGATGGTAAGTCCTAACTTCTGAGAAGCAGAACGTGCCATTTCTGTACTTATCGCAGGATCACCTGCGTTATATCTGTCTAAAACGTCCTCAGCGTTGGTAGGTGCTACATCAGCAGCAGGAGTGGCTCCGCTCATCTGCTGTCCCGGGGTTACCTGCTGGACTGTCTTTTCCAGCTTCGTAATCCTTGACAGTGCCTTCGCGTGCCTCTCCATAGACTGCGGGTCAGGGAAGTCCTGCAACTCGGCATAAGGAACGCCGTACTGTGACGACAGTTCATATGCCTTGGCAAGCTGTGTACGCGAGTTTAACTCGGTTTCAACCTGCCTTTGCCGGACCGTTACCTGTTCCGCCTGAACTTTCGCAACATACGCTTCTTTGGCAAGAGCAGCCTGCTGACCGCCAATTTGCTGTGCGGTCGTATCGTCCAGACCCTGATTTATGTATCGCTGGGTCAGTTCCTGACCGTATGCAGCTACCTCTGCCTCTAAGTTGTTGACATTGGTTTTCTGTTCGGCTAAAGCCCGCGCCTGCTCTGACTGCTGAAGCTGCGTTTCCATCTCTGCTATCCGCTTATCGGTAGCAGACTGGTACTTGCGAAACTCCTGGTCTGACTGTGGTGTAGTTCCTTCCGTACTCTGAGGTTCGGTCTGAGAATCAGTCTGAGGTGCAACCCCGATAGGTGTGTCTGCCGTTTCCGACAAATCCTGTTCGACCTCCGGTTCAGCAACTGCTTCTACCGGAGTTTCGTCAGGACTCGGCGGAACATCGGTAACCTCTACCGCGGATTCCGTTCCTGCATCATTTCGCTCAGTAACCATATTTTGTTTTTCTCCAGAACATGACACCGTCAGATGGCATATCCCGCTTTCGGGGTTTCACAAATAATAAAGCATCTATTTGTTATTGTCATTCAGCCTGCTCCCACCATCTCTCCGGGATCTCGGGGACTGAAGGTACAACTAACGGCCTCTCAATCTTCGGTTGAGATGCCTGATATTGATTTCGCAAAACATTTATTTTCTGGAATAAAACTATATTGGTAACTTCTGTCTTCTGAAAATCAGGCGGCTTGTCGAAAGCTAATTGTTTTATTCTGTAGACAAGTTCATCATCGTTTCTTGCAAGGTAGTCGTTTAATTGTTTCTGCTGAGGCACTGTAAGAGAATTATAAATCGCCTTGTGTTCTGCCTTTATTGCATCCCAATCCAAACTACCTTCAAGCTGCTCTCCTCTCCACGGAGTACTCGGAACTCGTTCGTCCCTGAGAGGAATTACTACTTCGTGCTTCCTATAGACGCTATACCACACGTTTAGAATCTTATCGAACTCCGACTTAGGGTCATGAACAAACGGAAGATCAAACCCTAGATCTCTTTGTAACTGGTACTTACGTCCCTCTGCCGTATTATTTATATCGCTAACTGTATCTACGAACTCAAACAACCTGCTCCTGATAGATATTTTTCCGCCGTCTTCATCAACATACCTGCCAAGACGGGGATGCCCAAGCGTGTCAATCAGGTCGAAAATATCCCTGCCTAAAACAGCACGGGCCTGACTTTGTGCATCGCTCTGTATTCGCCGTCTTTCCGTTCTGGATCTTGCACCTTTATCCTCGAAGCCTTCTACATCTCGCATGGCGCGACTTCTTATCAGGTCAAACTCTCTGTACTGTGGGCCAAGCACCGGGTCCTTTTCCAGTTGAGATTTCGCAAGAGTATCTAAATCTCCAAAAGGTTTACCAAACTTCTTGTAAACGTCGTTCTTGAACTTTTTGTATCTCGGGGCAAAGTCTTCCCCGACTATAAAAGCCTCGTATCCAGACTGGCGAGAGTCAAGAATCATATAAAGTTCATGGCGCATCTGAGGGTCCATGTCCTCTTCCATGTCAAGCAGGTCCCTGAGTTCCGAATTGCTCAAGGGAGTCGAGTAAGCACCGTAACTTTCTCCAAGCATGTCGAGTACAGATATACCACCCGATACGATATCGCCTTCCTTAAAATCGTTGAACCCCGGACCTATATATTCCATTGATTCATCTAACGCAAAAGGCCTCATATTAGTAGCGACATGCCCCATCACTTGCCCCGCCTTATACCCAAGTGACGCTTTCGGATTGTAAATTGGTGTCCCGTCAAATTTTTTGTTTCGGGCAAAATCTAACATAAGACTTGCGCCTGGAGCATTTATTGCCCGCTTTGCAAGACTTGCTATTTCTCCCGTCTTAGGAGTGATAGCAGCAGATGCAACCAGATTTAGTAACCCGTGCAGTGGACCAAAGACTGACCTGTCACGACCGCCTAGGTTTCGTATTTTCACGAAGTTCGGATTTACATAAAGCTTTCCTTCACGGTTTTTTATATAAAGCCTGAAGTCTGTTTCTTCTCCTCTGGCTTCATTAGCCAACACAGTCAAGATTGTTCCCCATCCAAGCACCCGAAGAATAGCGCGACGGGCGTACCTGTCCTGCATAGTTGCAAACTTATTTATTTTTGGAACCCTGCCTCGCAGCTTGTTGCCTACTATCGGAACCATATCCAGAGGCGCATCAAGATCCATCCCTTTCATTGCACGGGCAACCGTAAGCATCCTTGCAAATAAAAACTTGGTGGAATAGAAAATCCAATTACCTAAAGCAAATCTTCCATTAACAAATCCCGAAGAGGCATTTACATGATTCGCCATACGGCGAAGATCTCCTGCCTGAATCAACTCGTCTATCGTTCGTCCTTTTGCAAGTTCTTCAAGTAAAAGTTCTTGCGCCCGTTCTATTCGAGCAACATCCCCTGCTACAGAAAAAGCCCGTGATGCTGCCTGGAAGAATCCACCTACAGGCTTGCGAACACCGGGAATGTTAAAGCCTGCTTCGAGTATGTCGGAAGAAACATCTATTGGTTTACCAGATTGGTGTAAGCCAAATCTTCCAGCCCACTCGTCTGTAGTAAAAGTCCCTCTGGCTTTTGCAGCATCATTAAATTCTGTTGCCCATGAAGCATAGACACCTTCGCCACCCCAAGCCTTCAGAGATTTAACTGAGGCTTTATGCCATACCTTTGGAGAATCATAACCGGTAATAAGCAACTGGATACCCATTGCGGAGTTATCAGCAGTTGCTGTTGTTGCCCGCATAATACCGTTTGTTCCCTGAAGTGCTTCTTTAGCATATTGGGCTTTATCTTTAACTGTTACTGCTACTTCTTTATTAATTAAATCATTCGCACGATTAGCAAAGATGTCTGCAAACGAAACGCCATGAAGTCGCGGGAACTGTTCTTCGCCGCCGATTTCCTTTCGACCAAGCCGCTTTGCAATAGTTTGCATTTCATAGTCATATACAGATTTATAGGCTTTAAGTTCTGCCAGGAGTATCTCAAGGGCTTCTTCAGCCTTATTAAGTTCTGCGCCTTTTAGCGTTCCGCGAAGAACAGTTCTTTTTTTACCGAAAAGCGTTACGAGTTGATCTATGTCATCTATGCCCGGATCTTCAATAAAGCGATCCATTTCTTTAAGGGCTTTCTGGTTTTTCTGCTTAACAAGACCTTTCAATCGTGTAGAAGCTGCTCTCAATTTCGCCATTTGCTGAAAGACTTCTGGACTTTCTTCAATTACCAGTTCTTTTGCAGTACGACCTATCCTTATTCCGTCTTCATTCCTTATCGCCCTCATAGCTGCTGCAAAGAAATTATCTCCAACAGTTTGACCGGTGCTTTTTACAAGGGCATCAATCGCTTTTGGAAACGTAGAATATTCTGAGCCGTTAAGAATTGCTTCTGCCATCGAAGGATGTTCAGCAGCTTTTACTTGAGATTGTGGGACACCCAGCCTTTTTACAACGATGGTTCCTGAGTCAAGATCGTCTAGCTGTATGTTTCCGCGGGGAACATAGAACCCACCATCAATAATGTCTGGACGGAGTCCAAGTTCTCGCCCGGACTCCTCTAAAACTTTCTTATGTGGAGCAGTTATTTTTCTGAGTTCTTCGAGGGCTTGGATCTGCTCTCGATTCAGATGCGGGAGAAACCTGGGTAACCGCGCGGCAACATCCTGAATTGTGGGTGCTGCGCCTCGCAGGGACGCATCAATGTTTATCAGGCTTTGGATCTGGCCGTTCTTATCGGGCTTAAAGGCACGTTTTACTTTTGGTGCAATCCTTAGAGCCTGAGAAGCGGCAAGTTTCTCTGCGTTATTTATAACTCTTGTGCGAAGGTTCCACAATGCATCCACAACGTCAACATGCACAAGACCCTTTGCCCGTACAAGTCCCGCAAGAGATGAAGCAAGTCTTTCTATACGACTCAATCCTAAATCAACAGTTTCCTCCAGCCCGAACATGCGGGACTCTTCTCCAAGTCCAAGCTGGCTTACATCTAACTTTGTACTGTCATATGTATTGTCTAATGCTTTAGCTGCATCTTCTTCAGGTAAGCCTGCAAGAGCGGACGTAAATTCATCTATACTTCCTCCCCCTCCTGCATCAGGGCTGGGAAC
>Ga0208316_1000533_pt1 | contig 31351 bp, 41 predicted proteins | sample MalvireepMed_231_FD_184240 | JGI IMG/M metagenome (GOLD analysis project Ga0208316, IMG submission 184240) | Marine viral communities from the Global Malaspina Expedition - Malaspina viral metaG DeepMed_231 (SPAdes) (version 2) | ecosystem: Environmental > Aquatic > Marine > Oceanic | place... | reverse complement strand
GTGCTTCACTTGCATCAAACTGTTTTCCAGCAGCTTGTGCTGCAAAAGGTCCAGCAAGACCCGCACCACCTATAGCAAGTGCTCTCTGGATGTTTGGATTCTGTAGGATTTGTTGCAGAATACCTTCAGGAGCCACAGGTTGTTCAGATTTTTCAGCAACTCCTAGACGTTGTTCAGATGAAAATATATCTGGAAGTGAATCGTCAGAGCCACCAAAAAATTCACTAGGTGTCCCTGGATAATCAGAAGGATCTTGTTTGGGATCATACTGAAGCCTTGGATCACGGTTAAGCGTGAATTCGTCAGAAGATCCAACTTGTCGAATAGGGTTTAACCCCAAATCGTCAGGTCTAAATATCCCTGTTAGTCGTTCTCGTTCTGCCATATTATTCTTTATCCTTTACGATTGCCAGTTGCCCATATAATCTTGCCCGCCTAGACGCGGTACATTTAGACCTGCTCCATATAGATTTGAAGCTCCCCCAGCTATGGGGTTACCACCAAGTGGAGTTCTAGCCTGTTGACCAGCTAATGGACCTAAGCCCATCATACCTAAATTTTCTATGTTGGGAACACCAGCAAAAGTACGATCATAGGCTGTTCCAAGGGTACTCATTTGCGGTTGGTTACCAAGTTGCTGCCAGGATGGTTCTGCATTACGGCCTCCAAGATAACCTCCAAGGACACCCCCAGCGACTTGTCCTAAACCACTGAGCAAACCAGTCTTTGGAGGCTTTATAATCTTGTAAATGTCTGGAGTAGCTCCGATAAGACTACCAATGAGACCGCCTCTAGCTTCCTGGCCTGCTCTTTCTTTTTCATACTCTCCACTAAGTGCAGACCTTAGTATATCGCCAGCAACTTCGGATTGACGGGTGCCGAATGCCTGTTGACCCTGTAAGAAGTTCATGGCATTTTGAATATCTTGGTTATAAAGATTTCCAAGGTATTGTTCACGTTGTTGAAGTGGGTCTAGAGCTGCTAGGTTGCCGGTTCGTGCTGCCTGTGCAAGATTAAAGGGTTGTTGACCAAGTTGGGCAATTTGATTAAGCATATTAAGCCCTTGAGTGCCCATTGTGGTGTATCTATTTAAGGCTTGATCCTCTAGAGCTTGCTGTAACTGCATTTGCTGCTGTAGAGCAGGTAGGACAGCTTGAGGAACTGCACCAAAACCCTCTAGACCTGCAGCTATTCCAGCTCGTCCTAATTCAGCTTGCTGTCCAGCAACTCCTAGACCTCGACTAAGTTCCTCACGGCCTAATTCTGATCCAACACGAGCTTGCTGGATCAGTGCATTAATATCAAACTCACCGGCTCGTTGTGCAGCTGCTTGGTTTGCCATATTAACTTGTTGTTCAAACGCAGCTTGTTGCTGGGCAGCCTGTTGTGCCATTTGTTCAGTAGATACTCCCTGTCCAAACTGTTGACCACCAAGTGCTGCACCTTGACCAAGGATTGCTTGAAGATTACTATGACCCGATCTAATTAGTGAATCCATGAAATCCCGTTCTAGTCGTCTTTTCATCTCCATAGGAAGTCCAGCGGTAAGTACTCCTTGACCTCCAAATTGCTGATTGAGTTCACCCATAAGACGTTCCCTAGCGGGATCAAGAACTTGTCTAGTTTGAGCACCAATAAATTCAGGTGATAATCCACCACCCGCAATTAAATCTCTAATCTGCTGATCGACAACATTTTGGATTTCTGGTGTTTCAATTGGTGCTGGAGGTTGAAATCTAGCAGCCTGTGCATCAAGAGGTGCTTGGGTTTGTTGTGGATCAGTAAGAAGCTGTTCACGCCTTGCTTGAAGAGCTGGATCTTCCGCTCCTAATCCCTGGAGAGTACCTATAGCAGCTCTCATTTGTGATTCCCCAAGTGGAACTTGAGAACGAACTAAATCCTCAATACTTGCTTGCCCTGAAAGACCTGTAGCAGTAGTACCAGGAACCTGTTGAATAAGTTGATTCAATAACTGACCACTTCCACCAAGGAACTGGGGAATACCAGCAGGTGCCTGTGCAAAAGCTTCTTGTGTTGGTTGTATATTTTGCTGTACTTGTTGGAGCTGTCTTTGTAAAAAGGGTAAAACTTCTGGTAGTTGTGGATCAGGGCCACCAAGGATATTTTGTAACATATCCTCTGTCCCAGCTGTTTGAGCTTGTTGTAATCCTTGCGTTAGTAAATTTTGGGTAGGAGTTGCTCCTCCAAATCCCTGGATTCCTCTGGCAAATTGTTCAGCTCCAGGAGCAATAGCTGAAGGTCTACCAAAGAAACCAGCTAACCGATTTTGGGCAGCTTGATCAGGGTTAAAATACCCAGGTAATTGTGGAACTATCCCCCGTAGAAAAGGTTGACCTAGATTACCAAAAACATCAAAGGCACCACCCATGTCTTGACGCCCAAAATCTGGTGGCTGTGTTAATCCACCAAACATATTAGGAGCTTGTGCGTTTAATCTATCAACATCAACTTCTGATGACCCAGGTCCAAAATCTTGTGGAAATCCTTGGACATTTTGTTTAGCGTAATTGGTCATATCAGTGAAGAATCCAGCCTGGGGTCCAACGTCTATATCATCATCTTTTGAAACAATATCAGAGGCTCTTTTCCCATATGCATTCCAAGTTGCCTGTTGAATTATGGAAGTAGGTGTTCCTGGTGGAAAACCTCTAGCAAATTGTACGATGTCTTGAGCAAGTCTAGTTGGTGGCATTAACTTACCCTCTCAATAATTTTATCCAACTTAGTATCCTGTCTATTTAATTGATGGTGAACACCCTCTAAAGCGGTCTCTACGTGGGCCAATCGTTCTCCTTGTCCAATCACCCGATCTCTGAGTTTCTCAATGGGGTTACCGCCGTTACGAGATTTCATATACCGAAAGACCGTTGATAAGATCATTAGCGAAAGTGCTCCCCCTGCTCCGAGATCAATTAAGGTGTGAGGCATCATGTCACATTTAGTTGTGCTACAGAGGTGTTGTGTGCCTCAATTGCAGCTTTCCTCGCGTTTTCTGCTTCTTCACGAAGTACCGTGGATGTTATAAAGTGGACTACTTGATCCTTAAAAAAGTCGCTTATGGATTGAGGATTATCAATCATTGCTGAACTATTTGAATCATCAGGATCATGGTCTGGATTAGCTATCTCTACTTTATAACCATAAACTGACGCAAACGCATCCTCTACTCTTTTTTGAGAACCTGTTGGAATATTAATTGTCATTAGCTCGAAGCTCCTCCTATAACTGCAAAATTTACCACTGTGCCACCATTACCAGATGCAGCACTTGCGTGGACATTAGATAATACAATGTCAAAAGTCCCTGCACCCACATCATCTACAAATGCCAACAATGTTCCAGCATCCTGATCATCCGAGACATTGACAATGACGACATCAGTGGCAGCTACGACTGAATTGGTAACGGTGAATGTAGCTTCTGCACCGGCTGCAAGGTCCACAGATGCCAAGGTGATTTGCCCACTGTTCGTGTTGAGGGTTACTCCAGTGCCGTGGTTTGTAGCTTGGGTCACAGTTCCACCATCGGTTAGCGTGAATGTACTATTTGCAGTTACCGCACTCAGCAAGGACACGGTAGCCAAACCTCCACCATTGAGAGTTAGTGCTGAAGCCGAGGATTCAATAGCTGTACTTCCCCGCATCCGTAGGTAGCCAGAGGCTCCACTGGTTGCGATATCCACGAACCCACCATTTTCATGGGTGATTGTTACAGATGGACCTGTTGTGGCAGACAGAAATGGAGTTGTTCCTACTGTACTTCCTACACCAAGCAGCAAGTCATCAGCAGAATCATCTAATGCTATATAGAAGTCGGTGGCGTTTCCGTCAAATAGTAGGGTAGTATCCTCTGCACCAGCGTCCCCAATGGTTAATACTGGAGTCGTTCCAGTAACCTTCAAGGCACCAGCTACAGTTAAAGCACCATCCATTAGGGATGCTCCAGCAGCTACCCACAAGGCGTAGTTGTTTGTTCCCTCAGTGGGTGCAGCAATGACCTTAAGAGAACTAGCGTTAGTAACAGTGCTACCAGCGCCTTTTGTGATCTGAGGCTCATTGACTAATACTTGGACAACGTCGGTAATTGTTTCAGAGGCTGCTACAGTGTTTATTGAATTGGAAAAGTAGCTTCCAACATTGAAGGTCGTGTCGCCGGATACACCAACAATGGTGCCATCTATCCAGAGTCCTGCGGTGTGACTACCAGCACCCCCAGATGTGAACGTACCAGTTGTTCTTGTCTGGGCATAATTGAGACCTGCACCACCAACAGCGTGGGGTCCAGTTCCAGATACTGTAAGGTCACCCGCTAGGGTTACATCCTCTGTACCGTCACCTGTAACAGTAATTGCAGGGTTAGTGCCTACAGTTGATCCAAGACCAATGATAAGGTCATCTGCGGAATCGTCTAAACCAAGGTAAAAGTCTTTGGCATTCCCGTCGAATATGACAGCGGTATCTTCTGCCGTAGCATCCCCCACTGTAACAGTAGGGACTTTAAGCTGTACTTCAGAAGCATCGCCATTTATAGAGATGATCGTGTTTGATCCAAGGGTACTTCCTGTACCGATTACAAGATCATCGGCGGAGTCGTCAAGACCTACATGAAAGTCGAGAGCATTTCCATCAAACAGTACCTGTGTGTCTTCAGCGGTTCCATCACCTACAGTCACAGTGGGTACCTTTAACTGGACCTCAGAAGCATCACCATTGATCGAGATAAGTGTATTGCTTCCTAGTGTGCTACCTGTACCAATTACAAGATCGTCTGCTGAATCATCTAAACCTACATGGAAATCGAGCGCATTGCCGTCGAATAATACTTGGGTATCTTCGGCAGTACCATCTCCCACGGTAACTGTGGGTACTTTCAATTCAATACCAGTAGCATCACCATTTATTGAAACAAGGGTATTTGATCCTGCAGTGGTGCCTGTACCTATAACTAGATCGTCAGCAGAGTCATCAAGGGCAACATGGAAATCTAAAGCATTTCCATCAAAGGCGAGCATGGTGTCTTCCGCACCAGCATCGCCAATGGTTATAGTTGGGGTTGTCCCAGCAAAGATGGGATCTTGGTGGAATGTGACAACTTGGTTCTCATCGACAGAAATTGCTGGAGTGGTTCCAAGTGTTGAACCTAAGCCAATTACTAAATCATCAGCTGAATCGTCTAGTCCTATATAGAAGTCTTGAGCATTGCCGTCAAAAACGATGGCTGTGTCTTCAGCTCCAGCGTCACCAATTGTAAGGGTTGGAGTTGTTCCTGCGAAAATTGGATCTTGATGGAAGGTCACAACCTGATCTGAATTAATAGATATTGCAGGTGTTGTGCCTAATGATGACCCTGATCCAATTACAAGGTCATCAGCAGAATCATCAAGTCCGATGTGGAAGTCTTGGGCATTTCCATCAAACAGGATAGCTGCATCCTCAGCACCTGCATCCCCAACAGTAAGCAAGGGTGTTGTTCCTGATATCAATACATCAGATTGAATATTAAGAACTCCAGAACCGGCTGCTATAACTGCGTTAGTCTGATCATGAGTGAGCCTTAGATAATCTGAGGTAGTCCCAGAATCAGCACTATGGATATAAAGTGTGGGGTTCGTTTGACTACCGATAGCCCAATTGGTAGTCATATCTGCCTTCTCCATAACGGAAAAGACGTTTCCAGTTCCTAGTCCTATAACGAAGGAATCAACACCTTGAGTAGTTTCCCACTCCATTTGAACATCTTGACTAGAGCCAAATGTTAAGGGAACATCATCAAGTGATCCCCAGCGTCCACCTGATCGATCAACACTGCCTGAATAGATATTATCGAACTCAGCATTCTGATCTGAAGATGTAAGGATCTCGTTAGTGACCCAGGTCTTAACTCGGTTTGCCATTCTCTTCTTTCTTTACAAATCGTCCAGTTGACAGATCCAAATCGTGGGTCTCTATAGCAACATTATGTGCACTACAGAGTCCCTCAATATAATCATTGAGTTGTTGGTTAAGAGAAGCAAAGTTAGCTTGAGCTGCAGCAGTTTGGAACCGCAAGTCATAAGCCTTGAGTGCTTCTTGTTTAGAAAGTTCTAATTTAGTTTTGGGCATTAGGTTATATTCCTCGTTGCAAGACTTGAACCATTTGATGCAATAACAACAATAGTTGCTGAATCTGGCTTAAAGTAAATTGCATTACTTCCCGCTGCCGGAGAGCTTTCAGTACCATCTCCAATAAATATTTCACCTACAGCCATATCGGCTAAAGCAGGTGCAGACGCTACTACCTCCTTGATACCCCAAACCTCTTCTACTCTACTCATATAATTAGATAGTGATAGTTGGAATCCAGGTCTAGGCATTTAAAACAAATCCTTTATTAATGATACCGCGTGACCGTGTGTTAAATTGTGAGGTATCAGATATTCTGTGTTTAATTTTACGAAACCGTCGTCGCATTCCAATCTCTTCACGAGTAGGTGCAGTTCCAATACCTAGAGCAGTCACGTCCAATTTACTGACATCCAATACGAAAGCAGCTTCTGTTAATGAAAGATCAAATGACTCACTAATACTTAAGGAATCGTCTATGTATGCACCATAAGTCGCTTTGGGTACACCACTTGCAATAAACAATGCAGTGATTCGTCGAGATCTTTTCAAAGCCTCTTCACCTAACTTGGCTGACTCTCTTTGAGTTTCAAAGTAAGCTGCAATGGGTGATCCCACATCGTCGTCACCAGTCTGCTCAAAGAGTTTTCCTGCTGCTGCAGCCGAACCGATATAGATCTTATTCTCGCCACTTTCTTTGACTACACCGCTTCCACCCATTGTCACACCATCACCACGACTTACCCAGAAACTCCCGAACCTTGATTCTGATCCAGTTGACTGAGAATTAATTTCACCAGGATAATAAGAAATCATCAAGTCCTGTGTAGTGGATGTTCCTCGATGCACATACATCTGTATACATTCTAGATTGGGATTCCAGATACCGTGTACATTAGTATATTGACCTTTGTTGAGGCTTCTTATGGTGTCAGGAATCTTTACCAAAGACGGATTAAAAACGTTGAATCCATCAGGGGACCAAATTAGTCCCTGATCACTCCACCAGAATAATCCGTGGCGACACTTCACAATAGACCGATGTGATGTGCAGCCAATCTCGTAACTGGAGAATGGCAGTGTCATTCTCTTCTCATCAAACCCTGCTATATGGTGGAAGCTACGCTCGGCAAATATAACAAGGTTATTACGGAACGACATCAAACCGGTAATGTCATTCTCAGCATCCAACGTGATGATAATCTCGTTGTCTGCATCCCATGTTTCAACATCTTCAGGATTACTCCAGCGAACTCTTCCTTTGTCGTGACCTGCACCAAATAGGAATCTATTGAACGGTTCAATGTATTTGAAGTTGGGCATATTAGAAACGTTTGCCCAAGTTGTACCATTAGCTGATCGCCGTTCTTCAGCTCCATTCACAAAGATGTCAATGTTACCAAGATTAGTATCGTCAAAACGTGCCCAGTCTGGACCTGTTGAGCTAGTCAAACTACCGTCTACTGATGTACCTGCAAGGTCTCTGATTGATGTGGATGTTGTGAAATAATTATCAGCCACCCCATCAAACACAGAAGTGATAGCCTCACTCTGTGGGGTAGACTTTGCGGTGAGACCATTACGCTTGATTAACCCTCCACTCTTGTGGATATCGGGAAGGTAATTACTTACATCGGATAGTTCATTGGGAAGAATCAATTCATCTGATTTGGCGTTGTTTAACCCCCCTCGTAGATCTAGGAAGTCACTACGGTAGGGTGTACCCTGACGCGCTATCTGGAGTGGCATTAGGTTGCCCTCCCTGATCTAGCTAAATCAACAAGCATTCCTGCTTCCATCCGTTCATAGCGTGTATAAGCAGGGTCATCATCACGTAATACTTCTAACATAGCCCCATATATAGGGAGCATCACATACTTGTGATCTATATCTAGTGTATCCCCATCAGATTCTAAATCTGCGGGAAGCCTCCAATAAAGCATTTCAATGGAAGGTGTAACCCCACTGGTTACTGAGGGCCACAGTTGACCTCTGCGTCGCCATACTGACCCATTACCGCTAACGAAACCTCGGATCTCAACAGCTTTAGTTGGTCCAGAGGGTGCATCTCTTAGTTCTTCGTAGAGCCACCTAGAGACTTCCTCAACGACATAGATTGGTTTGGTATGAGTTCTATCATAAAAACTAATCCAGTGATCGTAGTCATTAGGGAAGTCAATGTTTTGAGAACCCGCTGTAACAATTAAGTTCGATGGACCAGGGGAAGTTGTAGAGTTAGTTGATGTACGCCACATATCAAAACGCATAGTCTTGCCATCTGCTACGAGGCCCAATTCCCTGCCTAATTGTGAAGCTCTAGCAGGGAGTCTTTGAGTATACTGATTCACCTGTCTGGTAATCTCAGTATCTGTAATAGACGTATTACTCGCATCAGTCTCGCCGAAACGCCTTCGGATCTCGTCATGGATGTTAGCCAATGTCAGGATAGTTGGCATTAAGTTCCAAAAACTCCTAACTTAATATTAGCTGTGCTTCCACTAGCATTGGTGATAGTTAATGCAGTAACACTAGTTCCAAATAGGCAGTGAGCCTTGTCTGCATCCAGTGTGATGGTTGTATCCGCACCATTGTGCTCGTAGCTGATTACTTGATCACTCTCAATGTAGAGCACATCAATCGTAGTGATATTGGATGGAAGGATGCTGCTATCCGATACTCCGGTAGCTACCTCGAACTCATCCCAACTCCACTCATCAGCAGCAACCTCTAAATTAAGAGATCGCATTTCTCTAGCACCTTCTCCAATTGTAAATTTGAATTTAGCAACAGGCATTAAATAAACTCCTATAAAGGATGGACAGAAAATTGACCAGGACTCTGTTGAGCGTGTTGAATCATCAAATTGGTGAAGGCTTGTACCCAACGTTGCTCGTGTTTCGTGTTATCTGGATCTATCTGCCGTAAGACGTCGTATCTTAAAACTGCAAAATTATTGGGAAGAACTGGAAGTTCATCATCATCATCCAGCTTCCATTCATTAGGAACATAAGTTCCTTGAATTACATACCCTGTGCTATCAGGTGGGGGACTTAGAACAATTTGTCTACCACCACTTGGCAGCGTTAAAATTGTATAGCGATCTGGTCTGGAATCACTTTCAGAAGAAAGATCTCTACTATGGAATCGTTCTGGAGCTTCATAAGGAATTGATGATCCTGAAGAGCCGTCATCAATCTTACAAGCGTAGGAACTTTCTCCTGTAATGGGATCAACATAGGAACAGAAGTTCATGGGAAATTCTTCGGGTAGATCATAGGAGCGTACACTTGTCTCAGTTTGAATTAGTGGTTCTGCTACCACCTTGAGAAAATCAAACTCCCCATAGCCAGCTAAGTCATTGAGACTCTCAGACATCAATAACCGGATCTCATAATGATTCTCAGGAACACTACGAGTTAGCTTATGTTGAGCACGTCGCTCAATCTGTTCAATTAACCTACGGACCTTCACTTGACAGCCTTCAAAGTATTACCTTGAAAGAAACGATTCCGATGATTAACAAGACGATTGTGCATCTCAGACACAACTTTTTGTAGTTCATCAGCCCTAGAAGTCCAATAATCCTGAGCAATCGGTATACAACGATTACAGAATACTTCTTGTGGTGGAGGGTTTGAAAAGGCGTGAGCCTCTTTAGATGAAGCTTCAGTCTCTTCATCACTCATCTTAGATCCACAGCCATCACAAGAAAATAGGATCTTATACATTAAGGACTTCCTCTGCTTGCCAGATTCTTAATCATTCCAGCACTTGTATAGGCACTGTCAATAACATCCACATAGGCTTGAGGATTTGTACCAGACGGTACTAAATAGAGTCCCTTGTTGAAGTGAACTCGATGCTTACGACTTACATCATCAGCAGCAGTCCGAATATGAGCAAGTAGATGTGTGCCGTTATTTGTAGCATTCTCAGAGTCATAGACAAGTAGATCAGCATCAGTGCTTGAACCAGTCAAATAAATATTTGCAACACCAGGACCAACAACATGATGATTTCTGCCGTCTACCCAATGCCGATTATTAGGCCACTCTAGACGCTGATTCCCGTGACCAGGATAAGGTCTAACTCTATTGGTGTCGTCGAAGGTTATGTTGTCAATAAAGAAAGTACCTGCAGTTGTACCAGCATCCTTCTCTTGAAGACCAAATCGTACATCCGTTGATGTTGCCTGAGTTAAACTAGCAATCTGAGATCCAACCTGACCACCATCAATATAAAAATCAATCGTGCCAGATGCATCACCAGCACCATCATAAGCAAGTGCAAATTCAAGCCAGTGCCACTCACCAAAATTAAAAGCAGTTGTTGTGATATTGGTGCCGGATGAGTTCTGGGCTACAACTAATTCATAACTAGAACCATCACGTCTGAAATCCAGTGCAACGTGCTTAGTACCAGAAGCGGTAATCGCCATGATTCCAAAACGATCAGCATCAGCCATTGTGAAGTTGTTACCCGTTCCTGGTACACCCATCATTAGAGCAAAACCAAGGTATCGAGTTACATCCGATGCCATGTCAAAATCACCAGTCTCTAAAACCTCAGCATCGGCAGTACCGGTTCCTGAGATGTTGACTCTGGCACAATAAGCTCCACTGTATGGAAGCACATTATGCGCAGCGACTGTTGTTCGATAATGAGGGAAGTCTAATAGATTGGCACTATCTGATTCTGAATCAAATTCAGCATTGCTTCCAGTTTCAAATCCCTTAGAACTAACGTATGGAAAAGCCATTTCTTATTCCTTATGTCTCTTGCAGTGTGTTTTACCAGCCGCAAGGTATGTCTTACAGCGAGAGCCACTAGCGGTCAAACCACAACATTGATTTTTAACTTGTGTAGGCATCACATTGGCTTTGTCCAACATTTCAATAGGACTAAGATTCGGCATCTCATCAGCCAATTTAGATATAGGATTGACTTCTCCACCAGTTATCTCTGCAACCTGCTCGGCCGTCTTATGCTGTATTGGCATATAGGATTTGCGGTCGTAGTTCATGAACTCACTTTTTTGTGACTTATCAGGTCGAAGAACTTCAATAGATGCAAGATCTCTTGCATACTCTTCCCGATCTTTGTACATGGTTCTCCGGTGATCTTTCCATTCATCCCACATGCCCTGTTGACCCTTTCTAGGATCAATTCGCATAGGGTCACCCTTGGCATCAATATTGTGATTCTTGATCCACTGTTCCCATTGATAATGCTGATCAGCATCACCTACACCATTACCCTCCATTTGCTGTCTGGAGGGCATAGGTGGATGCCCTTCTCGCGGACGACCGTTCTTGATAGCAGCTTCTAAATTATTAAGGCGGTATTTCACCTTATCCTTAATCTTCCCATCAATATCAGGGGGTGTAGCAGCTACCAGTCTTTCCCGATCTTTCTGAAGTCGCTTGCGGACGGGATTGAGATTAGCAATTCCACCCTGCTGCTCACTTTTAGAAAGAATCCGTTCTGAGTCAGAAACTCTCTGTTGAAGAGCTTCCCGCTTTGAGAAGGGTTCATACTTCTGCATTATATTTTTTTACCTTTCTTACCTAGTGGTTTAGGGGTTTTAAAATACGATGACATACTTGATTTACTGTTTTTAGAACCTGAAACCCAACTACCTTCAAAGCCAAGGTTGAAGCCTCCATCGAAGGTCCAGCCTTTAGGTTTGCCGTGAAAGTTAGTAGCGTTTCGAATATGACTTTTTGACATTTTTACTTTTTTTACCTTTCTTATAGGATTTTTTCTTACTTTTCTTTTTAGCCATATCTACCTTGATTATGATGAAGCAGTACCAACAATCATTCCGGTCTCAGCATCAGCGTTCACACCATAATTCTCATAAAGCGAGCAATCATTAGTGGTTGTGACCCAGGTGACCTGACCATTTGTGGCAACTCTCATGGAGTTGTACCGAATAGATCCATCTGTGGTGCCTACAAGCGAGATACAAAAATCATTGGCATTGTAGTTATCCATGTCATTGTGTGCAATATCTACACGGGTACAAGCTGTAGTCACATTCTCGATAGGTGATACAGCAAAGTCCCCATAAATGACATTACGTCTAATCACCGGATGATCACTGCCTACAATCTGAATAGCCGATTGTGCGCCAGCATCGGTGCTTCCCCTAAACAAGCAATCTTCAACAAGCAAGTCATCAGCATCGGAATCACCCACAAGGAAGTCTGCACACTGTCCACTAGCAGACGCCAAAAGAACCTCACAGTTACGTAGGGTGAAGTTGGCAGCATTAACATCGATAGGGCCGGTTAGTGCATCAACACCAGTCGCATTAAAGTATATATTCTCAAAAGTGATATTTGCTGCATCAACTTGAATATCCGCCCCGACAACCGTAGTGAAGTTGATTGTGGATCGCGCAGAACCCTCCCCTAGACCCAGGACATGAACACCTGCGATATCACAGAGGATACCGTTGGCTGCAGTGACATCTTCACTATGACCAGGGAGTACAATGATAAGACCGTTAGCAGCTACTCGATCTTTTTTAAATGCATTAGAAATACTATCTACAGGATGATCAGGATTTTTACCATCGTTATCACTTGCACCTGTACTTGAATCAACAAAAATGGGTTGCTTAAATAGAGATTTTACAGGCAACCCGCTGATAACGGGTAAGCCTTTAATTCTTGGAATTGCCATAATTCTCCTTACAAAATACTGGAGGGTGGGAGAAGGAAACCCCCACCCTCAGACAGTTTAGCTGACTTGGGCACCAACTCCGAACCGCCAATCGGCTCTACCGAAGGTGTAAGTCATGTATCCCCTGAACTTGGCGATCAAGGTGTCGAAGTCCTCAACTCTAGCAAACTCTGTTGGAGTCGCTTCGTACATGCTGAGATTCTTCTTCATCTTCGCCGTGTTCACCAAAAACCAATCATTGGTATCATCGATGTACTGCCAAGGGATTACACGGAATTTGCCTGCCAGAATGTTTTTATTCTGGTCGGCAGAATCCAGCCCTTTTTGCGTCTGCATAATTTCCAACGCTCGATATTCCAGATCAACTGGGACAACCAAGGCATCTGGCTCAAAACCACGACGACGACCAGCGTCATCACGTAAGAGCCTAGCCTGGGTACGCGCACTGGAAAGTGCTGCAGGGCTAAGGGCAGAAGTGACCAAGTTATCAAATCCACTTGATGTGGAGACACCTGGTCTTAGGGTTGTGTGAGAGTTGCTAAAAATAGCAACACTCTCAGTATGATTGTAGAAACTAGACGAAGCTGAGAAGGAGTCGTTAAACGCAACTCCTGCAGCATGACCCTGACGGGTCTCAAACGCCGAATCTACAAGGTTCTCCATTCGACCGTCGATCACGTTAAATTGATCAAACTGCCAAAGGCGTCTTTCGATCTGGATACCCAGTGCCCACTCAATGTGAGTTGCGTTCCAATCGTATCCTTGGTCTGGTCCATCGTAAGGGACCGTTCCAGAACCGCCGTCGCCGGAGAACTGTTGAAAGTTACCCATTGGGGTCAACGCTGATCCGCGTTCAACCTCAATAGTCGAGTTCACTACATTAAAGAACTCACTGATTTTGTCTTCTGGTCGATCTTCCAGACCGTCTCGAATCTCTTGGAAGCGAGGATCGAGGACATCTGGAAAACCAGCAGTAGTAAGTGGTACAGCCATTTTCTATCCTTTCTTCCTATTAAGCGACCGAGTTGAAGGCATGATCCTGCATAACAAACACCGTACTAAGATGCGGAGTCGTTTTAGAATAACCTTCACCAGATGTGTCTACATAGACGTTAACAACAACAGCTTCGCCACCAGTGGCACCTGCGACAGTTCCATTCAACTGAGAGAAATCAGTCGTCATTTGAACAGCAATAACACCAGGCGCATATTGAGAAGCCACAAAAGAGTCTCCAGCCGCGATATCATTCAGGAAAGGTACCGTAGTTATTACAGATGTAGAAGCTACGTGATCCGTCATTACACGACTTTGACCTACATTGGCACCACTGATGCAGAAGACCATTCCGTCATTCATATCATCATTAGAACCACCCGCAGCACTGTCCGCTACCGTTGTACCAGCAGTGTTAGCACTGTCAGCAGTTAGGTAGTAACCATCGCCATCGGCATAGTTGGTATCTGCAGTCGCAGAGGGAACTACTTTGGAGTTGAAAACTGCAAGCGGATCAACCATCACTTCAACAATACCCTCAGTATTACCTTGGGTAGTGTCTAATGTCGCAGCATGAGTTGTCACACCAAGAGCATTAGTGAGGTCAGTGACAGAAGCGGGATCTTCCGCTGTGCCATCACTTCCAGTAATCCAAACCACAGGTTGTCCCGCAACTACAGTTGCGCCAACTTTGTAGGTCATTTTGAGCCCGCTAGAGCCTGAGAAAGAGTATGAATATCTCAAGTTATCTCCTTACGTTTCAAAATAAATTGTTTTATTAGGATTAGGTTCGCGACCATAAGCTTCGGTCATAATCCGATAGAAATTTTCTTCTGGATAGAAGGAATTACATAGAATCATTTTGATTGAACAGCCATCACAGTTCGTTCTCCATAGATATCCCCAATCAGGTTTATAGTCATTAGCTTTCCACCAACCACTATATTTGCGCCAACAAGTTGGGCAAAGGTTGACAGGTCGCCGTAACTCGACCTTCTCTGAGATATAAGGAGCACCCATTACTCGCTCAGGTTTAACAATCGCAAAGCGATCATTAAGGCGACCAATCTCTTGTGGAGATGGAGCTTTCTGAGCCACCTTGGATAAGGTGTGTTGAAGACTAGGCGTACCTTTATTAAGGAGAGGCACTGTATAGCTAGCAATCTTCCGACGCATAGATCATCGAAACAAAACTGCCCTTAGTTATACTGCCCCAACCGCGTTAGCGGTTAATGCCCCCTACCAAGGAGGCTTTAGATCTCCAGCTTTACCGCCTGTTCTCCACGCAGTGGATTGGCAAAAGATACAACCATTACTGGCTTCTTTTACACGATAGACAGTTTTGCCGTTGATCGTCGTAGTCTCGTTGAGACCATAGAATCTGCCACCCGATGGTCTTTTCCGAGGATCATTCAGAGTATCGCAAACAGAACAACGAATCCGGTGTATTTTATCAGCACTGGAAACAGACCGATTACGATAGATCTTCACAATGATAGTTTAGAGAAACACTGTAAAATTGTCAAGACTTGGGAGTTGCTGAGAACACCTTCTCTTTTATTCCCAACTCAACATTAGAAACAGATCGCCCTTGAGCTAATCGAGCTGCCCGATTACGTGGGTCCAACGTATTCCAAAGAGACTCATAACTTAACCGTTGTTTATCCATTCCAGCTTTCTCTTCAGAACTCAAATGAACTTCAGCATTAAAAGACTTAACTGTGTGTCCAGGTGGTTGAGAATCACCTTGAGTACCAGGAACCGCTGAAAAATTAGTATCAGCAGACCTAAAAGAATCTCCTGCTTGATTTTTATTAAGATTCTTTTCACTAACAATCTGCTTCACTGCATCCGTCATAGCATTAAGATCATGGTTCTGGTACATAATTGATTTATGTGTAAGATAACGAGTTGGATCCGCTCGAAGCATATTATATCGAGCCATAATCTCATCTTGATACTGACCAGAGTTAGAACCTAAAGGTGCTCCAGCTTGTTGAAGTGCTGCTGCTGCTGCTTGAACTTCTGCTCCCTGACGATTGACAACTGCTTGCTTGGCTGTAATCTCATCAGCAGCTTGCTTTTTAATCTGAGCTGTATAGGCACCCATTGTGTTTGTATCACTTGCAAGAATTGCATCAGCATACTCCTGATCGGTGATAACACTTTCAGATTTTGTTGGAGCTTCTTGAGCCTGTTGAGCCCGTTGATTTTGCTGCTGATGAAGCATATTCAGTTGATACTGCAGTTCATCCGCACGAGTTTTCTGCCTAAGAGCCTCATTACTTGATCCTTGTAATTGTTGTTTCAGTCTTTCTTGAGAAGAAGCGTCCCCTGAAGAATTTCCAGCCTCGGAGCCAGCCTCGTCCCCTTGTGGAGTTACCTGATTAGGGTCCACAGATGGGGGAGTTAAGGTAGAATCATCCATGATTGAAAATCTCCTTTCTCATAGTTGTCATTGGAGGGCAGATAAATCCAGCGACTCCCAACGAGTCGGGGACTGCTCCTTCATCAACCCCATTGCTGGGGAACTTAATAGGAGTCACTGTGAGACTCCATATACAATCGTTGATTGGCTTCAAAGCGATCTGCAGCCGATTCATACTGTACTTCTTCAGATTCTGACTGACTAATAAGTTGCTCAGGTGTCATCATTGCGTGTTCAAAACCCTGATAACAACCTTGAGCAAATCGGTGATCGTCCTTGGATGAAACACAAAATCTACCATACTGAGCTAACCGTACGTTCCAAACCCTTTGAAGAACTTTCCAACCGTCACTACTCATCAATGAATACATAGCTTTAGCATCATCTTCTGAGATATCTGCTTGAGACATTGACAATGATGCTATTTTCGGATTATCCATTATTTTACAGGTTCATCAAGTGGGTTACCCTTTAGGGGATCATACTCGACGTTTGATATCTGACGATATGTGTTGAAGGGCTTAAGCTGTTTCTTTATCTGATCATTCGACATATTTTTAGCGAGTGCCCCAATTAGTGCACTTATAAGTTTGTTTTCGTTAGGCCACATATCACCTAGTCTTACACGTCTTACCTTCTCCGACATACCTCTCAGGTTCTCAAGATCTTCATCGAAATTCGCACTGTCGTCCCATCTACCACCGTAATTAGCTTTTTCTATCTGATAATAATATAGTTCCCCATCATCAGCTATATATGCGTGACGCAAACCAGGAGTACGATCATCTGACTCAGGTGGAAGATCAAAATTAAATCGTCCTGTACGACCTCCAACTGTCACCCGATCACTCATCCCGCTACTTTGTCTTGGAACAATCGTATCCTCTACTGGTTGTTGTTGTTGCTGCCCTTGCTGTAGCAACCAGGGTAACAATCCACTTGTATTAGGCATTGTAAAAACTACGCTAGACTAATCATTTCCTCATCTTCATCCATTTGAGGAGATTCAACTTGAGGCTGAAAGTCAGCTATATTAGGTGCTGCGCCAACCGGTGGAGGAGGTGGCGCCATTCCTCCAGGTGCCCCTCCAGGTTGACCTTCTGCTTGAGCAACTTGAGCAGCTTGAACTTGAGAAAACTGCTGCAGTTGATCCATTGGGAGTAGTTGATCAAAATCTTTGAAACCTAGACTTTCATACGTCTTCTTAAAGAACTCTCTGGCTGGAGGGAATTGAACCATCAACGGTAGATACTGAGCAAATAGATTTGCCATAGACATTCTATTTTGCTGATCCTGCATTTTATTTGGATTGAGTTCAAACTGAAAATCGACTTCTTGCTCGAAAGCACTTCTATTTAAACGGCGAGTTTGAAATGCCCCAGTCTGCTTATTAAGAACTCTAAAGACCAATTCATTGGGACTATTGTATTTATGAAGCTCATGAATCTGCTGGAAAAGCTCCCGATAACGCTCTGCGTAGAGAGCCGTCCTAAAACTGAAGGAAATCTGGTTCTGTTGAAGAAGCGCGAGAGTCCCTCTGGCCGTCCTAGGTGCATTCGGAACAGAGGGTGCTCTCCCTTGGGTGAAATCGGTGACAGATGTATCTTTCTCTTGCCACATCTGTAAGCTGTTAAGCCATGCAATTTGAAAGGCATGATCACCGTGAAAAGAAGGGAAGAAAACGCCTCTTGGATCTTGTACAGGGATCATGGCTCCTGGTCTCAATGCATTGGGTTTTAACATCCCAGTAACCGCAGGATTATACAATCCCCAAGGCATATTACGAAGAGTTCCAAAATCAGCCATCTGTCGAAAAGCTACATTGGTTTGCTTCTGAATCTTACGGAGTTTAGCTCCCAATCCTTGACCAAACCAACTTCTGGGTATTTGGTTATAACGATTGTCTATATATGGACGCTTATTGTCAGCTCGGATTCGAGCTAAGGGTACTATCTTAGATATTCTATGTTCTTCCTTAAGATCAGGAAGATAAGTGATGACAACTTCTTCTGGGTAATCCTCATCCTTCATAAAGAACTGCTGTTTCTCCTCGTCATCAACTAATGTTACTTGACCAGGAAGAGCAATCCGCATAAAGAAGTGTAGGACTCTAGCTGTTTTAGATTGATAACTACCTAAGTCCTCATCTTCATCACGGTTCCTTTGAGCAATAGAAGGTTCAGTTTCACTCAGAGTTTCCTTGAGTTCATCCATATGGGCAAAACCATGTTTGTCCATATTGTGGATCTGCTCCTCACCAACATAAGTCTCTTCAAAAAACCAGGGACACTCCGGCCATTGCATAGAAGGCAAACTTCCAGGGGCAGGATAAACATTTACAACCGGAGCTGTTTCAACTACAGGCAGGTTAACTCTTTCAACTCTAGCAGACTCTACATAATCAAGCTCAATAGTCTGCTCTGGAATAGATTGACCAATTAATTCCTCACCTGACGGTCTACTTGTCACCCGTTCCTGAAGCTCTTGGAACCGATGAAGATGCATATCACGATTCCATCGAGTTTTAACAATCCCAGTTCCATCTAAGTTTGTATCAAAATTCCAGTCATTGGATAACTGCCTAAGATTGAGAATAGGTCCATTCCAAAGAACATCAAAATAATAAACGGACAGCAATTCTGCATCAGCAGCATCTGATCCTTCAATCCCAACAACCCTAGGCATCTCTGCAAACATAGCGTCGTAGATTTGAGCACCATAGGTGTCTACATTACTACGAAGCACTGGAGCATAGAAGTTATTGGCATTCTGCCAAGGAAAGGTACGAACCTCTTGACGAGATTTGGCAAGATACATATCCATATACTCGCCATGAAGTTCATCATAATTACCTTTGTAGTCTTTGGCACCCAACTCCATTTTATGAAGCTTTTGAGAAAGCTGAAGTTGTTGATCGTCAGAAAGACGTATCTCAGGAATCCTATTGGGCATAAGCCATCCAGATTGTGGCATTCTAACCAATAAATGTCAAGCTACTTGAATTAATATATTTGACTATGTAATTATGAAGGTCCACACCCAATGGGGGAGGCGGGGTTTATATATAAGAATCCCATTCCCCCTTACCTCAGAATGGGGGGAGTTGACGGCTCTCCCCCCCTACTCTAATAACCACTATCAGGATCAGGCATGGAGTGATCCATAATATGCTCTTCAATAGGCCATCTTTTTTGTTCTTCCTGAAGGCCAACTAGGGTGCCGTCTGAGGGTCGAAGGATTCGAGGATAATGCTTCCATCCGTGAATGGCGCCGATTAAAGCAAATACCCTATCATCGTGATGACCGGCAGCAGCCTCAATCCGACCTCTTCTATTCCATACAAAGTGGCGACATTGGCGAATAGTCCTCTTGTCGTGAATCCGTATAGAACCTTCGGCAATGGATTCTGCAAGGTCGGCAATTAGGCGGTTTCTGTTACCTACCGTAACTTGCAAGCCAAGGCTGGAGCCACGGGACTTTTCTTGGAACGGGTCCATACGATGATATATCCGGTCAACTGGATAAATTTTACTGAGCTGGATTGTCAGATGCTCACCGTGTCCACCTGTCCACTCTGGTACCAAGAAAGCCATATTAAAATACTCACCGGCAAGGGCGATTCGATCAACCATATCCTCTTCAGAGAGCTGACCAGCTATGATGCCAACCTGTTCAGCAGACGGACCATTATCAATATCCAATATTTGTGCAACTGATTCATCAGGGTCTTTGGCTCCTTCCGGCATCCTACCTTCGGCTGTATCGATGGCTATAACATAACGATGATCTCGAACTGGACTCTTGAAGACAGTCATCTTCTCAAAGCGATCTTCGCAGAAAGTTATCTTACGATCCCATCGATCATCACGTTTAAGATAACCTGTTACCCCTGGTTCAATAGGCATGGCATCCAGAGCTTCTATATCAAATCTAGGATCACCACTAACTATAAACGCCTCTTCGGGCGTTATGGGATATTCTTGTTTACGGATTCTAACATCACCCTGACACTGGAGTCTCAATGCTTTTCTGAGCCATTTGACGAACTCAATAGGCGCATTGAACTTATCCATTATCATCAATTCATACTCATCTAGAGTCTGTCCAATTCGATGCTCTTCTTCCTCTGTAACAGCCAGCCGACAATCCTCATCATCAATAGCACTGATAAACAAAGGAAAAAAGCCATTCCAGTTATCGGGGTCGGAGATATTCAGTTCAATATGAAATCCAAAAGGCTTGGCAGGATTATCATGAAAGATAATAGAACAGCAATCACTGGCAGCATCCCAAAGAGGTTTGAATAGACTATCGTCCCCATTGGCGGTTGTTTCCATAACGACCGATGTATTCAGCTCATTGGCGACAGCTTGAAACAAACTGATGGCTGCATCAGATCCTTTCTCCCAGTGAGCCACTTCTGATCCATGAACGATTTGAGGTGTTCGACCACGAGTTGCAGCTATCTGATTAGCTGTAAAGACCTCAATGTAGCCTTCTCGATTCTTGAACTTAAGCTCTCGTTTATTAGACAGGGCCAATCCATATCGAAGAACTTCTATAAGTTGACGGCAAGCCTCTATAGTCGATATACCCGTTTTACGACTTTTGAGAACCAGGATTCTAACAAGTAACTCTTGCTCTGCCCAAACCTCTTTAATGTGGTGGATTAGAGCAAGGAACATCCTTTGAGATCGCCTCAATTCTTTGATGGGACGAACTTTACCTTTTTTGTCCTTGATATAGAAATGACCTTCGAGGTGATATTGGAGGTCTTTGAGAGCCTTCATAGCCATCAAAGCCCTAATATCTTTACTCTTCGATGATGTCGACTGTGATTTCTCGATCAATCCATTCTTCCAGTTCTTCTGGGGTAGGTTTCTGTGCGTTATGATGAATCATGTAATCTGCTTCATCATCAGTTAGATTCAGCTTTGCATAAGCCTCAGCTCTTTCCATAACCAAATCATCTTCGCTTTTAATATCTTCCTCTTTAGGATAGATATTGAGTATCTTATCTACAGGCTCCAAGAACTTAAAGCGGGTATTATGGTCAGGTTCTCTGCCTACTTCAACACCATCTCTATCACGGATGACCTTCTCAGCTTTAAGACCATTGACAATAACGCCCCCTGCAAGTTGAGTCGCTTTGTTAGCAAATAGGAAGCCCCGCATAAAAGCAGTAACTTGTTGGTCCTGAAGTATCATTCTCGTCTTTTCTTTTGCCTGCTTTATGCTTGATGGTTCATAGACCATCAAGGTAGCATCATTGGCACGTTGACCGTTTGAGACATACTCCTCACACCACTCTTCTTTTTTGAGGTCCATTTTTTTATGTTGTTTACCCATAGCCTACCGAGTATGTATATACATCGTTACTTCAAAGCCCAAACGCATTTCCGTGTACGCAGGTTTTGACCACTTCATAAGATTACCTCCATATCTTTTGCATTGATTTTAAGGGGGAACCAAGAAAGGAAGACTTTGAGGCTCCCCCAGAATCATGAATAACAATACAAGGAGCACTGTTTCATGAATTTGTCCAGAGTCATGGTAGCATAGCCGATTTTTCATTTCAATTTAATTATGCTAAAATCGTTAATTACTGTGATTAGGTGCATGATTATTGGGGTCTTAATAATGATCCCTGTCATGGGCCAAGTTCCAGACTATCCGGTTCTTCCACCCAAAGTTCTATCCAATGTAAAAATGCTCGATCACTCAATTGCGATGATGCTGGAACGTCATAACAATCAGTTCATTGTAGCCTGGATTAACTACCAGAAGCTGCTTGATGACTGGTCTTGGAAAAAAAGGAAGGCTGCTGGGGTTGTTCATGCTAGTGACCAATCGATTGACATTGACATAATTAAACTAGAAAATAAATTGAAGACTTCAATCGGGATTGTACTTAAGGAGTGGAGTTTAATTGAACAGTACCTAAAACAAATAAACAAGTCAACAAAAAAATTAAAGGAGAATTAATGGAGAATGTACAGAAGCTTCACGAACAAGTCCTGTACTCGCAAGTTCGAGTAAAAGCAGGGCAAGGAGGAGGTTCTGGCACCATTATCTATTCAAATAAGTTTGATTCACATTATTCTACTTATGTCTTAACGTGCCATCACGTTATAGATAGTGCCATAACTGTCAAGAAAGAATGGGACAGTCGCCTTGGGCGCGATAGAAAGAAAGAATATCGTCAACTTGTTACAGTTGATTTTTTTGATTACCAAAATAGCCCACATGGATCTGTTCCAGTTACCTATAGCACCCCCGCAGAGATTGTAGCCTACGATACCCCTCATGATATGGCTATCCTCAAACTGCGAACGGTGGAACCGGCTAAATACACGGCTAATCTCTATCCAAAAGGAGAACACAAAGATATCAACATCGGCACCAAGACTATTGCAGTCGGTAGTGCCCTCTTACATGATCCCATCATCACTGAGGGGATCATAACCCACCAAGGGGATGAGATTGACTACAAGATTTACTGGATGTCCTCAGCTCAGATCATATTCGGTAATAGCGGTGGGGCTATGTTTGCTGAAAGAGATGGGAACTATTACTTCATTGGTGTACCCAGCAGGGTCGATGTTGTAGGTTGGGGATCTGCAGTTACACACCTTGGTTATTTCAGCCCAATCCCCAGGGTCTACGAGTTCTTCAATGAGCAACTATTCCATTTTCTCGTTCCAGATTCCAAGCACACTGAGAGTGATTGTCTAAAAGAACAAGAATCTCGTGAAGAAAGAGAGGAGAGGAGGCTTTATCTGGAGGGCGTTGAGAATGAATGAAGGATCATTACAATGCCCTGAGTGTGGATCTGATGAAATCAATGAAGAAGTAGACGATCCATTTAATCTAACTTGTGAGTCTTGTGGAAATGAGTTTTCACTCGATGAACTTATAGGAGTTGGGTGCGGTCATACAGATACAACCCTAACTAAGTGTGAGAGCTGTGGAGGACCATTAGGTCTATGCAAAAAATGCAATAGACAGGTCGAAGCAGCTTTTATACTCCATTCTAGGGAGTATCAAACCAAGACTATCTGCGCTAGATGTGTCTATATGGCGTATGGCTGTACTGCTGATCGAAAATGATACGAGAAAAAGTTAAGTCTCTTTATGAAAAAGGTTTATCTCAAAGAAAGATTGCCTCTGAGTTAGAGATATCCAGAGGTGGAGTTCGTCATTATCTCGATAAGCTACATATTCAACGAAAAGCACTGATCTTCAACGATATTCATATCCCCTTCCATGATCCCAAGGCTGTCGAACTGACCCTAAAGGTAGGTGAGATGCTAGATCCCCATGTTGTAGTAATCAACGGTGATCTAGGGGACTTCTGGGAAATAAGTAAATTCGTCAAACACGCATCCCTCCTCTCTACAGCTACACTATCTAGGGAAATCCAGATGAGCAAAAAGTTTCTGAGGGATCTTAGAAAGCGATTCCCAGATGCTGATATTCACTACATCTTTGGAAATCATGAGTACCGCTGGGATGTTCATATAGATACACATGCCAGGGAATTCGTAGGTCTTAAGGGAATGAGCTTAGCTGAACAACTAGAACTAGACTCCCTGGATATCGAACATCACTATACAGGGATTAGAGAGTCCAGTTGGCTATGGGGTAAGCTGCTTATCGGCCATTTCAACAAAGTATCCAAACATAGTGGCTATACAGCCAAAATGCTGCTTGAGGAGAAGGGAATATCTCTACTCCAGGCTCATACCCATAGAGGTGGCACTCACTACAAGCGAGTATACGACGATATACTCGTTGCACATGAAAACTTCTGCCTTTGTGACATCAATCCCTGTTATTTAGACAGACCCAACTGGCAACAAGGCTTCTCCATTGTCTATAGAGACGCAAAAAGCGACCTTTTCTGGGTAGAACCCCATCCAATCGTCAAAAGAGACGGTAAGTATCGTGTTTTCTTCAATGGAAAGGTTATTGAAGTTTAAGGTTAATCTATTGAAACCCCGAAATTACATTAAATCCACAATTCTCGTGCTTTTTACCTCATTTTTGCTGTATTGTATGCTAACCACAGCGATGGTATGGTTCCCTCAAGAGGAACTTACAGGCTTTGTTATCACATTTACTGATGGTTCGACTGTCAACATCGAATCTGACTTTGTACGACTAGATGGTATGCTACTTCGATTCTATAATGTCGTGAATAAAGAAGTTATTATCGTAGAAGACATCGTTTTGATGTCAGTTCGGTCTGTAAAACCCACTCATCCTAAGAAAATGGCCTTTAAACTATGATTGCCTACAAAAAACCAGCAGAACTTTATTGTGCTGACTGCAATGCCCTCCTAAAATTTAAAGATCTGCCTCCATCATCCAAACCTAACTTCATTCAGATCATTAAGCTGATCCACCCAGAGGGTAAATGCTCTAATTCCAACCGAGAAGTCGAGTATCATTCCCCAGATGTAGCAAAATACCATGAGCCTTATTGGGAATTTGTGGTATTGAGCTAAATCCCCCCAGGGACACCATCATTCTTGTGTTCAGCATAAAGAGTTTCCCTCGCCCTTTGGGCGAGTATAGTTAGTTTGTCCAACTACCCTTTCTACCCCTAAAAAGGCGACTACATCGACTACATGGCTATAAAGTTAATAAATACAATGGTTTAGCTGTAGTCGGTGTTTTCGACTAAATTTTTTAAAAAATTTTTTTATTGGGGTTCCAACTCATTTAAAATCAACAGTTTATACGTCTGTAGGGGGCCTTACTATAAGAGGTGGAGGAAACAGGATTCCTAGAAGTCATTATTGATTGTTGAAGATAAGAGAAGAATAAGGTACTTACATCTAGAAGTAATTAAGAGAAGAGAAAAGGTACTGAGTACCTTACGGTACTCGCTTTGAAGTAGCGGAGCTACGCCCCGCCAAAAAATTACGCCGCCGCCGCGGCCGTCGACCCGTGGGGAGGATGCTTCACCTGCTCCGGTTGCCCAGGCCTGCTCCGCATCCTCCAACGGATCCTTCCATCAGCCCAAACAAGACCCCAAACCGATACACGATTCCCAGCTATCCGGCACCTAATCCATTGACTCCATTAGATTTATTTTGATTTGATGTCGATTTCTGTTGACATGACCCAAACCGCTTGGTAGAATAATACACAGAAAGGAGGAAACCAAATGAAAATCATGGATAAACCAAAATCAATTACACGCGACTCAGTGACCCCTGTTGATCCCCGCAGGATTGAACACGATTTAAGCGTTCACTATTTTACGCATGACATAATTTCACGGGGAAGAACATTGGATCCAGTCGATGCCTATCAGGACGCATTGCTAGCTGCTCAGGTGCTACTGCATATTTTGGAAGATCGGTCTTGATTTGATCATCCTATGCAGCAAGGGCTCAATAGCTTGAGCCCTTTGTGGATCGGATGATGATCTGGAAAGGAGGTAAAAGCGATGAAATGCAAATACTGCAAAGAAGGCTTCGCGATAGACCTTGAAATTGGAGCTTGTATTGATTGCCACATTTACACAAAAAAAGACGAAATTGCGGATGCAATGCTGGACGTCAAGAACAACGACTTCTTCATATCAGATAGAAAAGTCGTCAAAGGTTCCGATGAATGGTTCCAACTGTACCAATGGGGTTATGAGATCCCCTCATCAGATATCAAGCTATTCAAGACTGAATATGCCAAACAAAAAGGGAGAACAACTAATGAAAATACACAACAGTCGTAGAAAGTCTTGGGCTAACAATATAGAAAAGGCTAAAAAAATGACTTCCAAACTAGCCTATCTACTTGAAGGAATGCATGACAGACAAACTCAATTCGAGGAACTATGGAATACTTTGGAAACAAATCCAAATAGGGATGGAAGCATTAGCCAAGAACTAGAACACGCAATCGCAATGGTCCTAGATATCGTATTTAACCCAGAACCAGCTATCCAAATCAAAGAAGAATTAGACGAAGCCAATAAGAGAATTGAGAAACTTTTTAGCCTAATTCCATAATAGCCGGCTCATCCTATGCAGTTATTGGATGCAGGGAGTACCCAGACAATTGGAGCTGGGTATTCCATGAATCCAATAATGGATTCACAAATAAATGGAGGAAACAATGGAAAAAACATTTACAGAAAGCGACGGGATGAAGGACATATACGAAGATGTGAAGGACATCGCGAGCATATTGGTCGAGAGGGAAAACAAGAAAAAAACGTCTCTTACAACAAAGATTATTCAAGAATGTGTGGAACGTGCCGCAAATGACCCCGAATTGGAGAAGCTGAGTCCGGAAGAAAAAGTAAAGATAGTACGGGATCTGGAGTCACAATTCCAGACATGGATGAAGAAGGATTGGATTAAATAGTCGGCTTTGTTTGTTGTACAAAGGGGCCAGCCTAACTTTGTGCTCTGGCCCCTTAATAGAGCAAACAAACCAATAACAATGGAGAACAACTAATGAAGTTAAACTTATTACGTGAGGGAACTACCAACTACAAAACCAATAAACGCGGATCCGATGGGTTCCTTAGAATCGATAGCCCATTCTACAAAGGTTACTATAACCTTTACGATATCAGATCCTTTAACTTGTCTATGGCTCCATATGGTACCAGAGAGGAGATTCTAGAACAGCGTAAGAAACTCTGTACAGATGCATCACCAGCTTGTCTGGAAGCTTGCGTTGCGTACGCTGGCCGCGGATTCTTTCCCAATGTAATGAAGGCGCGACAGAGTCAAGTGAATCTGTTCTTTGAAGACCGTGCCAAATTCATGCGGCTATTCATTGAAGATATTCACAAGGTGCATGATGCAGCAATGCAAAGACCGCAAAGCTTTTGCAAACGGGATCCCAAACTACTGCCAATTATGGTGACGGCTATTCGGTCAAATTTGGCAACAGATGTTGCGTTTGAGACTTTACTGGAGCACCACGATAGTCCGATGCATTCTTTCCCTTGGATCCAATGGTACGACTATACAGCCATACTGGCGCGACTTGGTCGGGAACCCGCCAATTATCATCTAACCTTCTCACGCAAGGAAAACAACGCGAAGGATTCAAGGCTAGCATTGGAGAAAGGCTATAATTTAGCTGTGCTGTTTCGCGGCGGATTGCCAGAGACTTACAAAGTCGGTGATGTACCCTACAAGGTAATAAATGGAGATTTGCACGACTTCAGGTTTTTGGACAATCCTGGATCCGATGTTCCTGTAATAGTCGGGCTAACGCCAAAGGGTAGGGCGAAAAAAGACAATACTGGATTCGTGTTGGATTACACGGGACCGCATATGTAAGAAATAAAAAATACAGTTAATACAACATTACAGGAGGACGAAACAATGGCAGCAACGTTATGTGGATTTGAAACAACAGAAGAACAGGTTAGAGCGGTAGCAACACCGCCGGCTACATTCTCACACTATCCAATACCTCATGGCGATTTTATCCAGCAAGTACGGGCTGGAGCTAATCGAGCCGGTCTTGTGCCTAATCGCGAAAAGTTTTCGCTAGCCTGTGAGGGTAACCAACTATTCGGAGTAATGACCTGTGATAGTGATACTAACGATCAGCAGATTTGTTTGGGTTTAAGGCATTCACACAATAAATCAATAGCGGTGGGATTATGCGCCGGAGTAAATATTTTTGTATGCGACAATCTCATTTTCTCTGGCGAAGTAGTAATACGGCGGAAGCATACACGCAACATGGTACAAGACTTACCGTATATGATCGATAGCCTTTTCAAACAACTGCCCAGCTATATTAATAGACAGACTGATCAGATTGATAGGTTTAAGTTAGCTAAAATTAATAATATCCAGGCTAGCTACCTTATGATCTCTGCTATGAAACGTGGCGCGTTTCCAGCATCCAAATTGCCGTTAGTATTGGAGCAATGGGAAAGACCAAACTACGATGCATTTCAGCCCAGAACAGCATGGTCTTTACTCAACGCATTTACACAGGTAAATAAATTGAGAAGCGCATCAATGCAGTTCCAATCTGCTGATTTGTTTAGACTGTTTTCAGACCGTCTTAATGTACTTCAATAAACCAACATAGTTAGCTTCCCTCAATTAAAGAGGGAAGCTAACTGGAGGACGAAATCGTGAAAGATTTAATCAACACAGGACAAGACCGGAGCAAAACAAAAGTAACACAACGATCAAGTGTGGTCGGTACAACAGCGAGTACCTTTGAGAAGCTGGGTGAGGTACTTTTGGATCTCGCCAAAGGGATTTCTGAGGTAAGAAAAGAGCAAGCAGAAGACTACGAAGCCCTGACCGTTGTTTTGAGGGGTCAGGAAAAACGGATGGATGAATGGGAGAAAAATTATCGACATGCTGTTCTATGGAAAACTGGTCTGAGGATTGGGGCGCTGGAAGAAAATCAAAAGGCAGCAATCGAACAATTCGCAAACATCCTTGAATATGTCGATTCAATCAAAGCCATTGTCGATGAGTTAGAAGAAAAGATATCCAAGCGAGAAAGTCACCGCTTGGATCTACCTATCAATGGAGGAAATGACAATATGGAAGAGGGAGATATGAAATGATAAAGAAAATTACGGATGATATTTCTTTAGTGATAATACCGCTTGAAGATTCCAAGAAAGTATATATGAGAATTACTACATGGAGTCACAAAATAAATAAAGAAGGTATTAACTCTGACTGCTCATTTGAACAAAGTCTCACGGTAGACATTGAAACAGCTTCTTGGATAGAGGATGCCTTGAACACATCCATTCAAGAACTTAATCGGCGTGGGGACAATGAAAAGAGAATCAAAGAATTGGAACACAAAATAAAGGAGAAGAACAAAGAGCTTGAGAAGCTTATGGAGGAAAAATGAAAAGACAAACTATTAGAGGTCGATACCTGGAACCGGCCTTCAGCTTTAATAAGGATCTAAACCAAGCTTGCATATCATTGTCGCCAAATATGAACGCAAGCATTTGGTACGGTGATTCTGATGTGAAGGTAGGGACGCCCATTAGGCATAACATCAAAGTACCAGGAGGATCAACCTACGAAGAAGTGAGAGAGATCGCACACGAGGTGTTAGATGAATGTCTAGATCGGATCGAAAAGGAAATGGATAAGCAAGAAAAGGAGGATAGAAATGAAAACCCATACTGGACAGTTTAACGGGAGTGACCTTCAGATCGATGAAACCCCTTGGTCTTATATAGAAAAAACTCCCGTTAATGGGGATAGTAGCGATACTATCCCCGAAATTATTGACAGGATAACCCATTGGCAACGAATCCGAAATGATTTCATGAGAATGCAAACGGCGGTACACAATAAGATGTGTGGCATTATTCGTAGAGTTGTTGATTGTGGACCAAATGAATCTCCAAGGATACTAAAAGAGTTACCGCACGATACGTCTACCCACGGTAGAGTTAAACTTGATAACCCTTTCTCTGATCACATCCTGGTTGAACTTGGAGCCAAGGAATTCAAGATCCCGCACTGGTGTATTATGCATCTGTTTATGTTCAGGGATTTTCACAAAGAATCCAAAGCCAGACGGAAAAGCTACGAATCACTCATGGAATCAGAGGTAAAAAAATTACCGATCTGGAAATGGGCTGAACCTGTTCGGGGAATAGGACCATTATTGTTGGCACTCTTAGTAGGAGAAGTTGGTAACCTTAGCAAATATCCTAACCCCGCCAAGGTCTGGAAACGATTTGGCGTCGCAGTAATTGAGGGAGAACGTCAGGGATTTGGTTTGAAGAATAATGCGCCGAAAGCTTTAGTACATGGCTACAGTCCTCGAAGACGCTCTGTACTTTGGCAGGTAGGGGACGTGTTGATCAAATCAAACAGGGATGGAGTGTATAAAAAACTTTACGATGAACGGAAAATTGAGGAAGCTAAAAACCCTGAGCTCAAATCAAAATTGCATATTCACAGACGGGCACAACGGTATATGGAAAAGAGATTACTCGTCGATATGTGGGAAGCATGGAACAAATTAACTTAATGGAGGATTTATGCCACAAAAAATTGAATTACTTACAAAGGAATGTTTTGATCTCTGTGATGGTGACATCAATCGAGCAAAACTTATGATGAAAGATAGGATTGTGAACGATCCTGAGTTAGTTGAAATATACATAGGCGCAACGTTGAACCAGCTACTATTAAAAGAGAAATCCAAGCGACGCACGGAGATCATTCATGCCATAGAACATCCACAAAATGCTATGCCCGACCGTGGCCTGAACGGACTCCGATTGACAGGTCAAGATATGTTAAGTATCTACGACTATCCACTACAAGGTAGTGTAGTGTTGGGGAATGCATTCGCAGAGGATGTATTGGCACAAATCCATACGCGAATACCAACAGTTAAAACTACCTTGAAACGACTAAGATTTGAAGAAACTGTATACAGGAGCATAAAGAACAATCCTACAATAAAAGTCTCTGACCAACTTACTACTAATGAACTTGATCAGATGTATCGAGAAGCAAATGGAAGCTTGGAGGTTCGACTATGAAGTGCCCCCACTGCCGACAAGAAATTGATGATAGTGAATGCGCTGCCTATCTAGGGAGAAAAGGAGGGAAGATAGGAGGGTTGTCTAAATCTGAAGCCAAGATCAAAACTGCAAAAATAAACGGACGTCGAGGGGGAGGAGTTTTTAAATACTGTAAAAAGTGTGGAAATCCTGGTCTTAAGATTATTAAGAAGATGCCAAGGATTTGGTATTACGAATGTTCAGATTGTGGAAATGAGCAGTTCACTAGAAAGTTCTGATATAAATCCCCAAAATCATTACCGTTTACTCTTAACTACCTCTATTTAAAGGAGTAATATACGGTAATGGGTTGTTACCGTTCTATTACCGTTTACCGTTCGGACGGTAATACGGTAATAGGGCGTTACCGTTTTAACTTGTTAGTTTAAAAAGGGTAAGGGGGTGAACGGTAAAGAAATCGGTATTCACTTTGGAGAGGATTAGCCATGAGCATGATGTCACCCTAGAGTCACATTCTATCCTCTCCAATTAAATTGACAGAAAGTTAGTAAACCTTTATTGTAGGGGAGGAGTTGATTTTTCTCTCCGTTGGTTGACTC
>Ga0208316_1000531_pt1 | contig 31456 bp, 27 predicted proteins | sample MalvireepMed_231_FD_184240 | JGI IMG/M metagenome (GOLD analysis project Ga0208316, IMG submission 184240) | Marine viral communities from the Global Malaspina Expedition - Malaspina viral metaG DeepMed_231 (SPAdes) (version 2) | ecosystem: Environmental > Aquatic > Marine > Oceanic | place... | reverse complement strand
CTGACGACCATAGCGAGCGTGAACCACCTGATCCCATGCCGAACTCAGCAGTGAAACCGCTTAGCGCCGATGGTAGTGTGGGGTCTCCCCATGCGAGAGTAGGTCATCGTCAGGCACTTATACCGCAAAGAACCCAGCCCATCGGCTGGGTTTTTTGTTTTTCTATCTGTCGTTTTATGTCCGTGTTTTTATGTCAGAATGTGAACTCCAAGGAGGAGCGCTATGACACAAATGCAATGGGATCAGTTACTTTCCCCTCGACGCCTTCACGATAAACGAACAGATAGCACCCGGGAAATTGGGCGTAGCCCCTTTCATAAAGATCATGATCGCATTGTCTTTTCCGGCTCTTTCCGACGCTTGGGGCGTAAAACCCAAGTGCACCCTCTGACTGAAAACGACCATATTCACACACGTTTAACCCACTCCCTTGAAGTTGGCTGTGTCGGCCGCTCTCTTGGAATGATTGTGGGCGAGCTGCTGCGTGACCGCCTCCCTGACTGGATTACCCCCGCTGATTTGGGCGTTATTGTGCAAACGGCGTGTCTGGGTCATGACATCGGTAACCCGCCCTTTGGTCACGCCGGTGAGTACGCGATACGCGACTGGTTTCGCCGTGCCCAGGGAAGTGGCCTGCTGGAGGGCTTATCAGAGGCAGAGCGCGAAGACCTGCTGACCTATGAAGGCAACGCTCAGGGCTTTCGCGTGATTACCCAGATTGAGTACAACCAGTTTAACGGCGGCATGCGCTTATCGGCGGCTACGCTCGGCACGCTGCTGAAATACCCATGGACGGTACGCTATAGCGGCCGGGCGGGTAAGTTTGGCTGCTACCAGTCAGAGCAGGCGCTGTTAAAAGAGGTAGCAGATGCGGTTGGGCTACTTCCCCAAGGGGAGCAGCGCTGGTGTCGCCACCCATTGGCTTGGCTTGTCGAAGCGGCAGATGATATTTGCTACGCCTTGCTAGACCTGGAAGACGGTCTGGAGATGGGCATTCTTCGCTACGAGGAAGTGGTTGAGATTCTGCGTCAAATTGCCGGTGAGTTCCCACCGGAGTATGCCGAGATGCAGCGTAAAAATGTCTCGCAACGCCGCCGTATCGCCCTACTCAGAGGCGCTGCCATGGAGCGGGCCGTAAACGATGTGGGGGCTGTATTTGTACAGCATGAGCAGGCGCTACTCAGCGGTACCCTCAGCGAAGACTTGTTAGAGCTGTGTCACCCGGATTTAGGTTGGGGTGTGCAGTCCGCCAAGCAGCTGGCTCGTGAGCGTATTTTCCAGAATGAGCGCAAGGCGAAGCTGGAGATTGGTGCTTACACCACGCTGGGTATCCTGTTAGAAGCATTTGTCGGTGCGGCCCATGAGCTGCACCACACCGGGCAAAGCTCTTTCAAGCACCAGCGGGTGCTGGCGTTAATTGGTGAGAATACCCCGCTACCCTCATGGACACTCTATGACAGTTACCGGCGAATGCTGGACTTCATTGGCGGGATGACCGACCACTATGCAGTCGATCTTGCTCAAGAGATGGGCGGCCGCTTACGCGGCGACTGAGCCATCCATTAAACGGACGGCTGGCGGAGATGCTTGAGCTCCATCAGCCGTGCTCGTTCCAGCAGAATGTGGATGACCTTATCGTGAATGGCATCGCTCATCTGTCCTGGGGTTAATTCGGTAAGCTGGCGGGCAAGCTGCTCGCCGCTCACTACCAAGATATCTGACGCAGCTTCGCTTGTGTCGATTTCCCAACCGGGAAGCACTAACACCCCTTTCACGGGTACGGGTACGCCGCAGCGCCGCTCTAACCATTGGGTAAGCCAGCTGACACCCTGACGGGTTTTATGCAGCGGCCGCCGCTCCTGCCAGTGGGGGAAGCGTAACCGCTCACGCTCTACCGCCACACAGTTCAGCTCCTTGCCATCGGTACCAATCGCCAGCGCCCTTGCCCGGGTTTCCACCACAAACACGCCATGAGGGGTCACGACGACATGATCGATAGTGAAACTGTCGGTAGGTACATCGTGGAAAACATAATAAGGGTGCGCTTCGGGGCGCACTAAGCGCTCCAGCTCCTGCCCCACCGCCAACTCGCAGGCAAGCCCCAGCTTTAAGCGTCGAATGCGCTGGTAGTCACGTATTAGCAGCAGCGAAAACGCCAGCACCAAAATGGTACTTAGCAAGCCGTAAAGCGCCCACTCTACCCAGTCTTGTTTATCGACAAACAGCATACGGCCCATGCCATATACTAGCGGCGCTAACGTGACTAATGGCCCCAGGGTGCCATGTAGGAACAGGCTAGAAAAGGCTTGGTCGAGCCTATGACGAAGGGCCTGACCAGGTTCGCGCAGCGGTGCATCAAAGGGTGAGTGTACGCGGGCATCGTGAAGGCTACGCAAGGCTAATACAATGCCGCCCATGGCTGCCATGGGGAACAAGAAGATGAGCGGTAGTAGGTATTCCAACCAAACCATTGTCGTAACTTGCCCTTTAGCCATGAGCTTAAGATCGTGCATCGTGTTATATGGCGATGCATCAACCGCCAGCTAATTTTACCTGATAACCCATTGAGGTTAAGGCATCGCGAAGTGTTTCGCGATGATCGCCTTGAATTTCAACCACGCCCTCTTTAACTGCACCACCCGTACCACAGCGCTGTTTAAGCGTTTTGGCCAGCGTCTTAAGCTCTGCGTGGGCCAGTGGGAGACCGCTGATAGTCGTCACGCCTTTTCCTTTACGCCCGCTGGTTTCACGGCGGATGCGCACAATGCCATCTAATGCGGCAAGACGCTCTTGCTCGCTGGTGTCTTCGCAGCAGCAATTATCAATAGGGGCTCGGCAGTCGGGGCAAGTTTTGCCATGCTCAGTGGAGTAAACAAGGCCACCTAGCTGATCACGTAATGAAGCCATACTATTTCTCTGTTGAGTGATGAAGCATTGCGGCCTGCCATCGCTCGTGGGTCAGTTGTTCAACAACGGCAGGCAGTTGGTACATGTTGCTAATCATAATAGCGCCTTCCGGTGTTGCTTCGGCATCGGGGAAGCGATTCAAATGAATCACTGTCATGCCCGCTTGCAGAGCTGCTTGAACGCCAACTAAGGCGTCATCGATCGCTATGCAGTCTTTTGCCGCAAACCCCATGATACTGGCTGCGTGAAGATGTAAACAGGGCTCTGGTTTCCAACAGTTAGCGGTGTAGCCACTAAATAGCCGGTGAGCAAAGTAATGGCTAAGCCCTGTGGCATTGAGTGCGGTGCGAATCTTTGTTTCTGGCCCGTTCGATACCACCGCGCTTGGGTAGCGTGATAGGGCGTCAAGTGATTCCCGGGCACCGGGAATGGTGGTTAACTCATTGGCTAACCGGTCTGCCAGATTGGCCCGCATGGTTTGTTCCATGCGGTTTAACCGGTCCGCATCTACTTCACCGTAGCGGGTTTGAAGTTCTGCCACAATGCGTCGGAAGCGGGCACCACGAAACTCCCCTAGGTAATCGGAGGAGGCAAACGGTAGGCCCACCGTATTGAGGCCGCGCGCCATCTCTTCAGCAAGCAGGGGTTCGCTATCGACGAGGGTGCCATCACAATCAAACAGCAGAAGTGGAAGCGGCATGGGAATTCCTTGCAGCGTTACAAGCGCTACTCGCGTTAATTAAGCCGACTAGACTGCTATTGAACGAGATTTTTGGGACTTTGTGAACACTGTTTTATAATTTTTTACGGTTAGCCCGCCTCTAGGTGCCATTTATCCATGTCATCACTAAGTTAACTACCCGGTTTTTAAGGCAATCTATGTTAATCGCTAGGAGAAGAGCTATAGTGGTTAGGCGACGCCGCAATAACTACAAAATGGAGATGTATATGCGATTCAACCCTTGGTTACTTTCATTTGTATTTGGTACCGCGCTGATGGCCTCTGCGGCTAGCGTGTTGGCAGAACCTGAGACCAATGCCGATAGCGAGCAGCACCAAGCGCTGGATGATGCGGCGCTAGAAGAGAAGTACGGTATTAAGGCAGGCTCTGTTCAGCGCGATGAGCAGCCTTCCTCTGATATGTCGGCTTCGGAAGCGTCTAGTGCTGAAGAGGACGCTGACACGGCCGAAGTCGATAGCAGCACTGAGGCAAAGAACACTGGCTCTGACACCGAGGGCAGCAGCGCTGAGACGGAGAGCATCAGTACGAATGCCGAAAGTGAGAATACCGAAGGTGGCACAGGTGGTACTGGTAGCGCTGAAGATGCGATTGAAAGCGGTGAAGATGAGCAGAGTAACGACGATAACGAGTAACCTACCGCCGTTAGCGGGAGAGGCGTCGTGAGTTGGTTCTACTGCGTAGATGGCAGGGTTTCATCGCTTTTCTGGCTGGTAATCCACCAGGGGGCGTACTGACCACTCATCGCGCTGAAAAACGCTTTTTGCACCACAAGGCCAGCTTCTATGCTGGCCTCCATTTTTTCGGTCACCATACGCTGGTTTTCGCGCATCATAGTGAGAGCTGCCTGGTGAAGAAATGTGGGGTGGCGCTCTCTAGTAATAGCCTGTTGGTGCTGCATTGCAACAAAAAAAGGCGGCCCGAAGGCCGCCTTAGCGTCGCTAATTGCTTAGCTGCTTACTTGATTTTAGGAGCCAACTCGCCGCGCTCGTAGCGCTGGAACATCGCCTCCAGGCTAATCGGCTTGATTTTGCTCGCGTTGCCAGCAGTGCCAAAGGCTTCGTAGCGGGCGATACACAGATCACGCATGGCGGTGACCGTTTCTTTTAAGAATTTGCGCGGATCAAACTCTGACGGGTTCTCTGCCATAAAACGGCGCACAGCACCGGTGGATGCTAGGCGCAGGTCGGTGTCGATGTTCACCTTGCGCACGCCGTGCTTGATGCCTTCGACGATTTCCTCAACCGGTACGCCGTAGGTTTCCGGAATTTGACCGCCGTAACGGTTGATCACTTCCAGCCACTCCTGCGGCACGGAGGAGGAGCCGTGCATGACCAAATGGGTATCCGGAATGCGCGCGTGGATCTCTTTGATACGCTGAATAGAGAGCGTGTCGCCGGTCGGCGGCTTGGTGAATTTATACGCGCCGTGGCTGGTGCCAATGGCAATTGCGAGGGCGTCGACCTGGGTAGCCTTTACAAACGCAGCGGCTTCTTCGGGGTCGGTTAGCAGCTGTTCCATATCCAGCTTGCCTTCGGCACCAATGCCGTCCTCTTCACCGGCCATGCCGGTTTCCAGGCTACCCAGGCAGCCTAGCTCGCCTTCTACAGAGACGCCACAGGCGTGGGCCATTTCTACTGCGCGACGAGTGACGCCAACGTTGTAGCCGTAATCCATCGGCGTCTTGCCGTCTTCACCCAGCGAGCCGTCCATCATGACGGAGGAGAAACCGAGCTGGATAGAGCGCTGGCACACCGCAGGGCTGGTGCCGTGATCCTGGTGCATCACTACCGGAATATGCGGAAACTCTTCCACTGCTGCCAAAATCAGGTGGCGCAGGAAGGGGGCGCCCGCGTATTTGCGCGCGCCAGCGGAGGCCTGCACGATCACCGGAGAGTCGGTAGCATCGGCGGCTTCCATGATAGCCCGCATTTGTTCAAGGTTGTTGACGTTGAACGCGGGAATACCGTAGCCATATTCGGCGGCGTGGTCGAGCATCTGGCGCATGCTAATTAAAGCCATGGGGTCACCTTATAGGTTGTCAGTGTGAACGGGTGCAGTGAGCGTGCAAGTTCAATTATTACGTATTAGCCGCGCTTGGCCGCAGCTTCAAGTGCAGCAACAGCCGGTAGCTGTTTGCCTTCAACGTACTCTAAAAACGCCCCGCCACCGGTGGAAATATAGGAAATACGGTCGGCAATGGCGTATTTATCAATCGCAGCGAGCGTGTCACCGCCACCGGCAATGGAAAATGCGCGGCTGTCAGCAATGGCATGGGAGAGCTCCTCGGTGCCTTTGCCAAACTGATCAATCTCAAAAACGCCCACGGGGCCGTTCCACAAAATAGTGCCAGCATCTTTGAGCAGGCTGGCCAAGTGGGCAGCGGTGTCCGGGCCGATATCCAGAATCATCTCGTTATCAGCGACCTGGTCCACCGGTTTCACCACTGCTTCTGCGGATTCAGAGAACTCCGTTGCCACAACAACGTCAGTGGGCAGCGGAATAGAGACTTTCTCCATTAGCGCTTTGGCTTGACCGATCAGGTCGGCTTCGTGGAGCGATTTACCCACATTATAGCCTGCCGCCGCGATAAAGGTGTTGGCGATCCCGCCGCCGACGATAAGCTGGTCGCACTTATCAGAGAGTGCGGTCAGCACGTCGAGCTTCGTGGAGACCTTGGAGCCGCCCACAATAGCCGCCATAGGGCGCGCCGGGTTCGCTAAGGCTTTCTCCAGTGCGTCTAGCTCTTGAGCCAGCAGCGGGCCTGCACAGGCGGTGGGCGCAAAGCGGGCCACGCCGTGGGTAGAAGCTTGAGCACGGTGGGCGGTGCCGAAGGCGTCCATCACGAAGATATCGCACAGCGCGGCGTACTGCTTGGCCAGCTGTTCGTCGTCTTTCTTCTCGCCGTTATTGAAGCGCACGTTCTCAAGCAGCACCACGTCGCCGTTGCTGAGCGTGGGCGCGGTGTCGAGGTAGTCGTCGACCAGTTTGACGGGGCTACCCAGCAGCTCGCCAAGGTGTTCGGCCACGGGAGCTAAGGAGAACTCCTCAGCAGGCTCGCCTTCCGTGGGGCGGCCCAGATGGCTCATAAGCATCACTTTGGCACCCGCTTTGGCCGCTGCTTGAATAGTCGGCAGCGCGGCGCGAAGGCGGGCATCGCTGGAAACACGGCCGTTTTTGATTGGCACGTTCAGGTCTTCACGAATCAGCACACGCTGCCCTTCCAGGGGCAGGTCGGTCATTTTTTGCACGTTCATGTGAGCGGTTTCCTCGTGTTCAAGCGAATGTCAGTGCGCTAATGGGGGGACCCATTCTTAGCGAAACGTTGCCAAGCGCTGGCTGATGTCCAGCATGCGGTTGGCAAAGCCCCACTCGTTATCGAACCAGCACAGCAGTTTGATCAGACGCGTGCCGGCCACGCGGGTTTGGGTGGCGTCTAGGATGCCAGAGCGGGGATCATGATTGAAATCGATCGATGCCATGGGCGCTTCGGTATAGCCTAGCACGCCATGCAAGCGCTGCTGACTAGCGCGTTGCAGTAGCGCGTTGACTTGCGCGGCGCTGGTATCGCGTCGCACGGTCAGCGCGGCATCCATGGCCGAGACGTTGATGGTAGGCACCCGCACGTGCAGGCACTCGAAACGTCCAGTCAGGCTGGGCATCAGGCGACTGATGCCGACCGCCAAGCCGGTATCCACCGGTACGATCGACTGCATGGCGGAGCGCGTCAGGCGCAGATCGGTTTGATGATACGCATCGATCACCGGCTGGTCGTTCATCGCCGAGTGAATCGTGGTGGTAACGCCGTGCTCCAGACCCAATGCTTCATCCAGCACGGTAAGCAGCGGCACCAAGCAGTTCGTGGTGCAGGACGCCGCAGAGAGAATGCGCTGGGTGGGGGTAAGCTCATGCTCGTTGATGCCCCACACGATGGTGGCATCCACATCGTTTTCAGCGGGCTGGGAGAACAGCAGCCGCTTGGCCCCAGCCGTTAAGTGCTGCTCGGCGGTGGCGCGATCCTTAAAGCTACCCGAGCACTCCAACACTAGGTCGATATCCAACTCACCCCAGGGCAGCGCTTGCGGGTCGCGTTCGCACAGCACGTGGATGCGCTGGCCGTTGACGAGCAGAGCGCTGCCATCGTTGTCCACCTCACCAGGGAAACGCCCGTGGGTGGTGTCGTAACGGGTGAGATAGGTGATGGTGGCGAGGTCAGAAAGCTCATTAATCGCCACCACCTCAAGTTCTGGGTGTTGGCGTTCCACCAGTGCTCTCAGCACGCACTGGCCAATGCGCCCATAACCATTGATAGCAATGCGATATTTAGCGGAAGCGTTCGCCATGATGCGATGCAGCTCTTGAACAAAGTGGCCCGATGATAACGCATTTCATCGGGGGTTGCTTATCCCGCCCCTAGCCCCACCAGTTGCCAAGCAAGCGGTAGCAGCAGAGCGGTAAAAATCCCGGTGAGGCTCATTCCGAGCGAGGCGAACGCTCCGGCGGTCGGACTGATATCGAACGCGCGCACGGTGCCGATGGCGTGACCATTGAGCCCCAGCGCAAAGCCGATGATACGTTCGTCATGAATGTGCAGTAGCCTCGCCAATAGACTCACGAAAGGAATGGTCAGCACCCCCGTCACCAGCAGCGCGCCCATGAGGAGTGCTACGCTGCCGCCAAGTTGTTCCGTGATGCCGATGGCGATGGGCGCCGTCACCGATTTGGCCGCGATCGAGGCCAAGATCTCCGGACCCGCGCCGAGAAGCCAAGCAATGCCAAGAGCGTAACAAGCGGCCAGAGTGGCAGCGATAGGCAGGCAAGCCGCCAACGGCTGCCACAGCGCACGAATGCGCGGTAGCTGTTGGTAAAGCGGCATGCCCAACGCCACGGTGGCTGGACCTAGCAGGACCGTCAGCCAGGTTGCGCCTTGCTGATAGGTGGCATACGGCAAGCCCAACAAGGCCAGCGTCGCGGCCAGCAGCAGAGCAGCGATCAAAATCGCCGGGAGCCAGGAGGGTTTACCCAAGCGCGTGAAAAGGGCGCTGCCCACAAGGTATGCGGCCAAGGTAAGCCCAACGGCCAATAACGGCGTGGCGGTCAAGGTAGGCAGCAAGCTAGTCGGCATGGCGGTGCCCCATCAATCGCTTGAGCAGCCACAGTGTCGTGAACACACTCAGTAGCGTCCCCAGCAGCAGAGCCGCCACGATGGCCAGCCACTGGCTTGCCAGTTCATCGAGAATGAAGAACACGCCTACCACGCCTGGCATGATCAGCATGGCCAAAAGTGCGATCAGCGGTTGGGCGGCGGCGGCAAGGCTAGCAGGTACTCTACCGATAACGGCAAGAGTGATGCACAGCAGTAGCATGCCCACCACTCCAGAAGAAATAGGTAAACCGGAGAAGTGGATCACGACTTCTCCGATTATCCAGTAGCTAATTAGCCATAAAAGGCCGTTTAGCGCGGGCATCGTAATGCCCGCACCAGGCGCCGTTTGAGCGAGGGGTTAACCCAGCAGCTCATTGGCTTGTTTGACGATGTTCTCGACGGTAAAGCCGAAGTGCTTGAACAGCTCGCCCGCGGGTGCCGACTCACCGTAGGTGGTCATGCCAATCACGCGGCCGTCGAGGCCCACGTACTTGTACCAGTAGTCGGCGTGGCCCGCTTCGATGGCGATACGCTTGGTCACGGCTTTGGGCAACACGCTTTCACGGTAGTCGGCATCTTGGCCGTTGAAGCGGTAAGCGGACGGCATGGAGACCACGCGCACGGCTTTACCTTGCTGCTCCAGCTCGGCCGCGGCATCCATCGCCAAGGCGACTTCGGAGCCGGTCGCGATCAGGATGAGGTCCGGCGTGCCGTTGCACTCTTTGAGTACGTAAGCGCCGCGCTGAATGGACGCCAACTGCGCCTTGGTGCGCGCCTGATGCGGTAGGTTCTGACGTGAGAGCACCAGCGCCGTCGGGCCGGAGTGGCGCTTGATTGCGGCATCCCAGGAAGCGGCGGTCTCCACGGCGTCACAGGGGCGCCACGTGTTGAGATTCGGCGTGGTGCGCAGGCTAGTGAGCTGCTCAATCGGCTGGTGCGTCGGGCCATCTTCGCCCAGGCCAATAGAGTCGTGGGTAAACACGTAGATAGCCTGCTGACCCATCAGCGCCGCCATACGCACGGCGTTGCGCATGTACTCCATAAAGATCAGGAAGGTCGCGCCATACGGCACAAAACCGCCATGCAGGGCGATACCGTTCATCACCGCGCCCATGCCGAATTCACGCACACCGTAGTGCAGGTAGTTGCCGCTGGCATCGTCGGGGGTGATCGCTTTCGCGCCCTTCCAGAACGTCAGATTAGATGGCGCTAAGTCAGCGCTGCCGCCGAGCAGTTCCGGCATTTGCGGGCCAATCACGTTCAGCGCTTCAAACGACGCTTTACGCGAGGCAATGCTGTCGCCTTTCTCTTGGGCCTGCTCGATCAGCGCTTCAGTCGTCAACTCCGTGGGCAGCTGCGCTTTCATGCGGCGCTTGAATTCACGTGCTTCTTCCGGGAAGGCTTCGGTGTAGCGAGCGAAGCGGCCTTCCCACTCTTGCTGGCGCGTTTTACCGGCGTCGCGGGCATCCCAGGCGGAGTAAATCGGCTCGGGGATATGGAAAGGCGCGTGCTCCCAGCCCAACTGCTTACGTGCCAGTGCCACTTCTTCGTCACCCAGCGGTGCGCCGTGAGCTTCTTCTTTGCCCTGCTTGTTGGGGGCACCAAAACCGATAATGGTTTTGCAGATGATCAGGCTTGGCTTGTCGTCATGGCTCTTCGCCAGCTCAATGGCCGCCTTGATCTCATCAGGCTTATGGCCGTCGACGTTCGGCACCACGTGCCAGCCGTAGGACTCAAAACGCTTGGCCGTATCGTCGGTAAACCAGCCTTCGACTTCGCCATCGATAGAGATGCCGTTGTCGTCATAAAGAGCAATCAGTTTGCCCAGCTGCTGAGTGCCTGCCAGGGACGCCGCTTCGTGGGAGATACCCTCCATCAAGCAGCCATCTCCCAAGAAGCACCAGGTGTGGTGGTCAACGATGGTGTGGCCGGGGCGGTTGAACTGCGCGGCCAGGGTTTTCTCGGCAATCGCGAAACCGACCGCGTTGGCAAAGCCTTGGCCCAGCGGGCCAGTGGTGGTTTCGATGCCAGGAGCGTAGCCGAACTCCGGGTGGCCAGCGGTGGGCGAGTGCAGCTGGCGGAAGTTTTGCAGCTGTTCCAGGCTGAGTTCGTAGCCGCTCAAGTGCAGCAGCGAGTAGAGCAGCATGGAGCCGTGGCCATTCGACAGCACGAACCGGTCGCGATCGGCCCACTTGGGGTCTTCGGGGTTGTGCTTGAGGTAGTCATTCCACAGCACCTCGGCAATATCAGCCATACCCATGGGGGCGCCAGGGTGGCCGGATTTGGCCTTCTGAACAGCATCCATGGAAAGGGCGCGAATGGCATTGGCCAGCTCAAAACGGGACGGCATGGGGGTGCTCCTCGCCTGAAAACGGAAAGAATAAAGGTGCTATTGTCGCTGACTTCCCCGGCGGCGGCAAATTCTCAGGGGCACGTTGTGGGAAGAACTTGCAACAGCGTGTAGACTCTGGCTCCCGAAGTGGTGGTGAAAGTGATGGTGCCGCTTCTTTATACGGGCAGGGAACTTCCTGCCATGATTTCCTGCTGATGCTGCGGTCATAACAGAGCAGCCGTCATACAGAGGGTCGAGTGCGCGATGAGCGAATATTCCCTGTTTACCTCCGAGTCCGTTTCCGAAGGCCATCCCGATAAGATTGCCGACCAGATTTCAGACGCGGTGTTAGATGCCATTATCGCCCGGGATAAACAGGCCCGCGTTGCCTGTGAAACGATGGTGAAGACGGGCGTTGCCATTATTGCCGGTGAGATCACCACCTCCGCGTGGGTGGATCTAGAGACGCTGGTGCGTGATGTGATTACCGATATCGGCTACACCTCTTCTCAGGTGGGCTTCGACGGTGCCACGTGCGGCGTCATCAACCTGATTGGCAAGCAGAGTGTCGATATTGCTCAGGGCGTTGATCGTACCAAGCCGGAAGATCAGGGCGCGGGCGACCAGGGCCTGATGTTTGGCTATGCCACGAACGAAACCGATTCGTTCATGCCTGCGCCGATCCACTACTCGCACCGTTTGGTCGAGCGTCAGGCGGAGCTGCGTAAAAACGGCCTGTTGCCGTGGCTGCGTCCGGATGCCAAAAGTCAGGTGACTTTCCGCTATAACGCTGAAGGCCAACCGTGTGGCGTCGATGCGATTGTTCTGTCGACTCAGCACGATCCGGAAATCGATCAAGAAGACCTGCGCAAAATGATTAAGCGTGAAGTCATTGAGCAGGTGATTCCCGCTGAGTGGTTGGATGCCAACACCCAATACCACATCAACCCGACCGGCAAGTTCGTGATTGGCGGCCCGGTGGGCGACTGTGGCCTGACCGGTCGTAAGATCATCGTCGATACCTACGGCGGCATGGCGCGCCACGGTGGCGGCGCGTTCTCGGGCAAAGATCCGTCGAAAGTAGACCGCAGCGCCGCGTACGCTGGCCGCTATGTGGCGAAAAACGTCGTAGCAGCGGGCTTGGCGGACAAGTGCGAGATTCAGGTCTCCTACGCCATTGGCGTGGCCGAGCCGACCTCGGTGTCCATCGACACCTTCGGTACCGGCAAAATCGACGACGCTAAAATCGTTGATCTGGTGCGGGAGCACTTCGATCTGCGCCCCTACGCGATCACCAAGATGCTGGATCTGCTGCACCCGATGTACCGCCTGACAGCGGCTTACGGCCACTTTGGCCGCGAGCCGTTCGAGCACAGCTACAGCTGGGTAGACGACAAAGGCGAAACGCACACCGAGACGTTTACAGCCTTCCCGTGGGAAAAAACTGACAAAGCAGACGCGCTGCGTCAGGCCGCTGGCCTATAAGCTTCCCGTAAGCGCAATGAGCGTCATGGGTTAGCGAAAAGCGCCCCTTGGTTCACGCCAGGGGGCGCTTTTTTTATGGGTCGAAACCGGCTCCGAGAGTGGCTTTCTGCGCATTGCATCTCTGTCAGTTTCATATAAGTTAATTTTAATAAGGGCTGAAAATTTCCCGTTTACCACGTGAGGATGCGTATGTCGGGTCGGCGAATAATAGGAGTGGCGAACCTAGCGGCAGCCTGGTTAATGAGTGTCACTTTTTCCGCACAGGCAGACACCTGCCCCGACTGGCCCGCCGAGCGGCTGGCGCTGGAAACCCAGGCGCTAGCCGAACATATCGAAGTATGGGACCGCGCTTACCATGATAACGGCGAATCGCTGATTGCCGATGAGCTGTACGACCAAGCGCTGGCGCGGTTGGAAAACTGGCAAGCGTGTTTGGATTCACCAACTCCCCACCAGCCGCTTACCCGAGTGACCAGCAGCGACGGTACCCGCACCCATCCGGCCGCCCAAACGGGGCTCACTAAAGCCGATGAGGACGGCATTCGACGCTTTACTAGCCGCCGTGACGATCTATGGATTCAGCCCAAGGTGGATGGTGTGGCGGTGACGCTGCGTTACCAGGGCGGGGAACTCGTCGAGGCGGTTAGCCGTGGAGACGGCGAGCGGGGGCAGGATTGGACGGCGCGGGTTCAGCAACTGCCTGGTGTGCCCGTTACGCTTCCTGAGCCCGTCTCTGCGGTGCTGCAGGGCGAGCTTTACTGGCGGCTGGATAATCACGTGCAGGCACGCCAACCAGATTCGGGTGCCCGAGGTGCCGTGGCTGGTGCCATGGCGCAGCGCGACCCGAGCCAAGAGACGCTGAACCGCATCGGTTTATTCGTATGGGACTGGCCGGATGGCCCGACGCAGATGACCGAACGGCTGGCGCAACTGACGGCGCTGGGGTTCGAGACGGCCGATTACACCCACTCGATCAGCGGCCAGGAGGCGGCCGCCGAGTGGCGCGAGCGGTGGTTCAACGGCCCGCTGCCGTTTGCCACCGACGGTGTGGTGTTAAAACAGGCTGATCGCCCTAGCGTGCGTAGCTGGTCGTCATCGCCCCCTGAGTGGGCGGTAGCATGGAAGTATCCGTCTCAGCAGGCGCTAGCCCAGGTGCGCGGGGTCGAGTTTCGGGTGGGGCGAACTGGGCGCGTAACGCCGCTGCTATGGCTCTACCCGGTAACTCTGGAAGGGCGGCGCATCAGTCGCGTGTCGCTGGGCTCATTGGAGCGCTGGCAGGCGTGGGACGTGCGACCAGGTGACCAAGTGGCGGTGACGCTGGCGGGCCTGACGATTCCTCAGGTAGACAGCGTGGTGTGGCAAACACGTGAAAGAGCCGCCCTAAGCGCCCCGCCGCCCGAGCGTTACCATCTGTTGAGCTGCTTTACGCTAACGCCCGAGCGAACATCAGAATGCAGCGCCCAATTGCTGGCCCGCTTAACCTATCTCAGCGAGCAGCTGGGCATGCGTGGAATTGGCGAAGGCACTTGGCAGGCGCTGATGGAGGCCGGTGTGGTTACGGAACTATTGGGTTGGTTGGCACTAACGCCGGAGCAGCTTCAACAGGCCCACGGTATTGGCGCTACCACCGCCGCAGCGCTGATGGCACAGTTCGACACGGCGCGCCAAGCGCCCTATGCGACATGGCTGACGGCGCTGGGAATGCCCCCCGGTGGCGACGCTGGGCTGGGCGATTGGTACACCCTCGCGGGTTACTCTCGATCCGACTGGCAAGCCGTGCCTGGCATTGGCCCGGTGCGAAGCGAGGCGCTCGTTGCCTTCTTCAGCCATCCAGACGTGCAGCGCATGGCCCGCCAGCTGGAGCAGGCGGGTGTCGACGGGTTTTAACCGAGCCCGGTGAGCCGCAGCATCAGCCCCAGATAGAGTGGTATCAACAGCGGTGCCAGCAGCGTGGTGGTGAGTACTGCTAAAGCACCTTTCTGCGGCTGAATGCCTAGCTCCATCGCCACGACCACCACGTTAGAGGCCATGGGCACCACGCCCAATAGCAGCAGTGCCATCGCCAGCTCCGGTGCGAGTGGCGTGAACTGCTGGAGCACCAGCACCGCCCCCAGCATCACCAGCGGCCAGAGCAGATAGCGCAGGCCCACGCAGGTCGCCACAAAGCGTGTATCCCACGCGGCGAGGGTGACCTGGCTTAACGTCATGCCAATAATCATCATACCCAGCAGGGTATAGGTGGCGGGGAAAACGGCTAACGAACTCATCAGTGACTCAGGCAGCGTGGCGTTGAGTGCGTTTAGCAGCAGTGCTAGGAAAAAGGCATAAATCAGCGGCAGGCGGGCAATTTTGGCGAGGCTCTGGCGTACCGAGAAGTGGCCCCGGGCGCTCAAATAAAACCCCACCGTGAACTCATACAGGTTGATGCCCAGCATGCAGAAGAGGTACAGCGTCACCCCTTCCGGCGGTAGCAGAATCAGCGCGACGGGCAGCCCAAAGTAGCCGGTATTACCGGTGCCAGAAGAGAACGCCAGCAGCGCGCCTTCCTGCGGGCCAAAGCGGTGTTGGGTAGCCCAGCGCACGGCCAGTGCCATGGCGCTGACCAATAGAAACATCGCCAGGGTGAGCACCAAATACTCTAAGGTGGGGCCGCCATTCATCAGCGCGCGAAAAATTGTCAGCGGCGCGATCAGGTACACCAACAAGGTAGCAATCGGGCGCGGGTCTATTTTCAACCGTTGGGCGGCAATAAAGCCCAGCCCCACATACCCTAACAGCATGAGCAGCGGGCCCATTAAAGCGCTGGGTGCTAAGTCCATATCTCCTCCTTGATAGACGCGGTAGTGCCAACATGAGCCGAATTGAAGGTCGACCGTGGAATCTTTCATTAGCCGCTGCGCGGCGAAGCAGCGAGAATACCCTAAATAATGATCACGTTACCGCACTGCGAGGACAAACCATGAGCAGCCAAGAGCATCCGTTAGGTATTAGCTTTGAATTCTTTCCGCCCAACACCGATGCAGGTCGGGAGAAGCTAATTCACGTGCGTGATGAGCTGGCCGCTCGTAACCCGCGTTTCTTCTCGGTCACCTACGGCGCGGGTGGCTCCACTCAGGCGCGCACTCGGGATATCGTGCGCACCGTTAGCCAAAGTGGCATCACCACGGCGCCGCACCTCTCCTGCATCGGCAGCGAAAAGGCTCAGCTGCGCGACTTACTGGCGCAGTACCGGGAAGAGGGCGTCGATAGCCTAGTGGCCCTGCGCGGTGACATGCCCTCCGGGATGGCCAGTATCGGAGAGCTGCGCTACGCCAATGAATTGGTAGAGTTCATTCGTGACGAGACGGGCGACCACTTTGACATCGCGGTCGCGGCGTATCCGGAATCTCATCCACAGGCCCCCAGCCTCGATAAGGATGTGGAAAACTTTGCCCGCAAGATGAATGCGGGTGCCAACATGGCGATTACCCAGTACTTCTTTACCGCCGATGCCTACTTCCACTTCGTTGATAAAGCGCGTGCGCTGGGCGTTGAGCAGCCGATCATTCCCGGCATCATGCCGATCACCAACTACACCAAGCTGGCGCGGTTTTCCGATGCCTGCGGCGCGGAAATTCCCCGCTGGATTCGCAAGCAGTTAGAAGCCTACGGCGATGACAGCGACGCCATTGCCGCCTTTGGTACCGATGTAGTGACTCGCCTGTGTGAACGCCTGCTGGACGGCGGCGCGCCAGGCCTGCACTTCTACACGCTGAATCAGGCGGCCCCAGTGTTGAAGGTGGTGGATAATCTGAGCTAACGCTGTCGCCTGATGATGATACCGGCCTGCATCTTTGATGCAGGCCGGTTTTTTTATGGTAGTTCTAAAGGTACGAAAAAAAGCCGGAACCTCTCGGTTCCGGCTAGTGCATAGCTTGGCTCTAGTAACGTAACGGTTTACGCAGCGCTTGCCGTTGCCTTGCCTTTGCCACCATGCTGCTTGCGCTGCATGATAAATAGCACCGTACCAATCGCTAAGCCCGCGATGTCGGTGTAGATGCCGCCGTAGATCAAGAACATGGCACCGACCAGCATCACTAAGCGCTGGGGTAAGTTCACCGGACCGAAGAACCACTTCTGAGCCATGCCCGAGAGCAACACAATGCCTAGCGTGGCGGTGAGGCCAACGCGCAGGATCTGCGTGGCGGAGCCTTCCATCAGCATCGCCGGGCTGTAGAAAAACATAAACGGCACGATAAACGCCGCCAAGCCAATCTTGAACGACGCCACCGAGGTGCCCATGGGGTTGTCCCCAGAAATACCGGCGGCTGCGTAAGAGGCCAGCGCCACCGGCGGCGTAATGGCCGAGACCACGGCGAAGTAGAACACGAAGAAGTGGGCAATCAGCGGCTCGATGCCGATGTTGATCAACCCTGGTGCGACCACCGATGCGGCCACTGCGTAGGCCGCTGTGGTCGGCATCCCCATGCCCAACAGAATGCTGATCAGCATCGCAAAGAACAGTGCCAACAGCTGGCTAACGCCCGCCAAGCCCAGCAGCAGCGAAGAGAAACGAGCACCTACACCGGTCAGCGAGATAACGCCGACAATCAAACCTGCACAGGCACAGACGGCGATAATCTGAATCGACATGGTACCGGCAAGCTGAAGCGCTCTCAGAATCGCACGAAGGCCCATTTTGTTAGGGGAGAGCCAGCTCACTACCGCCGCAGAGGCAGTGGCCAGGGTACCGGCACGAATGACCGAGTAACCCATGAACAGCGCAACGATCAAAATGATGATCGGCGCGAACAGGTAGACTTGCTTCACTAGCTTGGAGAACAGCGGAATCTCATCTTTGCGCATGCCGCGCATGCCTTTACGGGCGGCTTCAAAGTCGACCATAAAGTAGATAGAAGCAAAGTAGAGAATGGCGGGGATAATCGCAGCAATAGCGATCTCGGTATAAGGAATACCGGTCACTTCTGCCATGATGAATGCGCCTGCGCCCATGATCGGCGGCATAATTTGGCCACCGGTAGAGGCCGCAGCTTCAATTGCGCCTGCGCTACGGGCCGGGTAGCCCACTTTCTTCATCAGCGGAATGGTCAAAGAGCCTGTCGATACCACATTACCGGCAGACGTACCGTTAATCATCCCCATCAGGCCAGAAGCGAAGATAGCGACTTTCGCGGGGCCGCCGCGAGCACGACCTGCCGCGGCAAAGGCGAAGTTGACGAAGTAGTCGCCCACTTTAGACGCCTGCAAGAAGGCGGCAAAAATGATGAACAGAATAATATAGGTGGACGAGACCGCCGTGGTCGGGCCTAGTATGCCCGCATCGGTATAGACCTGGCTAAAGAAGCGCTGGACCGATAGACCAGGGTAGCCCAGGAAACCAGGTAAATAGGGGCCTGCAAAGACGTAGGTCAGAAACACGGCTGAAATGACGACCAGCGCCAAACCTGCCACACGGCGAGTCAGTTCGAGAATCAGCAGCGAGCCCGCGATGGCGGCCCAAGAGATACCGGGAGGCGCAAATGAGGTGCCGGTGGACATCCGCATGCTGGTGTTAAATGCCATTAGCAGGTAGCCAGCGCTGGCCAAAGCACACACCATTAACACTAAGTCGGCGGGATTAAGGCGGTGGCGTGCCTGACGATAGAACCAAGACAGCACAATCGCGCCTGCTGTGGTGGCCATCAGTGGGTAGCCAAAGTGCAGCGTCTCCACGGCCGGGTCGATGCGCATTGCACCGCCGTTGATGGCCTGCTGCATCAAGAATACTTGCACCAGCGAGTAAACCGCAGGAACCAGCAGCGCATAGCTCACCCATTTCAGCCAAGCAGGGGAGGCCTGCTGGTCATCTTCAGCAAAGCGGGCACCGGCAAACAGCCCGTAACCCAAAATTAATGCACCGGCGATGTGTACGATACGGAACGACCAGGTTTCCATGGGGTACACGTTGAGTGAAAACAGGTGGAAACCTGAATAGGCAATCGCCAGTGCTGCAAATAATAGGAACTGCCAGCCAACGAACAGGCGGCGGTTGGGCTCAACAACTTCTTCATCGACGCCATCAGCAATCGATTCTGGCGTTGATGAAGCAGCTAAGGCGTCATCCTTGAGGCCGTTGGGGTCTTGGTCGGTATTGTGACTCATCAGAGGTCACCCTCACAGCAAAAGCAGAGAAAGGGGGCAAGAGCAAACGCTGCCCCGCCCGACAGGATCGGCAGCGGGGCAGCGCGATGGTGCGTGGAGCTTACTTGATCATGTCGTCAGAGATATCGTAACCGTTCTCTTCGTACCAGCGTGCTGCGCCTGGGTGGAAAGGCAGTACCGTGTTGTGCACGATATTTTCCGGAATGCTGGTTTCAGCACTGCGGTGTACGTCGCGCATACGATCATTGTTTTCCATCGTGGCTTTCGTGACTTCATAGATGAAGTCTTCCGGCAGGTCACAGCCAGCAATCGCGAAGTTCCACATGGAAACGGCGCGAGCATCTTCTTCCAGCGTGGTGTAAGTGCTAGCCGGGATGGTGAACTCAGCGACCGGGAAGGCGTCTAGCACAGTCGCCAGCTCTTCTTCGGTAAACTCAATAATGTTCACGTCGGTTTGGACTTCCAGCTGGCTAACTGCCGGAATCGGGATGCCCGCAGCGAAGGCGACAACGTCCAGCAGGCCGTCCTGAAGCTGGCCGCCCAGGTCAGACCAGCCGCCATTACGGCGGTCGAAGTTTACGCCCAGGGTTTCCAGCATGGCCGGGAAGTAGGTGTCAGAGGTAGACGCCGCCGGGCCGAAACCGATGCGCGCACCGTCGGGGATGTCGGAAATAGATTCAATACCGGAGCTAGAGAGCGCGGCGATAGAGAACGGGGTTTCATACATCGGGAACAGCGCGCAAACGTTGTCCATGACTAGGCCAGGTGCCAGCGGGCTTTCGCCTTTGATGGCATCAGACGCCGGACCCATAGTGGTTAGGCCAAACGCCATATCGCCACTATGTACTAGCGCCAGGTTTTGGGTAGGGCCACCAGTCACTTCGCCGCCGCCTGAAACACCGAGCTCATCGGCGATGAAGTTTGCCCAGCCAGAGCCATAAACGAAGTAGGTGCCGCCTTGACTTGCCGTACCAACAGTAAAGTTAGTGGGCCATTCAGAGCGGTCCGCATGGGCAGTGCCTGCAGCAAGTAACGCGCTGCCTGCGAGCAGAGCGACAGTTTTGGGCATCGTATTGCGCATGGCGAGATTTCCTAAGCTGTTATTGGGATTATCGTCTGGCGCGTGTGGGACACCGCCAGTGCTTTATCATTAAGCAGCTTATATAGAGCGATACTTGTGCCACATATACGATTTAATATAGAAATCAATGCATTAAGAATTTTCTCTTCAACTTTGGTTGAAAAGCAAAAGCCATTAAGTGTCTGGCTTTGCGCACGCTCTAGATAGGGTGGTGTGCGGTTTTTCACACACTTTTCAAAGGGGGCACCTAGCGATGCAGCCGCTGCACCGCTAGCGAGGGGCGTTATTTGTTTTTACCTGGGTCAAGAATGCGAACCGGCTGCACATCCTGGATTTTTTGCTCATCACGCACCTGATTCACTCGTGTAGTGAGCTCGGGGGTCGCTTCGTCTTCAATGGGCAGCTGTTCGAAGAAATCACAGCTCACGCATTCACGGTAGCGGATGCCGTGCTGCTCCCACGCACGAATGCGGTCCATGGCGGCACAGCGGGGGCAGGTCACGCCTGCAATAAAACGCTTAATACTCGACATACATACACTCCCAACGTGCGGCGGCAACGCCGCCGCACCGGATAAAAATAGCCAGCTTAGGCGGCGCGAATACCGCTATGGCGCAGCAGCGGTTCGACGCTAGGTTCGCGGCCTCGGAAGGCACGGAATAGCTCGGCGGCATCCCGCGCACCGCCTTGCTCCAGAATTTCCTCGCGGAAGCGCTGGCCAGTGTCTGGGTCAAAAATCCCGGCTTCTTCAAAGGCGCTCCAGGCATCGGCAGAGAGCACTTCCGCCCATTTATAGCTGTAGTAGCCAGCGGCGTAGCCGCCTGCAAAGATGTGGCTGAAACTATTTTGGAAGCGGTTGAAGTCGACCACGGGAACGACAGAGGTTTGGCGACGCACGTCGTCGAGCAGCGTCTGAACATCGCTGGCCGAAGGCGCTTCCAGCTCGTGATGGAGGCGTAGGTCGAACAGAGAAAACTCGATCTGACGCACCATGCCCATGGCGGACTGGAAGTTTTTCGCCGCTTGCAGGCGCTCGAACAGAACGTCCGGCAGCGGTTCGCCGGTTTCGACATGCTTGGCTAGCAGGTCGAGACCTTCCCGCTCCCAGCAGTAGTTCTCCATAAACTGGCTGGGCAGCTCAACCGCATCCCAGGCCACGCCGTTGATGCCTGACACGTCGGCCACCTCTTGCTTGGTCAGCATATGGTGCAAACCATGGCCAAACTCGTGGAACAGCGTGGTCACTTCGTCATGGGTCAGCAGCGCAGGCTTGCCGCCTACTGGCGCGGTGAAGTTACAGGTCAAGAAGGCCACTGGGAGCTGCACGCCGTTCTCGGTTTTACGGCGTACCCGGCAGTCAGCCATCCACGCACCGCCCCGTTTGCCTTCGCGGGCGTAGAGATCCAGATAGAACCCGGCAATCGGTTTGCCTTGTTCGGTAATACGGAAGAAGCGCACGTCGTCGTGATAGCTCGGAGCGCTGCTATCTTCTTTTACCTGAACGTTGTAAAGACGCTCGACGACTTGGAATAAGCCATCCACGACCCGCGGCGCGGGGAAGTAGGGGCGCAGTTGCTCTTGGGAAATAGCGTAGCGTGCTTCGCGCAGTTTCTCGCTGGCGTAGGCGACATCCCAGGGGTTGAGCGTCTCGATGCCTAGCTCGTCACGGGCGTAGGCGCTGAGTTCGGCAAACTCCTCCTGCGCTTGCGGCTTGGCGCGGCGGGCGAGGTCTTCCAAAAAGTCCAGCACCTGCGCGGGGGAGTCTGCCATTTTGGTAGTTAGCGAGTAGTCGGCGTAGGTGTCGAAGCCCAGCAACCGCGCCAGTTCCTGACGCAGGGCCAGAATCTCTTCCAAAATGGGGGCGTTGTCGAACTTGCCCGCGTTGGGGCCCTGGTCGGAGGCGCGGGTCACGAAGGCGGTATACACTTCTTCGCGCAGCTCGCGGCTGTCGGCGTAGCTGACGATGGGGAAGAAACTGGGGAAATCCAGCGTAATGCGGTAGCCATCAACGCCTTTAGCGTCTGCCAGGGCTTTAAGAGTTTCCAGGGCGCTCTCAGGAACGCCCGCCAGCGCGTCGCGATCCTGAATGTCTTTATGCCACGCCTGGGTGGCGTCCAGCACGTTATTAGAAAACTGGTTAGAAAGCGTAGAGAGGCGGGACTGAATTTCACCGTAACGAGCCTTCTTATCCGCCGGTAGGTCGACCCCGGCCAGGCGAAAATCGCGCAGGGCGTTATCCACCGTACGCTGTTGGGCGGCCGTCAGCGTTGACCAGCTCTCGCTCTCTTTTAGCGCCTGCCAGCCTTTGAACAGCCCTTCGTGCTGACCGACCCAGGTGCCAAATGCAGAGAGTTTTTCCAGGCAGGCTTGGTAAGCATCGCGCAGCTCTGGGGTATTCATGGTGCCGTTGAGGTGCGACACCGGCGACCAGGCCTGGGAAAGACGGTCATTCACTGCTTCCAGCGGTGCGGCAAAGTTGTCCCACGTTGGGGGTGTGGCAGCGGCCTGTTGGGCGAGGCGATCAATCGCCTCGCGGCTCTCATCGAGCAGCGTTTCCACGGCGGGCACCACGTGGTCGGCACGAATGTCGGCGAAAGGGGGAAGCTCGTGGCTCTCTAGCAACGGGTTGCGGGACATAAGCACCTCGGTAGCAATCAAGTTAGGGGCGCACAAAAACGTACGCTGATGATGACACAGTGCGGGCAGTGAGACGTTGTTTCAATGCTTGACCCGCTGCAAGCGTTTGGCCTGGGGGCAGGCGCCTGCTAGTCTTGCCGCCTTTCCATATCCGTAATCTGTAAGTGTCACCAACAATGCCACCCATGGCAGGAGCAAGTAATGAGTGAAACGCTAGAGCGCTGGGGGTCGAAGCGGGCCTTTATCTTGGCGGTAACAGGTGCGGCGGTTGGGCTGGGCAATATTTGGCGCTTCCCCTATGTGGCGGGAGAGAACGGCGGCGCTGCTTTTTTGCTGATTTATGTGGCGTTCGTGCTGCTACTTGGGATTCCCGTGATGATGGCGGAAATCCTCATTGGGCGTGCCGGGCGGCGCGGGCCGATGCAAGCCTTAGGCGCATTGGCGTCAGAAGCGGGGGCTTCCCGGCACTGGCGCTGGCTGGGGCTATTTGGCGCGTTCACCGTGTTCTGTATTTTGTCGTTTTACTCGGTGGTGTCGGGTTGGTCGATTGAGTTTTTAGTGGCCTCGGTGAACGGCAACTTTAACGGTGCCAGCGCAGCTGAGATCGGTGCAGGATTCGAAGCGTTTCTGGCGAATCCTGGGCTGCTGATCTTCAACCACTCGCTGTTCCTCTTCATGACCATGACGGTGGTGGCAGCTGGGGTGGCCAAAGGGCTCGAGCGGCTCAATAACCTGCTGATGCCGCTGCTATACGGTTTGCTGCTGCTATTAGCCATTTACGCCACGACCACGTCGGGCTTTGGTACCGCGCTGTCGTGGCTCTTTTTGCCCTCTTTTGAAGACGTGACGGCAGAAGTCGTTCTGCACGCCATGGGGCATGCGTTCTTTACGCTGGCGGTGGGGGCATGTGCCTTGATGGCTTATGGGGCTTATATGCCCGATGAGCAGAGCCTGCCGAAGGCGGCCTTTGCCGTGGCGGTGCTGGATATTAGCGTGGCGCTGCTGGCGGGCATTGCGATTTTCTCGGTGGTGTTTGCTCAGGGCATGGACCCCGCCGATGGACCAGGGCTGATGTTCGTGACGCTGCCCATCGCGTTTTCCGAGTTGCCCTGGGGCTCGTTCTGGCTCAGCGTATTTTTCCTGCTGCTGCTGCTGGCCACCTGGACCTCGGCGATCAACCTTGCCGAGCCGATGGTGGCCACGTTGCAGGGGCTGGGCTGGCGGCGCAGTATCTCGACCGCCGTGGTGGCGATCAGTGTCTGGCTTCTGGGCCTACTATCGGCATTCTCGTTCTCGACGCTGGCCGAGTTTAGGCCGCTGTTCGGGCGTAACGTGTTCGAACTGGTAAGCAGTATTCCGCCCGATATTTTCCTGCCCTTGGGTGGTTTGCTGATTGCTACCTTTGCCGCTTGGGTGATGCCGCAAGCGCTGGTCGTGAAAGCGCTGGGCGTGGGCGATGGTGGCTATGTCATGTGGCGCAATATTGTTCGCTGGGTCTCGATTCCACTGACGTTTATTGTTCTACTCGGTGGGTTGCTATAGTGCTGTCATCCCGCGTCGTCACGAAATGCGAAATGCTTTAGAGGAGTGTGCCATGAGCAGTGCCCTAAGGACGTATCAAGGAGTCTCGCCGCAGTTGGGTGAGCGTGTCTACATCGATCCCGCCAGCGTGGTGATTGGCAATGTCACGCTCGGCGATGACTGCTCGGTATGGCCGATGACGGTGATTCGCGGCGATATGCACCGCATCACCATTGGCGCGCGCACCAGCGTTCAAGATGGCAGCGTGCTGCACATTACCCACGCCAGTGATTTCAATCCTGATGGTTTCCCGCTCACGATTGGCGACGATGTGACCATTGGCCACAAGGCAATTTTGCACGGTTGCACCCTGGGCAGCCGCATTCTGGTGGGAATGGGCGCCATCGTGATGGATGGTGCAGTGGTTGAAGATGAGGTGATTATTGCTGCTGGCGCGGTAGTGACACCGGGCAAACGATTGGAGAGCGGTTACGTTTATGCCGGTAACCCTGCGAAAGCGCTGCGCCCGCTCAAGGAGAAAGAGCGGGCTTTCTTCCCCTATACCGCAGGCAATTACGTTAAGTTAAAAGATCAGTTCCTTATGGAAGCCGCCGAAGCACGCTAAGCGTTTGCCTTACCACTCTTTTTTCTAACCTAGCCATGTTGCGCGCACTGAAAGTCTGGTAATTTATCCAGTTTTCTAGGGTGCCGCGACATGGCTAATTTTCGCACGCATATAACGGTTGCAGCAGCGGGCGGCACGCTAATGGCTTACGTTGGCTGGCAGGCGCAGTGGTGGGTAGCTCCACAAGCCCTGCTGGTCATTGCCCTGGTGGCCTTTGGCGGTATTCTCCCTGACATTGATGCTGACCGTTCTCGCTCTATCCGGCTGATTTTTAATATTTTATCAGTGCCTTCGCTGGTGCTGGGTGTGCTGTTGCTGCAGCCGTGGTTAACACCTGGGCTACTGCTCGTGGCGTGTGGTGGGATTTACTTCAGTGTGCGCTACTTGGCAGCCGTGCTTTTTTCACGCCTGACAGTGCATCGAGGTATCTGGCATTCACTCATGGCGGCAGGGCTGTGTGCGTTGGCTACGGCTGCGCTAAGCTTTCACTTGCTTGCCCAGCCTGCCTGGCTGGCGTGGGGCCACGGGGCTGCAGTACTGTTTGGGTTTATTATTCACTTGAGTTTGGATGAACTGTTTAGCGTCGACCTCGAAGGGGCGCGCTTAAAGCGCTCTTTCGGTACTGCGCTAAAGCTTGGCGATAGCCGCCGTCCACTTTCCAACCTATTAATGTTGATCGCCATGCTTATCTTGGTGCCCTGGGTGCCGCCTTGGGGAGTGCTGGTTGAGCTATTTCATCAGGGTTCGCTGCTGTGGCGATAGTCGCCAGCGCTTAAACCGTGCTTTTTGAGCTTGTCATAAAACGTTTTGCGGGGGATTCCTAAATGGTGGCAAACATCCGTCACTCGTCCTTGATGGCGCGCTAGCGACTGACTGATCAAGCTCTTTTCAAACAGCTCTACTTGGCGGGGTAGCGTTAGCTCTTGAGTGTCGGCAGCGACACCCTCCAGCAGGGCATCAAGACGGTAGTCAAACGCGGCTCCCAGCAGTACATAGCGCTCGGCTAGGTTACGTAGTTCACGCACATTTCCCGGCCAGTCGTGGGCCAGGAGGGTGGCAATGGCGTGGCTATCTAGAGTGGGCGCTTCAAGCCCGCTGCGATTCGCCGCCACCACGGCAAAGTGTTGGAACAGTAAGGGAATGTCTTCTCTTCGCTCGCGAAGTGCTGGCAGCGGTAGGGTGACTACGTTTAGCCGGTAGTAGAGATCTTCGCGAAAGCGCCCCTCTTCGGCGGCGACTTTGAGGTCGACTTTGGTGGCGGCAATCACACGGATATTGAGCGGAACAGCTTCGTTGGCGCCTAACCGTTCTACGCTACGCTCCTGAAGCACTCGCAGCAATTTCACCTGAAGTGCCAAGGGCATGGACTCAATCTCATCTAAAAAGACGGTGCCGCCGTTAGCGTGCTCAAATTTACCAATTCGCCGCTCTACCGCCCCTGTGAAGGCGCCTTTCTCATGGCCGAACAGCTCGGACTCGATGGTGTTTTCCGGCACCGCACCGCAGTTGATGGCCATAAACGGACTGTTACGCCGGGCGCTGCGCTCGTGAATCGCTCGGGCAACCAAGTCTTTGCCGGTGCCCGTTTCGCCAAACAGCAGCACGTCGGCTTCCACTTGGCTGATGCGCTGAATCATCGCGGCAAGCCTTGAGATCACTGGCGTTCGCCCAACCAAGCGCGGGCCCAGTGCGGCTTGCTGCACCTCTAGCTCGGCTTTCAAGCGCAGGTTTTCGAGGCTTAGCTGGCGCTTTTCGATGCCACGTCTCACCACATCCAGTAGTTGGTCGCCAGCGAAGGGCTTTTCCAGAAAGTCCCAGGCGCCTGCACGCATGGCTTCTACGGCGGTCGAAATGTCGCCGTGACCGGTAATCAGAATAATCGGCAGCGTGGCGTCGCGGCTATGTAGCTCATGCAGCAGCGCCATGCCGTCCATCCCAGGCATGCGAATATCACTCACAATGACACCAGGAAAGTCATTCGGCAGCGCGGCAAGCGCCTGTTCGGCCGATTCAAAGCAGTGGGGTGTATAGCCCGCAAGTTCTAACGTTTGGCTGGCGGTGATACGCAGATGCGGTTCGTCGTCGATCACCATGACCGGCAGCGTCGACGGCTCATGCATGGTATTGAGTCTCCTGTTTGATGCGGGAGCCAGACGGCTCTGGTGCCGATGAGCGTGGCAAGGTGATAGTGAAGCAGGCACCTCCTTCCGTTTGATTCATAGCCTGCAGCCTGCCCCCAAGGTCCTCCATAATACGTGAGGAAATGGAGAGTCCTAGCCCTAACCCGCTACCGGGGGCCTTGGTCGTGAAAAAGGGCTCAAAAATATGTCCAAGGTGATCGGCGGCGATGCCAGGGCCATTATCTGCAACGCTGATAACCACTTGATTGTGATCCACTTGGGCGCTGAGCGTTAGAACAGGCGCATCAATCTCCTTCATTGCCTGAACAGCGTTGCCGATCAAATTCACAAGCACCTGTTCAAGACGAACCAGGTCGCCTTCTACCCAGAGTGTCTCCTTGGGCCACTGTTGAACGATACGAATACCGTCATCGCGTAAGCGACTATGAAAGAGCCGTAGCGCGTACTCAATGCAGGCTTGCACGGAAATGGTCTCTTGGCGCTCACTGCTTTTACGTGAGAATTGGCGTAGCTGGGCGCTGATATCGGCCATGCGTTCAGTGAGCTCGACAATCTGCGCTAAATTGGCGTCGGCGCTCTCAATCCGCGAGAGCTCAATAAAGCGCCGTGCGTTTTCAGCATAGGCACGAATCGCTGCTAAAGGCTGATTGAGTTCATGATTAATCCCGGCGGCTAATTGCCCTAGCACAGCGAGCTTTGCGGCTTGAATAAGCTCGTCCTGCGTTTGGCGTAAGTTGGCCTCTGCTCTCCTTCGCTCTTCAATCTCATCCGAGAGACGTTGGTTGCTGGCGACTAAGTCGCGGGTACGACGCTCTACGCTGACTTCAAGCTCATCTCGCACGTGGGCTAACGTTTGGCGCTCCCGCTCGGCAAACGCTTCACGTTCCCGGCGTAGTCTCAGGCGTTGCCAGCCAATGCCCCCTGCTAGGGCGATGACGCCGTAGAGTCCTCCCGCCATGAAGGCAGCAATCCACTGGGCGTTCATGACCGGTGTCAGTGGCTTGAGAATATGCATTTGCCAGCCAAACTCAGGAATGGGGCGCGTGAGGCTTAAATAGCGCCCGCCGCTGAGTGGGCCATGCGCAAAGCTCACCAGGTAACTACCGGGCCCGTATGGGGTATTCAATTGAATCCCAGACGGCGTTAGCGGCTCCATGGCATAACGGCGGGTTTCGCGGAGCGCGTCGCGCTGCTCGTCGCTCAGCGGATAGAGAGCGTTCATGCGCAGTTCGGGGTGGCTGGCCATAAAGATGATGTTGTCGCTGTCGGTGACGAACAGCTCGGCGTCCTGCTCGGCCCAGCTCTCCTCGACGTCATCAAGCAGCACTTTGACGACGATCACGCCATCCGGCTTGGCATCGGGAGAGGTATCATCCAACCAAACCGGTGAGGAAAAGTAGTAGCCGCGCTCTAACGACTGGATCCCAAGCCCAAAAAAGCGTCCCTGGCCACCCGCGATGGCATCGGAGTAGTAGCTGCGAAACGCGTAGTTCTGACCAATGAAAGTGTTGGGGCGATGCCAGTTGCTAGCCGCGATGGTGTCGGCATCGCGATCAAGCAGGTAGACGTCCGAGACGCCTGAAGTGAAACGAAAACGATCCAGCAGCAGGTTGAGCGGCATAGGGTCTTGGCTATCCGGAGAGGCAAGAAAGCGCTGAATACCCTCTCGGGTGGCGAGCATTTGCGGCAGGTAGTCGTAACGCAGCAGGTAGCCGTTCAAGTTGGCCGCGGAGAGGCGTAGCTCGTTCTCGGCATCATCCTGAAGATTCGAAAGTGCCTGTTCACGAGCGAACTGAGCCGCCTGCCACATAAACAGCAGTAGCCCAACGGGAATGGCGATAAGCCATAGCAGACGCCAGCGCCACTCGGTGCTGCTGACGTGACTACTCATGCGGGACTATTAGTGGCTTGGGCACGACGTAGAGCGCGCTGAGCGCGAGTTTCGGCTCTAGCCATCTCAAGCAGCCCTTCTTCTACATACACTAAGTGCTCGTGGGCGCGGGTTCGAGCATCTTCAGCGCGGCCCTCTAAAATGGCATCCAGCAAGGCACGATGCTGTTTCATTAGCTGGGTACGCGAGTCGGGTTTGGCGAACAGGTGGGCCAAGTTATCCACGATGCTCTGTTCCAGCAGATGAAAAATGCCGCGGATCGTGTGAAGCAGCAGAACGTTATGGGCAGCCTCCGCAATAGCTAGGTGAAAAGCCGCATCTAGCTTAGCCTCTTGAGCCGGGTCAGCCCCCACAAAGCCACCATCAAGCTCTTCAAAGCGCTGAATCAAGACAGCTTTATCTGCAGGCGTCGAGCGTAGCGCGGCATAGTAAGCAGAAATACCCTCCATGGCGTCGCGAAACTCAAGCAGGTCGAGATGAAATTCATTGTGGCGCGACATCATCTCTAATAGCGGATCCGTGTAACCATTGTTCAGCGTTTCATTAACAAATGTGCCACCACCCTGGCGGCTAGTGAGCAAGCCGCGAGCCGCAAGCTTTTGAATTGCTTCTCGAAGTGAGGGCCGAGATACCCCAAAACGTTCAGCGAGTTCACGCTCGGGTGGCAAGCGCTGGCCCGGCTTCAGGCTGCCTTCCAGGATCATGGCTTCAAGGCGTTCAGTAATCACATCGGCTAAGCGCTGTTGGCGGAGCGGTGGGTAAGTCATTGGTGAGGGCCCCCATAATTGGTAAGACCAATAGTAGGGGCTTCAATGATTTGTCTCAATAGTAAAAAACTAACAAATGGATGGCTAACGGTACTGTTTATGCGGTTTGAAACTAAAGTATATAGCTGAAAAGCCCTATAGAGCGTGATGCCGGTTTGACACAGCGATAACCTCTCACTAATGTTGAGTCTTATTTTTTGTAAATTGGTAAAACCAATTTTAATCTGAGGCGCTTAACACCAACGCTTCGATGACCGTTTGTAGATAGTACTCGTAAATAGTGCATCTATTTATTGCATAGGGCCTGCCATGATCATTTCAGCACCGACGGACTACCGCCAAGCTGCCAAGCGCCGTATCCCTCCCTTTCTTTTTCATTATGCTGACGGTGGGTCATACGCAGAGCATACGCTGAACCGAAATGTTGAGGATCTCGCAGGTATCGCATTGCGGCAGCGTGTGCTGAAGGATATGTCGTCGCTATCACTCGAAACCGAGCTGTTTGGCGAAAAAATGGCGATGCCTCTTGCGCTGGCGCCGGTGGGCTTGACGGGGATGTATGCAAGGCGTGGTGAAGTGCAGGCAGCTCGGGCGGCCACCAAAAAAGGCATACCATTCACGCTCTCGACAGTATCGGTGTGCCCTATTGCGGAAGTAGCCGCGGCAGTTGACCGCCCCATCTGGTTTCAACTTTACGTGCTAAAAGATCGCGGCTTTATGAAGCATGTGCTGGAGCGTGCTAAGGCCGCAGGCGTGAAGACACTGGTTTTTACGGTTGATATGCCGGTTCCAGGAGCGCGTTATCGTGATGCGCATTCAGGCATGAGCGGTAAAAGTGGACCCATGAGGCGAATGCTGCAAGCCGCGCTGCATCCTTTATGGGCCTGGGACGTGGGGGTTCATGGTCGTCCACATGATCTAGGTAATGTGTCTGATTATCGTGGTAAGCCTACAGAGCTTGAGGACTATATAGCTTGGCTAGGTGACAACTTTGATCCCTCTATCTCTTGGAAAGATCTGGATTGGATTCGTGAGCAGTGGGATGGCCCGATGATCATTAAGGGGATTCTCGACGCTGAAGATGCGCGTGATGCAGTGCGTTTCGGCGCAGACGGTATTGTGGTTTCGAACCATGGCGGTCGTCAGCTAGATGGTGTTCCCTCTACTGCGCGTGCCCTTCCTGCTATTGCGGATGCAGTTAAAGGCGATCTGACGATCCTGGCCGACTCCGGGGTGCGCAACGGGTTGGATGTAGTAAGGATGATTGCTATGGGAGCCGATACAGCATTGATTGGCCGTGCCTTCATTTATGCGCTGGCCACTGCTGGGGAGGCGGGTGTCGCCAATTTGCTAGAGCTTTTCGATAAAGAGATGCGGGTTGCGATGACGTTGACAGGCGCGCGAACGATAGCTGACCTTAGTTCCGAATCGTTAGTATCTGGCGCTATAAAAGAACTTGAACACCCTATCAGGTAGCCGGTAATCAGCTTGATAGAGCGGTGTTGGCATTTTTTTACAAAAGCCCTTGCCAACCCGGCCGCGAATCCGTAAAGTACGCATCCGCTGCCGGGGACGCCAAGCGTTACCAGCGGTAAATGAGGTTGAAAAACTTCTGGTTTGTCAAGAAGTTAGAGCCGTCTTGTTATAGTTTAAGTCGCTCGCTTCACTCGCTGAAAACAGCGGTTGACAACCACCAGGAAATGCGTAGAATACGCCTTCCTCGCTGAGGCAACACGGTTCAGGTCACCGAGCCAGCACAGCGAAACAGCTCTTTAACAATTTGATCAGGTAATTCATGTGGGCGCTTGCCGATGAGGGTGATAAATCACCAAATATCAAGGCAAGCGCACAAGAAAGATGTTTGCATCTTTCAAATTCGTTTGAACCTTGAGCCAAGTTTGATCCGCTTTTGTTGCCTTCGGGCAGCGAGTAAGGATCGCATTGATCTTAAACTGAAGAGTTTGATCATGGCTCAGATTGAACGCTGGCGGCAGGCCTAACACATGCAAGTCGAGCGGTAACAGATCCAGCTTGCTGGATGCT
>Ga0208316_1000529_pt1 | contig 31475 bp, 23 predicted proteins | sample MalvireepMed_231_FD_184240 | JGI IMG/M metagenome (GOLD analysis project Ga0208316, IMG submission 184240) | Marine viral communities from the Global Malaspina Expedition - Malaspina viral metaG DeepMed_231 (SPAdes) (version 2) | ecosystem: Environmental > Aquatic > Marine > Oceanic | place... | reverse complement strand
GGTCGAAAGCTGCTGCCACCCAAAAAATGGGCGACCTGGAGCACTTAACCATCCACTACCTGAGGCACACCTTCCGCAGCCATGCTGCAGAGAAATGCCTGAATCACAAGCTGAAAGGAGTAGAGGGCATTTATGATCGATATGACTACTTCGATGAGCGAAAGCTGGCGCACCAGGCAGTTGCCGACCTCATTGCACCAATAACACACCTCTAAACCAAAGGGAGCAGGACCAATCACCGCACCTTTACGAAAAGCTCTGTTGGCAAATCAGCCCCGACGATATTCACCGAGAGTTGGGACAGCTTTTCTGCTTGCGCAGCGACGCTGCCTTTGAAGTCAAAATAACCCACCGCATGCCCTCTTGAGTGAGCCACGCGCCAGTAGGAAACTCCCTGATCGAGGCGCACGGTAACCTTCTTACCAGAGGCAAAGGTGAGCTCAAACACACGCGAGTGCCCAACTTCAAAATTAGTACCGACATCTACACTGATATCCATACCCATGTAGTCGTAAAGCCCTTCCAAGACAGCGTCACGATCTGCTGAATCTGGCCAATCGGACCATAGCTTGGCCCCTCTACCAATAACACCATCAGGACGACGACTAGTGGTTGTGATCCGCACATTACTGACTTCCCAGCGGTCATTACCCAGCACCGTCCGCAGGCCGTCAGATAGCTCCCCGAGGAGAGCAAGACTCAAAGGATTAAATAAGTAGCGATCCCGGTAGGAGAACCCGACAAGCGCATCACCACCTCCCCCAAGCAGGCCAGCCAGACCTTCATGCTCTTTCTGCAGAAGGTGCCAGAATCGAATTCCAAAATCACGGAAGGGACCATCGAGCTGACCGCAGATTTCTACTTCTTTATCGCCAACCTCCATACTCTGGCGCCTAAATTCATCAGGCATAACCACCCTAGCCTGACTGAAGTCCGGCCCGGTAGCACTTGCTGTCACCAAAACATCTGCTCGCGCCCAGGCGGGAGACCAAGAAGTAAATTCCTCATCACGAACAGCCCAAACCTGAGGAGAAGGGCCTACAATTTCTGCGGTCAACCACCCCCCCGATGACCTGGCCACACCTTTCATGGCAAGGAAAGTGACACGGGGATGCACTGCCAGTGCAGCAAGTAAATGACTGTCGTCTGCGTCCATGGAATCGATTGCTGATTGCGGACAGACAAGCTCAACAGCCACCCCATGCGCTGTCAGCTTGTACACAGCCTCTCGCAAGGGAGATGGACCGACATCCCAGTCTTGTCCTGCAAGATAAAACCGGACAAGTTCTACCCCGCCTGCCTTTAAGGATAGCCAGATAGACTCCATCAAAGGGCGATATTCCATCCGTGACGCATTACCAAAAAAGCGGAGATCTTCGGGCAGGGACAACAGAGTAATCCAATCGGATTCTAGAAATGCGAGCGTTTTCAGGCGATCTAACCGCTCAGCGACAAAACGCTGGTCGAAATCGAGGATGCAATGCGGACAAGCCGAATCGCAGTTTGCAGAGCATTTCAAGCGATCAACGCATCGCTGCAGAATGCTGGTCATGAAACGGTGCGCACTTGAAGCGTAACCAGCAGCATGACGGTCAAAGACGACAATGGACTGACACACTGATCCATCATCTGCCATCACCGGCTTGACGTCACAACCCAACTCTTGAGCCTGGACGCCAATGGTTTCGGCCAAGGAATCACGAAACGCAACAGCAATGCTGGATGCAATGGATGGGTCACGTAGCCAGCCACCGGAGGGACTACATAGCTGCAGCTCTAGCACGTCGGTATAAACTTCATGACCCAGGGTCAAGCCCTGCTTTATTTTCCAGTTTTCATTACTGGCCGGACAATAGATATCGTCGTCCTTTGAGCGGCGCAAGCGCCTATGCGGCTGCTCGAATATGGCTGGAGAACCTCCATCACTGTCCATGGGCTCCGCCCTTCCGCATTGCAAACAAACGGCATACCCTGCGCCATTAATTCCGCGTGACTGGTTGAACAAGTGACCTGTAGATGTACACCGGAAGCGTCCAAGTGCTGGGTTTTCCAGTGGAACCCAGTCGCCGTCTGCATCAACCCACGGAGCTTCGACAGGTACAAAGTGCTGGGTGCTAATGTCGTTGGTGGGTTCCTTGTAGAAATCCACTGCAAAACCTGCTGGTTCCAAGAACTCCCGGATATTTCCTTCGCTGATTTCACTACCACAGTGGGTGCAAGTTCTCGCTTGGATCTGGCTGAAACTGGAGCCACTGGACCCGCAACTCTGACAGCGCCAAGCAAAGCGAATCTCCTGAATTTCTCGAGCAGCCTCCTGATCAGCAGGAACGTGCCAATTAAGAGTAATGCCTGCAGACTTGTAAACAAGCCCATCCATTACGACTTCTGAGCCTGGCGCGTACTCACGTAGTGCTGTAGGGATATCCCGGCTGGCCAATTCACGACGGCGGTAGCGGTTGTCTTCACGAGACTCCCTGCTTGCGGCCTCTCTCTTGAACCGGTCTATGGTCAGGTTATCGAACGAGGCGATATGAGTTGGGAATCCATAGGCAGGAAGGAAGCCCTCTGTTGCCAGCTCCCGAAGAAGATATTCGCCAGTCATCCTTTCCTTGTGTAGCGCCACAGCCCGTGCTGCCACAGCCTTCTCACCCCCCGCCAGGATCAGGTCGGCTTCTTCCTTACAAAGCTGATCGTGCTCATTACGCCACCGGGCAGTAACCTCTCTCATCATTTCTGCGGATAGCGATAGCAAAGTGGCAGAAGATGAGCCCTCGAAAGCACTATGGCGACAAAGCTGATCAACGCCCTTCTGAATATCAGCATCATTCCCAGCACTACCAGAATCGCACCACGCTAGAAATTGCTCCGCCGTAGAAGGAGAGCCAATAAAATAGGCACCGCAGGTCAACTTGTGCTGCTCACCCCCTGATGACAACAGTACCGACTGCAGAAAACGTGACAGCATGAAGGAGTTGATGTGCCGCTGGACGATAATGGCACTATCCAGCGACACTTTGGGTGCAGGTAAAGCGGTGTCAAATGCCCAACGGCTGTTACTGAAGACTGCTTGATCGTGAGGATTGGCCTTGCAAATCGTCAATGACACTGACCTTGCTTCCCGGCGTCGCCCGGCCCGGCCAGCCCTCTGAAGATAGTTAGCAGGATGCGGCGGGACGTTATTCATTGCCACCATGCTGATGCCACCAATATCAATACCCATTTCCATGGTGGTAGAGCAAGACAAAAGGTTAATATCGCCCCGCTTAAACGACTTCTCGTATTGCTGCAAAGTTCGCGAGTCCTGCTGTGCTGAGTGCTCGGCAGACCGATAATACATAGACATTTCAATGACACGATCATTCAGCGAGTTCCACACACCCTCATCCCTGAAGCGCTGAATATCTGGGTTAGCACGACACCACTCTCTTGCCAAGCGAATACGCTCGATGTCATCAACAACTCCGGAGAAAGCTTTTTCATAGATAGGAATCCGCACTTCCTCACAGAGGATACTATTTCCATTATGAACTTCAGGTAAGTAGGGAGTAATGCCCCGAACAGTTGCATCCAGGAAGCGGCGGGTGACAGGGCAGATCCATGCACGCTCGATCAGTGAAAATGCGATACCATCTACGGGGAGTACGCGCCCATCACCTTCAAGTTGCAGCAAACCAATTCGAGAAAGCTCATCCCATGCGGCCTTGAGAATTGCGTCAATACGGTCTTTTCCAAACTCAGAGCTGGGTTCGATCTTTAGCAATACGGCCAAAATGCGAACAAGCAAAGGTCGGACGCTACCGCGCCCTGCTTGCGTCCAACGTCGCTGTCCCGACCCCGTAGCTTCTTCATTTGGGGGAACAAGGTAAGTCTGGGGGAATGGGACCCCAAGCCACTTTCTCCATTCTCGTGAAAAGGCCAGAGACCCTCCACCTCGAACAACTAGATCCAACGCAATTTTTAGAAAGCGCCGCCATTCATCAACCGTTAAGTCAGATACCGACCGAACCGTAAAAGGCACTTCGCCAATACTCTGCAGTGCAGGGTATTCAACTGATACTAGCCCCATGGTTTCAAGATTATTCAGTCGCTTGGGACGACGCCCAAATTCCCTGATCAAAAACATCTTGGCCAATGCGATAGCACCAATTTCATCGCTAAAAATCGCGCGCGCGTATTTCCTGTAGTCCTCAAGCATGTACTCAAAATCGCGACCCTGATTAGCGAGCGCCTGAGCCATCTCGTCGAACGGAATACTAACGATTCCGTTTAGAGCCTCAAGTTCTGACTCCCTCTCGGCGATAAAGTTATCAAGAATCCCACCCATCGTTGCGACTTGCTCTGGGCTCAATTTCTCCTTCTCTCTCCTAAACTTTTCGATATCCTTTTGAAGATCAACCTGTCTTGGTGTTGGAGTTCCTTTCTGCTGCAGAAGCAAATGATAAACAAGAGCTCGGACTCGGCTGCGCTCAGATTCCTGCTGCAACTTGGCCGCCATGCGGGCTGTCCCCTGGCGACTGTCGTTGAATGTAAGAAGCCGACGAGCACGCCCAGGGTGATCAACTGGCTTATCACCATCAGGGGAAAATTCCAGCAATGTTGGCAGCACACTGGAAACCACAAAGGGGGCGCCGATCCGTGAAGAAATAAACTGCCGACGACCAGCACCAGCCTTTGCCTTACAACATGGGCAAGCCAATCCGTCACCCGCCTCTTCAGAGGCCAACAGTTTGAGCGCACCAGGCACGGCATCAGTGATCAAACGTGATTCACGGTCCACGTAAATCTCCCCAACCAGATCCGAAGCCTGCCGATTTAACAGAATTACCTGATACTGCCTTCCTACCGATGCCTCCAAGGTGACTTCATCGACACCAACTTCTGCCTCGACTTCAATATCAAGCTCAAACTCATCGATAGATTGTGCATCTACAGGATGGGTAAGCTTTCCACCTGAATCAGCCGCCAACAACATCACTTCGCCACAATCACTGCAAGACACGATCTCGTACACGGGAGCGCCACAGCCACAGTGCTTTCTCGGTTCTTGGTATATGTTTCCGAAATACCAGTCATTCTCAGAAAGTCTAGTGTTTTGAATCTGTGAGCATTCAGGATCAGAGCATGCCCAAAGTCCCGAAAGGGTCTGATGATAAATATGAGCACGCAAAGGCAGAAAAGTATCAGATTCACCGCCTGGCACCCCCGGCTTCCGGGACGTACCAGAAAGAACGTCCAACCATGTGAGTGCCAGCATTTGTCCTGCGGTATCTCCCTCTACACCGATTGCATGGCAAATTTCTGACAACCGGGCCACAGCTGGACGACCGGGTTTAGGCATGAAAAGGTTTCGAATGGCACACGCCTGCGGGGATTGCTCCAAGGCCGCAAAGCGCTCGTTGGATAGTATCGAATCTGACTCAATCGCCTGAATTTCAGATAGCGATAGAGCCTGAGAACTAGTCCGGGCAATAAGCTCAGGGATCTCACGCTCCCCCGCCACCAAATGAACTCGATCTACAGACACACCACCAACTTCAGCCAGAAACTGGCGCAACTTCAGACCTGCCTCGCCATTCGGATCACCGATGGTGGCTGATGTGGCGACAAAACGGACATTCTCAGGCTGCACACCGAAAGCAATAAGAACCCGACGAATCAACAACGCTGCTTCAGCAGCCTGGGAGCCGACATAGGTGTGCGCCTCATCAAGCACCACCCATTCAAGCTTACCCTGAGATTGCTCTAGGATAGGGGCATCTGCTGTTCGGATAAGCATGTATTCGAGCATGCTAGCATTCGTTACCAGAATTGGCGGGGGAGACGCCCTTAAACTGGTTCTATCCTTTACCTCAGATACAGACTTACCACGCTCCTTAGCTGGCAAATTCTCTGGCGTATTACCATTATACAGTGCAAACCTTACATCCCCTTCAAATCCAGCAGTCCAAGCCTCCAATCGTTCTCGTTGGCTATTGATCAGGGCATTCAATGGATATAGTAACAGAGCTCTGACACCAACGAGTGCCCGACCCTCATCCTCTACGCTTTTCGTAAGGCTATTTAGAATTGGGACAAGGAAACATTCTGTTTTACCAGAACCTGTTCCGCTCGCCACCACAAGGGAATCCCTGCTTTTTTGTGTCAGAGTCTTCCAGGCATCCACTTGATGTAAATATGGATTTCGATTTTTTGGAAATTGATAATCCTCCATGAGTTCTTTAGGCGGCTTGTTCATCACCTCGACAAGACGCTCGTTTAACAGCCCCCTAACCGGCAAATCCGACATTATCTCAGATGATTTTTTCCAGCCGAAAACAGCCTCAAAAGCTGGGTCGCCGATAAATGCACCGGGTGCACCTATTGGTGCATCAAACCTTGATGCAAGGTATTGTCGCAAGGCTGGGTTCGCGAACCCAAGGCGACTTATGACAGATCGCCCTGCCCTCTCTGAGAGAACAGATAAAAGCTCAGAAAAATACTGCGATGCCATAATACTAATCCTGATCAAGAATTCCGTCGGCAAGACATCTAGCAATAGTCAAATTAGATGCCTCCTCAAACCATTCAGGCGCAAAGGCAGCACAGGCCTTGAGCGCGCTCATTCTTTCCGCACCCTGATACCAAAATGAGGTCTCACTGGAAGCAACTTGGTAGGCCAAAATCAGTGGAAGATTCGCCACAGCACTTTGATAGCCAGGCTCAAAACGGTGCAGGTACTTCCCTAATATTTTGTCGCTCCCAATTTGCTCAATAACTAATGAACTGTCACGCGGCCACTCATCTTCAGCGTGATATCTCCGCAACTTCTGAAGTTCACATTCAGCCCCTTTGAAGAGCTGATCCTCTGCTGTATGTCCCACCACCAACTTCAGAGCTCTCAACTCTGCCTGAGACTCCGGGAAAAAATCAGCTGTAGCCACTCCGAGAAGATATGCAGAGGCAGGAGATAGCGCCTTTATCACCTGAAGCCTATCCTTGAGTTGAATAGGGAAAATTGTTGATGCAGCAGTCTCTGATATCTGATCACACTGTTTTTTTAGAGATTCGGCAGCTTTCCTCCATGCAGTAAATGATACCGCCTCCCACGCAAATGGCAGCTCCCTAATGAATCTAGAGCACGCATCTCTGGGTATTGTTCCCATACGAAATGCCAAGGCAGCCATGGCATTTTCATCACGAGCAAACGCACGCCAGATGTCCAGGGTAGACAATGGCAAATGCTCTGTATGCTTGTATAAGCCTTCGACGAATGACCAGTCATCGTGGCCAAAATCGAGCGCCATATCTGGCAGGACCTTAAGATAAGCATCCATTCGGGCAAAAGGGTCCGCAATAGATACTGCTTGCCTTAGTCCGTCAACGTTAAGCATATCTCCATCGATATGCCACGCTGTGGCCCTAATTGGGTATGGACATTCCACTGAAGGAGCAACGAGCCATGTACCCGCATCCCGCTGAAGACTTAAAAATTGCCACGTCCCTGTATGAACCCCTTCACTATCTAGATGCTTTAGAACTTCCGGCTCATCTTCCGGGCGATCTAAACGAAAAGCGATAAGATCCACCTTGCTAAAGTCCAGATTCAAACTGAAATCGCCTTCCAATCCAGCAAGACCCACTTTGAAACCCGCAGCCTCAAGGCTAGCAACATAACGCATGACCTTAATCTGAAATTCGGTTCTTCCTAGGTGCCGAATCTCTAGGTTAACTGTCGCATCTACGGAATCACTTGAGGCCAAAATCTCCTGAATATCATCGAGGTAATCCTGAAGTCTTAGCTGAATACTTTGAGATTCCTTATGAGGCCGAAGATGATATCTTCTGTAGGACCTGGCACCAGGAATACCCAGTTCCAAAGTGTAGCCGTTCGAACTGTCAACACCGACAATCTCCAACCGGGAACCAATTACCTGCTTTACAGAAATAGCTGAATTATCCTGCAGTTCTCTTTCCTGATTGTCGAATGCGCGAACCCCCTTTCCAGGGAAAGGCACCAACAGTCTGGCAGGCACTGAATCACCTGACCAATAAACTTCCAGCTCCAGCTTGTCGGGTGCCATTCCCCCAGTGCTCACTGATACCTGCAGTGATACCTTTCCAGCAAGTTTAGAGCTCTTTTGGATTACCCCTTCAGTTACAGTCCTTAGATGATCCGCCCCCCATCCATCCAACTCGATAACCCCTGATGCCGGGGTATGCGGCAAGAAGTTTAGTCTCGCATCTCGCCCCAATACCAGAATCCTAGAACGCAGAAGAACGTCTCCCGCTTGCGGATACTGGGCCAACACCTTCCCGACAACATTACTGTCAACCGTGCGCCCCGCTTGCTTAAAACCAGGCTCTCCAGGAACTCGCTTTCCAATACCCGACTCTTCAAGGCAGAAAAGTTTTGGAACTCCACGAAAGACCTGGCGAGGACTAATGAAATCAAGCCACACCCTGTCACCGTTCCAGCGGTATTCCTCTTTGGCACTTCCTGCCTGGCCAGTTTTTACTTTAAATCGTGATCTGTCTGGGCCATCTGCCTTGGCCTCACCCTCAACTGCATAGAGGCAAAATTCAAACCCCCTTACCTTCTTACCAAGTTCGGTGGGGAGAGCTTGATATGAACACCATTTCCACCCAGCGGGCAATGCAACCATTGCTCCATCATCCGTGACGCCTGTGCTCCCCTGGCTAACAATCCTAGGCTCGGACTCACCTCGGGTCAGCACCCAAGGAAGCTCTACATCCAGCTCTTCACCAAAGGGTAATACTGAGGACCAAACTCGACCGTCAGGAGAAATCAATCTCACCTGATGCTCGACAGCCGCATTCCGGCCGTGAGTAACCCATTCACCATTATTAAGACGATAGTTTTGGCTACCTGCCAGTTTTCTAACGCTAGTAGAATATTGCTCGCCCTCCACCCTAAGCATTAGGTCTGCAGTCCGTGGCAAATCAGAAACATCAATACCAAACAGAGCCGCCAAACATTTTTCAGACAAATGCTCTGGCACATCTACACGTGCCTCCAACTCAAAACTTGAGTCATCCAATGGCACCAGAAATCGCTCCAAAGGAAGAGCACGTTCTACCCGAACGACTCGGGTATCAGCAACGTCGCGAATGAGTTGCTCAATCAGTCCTTGGGCATGCTGGTCATCGACTGGAAGGGGGAATTGTTCACGCCACTCTGGAACGCACTGATCCAGAACCGCTATTGCGTTTACACTGGATTCTAGCCGTGCCTTTTGCTTCAACTGAAGGGTTGTCCAGGCAACGTCAGTCAACAACGTATAGATTTCATCTCGACGGTAACTTTTAGGAAGCAGATCTTTTAGCCCCTCAACCCAGCGGGACAAGTCTTCCTCTGAGAATGCCCCCCTACTGGCAATCCTTAGAACGCGACTCAACAAACGGCCCACACCGCCTTGAGCAGAGGCCAACAATTTCAGTGGTAAGCCACCCTGCACGGCCACCGTGCCAAGGAAGCGTAATGCTCCAGCCTTACGCGGCTCAATAGCCCAGCCTTTTAGACCATCGCGTATAAATTCACCACGCTCTACAGGAGTCCAGGAGTCCGTCGAGGCCCCGAGATCATGAAGAATTGGCCCCCAGGAAAACCCCGACCCATCATAACGTCGGCGCCACCATTCAGAGGCATACAGGACAAATAGAGAAGTGAAACCGCTTAAACGCGAGATTTTGGCTAAACCATACTCTTCTGCAAACAGTTGTATGGTCTGATTGAGCATGCGCTCAAGGTCACCGAATTGGTCTTCAGATAACCGATAAAGGTACAAGGCCCTGCCATCAGGATGCACAAGCCCCCTACTTTCAAGAAGACTTGCACGCCATTCCTGAAAGCGTTTGAAATTCCCACCGACAGCCATTGCTTTTCCTTATTCGTTGGCTCGAATTGCACAAGCTTATTCAAACCTTGCCTCCAAGTTCCAGCTGGAGCCTTAATACAATAACCTGACTAGACAAACCAAATTCAGGCCTCACCAGACAGTCTCTTCCAAATTTTCAGGTAGTCTTCCCCAGACAGAAAAGAGCCCTCTGATTTCAATCTTTCCCAGTCTTCTGTATTGAGAGACTTCAAATACTCGCCTGCTTTACGAGGGGATAGACCAGCATCAGCTTTACCTCCTGCCTGCGCTCTGAAATCGTCTCCCGCACGCTCAGCGATACTCCTAGGCACACTGTTCATGCGCATTAAGACAGCCTCTTCAGTTTGAACACCGTGATAAAGCATAGCCGGCAAATTATTTAACCTGCGCTTTTCTTCATCCGTCATATTCTCGAAGTCGAGCCCTGATGTAGGCATTTTACTCAGAGCCGAAAGCCCCCAAGCACCATTGTTCGCCAAATCTCGGTATACCGCTCTACAAGCCTTCGAGATTTGATCGGTCAGTGTGTCGCCCTCGAAGTAGGTTTTAGCGATAGATTCTATCGAGCTACCAGTGACCCAAGCTTGGGTAATATCCGCTAGCTTGCGATAACTATTGCCTTCGCCCTTGCTGATATCACGCAATCCATCCTGCAGTTGAGGGACACGCATCATGATTCCCATAAGGGCAGGCAGCACGGATTGAGCTTTATCGCCGAACAGGCTCGACGGCTCCCAATCGGCAAGCGTTAGTTTGTTCTCAAGGTTATTCAAGTCTAACAACGTTGAGCGAACACCCTCCGGAGAAAAGCCGGTTACGTCTGCAAGAGAAGCGTTTTCCGGATGCTCAGCAAGTCTACGCACATACCCCTTGGTAGCTTCAAGCAAGGCATCGGCTTTTTCCTGTGAAGCTTGATCTGCCTTTGCTCGAAGCGAGCCAAATCCGTAGGTATTCCGCAGTAATTGCTCTGCTTCTCCAATTACCGCATCGAGGTTGCGTTTCTCATTCCACAGATGAGCGATATAGCTTCGAAAGTCTGCCCATTGCTCTTCTTGAATAACGATTGAGAGGTTTGCCAAGTTACCGGAGGCCTGCAATTCATTCAGCATCTCCTCAAGTCGAGATACCAGTGCCGCCGTTGCATCACTGACATACTGGCGAATCTCATTTGGCTGCGATCCGGCTGCGATACCGACAACACCAACACTATCGTGACCAATTCGACCAGCGCGTCCGGCCAAGTTCCAGAATGCTCTATGCGACATTTCGTTGCCGTAAGGCAGCTTTCTTGTCGCAAGGAACACAGAAGAAACAGGAAAATTGAGCCCCTGCGCAATCGTCGTTGTCGCGCACATAACGCGAACATGGCCTGCCTCGGTCAGCCATTCGATTAAAGACAATGCTTCCGCTGGCAAGCCAGCATGATGAACCACGACGCCTTTTGACAGCATATCGATCAGCTCAAAGTCTTCGCTGATTTCTGCCGCCAAGAAACGCTGAACCAGCTTTATGTCATCATGGACTTGCACATAAGGGTCAAGCTCTGCTGCCACTTTACGGGCAATGCTCCAAGCATCGGGAATCGTTTGGGCTACGGCGATGCTAGTTCCCCTCTTTGAGAAAACCTTTGCCATTGCTACAGCCTGAGTTGCCAATCCTTTAGCATTTGAATAAGTTAAATTCTGCAACGGACGATTGCCATCAACGTGATGAACTCCCTTAAGGTGTATCGTACGTTGAGTCGTTGTTAGCGTCTCAAAACTTAAATTCCAATCTCCGCGCTTTTCACCCTTGTGTATATCGAAAAGACCTACGATTCGTTCGTTCGGCTGCCAGGCTGAAGTGCCGAGACTGATACTCCTTCCACGATCTGCGGCTAACCACTGAGCGAGATCATTGGCATTGGGAACAAAAGGCATCAACAATAGAAAGTTAGCCCGAGGCGATTCTTGCTTAATCGTGGCTAGCAACAGCTCAATTCTCAATCCTCGGGATTCGTCTTCGATATTGTGCGCCTCATCCATCACCACCAAAGCCAGCGGACGAGCAACCTTTTTATTCCTCATAACCAACTGAAGTTTTTCAGGCGTGGCTACCAACACTTGAAATGCACGAGCCTCACCTAACAGCGCTTCTTCAAATGCATCTACTTCCACAGCTCCGGTTAGAGGCTCTACCTGTATACCGAGCGGACCAAAGTCCTCTCTCAGTCGCCGTGTAATCTGTGATACAAGGGCACGAGTGGGAGCCACATAGGCCACCCAACCATCATCCAGATCAAATTGATTGAGTGCTTGCAGCATCCTGAACTGAGCAAGGGCAGTCTTTCCGCCTGATGTGGGCAGATCGACAATCACCGCTCTGCTGGCCTGGTCCAATAAGCCCTGCTCTTGGAGAGCTGCCCTTTGTGGCGGTAGCAATTCAAACAAGCTCTTATGTTTTGTGACATGAGAAACAAAGCGTGTCACACGGGAGTTCACTGTATGAGCTACCCACCACAAAGACCCTGAGACCATCTTTCGACTGGTGACATGCAACCAACGCAAAATCATCTCTAGTTGTGGGTCTTTGGATGCTTGAGCTGCCTTTTGTGCGGCCTCAAAGTGCTGATCCAGTTGAGCATCTATTGCTACAGGCTCCCCCTGGAGCATATAGACAGCAAGTCGCTCAGTTGCCTTCGCCCAGTGATAGAGCGCAACCAAACGCATAGCGATACTCTGGGCTTCAGCTCCCTGAGTTTGCTCTAACAGAGCTTTCTCATGATTTGCCTGATCATTACGAAGCCCAAGCACTATCTCGGAAATCTGATCAAGATCATCCCAGCGATTCTTGCGCAGCAAACGCAACCAGCAATCAAAAATCCGATACAGCAAACGCTTATCCCATGAAGCACCTGCCACACTTGGCACATCTAAAGCGTTGCGCTGCTCTTCAAACCAGCGACGCAAATCAGTCCAGCGGTCTCCACAGTAAGCAAGCCCTGCAACATGCAGAATGTGAAATAGTCGCGCCTCATTATCATTGGGTATTGGTAGTACGCGGAAGAAGCCAAAAGCGCGGTAAGCGCCTGCCTGTGCCAGTTCACGAAGGTGTTTATTGCCTTGATTTGCGACAGGATGCAGTAATGCACCAAGGCCTTCGATAGCTGCCAATTCATAGGCTGTCGCCACTCGCTCCAGCAAATCGGTATCAAACTCAGCTTGCGGATGCTCAAGCAAATTACCTAAGGCAACATCAACCAGGCGCAGCTCAGCCATCTCCATAGCCCGCACACGAAGCTCATCGCCAATGGACTGCACAGCCCAATGTTGATCAACCTGTATTAAGTGCTCTTGCGAAAGTGTCATGACGCTTCCCTCATGACAGCTTGAGCGCGACCAGATAGGGTACTGATGGCGTTAAGAGGAAGATACAAAGCATACATTTCAATATCAGTCTGCTGCGGGCAGTTCGCTGCCAACGCCCTCGCACGCCCAGAAATATCTAAGGCGTTTGGCTCAATATCGCGCACCAACACACCATAAACCGCGACATCCGTTGTATCGGAGCTCAAATAGCGCTTTGCTGCACTTTTAAACATAGGCTCCCAGCCTGCTCGCACAGCATGATGGCCCAAGTAACGGCAGAGCGCATCTTTCACTTTCCGATTGTCACGTAATCCAAAGAGTTGGCCACCCAAGCTTGTCATAACACTCGGTGGTGATTGGTTATGCTCAGAGGTCTTAACTTCACCGAAAGCAAAGCGGTAGGGAAGCTCCTCATCATCCACTGGCTGAAAGCCAGTCAGATCACAACCTGCTGGGCTGGCATTCGGGTTCTTCAAGTCACGGCCAGTGGGCCAAGGAAAAACACAATCGCCTTTATCCGCCACAAAGGCCTCGGCTATGGCCTCACCCACACGCCAATTATTGGGAACCGTATCATCGGCAAGGAGCTCTCGAAGCCCATCTTGCTCAAACTCTGTGCTAACGACGCTGCCCAACAGCTCCTGTAGCTCATCATTACCCGATGTATCCTGTAGAATTTCCTTCACCGGTCCAGACAAAACCTCACCCACTTGCTCATCGTCATAGGACAAGCCATGGGCAATGACAGGCGGAGTGCCAGTATCATAGGAAAGTTGAGGAACGGGCATCGGCATTACACCAATTCTCCTTTGAACGCCTTATCCAAAACAGAAGGCATAAGCGCCTCCAGCTCAATCTCATTCTCAGATTGTGCTTGTTTGATTTTCGCGACATAACTCTGAAGTTGATTAAACCAAAGCTGTTTGTCGTAGCCAGGGACAGGGACTTCAATTTTTTCCAATTTTTTAAGTCCCAGTGTACGATTCCTTCCCGCTCCTCCGGGTGAAGCTAGTTGAATTTTTTCAAGGCCTTCAGATGTTAGGAAGTAGAAACAAAGAAAATCAGATGTCACTACACCTGGCTTAGGTAGACACGTAATAAAGCGATGCGACCCAACACGACCTTCATCTTCATCTTTAACGACTGCTATCGCACCCTCCCAAGCAAACACATTGCTAAACACTAAGTCCCCAGGAACCATGTTGTATAGCTGCTTTGTTCCAACTTCCATTCCATCCAAAGCGGGCTTATGGAAAGTACCGTTCCCAAAGCAGCGGACTCCCAGCTCAAAATATTCGGCGGTCACATCGATATCAACTTTACGTCGCTCAAGCGGCGCTACTTCAGCCATCTGCTTATATTCAGCCTCGGAAATAACCCTATTAAATGCACTTACTAACATTGCTTGCGCATCATCGAGAACTGAACGACGTAATGACATTAATGAATTTCTCTTCCCTTCCATCATTTTAACGCTTCGTACGATACGTTCCTGCTCATCGACAGAAGGGATATTAATTACGAGTTTTTCAAAAAATGTTTCTTTAAAGCGATTTCTGGTTCCCGGCGTAGATCCTGAGCAGTCCGCTTCAACCTTCTTCTGTATATGCGGAAGGCCAAACCAGTAGACCAAATAAACGGGCAATATGATCGAAGAATCTATTTCGTACAAAGGAAATTCATTTGACACATAGCAACCGTCCATCTCTTTTGGTACAAGACCAAATGATCCCTGCCAAGCAAACAGCCTGCTATAAATAAAATCCCCTTCTTTGACTTTATTTAACTTTGCCGCAGATATTTCAGATCCCGTTTTAGTCTCTCGAATAAATGGCCCACCAATTTTGGATCGCATACCAAGCATTTTGTAGATTCTATCTGCCTCAACTGGCTCATACCGATCAATCTGGGCCGCAAAATCTCCGATGATCTTAGTTTTTTGCATCTAAATGACCTTTCATTTCTTTAAGCAAGCCTAAGATCTCAAACTCTTTTTCTTGAATCTTTTCTATTAGCTGGCTAGGGGGTAGATGCTCAAGCTCCTCAAGGCTGTGCGGATTCTTGATATCCAAGTTGACATCAATAATTTTCCCATTTGCATCGTACTTTAAGACATCTTTTGCCTTAATCTTCCAGGAGTAGTCATTAATCTTTCGCTTTTTCCACCACCTCAAACACTCAGCGAATTCTGAGTAGTCCATAGGCTTGGTCTTGGTGTATTTCTTTCTTCCTTCTGGTGTAGATATTTGGTAGAACCAAATTTCTTTTGTCGGGCAAGAGCGATCAAAAAACAGTATGTTTGCAGGAATATCAGTGTAAGGCGCGAAGACGCCATCAGGCAGCCTAACAATAGTATGAAGATTAAAGTTTTTGAGTAACTCTTCTTTAATCCTTGCGCATACGCCATCACTAAAAAGCGTTCCGTTAGGCACAACAACCGCTGCACGACCACCATTATCAGAACCATGACCGGGACGTTTGAGCTTACGCATGATCAACTGAAGAAACAGCATGGCGGTTTCAGCGGTTTGCATGTCTTCAGGAAAGTTGCCGAGAATGCCTTTTTCTTCTTCGCCGCCGAAAGGAGGGTTAGTCAGAATAACGTCTACGCGATCCTTATCCCCCATTTCGCGCAACGGAAAGCGCAAGCTGTTTTCTGGATCAATTCGTGGATATTCCAAGCCATGCAGTAACAGATTCATCTGAACCAGTAAATAAGGAAGTGATTTCGCCTCGCCCCCATAAATGCTGCTTTCTTGCAATATCTCTCGATTTTCGACGGTTTTACATTGGCGCTCTAAATGCTCAAAAGCTTCAACCAAAAATCCGCCCGTGCCACAGGCCGGATCAAGTACGGTTTCGCCTAGTTGTGGATTGGTCACTTCAACCATAAAGCGAACCACTGGGCGCGGCGTGTAAAACTCGCCGGAATCGCCAGCGGCATCACGCATTTCACGTAACATGGTTTCGTAAAGGCGGCTCAGGGTATGCATTTCCTCAGATGAGTTGAAATGTATGCCATTAATCTTGTCTACCACATCGCGTAGTAAATAACCGTTGATCATACGGTTCTGCATACCTTTAAAAACCGTCGCGATAACATCTCGGCGATCGCCTCCGTTTTCACCTTGCAAGCTCCGCAAGTAGGCGAACAACCCAATTCCACGAGTTCCATCCGGGCGAACAGCTTCATCATTATTGATAAACGCGATCAACTCATCACCGGTGATGCCGCCCTCTATGGCAGCCCAATCACGCCAACGGTATGGCGCTTCGATTGCTTGCTGGAATTTTTTACCTTCTAGTACGGCCTCTGTTTCCCTCATTTGCTCTAAATCGTCGAGAAACTTAAGAAACATTATCCATGTAAGCATTGGCAGGCGATCTAGATCACCATTTAAGCCTTTATCTTTACGCATGATCTGCCGGGACGACTTAACGATAGCGCCCAGCTGTTGGGCAGTCGTCATTGGCTGGTCAGCTTTTTTTGTTCGTGCCATAAATAGATTTTTCGCTTATGTCATTGCTCGGTATAGAGCAGTGTTTGTAATTGATCCACGGCTGCTTTCATTTGTAGAGCACCGCCAAAGAGGTTGGCTATCTCCATCACATTGCCATACTCAGAAATGGGCGGCACCTGGAGCGAATCAGGGATACTGAATTGTTTAGGGCCGTGATCTGTATATTTATCTAACAGGGCAGTTAATATATTTCGTGCTTCTGGGCCGTACTGATCGAAGAAATCTGGCTTATTTTTCTTCAAATAGTCTGCGCGCTGCTTTCTAGTGCGAAGTGGCGCATTGAAAGCAATATGACAAAGCAGGTCCAATGGGTCCGCTTCAGGCTTCCCTGACTCATTGGCCAAATCATCAAACTGAATTCCCCGCTCTTGCAGCTCCAGCATCACTTCTTCACGCTTGACCGGATCTGCCCATTGATCTTTTAATTCATCAAGAGATGAAAAGAGCGTTTTGACTTTCTCTGCGGTGTAATCGGTGTACTGTATAACGCGAAGTTGCTTGCCTTCTTCATCCAGTTCATAAACCAAATGCGAGGTTATTTTTATACTTCCGCCATCAACGTAGTACTTCCGCGGTTCGTCATTGCCGTCGTCAGCGTTGCTTCCAGCATCCTGTCCAGCGTCAAAGTCACCGCGCTCTTCGGCGACAGCCGGATCATCGGCTTCACTGACAATGGTTTCGTCCTGAATCTCATCACCAGCCGCGTCAATGACAATCTCATCTTCAATTTCTGGGTAGCCATCAAAATCGGGGTCTGCAAAATTTTGAGTTGCAGAGCCTGTATAGTCGATGATGTTAAACCACAATTTGCCGTAGTCTTCTCGCAGTCGTGTTCCTCGCCCTACGATCTGCTTGAACTCGCTCATAGAGTTCACGACACGAGCAAGCACCACGTTTTTACAGGTCGGCGCATCTACACCTGTGGTTAGTAGTTGTGAAGTCGTCAGGATAACTGGCGTAGTGGTTTCCAGCTCCTGGAAGCGGCTCAAATGCCCTTTGCCGATTTTTCCTTCTTCAGAAGTTACGCGGGCAACATAGTCAGGGTGCTTGCGAGCCAGGTCCGAATTCAAATTATTGAGCGCTCTTCGCATTTCATCTGCGTGCTCCTGATCAACACAAAACACAATCGTTTTGGCAAATCGATCAGTGCGCTTCATAAAATCCGACAAGTGCTTGGCAAACGCTTCCGTTCTCGCTCTTAACGCTATAACTCGTTCAAAATCCTTGGTTTGATATTCGCCATCGGGAATTTCACGACCATAGCGATCAACGTCGCCTTTGCTGGGCCGCCAGCCTGCTGCATCTACCTCTGAAATCACTCGATGAACGCGATAGGGAGCAAGAAAGCCATCATCAATACCTTGCCGTAGGCTATAGGTATAAATTGGGTTGCCGAAGTACCGGTATGTATCACGATTATCTTCGCGCAGAGGCGTAGCCGTCATACCAATCTGGTAAGCGGGTTCAAAGTACTCCAGAATTTCACGCCAGTTGCTATCGTCGCGTGCACTTCCCCTATGACACTCATCAATGATGATTAGATCAAAGAAGTCTTGTGGAAACTCTTTGTATAGCCCAGGACGGCGCTCGTCACGAGCAATCGACTGATAAATGGCAAAATAGATCTCGCGGCTTTTAACCACTTTGCCACCTTCAATTTTGTGTCGCGCATCACCAAACGGCGTGAAGGTCTTGTCTTTTGGGTCGTCTACAAGAACATTGCGATCTGCAAGGAATAAAATACGAGGCTTTCTATACTCACCCGCTCGGTTCCAGCGAGCACTCCAAAGCTTCCAACAAATTTGAAACGCAACTACCGTTTTGCCGGTGCCTGTGGCCATGGTTATTAACGAGCGTTTTTTTCCTAGCAAGACAGACTGTACAGCACGATTGATCGCAATCTGCTGGTAGTAACGAGGGGAGTAACCCGTGACATGATGATAGGGTGACAGCAGGGTATCCACATCATCACCCGTCAGGCCCTCGTCACCACAAAGACGCTGAAACAATTCCTCTGGCGTGGGGAATCGCGAAATTAACTGCTCCTCACCAGTGATATAGTCATATTCAAGTATCTCATGACCATTGGTTGAGTAGGCAAACTTCAATCCCAGTATCTCGGCGTAGTCTTTGGCTTGCTGCATTCCCTGTCCAACAGGGCTATCCTCAGGTTTGGCCTCTACCACCGCGATTGGAAAATCACGCGTGTATTTAAGCAAGTAATCTGCTCTTTTTTGCTCGCCTCGTTGTACACGGCTGCCCTTGAACTGCACGCGCCCATCGGTAAACGTGTATTGTTCGGTGATAGCCCGGGGATTATCTTCCCAGCCTGCGTCTTTGATCTTTGGGGTTACATAGACACGACAGGTATCTGCTTCATTTAAGGCCATGCTACTTATCTTCCTTGCTGTCGTCTGAGGCTGCAACCCACACCAATTCTGGCTTGTCTCTATTTCAACGTTTAGTGACGATCTATTTTCATGCTCAGAATTGAGCAAAAATCAAACAACCTTCCTGCTGAGCTCTACTGGGCATATAAGGACATACCTCTTACCTTGAGGATCAGTCCAACCTTAACCTCACCCCAATAAAAACAATAAGTTAGCCATTAGAAACATGCTGGCACAAGCACTGCCAGATGTAAATCTGCCCGGAACGAGCTATGCGGCATTATTACATGATCTCACCATGCTCACCTCATGTTTGACCAGCCATTCAGAAATACGAACAGCAACTGCTCATTCTTATAAATCTAAATATTTTCAAACACATATCACCCCCATGAAGCCAGGAAGGAATGGCCTTCCTGGTCCCACTTCATGGAGGTTTCATGATCATTCAATGTCCGTCCTGCCGCTCTATCCGGGTTGTCGTCCTGCAAAATGGACGCAAGGTTGGCGGTTCTGTCGGCACGGTTGCTGGTGCCGCCAGCGGCGTTGCCATGGCGACTAGCGGAGCTCGCGTCGGTGCGACCGTCGGCATGGCGTTTGGGCCTGCGGGATCTGCTATTGGCGGCATCGCCGGTGCTGTACTTGGCGGCCTGGCGGGAGGTGTGGCCGGCGGTGAAGCGGGTGCTGCTTTGGGCTCCCGGCTCGACGATACCTATCTCGACAACCTGGAATGCCTGGACTGCGGGCACAGCTTTCGCCTCGATTCCGAGTAACCCCTTCTCTTATCCCTTATCTACTCATTCTTGGAGCTCGCCTTGTGCGGGCTTCTTTATGCCGCATTGGAGGCCTGAATGGATATTCCCACTTTCGTAAAGAACGAGCAGGGCCTGTACCACGTACAGGGCTGCGTGAAGCCAGAAGAGATTGTCAGTACCGCTGCCACCATCCTGCTGGATGAGCTCACCGACCGAGAAGCGCTGACCGCGCCTACCGATGTCGCCCAGTTTCTGCAGCTGGCTCTGGCCCAAGAGAAGAACGAGGTCTTCGCCGCGATCTTCCTCAACAACAAACACAAGGTGCTCAGTTTCGAGGCCTTGTTCAACGGCACCATTGATAGCTCTGCGGTTTACCCCCGTGTGGTGGTGCAACGCGCTCTGGAGTGCAATGCCGCTGCCATCATCTTCGCCCACAACCATCCCTCTGGTTGTAGCGAGCCCTCTAATGCCGACCGGCAGATCACCAAACGCCTCACCGATGCCCTTGCACTGATCGATGTACGGGTGCTGGACCACTTTGTCGTGTCCCGTTCTGGCTACGTCAGCCTGGCCGAGCGAGGCTGGCTCTAACCCTGCCCTATTGGGCATACCCTCTATAACAGGAGATTCACCATGGCACATCTTGTCGAAAACATGGCCTATGTAGGCCGTACACCCTGGCACGGACTGGGCAACCAGCTGGCCACACAACAACCACTGGAAGTCTGGATGCGTGAAGCCGGCATGGATTGGGAGATCCGTGAGACCCCGGTTCGCTTTATCAGTAGCGAGGCTGGCGCTCTCGGGCAGATCTCGTCGTTCCCGGATCAGAAGGTACTGTTCCGCTCTGACAATCAGGAGCCCCTGTCCGTAGTGAGCAACCGCTTCAAGGTGGTTCAGCCCCGTGAGGTGCTGGAGTTCTACCGGGATCTCACCGAACAGTCCGGCTTTGAACTGGAGACCGCTGGTGTCCTGAAAGGGGGCCGCAAGCTGTGGGCGCTGGCACGTACCGGGCAGTCCGGCACCCTGGCAGGCAATGACCAGACCAATGGCTACGTGCTGCTGGCCACAGCCTGTGACGGCACCCTGGCCACCACGGCGCAGTTCACCAGTATCCGGGTGGTCTGCAACAACACACTCGCCGTGGCACTCAATGGCAACACCCATGCGGTAAAGGTACGCCACAGCACCACCTTCGATCCGCAAGCGGTGAAGCAGCAGCTGGGGATTTCCGTGTCTGCATGGGATGACTTCATGTATCGCCTGAAGGCCCTGAGCGAACGGCGCATCACCCGCAAGACCGCCGAGAAGGTCATGCAGACTATCTTCACGGATACCGGCTATCAGCCACCCGGCATGCCGGTGAAGGCCAACGAGCAGGCCATAAAGAAAGCCATGGCCCTGTATGACGGTGCCGGTCGCGGGTCTGAGCTTGCTTCCGCCAAGAACACGGCCTACGGCCTGCTGAATGCTGTCACCGAGTTCGTGGACCACGAGCGCCGCGCCCGCAGCACTGATAACCGGCTTGACTCTGCCTGGTTCGGGAAGGGTGCGCAGATCAAGCAGCGCGCTCTGGAGCAAACCTCCCTGCTGGTCGCCTGATACCCGCCTGGTCTTTCTTCCCCCCCTTTCTATTCCCGCTTAAAAGAAACCTGGAGAACACCATGAATCTGAAATGGCTCTACCGCCTGTTGGCGGTATGGGACTGTCGCCCTATGCCTGCTGAATTGTCAGCGGTGTGGGGCGCGTTCCTGCACGAAGGCCTGATGTGCCATCCCGGCGATCCGGGCCGGACTCGCCGCATCCTGGAGACCTGGGACAGCGGCTGCATCGAGCTGATCATCGCCACCTGTGAGTACCTGGACCCGCTCTGGCAGACCGTCTCTCACATCTGGTTCGAGCCCCGTGGTCGTCCTGGCGTCTTCGAGTACGAAGTGGTCAGCGAGCTGGGGGAATGGCTGGGTGAGCAATTACTGACTCACGGCCATCTGCCCAGCAATAAAGAGGCGGAGCGTTACATCGAAGCGGTGGTGAATGACTTCTTCGAGATTGGCGAGGAAGGCCCTTCCTCTTCAGGTCGAGCCGCATGATGTCATTCTGCTATCACTCTCATTCACTTTTCCTTACCCCTAGCCCCGGCCACTGTGCCGGGGCTTTTCTTTGTCTGGAGCATTCTCATGGCACAACCGAAAAGCACTACATCCGGCCAGCGCCCTGCCCTGCGCCTGGTGTCGACCAAACGCATGAACCGCGAAGACTGGCTAAAGATCCGCAAGCAGGGCATCGGTGCCAGTGATGCCGCTGCGGCTGTAGGTATCAGCCCGTACCAGTCCCCACTGGAACTGTGGATGATCAAGACCGGACGGGATGGTCTGTTACCCGCCCCTGATCCCGATGACATTCAATCCCCCCTGTACTGGGGCACCCTGCTGGAGCCGAAAGTAGCCGAGGCTTACGCCAAGATCACCGGCAATAAGGTTCGGCGCGTGAACGCCGTGCTGCAGCACCCGGATGACGACAAGCCCTGGATGCTCGCCAACCTGGATTATTCTGTCGTCGGTAATGACGACGTGCAGATACTGGAGTGCAAGACCACGGGCCAGTACGGGGCCAAGCTGTGGGCGGACGGGGTTCCCGAGTACATCCAGTGTCAGGTGCAGCATCAGCTGGCCGTTACCGGCAAGCAGGCTGCCGATGTGGCCGTGCTGATCTGTGGGCAGGAGTTGCAGATTCACCGCATTGAGCGGGATGAAGCGCTGATTGCTCGCCTGTACGAGCTGGAGCGGGAATTCTGGCAGCTGGTGGAAGCGGACACCCCACCGGACCCGGATGGCTCCGACTCTGCCGGGAACGCCCTGCAAGCCCTCTATCCCCAGGACAAAGGGGAAACCGTGGATCTCACGGATAACCCGGCCATGGAAGGCGACTTCAATGAGCTGCTGGATCTGCGTGACACCTTGGGCCGACTGACCGACCGGGAATCCACGCTCAAGCAACGCATCCAGCAGACCATGGGGCTGGCCAGCAAGGCCACCTTCACCGAGGGCTCTGTAACCTGGAAGCGCAGCAAGGACTCCACCAGCCTGGACAGCAAAGCTCTGCTGCAAGATCAACCTGATCTGCTCAAGCATTACCCCAAGCACAAGGCGGGCAGTCGCCGGTTCCTGGTGCGCCCCAATCCCTAACCCGAACCTCAAGCGGCATAACAGCCGGGCCTGGCCCGGCTGCGTGTCAGTGTCTGCTATCAGGAGAATCTCATGATCAAAGGACTCGCGATTACCCCACCCGTGATCGGTCGCATCAGTATTGGCCGTGTAGTGGAGAAGAACGGCAAGCGTCTGCCGGAGAAAGACGATCAGTTCACCATCACCACCCAGATCCAGACCAAGGAGGGCTGGCTCCCTCACCCGCTCGACGAGGCCCTACGCAAGGAAACCCAAGGCAGCAAGCTGCGTAGCATTCCCATTACCCTGCCCTTCAATGACCCAGACCTGAACCTACGGGCCGAGTACACCTTCTTCGAGCGCAAGAGCGGTAGGCCACTGTGTGCTGGAGATGGGGAGGCCTGCCGCCGGCATACCGACAAGGGATTGGAGGCACTCCACTGCCCGTCACCAGACCTGTGTGACTACGGTAGCCATGGGCTGTGCAAGCCCTATGGTCGGCTCTACGTCCAGATCGGGGACGATGATGAGCTGGGCTGCTTTGTGTTCCGCACCACCGGTTACAACAGCATCCGCACCCTGGCCGCACGGCTGCGATACTTCCATGCCATCAGTGGCGGGAACCTTGCCACGCTACCGCTGGAACTCAAGCTACGGGGCAAAAGCACCACCCAAAGCCACCGGGCACCGATCTACTACGTGGATCTGACGCTGAGAGCGGATCAGGACTTGAAGGACGCTGTCACCCATGCCAAGGAAGAAGCGAAGGGGCGCGAGACTCTGGGAATCTGCCAGGCAGAGCTTGATAAGGTCGCTCAGGCCGGACTGCTGAATGCGCAGTTCGAGTATGCGGAGGATGAGGGGTTACAGGTGGTGGAGGAGTTTTCAGGCGAGGGATCAACTCAAGCCAAGGACTCCCGTCCTCAATCCACGTCTGCACTCAGCAATAAGCTGGCTGGCAAGCAGTCTGCCGGTTAATCCAGAAGGGCCTTCAGGCCTTCCTGGCGGCTGCGAGAAAGTTTGCGGTAACACTTGAGCAAATGCGCTTCAGCTTCACTGCGAACTTCCGCGCCGTAGGTGCCTGCAGGGTCGGTAACGCCGCCCGCTTCATCTCCACAGATCAAGTAGTCCAGAGACACCCCCAGCACCTGCTTCAGGGCAGGCAAAAGACGAAAACCCGGAGCATCACGACCATTTTCCCACGCGGAAACCGTGGATTTGGTGACATCCAACTCAAAACCCAACTGTTCCTGAGTCAACCCCAATGCCAACCGGGCCGTTTTCAGGCGCACGGGAAAGCTCATCACGCCCACTCCATCAAACTGATGAAGCAACGCTACGGCAGAGCCATACCTCTGTCGTATCACTGTACTTGACCTTGATAGTATTGCATTGCAATACTTTCTGTGTCTTGGATCACATAACCCACCAACAAGCACCTTCTTTAGGCAGGGCACGCTGCTCATGCCTGCCCGGGGATCTCAGGAAGAACCAACTCAAACAAGGAGAAAGACAATGGAAGACTTTGACGCCAGCAATAGCGATGTAGAGCAACAGGAGCTCAGCAGCATCCAAAAATCCGCGATTGGCTGGGGCATCGCAGCCCTGGTGCTGGCTATCATCATGGTGAGCTACAACAACTCAGCCATGGTGCTGGGGGCCGGTATGATGGCCAAGATATTCGCCGCAATCGTGGGAACCGTAACCGGCACTATTGGCGCCTTGATTGGTGACGCAGTTCGCCGTTTCGCCAAGCCCGACATGATGTTCACCAGTGGAGGGATGGGGTCTCTGATATGGATGAAGCTGTTCTGGATGATGGGCCCTCAACTTGTTGGGTTAGTCATCGGGGTACTGCTCGGAGCAAGCCTAGTTCTGATGTAGGGGCCTTCCCATGAATAAATCCATCAACATGACCCTTTTTCTCTGCGCCCTGCTTTTCGCCGGCTGCTCTGACGAACCAATAAATAAAGTCAAAGGGGAGTTTCTTTCAGGGTGTATGCAAAGTGCCTCCAAGGAAATGTGCCTCTGTGCCTTCAACAAGCTAGCCCAAAAGTACTCCCTCAAAGAGCTGGAGGGCTTCAGCCAAGCCCAGGGAAACATTAGGCAATTTTACTCCAGTGTCGCCAAAGCTGGCGTGGAATGCCGACGGTAAACCTCCCATTTCAAGCCCGTAGCCTATTACCAGACCGGGCCTTATCTCCCAATTAACACCCAAAAGGTACACAAATGAATATTCTCAGTAGATCCAGCCTGGTCATTGTGACTATCGTGGCTTTACAAGGCTGCGGCGAAGCCACATTCGACGCCGACAACCATGTTGATAGCTTTATTGAGCTCGCCAATAACGCACCCCCTGAAACTGATACGCAGCTCCTTTTCGAGCTCTGGGATGTTTATCTGAGAGGCTATGTGGACCATGACGGAAATGTCATAGAGCCAGATTTTGCCAAACTGGACGGCATGAATGCCGAGGAAATGCTGCAGGAACTCAAGAACCACATTGATTTTGTACAGTTCGAAGGGTTTGAGATGGCGACCATTGATGACGATGGCAACTATGTGGACCCTGCAATATACGGCAACGGTGGTTCTCCGGGTTCAGGTCACCCCTCGGTGGATATCAGACTAAACGGACGTACGGTCTATCTTACTGCCAAGGAAGACGAAGTGACCGTGCATGACGTTGTATTCAACCGAGGTAATTGCGGACATGGATCTTTCAAGGCTGGCCGTGAACTCACACTGAAAGAAACAAAGATGGTTGATCTGGGAAAACTGGATATAAATATGGTGTACAACCCCGCCACCGAAACCTTTCACGAAGGAGTCAGTCTGTTTCCAGCATCTGCCAAGTTTGGACAAAAACTAACAACGAAAGCAGAGCCTGGCTGCAATATCATCGAGGTGTCTGTCACTGATGATAACGGTACATGGACATGGGAGTTTCAGTAGCTTATCTGTAGTAATTCAGACTTGATCTGACAGTTACCGGTTTTTCAGAAGGTGTCTGTCAGGTCAAGTTCAGCCTACGAACTTTTCCTTCCAGATCGATTTTCCATCCAGCAAGGTGGCTAGCGGGGTTCTGCCACAGCACTTCTTGCCCTGATGGGTGCGTTCATTGTTGTAGTAATCCAGCCATACGTCCAGATCTTCCTGCAGCGCTTCCAGGCTGTCGTAAATCTTCCGGCGTAATGCCGGCTGATAGAACTCCTGCAGAATGGTTTTGTGGAAGCGCTCACAGATGCCATTGGTCTGCGGGTGCCGTGCTTTCGTGCGTGTATGCTCGATTTCGTTCAGTGCCAAATACAACTGGTAATCGTGCTGCTCCACTTTGCCACAGTATTCCGTACCACGGTCGGTAAGGATGCGCAGTACAGGCAGCTCATGGGATGCGTAAAACGGCAGCACACGGTCATTGAGCAGGTCGGCAGCCGTGATCGGTGTCTTGGTCGTGTACAGCTTGCAGTGCGCCACCTTGGCGTAAGTGTCCACGTAGGTCTGCTGATATACTCGGCCAACGCCTTTGAACGTACCCACATAGAAGGTGTCCTGTGAGCCCAGATAGCCCGGATGGGCGGTGTCGATCTCACCACAGGCCTCGTCATCTTGCTTCTTGCGCTCAAGTGCCTGCACCTGGGATTCCGTGAGAATCAGCCCTTCCTCTGCCACCTTGGCTTCCAGGGCCTTCAAACGCAGTTTGAAGTTGGCCAGGTCATGGCGCAGCCAGATACTGCGTACGCCACTCGCAGAGACAAAGACCCCACGCTTGCGAAGCTCGTTGGAGACCCTGACTTGCCCGTGAGCAGGCTCTTCAAGCGCATATTGGGTCACGGCCTCTTCCACATGAGGCTCTACGCGATTCTTGGGATTGGGAGTGCGGCGGGTTTTCTCCAGAAGGGCATCAACACCGCCTTCTTCTACTGCTTCCTTGTAGCGGTAGAACGTGTCTCTGGATACGCCCATCATCTTGCAGGCCTTGGCCACGTTGCCAAGCTCATCGGCCAAATTCAGCAAGCCAACCTTGTGTCGGATAATGCGATCATTACTATGAAGCATGAGGGTTACCTTTTGGTTCTGGTTTCAGGTTTAGGCACCTTCATCAGAACCGGTAACCCTCTCTTTTTCAACGAGATGTGTCAGATTTGGTCTGAACTAATACAGCTTATCTCTCTTGAATAAAGTTGCTATCTACACAATATAGAGCCTGTGCATTCTATTGCTTAGATGCACAGGCCTTCTTTTTTTCTTACATGGTCCTCCGCCAGCGTCATCATCAGGAATGACCTCATCGCGGAAAACGTCTATTTTCTCTCCTCTCTCAGTTTTTCATCTCTCTGAGCAATCTGCTCGATCACCCACTCCTCCACTTCGTCCAACACCCAGCCCGATGAGCGCCCTCCCAGGCTCACCGGCTTCGGGAACGAGCCCTCTTGGGCGTATTTGTAGATGGATGACCGGCCCAGACCTGTAGTTTCCATGACTTCTTTCAACCGAATGACTCTCATGAGGTATCTCCTTCTGCTCATGAGATGAGCCATGGCTGTAAAAAACGGCCAGATCGTCTCTGGCACTAATCGCCTCGGCTATACCGAATATTTCGTCCCCCTCTACCAAATCTCTTGCTCTGTGCCTTTGCCAGATAGCTAAGTCGATTAAACAGCCCAGCTTCAGTCGCTTCGAATCCCGGGCTACTACGTCTCAACCGGTACACCCCTCCTGAAGGGAAATGCACCAAGCCAGCCGCTTCTCTCATGGTCATGCCCAATGCCCTGGCCCAAGCCATGACAATCTTCTTAGCCAGGCTATCTGCCCGCTCAGCCCGTGGATCTCCCAGCACATCCGGGTCGAAGCCCCTCCCCACAGGAAACTCTCCTAGCCCACGATAGATCTCACCATTCAGGAACAAGCAGGCGTGATAATGCACCTGCTGGTCTTCCACCTTCTCCTCGACGGCGATGTAATCAAGTTTCCAATCAGGCACCCACCGGCCCTCGCGTTCACGTCTAGACAGATCTGCCTCCACCTGCTCTTTTAGAGACTGAACGAAATAGCCAAACCAATCGCCAGAACGTACATACCCGTTATCAGGTAGATAGAGGTCTATCCTCACCGCCATAGTACCTGCCTGCCTATGGATAGCTTGCTCCATGGTCTGGTGGATACGCTCCAGATATGGAATAAACAACGGCCCCCTCTGTAGCTGAACGTCATATCCGTTCCAGGGGCCTGAGTGATGGTAAGTAAGGTGGGTATTGTCTGGGTGACGACGTTTCATTGCTAACTCCTTGAATGTAATGAATCCATAGGAATTAGCTGGTGTGTATTTCTTAACCAGACATGACTATGTAGGTCTTATCTATCAATTACTGACTGGTATTTTGTTCATACTTTTATGTGATATCAATCAGAGGGTAGAGAACCCTCTTAAAGAGCTTGCTGTTAATACTATTACCGGGACCGAAAAGCAGCCCAAGCCACAACAGTCCTAGAACCCTGTCTCAAATCCACTCCCAGGTTAGGTCAAAACCCCCAACAGGCCACTGAACAAAGTTTCATCATTTATCACCCTCCCCAATCACAGAACCTGAAGACCTGCCCCACAGTTACACGATGGCTATCTACGGCTGCCGGTCGACCCTTCTCGAAGCACTCGACCTTGCCTCTTGGTGGCTTTAGCCCCAATGGCAACGGCGGCGACTTGCCATTGACAGAAGTTGCTCGAGGAGTAAGATCAGAAGATAGAATTATCTCTTCAATAACAGCCTCTTAGCTATAAGCAACCTACGTCCACGGACAATTCTACGGTGGACTCTACCAATTCTTCGACGAAGACTCGACGCGCCTCTCTACAAAATTATCGCCACAAACCACACAAACCATTGAACAACGATTCTCCATGTGACAATCTACATTGTAGATCAACATGTCACGGAACAACGTTATGCTATACAAGCTCGGCAACTCAGCACTTCCCTCCCCGCTAAACAAATTCAGTGAACGCGAACTCCGCTGGCTATGGAGGACATTGATTTTTCAAGGCGCACGACTACCTAACGAAGCAGATGTCCCCAAAACTGAGCGCCCAGGCGTTCTGGCCAGCACGATCAGCTCACACAACCATCCAGAGGAACTCATCCAAGGCCTCCTTAACAAGAAAGAGAGCCAACTCCTTGACGCAAAATGGCTTGAATGGATGGATTCAGACGGCGACCGCCTGCTCGTCTGGCTTCTTTCCCAAACACAACATCTGGCCAGGCAGCCTTCTGGCTACCAACCAATCTCCGTTGACCAAACTCCTAGAGAGGAAAGAAAAGACGCAATCATTCTCACCCTGGACCTCTGGGAGGAAACCATCGAGAACAAGCAAGCCTTTATAAACGAGAGAAGAACTGAATGGGCAAGTATCCGCACCCCAGACCATGAAACACAATGGATCAACCCAAAAGACTCAGCACAACTGAAGTGGGCCTGGAGCTACTTAATCAAGCAGCAGGTAGCCGCTCCGCTTCCCAGCCCCATAGACAACAGAGACCTCCTGGCCTGCATACTCGCCACGCTAGACGATATGTCATACGGCCACCCTGCCGAGAAGCAACTATTCCAAGAGAAGATGAAGAAGACCTGGAGCCAGAAGAAGTATCGCGATTCAGGCAAGGCCAAGAAGCAGCATTATATGCCGCTAACCAAGGACACCCGAGACAAGCTCAGTGCCCTTTCTGAGGAATGGAGCATGAAGCCGCACGAAGTAGTCGAGCTGCTCATTCAGGAGGCAAACGAGCAAAAAACAGCCAATACCAACTAAGACAAAACAGCAGGCATACACACCTCGCCCCGGCGGACATACGGCCGACCACGGATGGTCGGCCCAGCTTTCTTTTCGACAACCAGAACAAGCCCCCAACCCATAACATAAGGGCCGGCTCACGCCCGCCACATCAAGCCTTCTTGGCCTTCAAATCATCCAGGTAATCCGCCCACTGCTGCATCATCCCCACTCGCCCCTCCAGGTGCGAAGTCCGGTTATAAGCCCGGCCATTGGCATCCCTGACGGAGTGAGCAAGCTGGTGCTCGATCCAGTCCACTCGGACGTCCAGGACTTCATCAAGCAGGGTACGGGCAATGGCGCGCCATCCGTGCTGGGTCATCCTTCCCTTGTAGCCAAGGGTTTTCAGTAGCTTGTTGAGGGTGTTGTCACTGATCGGCTCTCCGGGCTTGGTACCTTCGAAAACATAGCGGCAATGCCCGGTGAGCGGCTGGATTTCCTGGAGGATCGCGACAGCCTGGCGAGACAAGGGGACTACGTGGGGCTCCCGCATCTTCATTTTCTCTGCAGGAATACTCCAAAGGGCCTTCTTCAGGTCAATTTCTGACCATTCGGCATGACGCAATTCGCCAGGCCGGACGAATACCAGCGGAGCCAACCGGGCAGCGGCTTTGGTGGTGGCCGCTGCCTGACAGGCATCAATGGCCCGAAGCATCTTGCCAACTCCCTCTGGCTCCAGAATCGCCAGGCGGTGCTTTTCTTTCTTAACGGCAATCTGCCCCTGAAGAGGCAAGGCGGGATTGTTTTCGGCACGACCGGTTGCCATAGCAAAGTTGAAGATCTCGGAGGCCATGCCTCTCAAGCGGTTCGCGGTATAGCCACTGGTCTTTTGGGTTCGCTGCAGCACATTCCACAGCTCAGCTGTGGTGATTTCAGAGATGGGTCGACTGCCCAGGAATGGCAGAAGGCCATTATTCAGCCAGATGCGCCGCTTCCGCTCCGTCGTCGGCGTCCACTTCTCGCTGCTCACCTTGTTCTTTGCCCACTCTTCCGCCACTCCGGCAAAGGTATTACGCAAGGCGGTCTGTGTAGCCATCTTTTCGGCTTTGCGCTGATCACCCGGGTCAACGCCAGAAGCCAGCAGCTCTCGAGCTTGTTGCCGTTTGTCTCGGGCAGCTTTCAGGCTTGTGCTGGGGTAGGTGCCAAGGGAGAGTCGCTTTTGCTTACCGTTGAAGCGGTATTTGAAGCGCCACCATTTGCCGCCTTTGGGGGAAATCTCCAGGAACATCCCCTCGCCATCGGAGATGCTGTAGAGCTTGTCTTGGGGCTTTGCTGCACGGATTTTGACGTCGCTGAGTTTGTTGGTTTCCATGGCTTACGCCGGCTTTGGGCTGTGGAGTTGGCCCCAAAGTTGGCCCCAGGTGGGGCCAGATGTCAACAAACCTTGTCGGACGGCAGCGGAAGAGACTCAACGATAACTTGCTGTTTTTAAAGCTTTCGAGGAGCTCTTCGGATGCTGCCGGACCGTCATTTGGTACCAGAGGCCGGACTTGAACCGGCACGCCCTCGCGGGCAACGGATTTTGAATCCGTCGTGTCTACCAATTCCACCACTCTGGCTTTGGCTTACCGCTGGACAGCGAACCCGCTGTCTCGGG